>JAABUO010001002.1_pt1 | contig 40695 bp, 39 predicted proteins | sample 5559291 | NCBI WGS metagenome assembly JAABUO01 (sample SAMN10711878, study PRJNA513372) | rock metagenome | isolation source: Antarctica rocks | place: Antarctica: Victoria Land, Finger Mt sud
GTCGTATCTAGGACTCGCTCCACGACAGCGCATCCTGCTCAGCCTGGGCGTGATGGCAGCGAGCGCGGGCGGGCTGGTGTGGACGGACTGGGTGAGTGGCAGGGACGAGGAGAAGCGGAGGAGAGATGCACAGCGACTGCCCCGCGTGGAGATTGTCGACCGCCAGTGATCTCCCTCGTTCACTCCTTCACTCCTTCACTCAATCGCTATGTATTCCTACTTGCCTGATCTCATCATCCATCTCATCTCATCTAATCTAATCTAATCAATCCATCGGTGCCTGGCTGTGCCTGGTTCCTGATTTCTTGTTGGGGAAGTTCCCAAACCCCAAGATATATAGGCTTCGTCCCTTCCCTTCCCATCCCTGCACTCATGACCATCACCACCATGACACCGGCCAAGACCAAATCCTCCGAGAAGCAGAGCAAGATGAAGAAGCACATCACAGAACAGCCCATCACCCTGCGCAATTGGCCACAGCACCTCAACTGGTTGCACGTCTCCCTCCTCGTCTTCGTTCCCCTGCTCGGCCTCACTGGCGCCATCTTCACCCCCATGCAGCGCAAGACCATGCTGTGGGCTATTGTCTATTACTTCATGACTGGCCTCGGCATCACTGCTGGCTATCACCGGCTGTGGGCCCACCGATCCTACACGGCCTCCCTCCCCCTGAAGATCATGCTGGCCGCCATCGGTGGCGGCGCGGTCGAGGGCTCCATCCGATGGTGGTCCCGCGACCATCGCGCCCACCACAGATTCACAGATACTGAGAAGGACCCCTACTCCGTCAACAAGGGCCTCGTGTACGCACACCTGGGCTGGATGATTCTCAAGCAGAACCCAAAGCGCCTTGGCCGCACCGACATCTCCGACCTGAACAGTGACAAAGTGGTCGTGTGGCAGCACCGCAACTACCTCTTGGTGCTTGTGGTTATGGGCTTCCTCTTCCCCACCTTTGTGGCCGGTTATGGATGGGGCGACTGGGCAGGCGGCTTCTTCTATGCTGGCATCCTGCGTCTCTGCTTTGTGCACCACGCCACCTTTTGCGTCAACTCGCTCGCTCACTGGCTGGGAGAGCAGTCGTTTGACGACCGACATTCCCCCCGCGACCACGTCATCACCGCCTTTGTCACCATGGGTGAGGGCTGGCACAACTTCCACCACACCTACCCCAACGACTACCGCAACGGCATTTTTTGGTACCAATATGACCCCACCAAGTGGCTCATCATCGCTTGCAAAAGACTGGGGCTAGCCACGGACCTGAAAGCCTTCTCCGACAACACGATCGAGCAGGCGCGGCTGCAGATGACGGCACGCCGGCTCGACGCATGGCGCAACCGGCTTGACTGGGGCGTCCCAATCGCCAAGCTTCCCCGCTGGTCCTTTGACGAATTCTCGCGGATGGCCAAGGAAAGGCCGCTGGTGATGGTGGGGGGCATTGTGCATGACGTTGGCGAGTTTCAGGCACAGCACCCCGGCGGTGTCACACTCATCCGCTCGGGCGTTGGCAAGGACATGACGGCCGCCTTCAATGGGGGCGTATACGACCACTCCTCCTCTGCGCACAATATCCTGGCTGGTCTGCGGGTTGCTGTGGTGGAAGGGGGCATGGAGGTGGAGGCCTGGAAGGTGCCTGCCATCAACGACATTCCCCACGTCGCGCCGGCCAATTGAGGACACGATGGGATTAGCATTACGAGAGACGATGGAAGTAGCATTATAATAGGATTAAGAAGGTATTTCTCCCATGATCCCAGTTCTCAATGTTTGCTTTGTCAATTTTCGTCGAAGATTCTAGCACGTGCACGAAGTTTCGTTCGAAATTCACGGGGTCCACATATAGACGGAGCACCACCAGCAGCGCCCCTCAAGATGAATTTGCCATTCACAGAGAGAGGTGCAACCTGTCTGAAAGAAGCAAAGGATCTAGCACAAGGCTACTCTCATGCTCAGATCCTCCCGATCCATCTGGCCTTCTCCCTGTTTGCGGATGAGCATGGGCTCTTCCACACCCTCGTGAAGAAGAGCTCAGGTGATGCAGCCACCTTTAGTCGCGCACTCAATCGCAATTTAGTGCGTGTTCCCTCACAACAACCTGCGCCGGACGATGTTTCCTTCTCCCCTGCTTTGGTCAAGGTGCTCAAGGAGGCCGAGAAGCTGGCAAAGACGCAGCGGGACGCTTATATAGCTGTCGACCACCTCATCAGCGCCCTCTCCAACGATGCTACTATTGTAAGTCTACTCAAGGAAGCAAGTGTCGCCGTGCCCGTATTTCAACACAACCTGCAGTCCCAACGAACGGCACCGATCACGACAGAGAAAGGAGACGAGAGCAGTGACGACTTGGGGAAGTATACGACAGATCTCACGGAGTCTGCACGACAGGGCAAGATTGACCCGGTCATTGGTCGCGACGACGAAATACGGCGTGTCATTCGCATTCTATCACGCAGGACCAAAAACAACCCTGTCCTCATTGGCGATCCTGGGGTCGGAAAGACAGCCATTGTGGAGGGACTGGCGCAACGGGTCATGGACCAGGATGTGCCGGCGAATCTCATGGGCACACGAGTACTTGCACTCGATCTGAGCGCGCTCGTAGCCGGCTCAAAGTACCGCGGAGAATTCGAAGAGCGGCTCAAGAATGTACTGAACGAAATCGAAAAGTCCGAGACGATGATTATTCTCTGGATCGATGAGGTGCATCTTCTCATTGGCGCTGGCTCTGCCGGCGAAGGCGGTATGGACGCAGCCAACATCCTCAAACCCATGCTTGCTCGAGGCAAATTGCATTGCGTGGCAGCAACAACCCTTGGAGAGTACCGCAAGTATATCGAGAAAGATGCAGCTTTTGAGAGACGTTTTCAACAAGTCCTTGTCAATGAACCTTCTGTGGAAGATACCATCACCATTCTCCGCGGTATTCGTGAGAAGTACAGCATTCACCACGGTGTTGAGCTCTCCGATGCGGCGCTCGTCGCTGCTGCCGAGCTGGCCAAGCGATACCTGACCCAACGTCGACTTCCAGACTCGGCAGTGGACCTGATTGACGAAGCCTCAGCGGCGGTTCGCGTGGCCCGAGAATCACAACCCGAAGCGCTTGATATTCTTGAGCGCAAAAATCGCTCGCTGGAAATCGAAATCCATGCGTTGGAGCGTGAAAAGGACGAGGAGAGTCGGGCCAAAGCAGAGCAGGCACGGAAACGGGCTGCAGATCTACAGGACGAGTTGCGCCCCTTGAAAGAGGAGTGGCAGCGGGAGAAGAGCCAGGGGGATGAAGTGCAGCGATCACGCATGCGCTTGGACGAACTGAGATCCAAGGAACTTGACGCTACACGACGCGGAGATATCGAGACCGCTGCCGACCTGCATTACTACGCCATCCCCGATCTCCAGGATCGGATAGAGAAACTGGAGGGTGAGCAGAGCACAAATAAATCAGTTGTTGGTGTGGACGAGATCGCAGAGACTGTGGCACGATGGACGGGAATTCCCGTATCGCGACTAAAGAGCTCCGAAGTTGACAAGCTCCTTAATTTGGAAAAGACACTACGCAAGACTGTGGTGGGCCAAGCAGAGGCCGTCAAAGCCGTCAGCAATGCCATTCGCATCTCCCGCTCTGGACTCGGCAACCCCAACGCGCCAATTGCCTCCTTTCTCTTTTGTGGGCCGAGCGGCACAGGAAAGACACTTCTTACGAAAGCCCTGGCAAAATATCTTTTTGACGACGAGCGGGCCATGCTGCGTATTGACATGAGCGAGTATATGGAGAAGCATTCCATCTCCCGTCTGATTGGCTCGCCACCTGGCTACATTGGACACGACGAGGGTGGTGTGTTGACTGAATTTCTGCGGCGAAAGCCCTTCAGCGTGGTTCTCTTTGACGAAGTGGAAAAGGCAGCACCAGACGTGCTCAAGGTGTTGCTCCAGGTAATGGACGAGGGACGCATCACAGACAGCAAAGGCACGACGGTGGACTGCAAGAACAGCATCATCATTCTCACCTCGAACCTTGGGAGCGAGTACCTGGTGGCGCAGAGCAGCGGTGATACCATTATGCCGCAGACGAGAACGCTGGTGATGGAAGCCATCCGCCAGCACTTTCTACCTGAATTCCTCAATCGACTCTCCAGCATCATCATCTTCAATCGCCTCTCCGCTCAATCCCTGCGACAGATTGTCGATCTACGCATTGCGGATATACAGCAACGACTGGCACAGCGACATGTCACGATCCACGTGAGCTTGGAGGCAATGCAGTGGCTGGGCGAGCAGGGGTACAGCCCGGTGTATGGCGCACGGCCTCTGGAGCGTGTCATCCAGACACAGATCCTCAACCGGCTTGCCATCATGCTCCTCAATGGACAGGTGCGCGATGGGGAAAACGTGGCGGTAGAGATCGAAGAGGGCAAGCTTTTGGTGATTGGCAACCATGAGGCAGAGATGCAGGTGGACGACATGGACATGGACGTATGAATAGATCTTAGAAAGTAATACATTGCATCAATTTTTCCATATTCATGTTAGTCAGCACTACTGTAGCGGTGTGGCGTCGTGGGTACCTCGGGCCAAATCGCCACTTCCGAATCGGGAAATAGATCGACCGAGAAAAATTAAATCGGGGGCAACGGAAAATGACGTGTCATATGACCATGAGCGTCATCGTCCCCGAGCTGCCTTTAAGCGCCGGCGCCCCGCGGGGACCGAAGAGGGGGAATAACTACATTTGAACACTCCCACCCATGTCATCGGAAGCAGCCTTGAAGCGTGATCATCAGGAAATAGATCTAGAGCAGCAGACGCAAGCGCATCATACGCAAGTTCATCATAATCACCATGACGGCTCTGCCACAGACTCTCACTCGATGCCGAAATCTGTTGGCGCCGCTGGGGCCGAGATGGAGTCGTCCCCATACAACCCCCGCACGTTCGCTAACCCGGCGCCTATCGGTCTGTGCGGCTTTGCAATGACCACCTTCCTTCTCTCCTTCATCAACGTCAGCACGCGAGGGGTTATGCAGCCAAATATTGTGGTCGGACTGGCTTTTGCATACGGCGGCCTGATCCAGCTGCTTGCTGGTATGTGGGAGGTCGCCTGCGGGAATACGTTTGGCGCTGTGGCATTTAGCAGCTATGGCGGCTTCTGGATCAGTCTGGCGATTGTGCTGACCCCTGCGTTTGCCGTGACGACGCCATACTCAGCGGAAGCCTTTGAAAGTGCATTTGGACTCTACTTGATTTGCTGGTTCATCTTCACCTTCCTCCTGCTCATTTGCACGACTCGGTCAAGCATCGCCTTCTTTGGCCTCTTCCTGACCCTGGATTTGGCGTTCCTCATGCTTGCAATCGGCCGATTTAAGTTGGTGAGTGGGGCGCCAAATGTCTCGTTTACGAAAGCTGGCGGCGCCTTTGGATTCATGGCTGCCATTATTGCGTGGTATGTTGCCCTGGCAGGCATTGCGACCCGAGAGAACTCCTTCGTCAAGGTTCCACTTGGAGAGTTCCCGTGGAATGCAGAGCTCCAGAAACGCAAGAACCACTGAAGTGCCTGGAGTGTAATGGATTAGTCTGAGTCTGTCTTTTGATCTGCTCTCCTATTTAAGACGAGAGGGAGCTTAATAATCGAGTTCGTTGAGTGCTTCGTGACGTGTGGCCGTTGGTACAGCCGATCCTCCATGCGCATTATTTGTCCATGCACGGCAGCTGGATTCCGTCCAATGAAGGGTGGACCTCAAACTCTGATCCATCAGACCGCGGGAACCCAGGGTAGGTACGCGGCCTATGAAGTATCAATAAGAGAGTAAAGACAAGAATGTGAAATGGATCATAGAAATTCGAAATCACCCGTCGTCCCGGATCAAGAAAGTCACCGCGTAGGATCAAAGTTATCGTAAAGTTATTTACAGTGACCCCACAGGTCTCCGTTGACCGGGAAGACCCATGTGCCGTACTGAAGGTTGATAGAGTCATAGATTGTAGTCAAAGCCCGACGGACCCATATCCCCGATGTCCGTCGGCCCCGCGTCTATCGGCAACTGGCCAATCACAGCGCGTGACGTGGTGGACTCGGACAAAAATTGACTCCCGCTATCGCGATAGATTACGTCAAGCATCAACATGCTTAAATACGTCGAGCACCATCCCAATTGTCGACGGCGAAACAACAAGCATGAAACTTTGGAAGCCGGGTAAGAACAAGGAAGAGGGTGACGAGGTGCTCGCTCAGCAACAAAACCAGAATGTGAAGCAAAAAATGGATGATGGTGACGGGAAGCAATCTTCTGAAACAGCTGACGATTCCCTACGAGCAAGCGATACGGCAGAAAAAACCGAAGCAAACGACATAGCAGAAGGAACTGGAGCGCAAGCCACGGAGGAGAATGAGGATAAGTATCCCAAAGGCTGGACACTCACACTTCTCTTCACCGCCCTTTGCCTAGGAGTCTTTCTTACGTCTCTGGATAACTCTATTTTGGCTACGGCGATCCCCAAAATCACAGATAATTTCCATTCCTTGAACGATGTATCCTGGTATGCTTCTGCTTACCTCCTCACAAGCTGCGCCTTTCAACCAACCCTCGGCCGAGTCTACTCCGTCTTTTCCGTAAAGTGGACTTTTCTCATTTCGCTGGCCGTATTCGAAATTGGGTCCGCTATATGTGGAGCTGCACCGTCCAGTTTGGCGCTCATTGTCGGCAGAGCCGTTGCTGGTTGCGGCTCCTCGGGGATCTTTTCCGGTGGTCTGACCATTCTTGGGTTCTCTGTGCCCTTGCGGAAAAGACCGATTTTTGTGGGCATCTTCAGCGCAATGTTTGGTCTGGCGTCAGTCCTAGGACCAATCCTAGGTGGTGCATTCACCGACAGTTATCTGACGTGGAGGTGGTGTTTCTACATCAATCTGCCTCTTGGAGGAGTTGCACTACTGCTGATCATCTTCTTCTTTAAACCACCCGTACGGGAAGCTGAAAAGCTAAGCTTCAAAGAGAAGATGAAACGCATGGACTTCATTGGCGCTTCCCTTCTCGTTCCTGGTGTTGTGTGTCTTCTGCTCGCTTTGCAATGGGGGGGCACCAAATTTCTTTGGCGCAGCCCCCAAATCATAGGTTTGTTGTGTGGCTTTGCCGGTATCATTCTGATCTTCATCGCTGTGCAGTTCTACGTGGGGGAGAAGGCGACCCTTCCAATCCGTCTACTACGTCAACGCACAGTCGCTTGCGCTTCTATTTACGTCTTCTTTGTCGGCTTTGCGCTTTTTATCTTAGTTTTTTTTCTCCCCATTTACTTTCAATCCGTTCAAGGCTCCAGCGCGATCAAGTCTGCATACCAAAACCTTGCCTTACTCTTAGGCGTTACTGTCATGACTATCTTGAGCGGAGTTGGCGCTACTCTTCTCGGCTATACTGTGCCCTTCATGGTATTTGGTAGCGTCCTCTTTACTATTGGGTGTGGCCTGGTGCATACACTCACGGTGGGCAGTCCAACGCGTGAATGGATAGGCTATCAGCTACTTGCTGCCTTTGGCGCTGGATTTGGGCTGACGCTTCCAGTCATAGCAGTACAGTCTGTAGTACCAACAGAAGACATTCCAGTTGGCAGTGCTCTCGTCGCTTTCTCACAGCTATTGGGTGGCGCTCTCTCTGTTGCGATAGCTCAAAACGTTTTCTTCAACTCGTTGACTTCAAATCTCCTTCCGCTTGGAATAAGTGCCGCTCAACTTCAGGCTGCCGGAGCTAGTAATCTGGCTAAATCGGTGCCGGCACATCTACTCCCTGCGGTGTTGCAGCAATACGCCAACGCTCTTCAGGCAACCTTCATCGTTCCGATCGCGGGAGCAGCAGCGGCCTTCCTGGTCTCCTTTGGGATTGAATGGGTGAATATTAAAGGCAAGAAGATGGATATGACTGCGGCCGCGTAGAAAAGCAAACACACCCTCCTTTCCCATTGTACATACAATGCTAGATTATGAGTTATTGTAACTTGACTGCCGGAAAGACAAGCCGATCCCGTCCCGAAATGCTCCATTCGCTGATACCGTCTGCACAACCGACGTAGAGGCGGGCTCCGTCGCTGCGCCAGCAGCACCCCGCAATCTCGCGTCGACCAACCCGAAGGAGCTCCTCTTCGAATAGTTCCCCGCGAATATCTACAAGATGGGCATACCCCGAAGCCTCGGTGAATAAAAGTAGATCCAACGGCGCAGGACTGAACTTTATAGACCTCACTGCACCAGAGGGCTGGTGTGGACGAGTCGAATAGATGATCTTGAAGGGAGTCGACAGAAATCGTTGATCCCACAAAAGCAGACTTCCGTCCTGGGAGCCAGCGGCAAAGATCGGGCGGGTTGGATGGAAGCCAGTCGTGAAGAGCGAGTCGGTAGATGCTTCTAGTCGCTCGGTGATACTCCACCCACCACTCGAGCGAGAGAAGTAGTAGAGCTCCGAACGATCGCCAACAGAGATGAGGTTCGATTCAGAGGGGGATATTGAGGTGTGATTGACGGCAGTGGGTAGAGCCGTGCAGTTCACAAGCGAAGTAGAGGCTAGGTCGACGTGTTTGAGCGTATGGTCATTGTTTGATACGATAGCTTGATCTTCGTAGAGGCATATATTGTTGTTTATGCTTCCACCGAGATCAAGAGACCGTACATGACCGTTTCGGCAGACTGAAAACTGCCCATTCTCCTGTCCCCCTACACAAATGAGATCGTTCTGGCTGTTAAGACAGCGTGGCTCGAATCCAAACGAAGCCACCACCTGAGGCTCCGCTTCTTCACGCTGTGACAAGGCGAACGAGTTGACGCTATTCTGGGAGATGTAGAGCAAAGCATCGTTCTGTCCCCGACACAAAAGATCGCGTAGCTGCCAATGATGTATACTGATCCTCGCGAGGAAGTCTGCCGGCGTGACTGATCGCAGGTTGGTATGTACCGTCATCCTGCTGCCACGCCAAGTCTGGCGAAACCTATGCCTCTTGGCGCCGCTGTAGGTAGGAAGGGGATGGGGTCTTCAATTTATGATGGGCATAACCCAAAGCCTTAGTGAGTAATAGCAGCAGGTCCAAGTGAGCCGGACTGGTTTAAGCACCAATGTTTCTCCCGAAAGAGGAAACCTGTAAACACGCTATATAGATAGCTGTGGAGCGAGGACGGATAGTATGCAAGTACGAGCGCAACGAATGTAACTTGGAATAGTGACGGGTCTTGCTACGATGACCACTTCCCTCGGCGCCATACCGTGCGCTACCCAGAATGAAGCAGAGTCACAGCGTACAATGGATCATATGAACAAAAACCATGTGCAAAGCCTGAAAAGGTTTCTGGCATACTACAAGAATGCGAATGATACCCATGATGTACGACTCACGAGCATCGCATTGGACTCCATGACAATTGCTTACAGCAGCGGGCGAGCAGATGCTCCACCTGACAAGGAGTGTTACTTGCTCATAGATCCACCAATGAAGAGTTGGAAAGAGGCTCGGGAGAGAATGGTAGCTATGGATGCTGAATGCACTGCTGCTGGTAGCATAGATACAAAGCAGTCTGCTGTTGTCATTGACAGGTACCGGCCACCCTCAGGGTTTAGACAGATTGCCGGTCTTGTCTTCACCTTCGCGATGCTCTCTGTATTCGGCCGCAAGCGGAATTTTGCTCAAGGGACACTGCTTCGCAGAATTCAGCCATGGATGTTGTATTCGCTTATTGGGGGCCATACCGTGCGCCTCCTCCTCTTCCTATGGACTAGACTGCGCAGGAACGGAGTGAGGGCCGGGAGTGGCGTGTGGTGGATGTGGGCTGTAAGCCAGTATGTAGAAGGGTGGCCATGCCAGCAGAGGTTTGATCAAATGGTGGACGACGAGGCAAGGAGGCTGCTCCAGTAGGAAGAGCAAGCTTCTCTGCATAGACGATGTCATGTTAATAGGAATGAAAGATTCCATGAGCTTCGGATTCATTCAAACCCCCACGTGACTGCAATTTTTTTTTCCATTAAACCGAAGAAGCAATCGTCCTCTTCCAATAGCCAGAGTATCCTCGACCGTGTGAGAGAATCAGATGCTACGGTCAAGTACTCGCTTCCTTTCCAAGCACAACCAGGCGCGACCCTTGAGGTTCCTTCCCGCTGCTGCGAGATGGAACTCAAACAGCAAAGTTCAGGGACAGGTCATTGGGATCGATCTGGGCACCACCAACTCTGCTGTGGCCCTTATGGAAGGCAAAGTCCCCAAAGTGATTGAGAACAGCGAGGGTGCCCGAACTACTCCTTCTGTCGTCGCTTTTACCAAAGACGGGGAGCGTCTGGTTGGTATAGCGGCCAAACGACAAGCCGTCGTCAACCCTGAAAATACGCTCTTTGCCACCAAGCGACTCATTGGACGACGGTATACGGACAAGGAAGTTCAGACAGACATCAATCAAGTCCCGTTCAAGATCGTCAAGCACGATAACGGTGACGCTTGGGTGGAGGCCCGAGGTCAAAGGTACTCACCGAGTCAGATTGGTGGTTTTGTCTTGCAAAAAATGAAGGAAACTGCTGAAGGCTACATGGGGAAGAATGTCAAGAATGCTGTCGTCACCGTGCCCGCTTACTTTAACGACTCGCAAAGGCAAGCTACCAAGGATGCAGGTGCGATCGCTGGTTTGAACGTGGTCCGCGTGGTGAATGAACCTACTGCTGCCGCTCTCGCCTATGGACTCGACAAAGATCAGGACCGGGTTATCGCCGTATTCGATTTAGGGGGTGGTACCTTTGATATCTCCATTCTCGAGATTCAGAAAGGCGTGTTTGAGGTGAAATCAACAAACGGTGACACCCATCTCGGTGGAGAAGATTTCGATATCATCCTTGTACGGCACTTGGTCAACCAATTCAAGAAAGATCAAGGAATGGACCTTTCGAAGGACAGGATGGCTGTTCAGCGAATCCGTGAAGCTGCCGAGAAGGCAAAGATGGAGCTGTCGAGTAGTGTTTCGACAGAGATCAATTTGCCATTCATCACTGCTGATGCAAGCGGGCCAAAGCATATCAACACAAAAGTCACCCGAGCACAATTCGAGCAGCTGGTAGATCCCTTGATCAAGAGAACCGTTGACCCGTGCAATAAAGCTTTGAAGGATGCTGGACTTAAACCAAACGAAATCAATGAAGTCATTCTTGTTGGTGGTATGACACGAATGCCAAAGGTGACCGAAGTTGTCAAGAATATCTTCAAGAGGGAACCTGCGAAATCCGTCAACCCTGATGAGGCAGTCGCTATTGGAGCTTCGATTCAAGGTGCTGTTCTTGCTGGAGAGGTACTTGACGTCTTGTTGCTCGATGTGACCCCTCTGTCGCTCGGAATCGAGACACTTGGTGGCGTGTTCACTCGACTTATTACTAGGAATACCACAATCCCAACCAAGAAATCGCAAGTCTTTTCGACTGCAGCAAGTGGCCAGACTGCGGTTGAGATCAGAGTTTTCCAGGGAGAACGTGAGCTGGTGAAAGACAACAAATTGATTGGAAATTTCCAACTTACAGGAATTCCTCCAGCACCAAAAGGTGTACCACAAATCGAGGTTACATTTGACCTTGATGCCGATGGTATCATTAATGTACATGCAATTGACAAGGCCACCAACAAGGACTCTAGCATTACTGTTGCCGGATCATCAGGTCTCTCTGAGAATGAAATCAAGAACATGATTGACGATGCAGAGAAATACCGAGAATCCGACAAAGAACGCAGAGATGCGGTTGAGGCTGCCAACCGCGCAGATTCAATTTGCAACGACACAGAGCAAGCCCTCAAAGATTTTGAAGCTCAGATTGACAAGTCGGAAGCGGAAAAGATCAGGGAGAAGATTGCGTCGCTACGAGAGGTAACGAGCAAGGCCCAAAGCGGCGAGACTATTGCGAGTTCTGAGTTGAAGGAAAAATCTGATGAGGTTCAAAATGCTTCTCTGAAGCTGTTTGAGCAGGTCTACAAAAACAAAGCGCAGCAAGAAGCTGCCGCTGGCAATCAAAAGTCCGAACCTTCTTCTGAGGATCAGCAGCCAGAAGGGGAGGACAAGGGCACCAAACAGTGATTGTCGAGACATTGTCGTTGCCATCCATTCTCACATATACAAAGCGGTGCATACTTGCCGCAGCACCCTCAGTCATTATACAGCACGTAAAAGTCCCCACTCACTGTACATACATATTAGGTACATCTTCGCTTTTGTCTACGAGCAGTCCCTTTTCGGAACCCATCTTTCGACTCACAATCGTCAACCAAAGCGGCATGTAAAATTCCAGCTTGCCAACCTCTCTACCATCTTTGTCCTTTGGATAATTGTCGCAGATATCTTGCCACGCAAAGTCGAGCTTACTTTTTCTCTCAATGTTGCCAACGTGTAAGTACTTGTCGTACATGCTATAGGAGCAAACCATTTCGTGCAATTCATCTTTACCGAATAGCACTTTCATGGCAACTTCGTCACCTTCCTGGTATGTTTCGTTTGCCTGCCAATCCCAACGTTCTGTAGTCCACACACCAGAATCCACCCCATCTGCTGACGCAATGTCTTTGCTCGTTTCATATAATTTTGTCGGCCTTCCCTCGGAGTCTGGGGTAGGTATGCGCTGCAGTGCTGTAAAGGCTTCCTTCCACGGAAACGTCTGGTAGGGGGTAATTCTACTGTCCTCTAGAAAGCCATGCACAATCTCGCCGGGATACCGAGGACTGAAGGCGGCAACATCAAGCCAAAAGGCAACCATCCCCCCAGGCTTCACAATCCGTTGTAGTTCAGCCCACCACTTTGAATACGGGTGGAAATATTGGGCAGCATTTCCGGAGACCACAAGATCAACGGAGTGGCTCTTGATAAAAGGCATACTGCTTGACGAGCCTACTTTAAATTGCGGTTTTGCACCCGTTTTGGTGCGCACGTCCTGCCAATGTGCGGCTGCTGCGTGCACCATTCTTGCAGACACATCAACGTGCAAGGTCTCGTCAAATAGTTTTGCAAGCTTTGGAGCCTGCTTGGCTGGGCCACAGCCTAGATCGAGAGCTAGCTCGTACTGGCCTCCATTTTTATCGTGGGCTGCAAGGATACGTTTCCACACGACGCTGTCCGGCTCGATGTCTCGCCGGCTTTGATGTAGTTTTGATAGTCAAAGTCATCCTCTGAGAACTGAGCCATAGTCCTCGAGATATCTGCTGCTCCGGATCAGACTGTTTGGAATCAGATCTTGTCAACGGGACGACCAATCCCCCCCACGCAACGGGAGCTCGCCCCCACGTGAGAAAGCCGTTGGCGAATGACGATGACGATGGCGATCGAAACCCCGGATCATCCTAGGATGCATGACCTTCGGGCCTGCAGGGACCAATTGCGTCGGGGTGATCTCTGTGGAAGGAACGCGTGCCATGTTCAACACTCTCAAGGCCCATTCCTACTCTGAACTCGACGCAGCCCGCATGTATTGCGGTAAGCTGTTATGAAGGCCCAAAGCTACGAAAAGACGGAAAGCAAGAAGACTATACCAAACAAGCTGGCGGTGAGAGTGGTGACTACACAATTGCCACAAAGGTGTATCCTACAGAGCCTGGGATGCATAAACCTGCTCGGCTGCGGGCAACATTCGAAACAAGTCTCAAGGAGTTGGGCGTAGAGGCGGTGGATATATTTTATCTGCATGCCCCGGACCGTAGCGTGCCCTTTGAAGAGATTCTAGAGGAAATTTAAAGTCTATAATGAAGGCAAATTTAAAGTCTTTGGATTGAGTAACTATGGAGCCTGGGAGGTTGCAAAGATTTGCGAGATTTGTATTTCAAAGGGATGGGTTCGCCCCGGATGTATCAGGCATGCTCAATGCCCTTGCAGAAGCAGCTCAAGACGAACTGATTCCGTGCGCTCGTCAGTATGGAATTGACGTCGTCATCTACAATCCGATTGCCGGAGGTGTCCTCTCTGGACCAAGCCGAGACGAAGAAGCATGGTTTAACGCTTGTGGAGACTGCGCTTCGATGGGTTGTCCACCATTCAGGTCTAAGAGTAACGCAAGGCGACGGTGTGATTATCGGCGCAAGCTCCCAAGAGCAATCAGACTAAAGGACTTGAAAAAAGGACGTTTGCCCCTTCCGGTGGTAAAGGCTCTTGACCAAGCCTGGCAGCACGCCAATGCTGTCGCGCCAACTTACTGGCGCCAATCATCATGGTGTCCTAAACTCTTCGACATGTACACGCCGCACTACGCTATAGGTCGCTGTCGTAGTTATGAGTAGCTCTAACACAAGAGATTCCCAGCGCCCTTTCGACCATTGGCCGATATTCTTCAGTCATCCACTCGAGCAGCCGATCGATGAAAGACCAATTGAATCATGTGTTGCTCTCGACTTGAAATTAAGTCAAGAACAGTAATAAAATGGATCAAACTTTTATGCCAAAACACCGCCATGAGTCTTCCAATACGGCCCGCAAGTTGCAATCATTTAAATCGGAAGGATGACACCAATATTCATCGATAATTTTGTCCAGTCAACAAGACCAATTAGATGCCGCAGATGCGCCTTGATTCTCCGCCCAGACCCGAGCCTGATTTACATCCAAGATCAGAAGAGGGAATGGTTCTGCGCTTCCGTTGAGCACCGGTTGAAGTAAACGTGAAGACTTCGTCTCAGTCTTCTTATAGCGACATACTTGTAGGTGGAGCGGTCTGCCACATATCTGCTTTATATGCGCTAGCCTGCTGAGGTTCAGACTGAAAGTTAAGGACCGGAAACACCCGTCTTGTTGAAGCTGTGACACCACCCTGTTATGAACTGCCGTATTCTTGTCTAAGTTTCCTTGAGAAACGGTCCGCCGATTGCATCACCTACGTCGCCTTGATTTCTTATTCGTCAATCCATTGGGACTCATGCGGTCATTAGCCTCGAGGCAGATCTGTTATTGTCCGGTGTTCTGACCGAAAACCTCAATCTACTGCTATAAAGGCGAATACGAACAAGATGGAGGCCATGAATTCAACTACATCTTACTCTGTGTCTGTTTCACTACAGTTGCCACTGCCTTTGCAAAATAGTCCACATTGGATGAATTCAACCCTGCCATTGAGATTCTGCCATTACCGGTCATGTAGACATGGTGCTCTTTCTTCAGTGTCTCGACTTGTTCTTTGTTGAGCCCAGTGAACGAGAACATGCCGATCTGGTCGACAATGTGATTCCAGGTGCCTGGGGTGCCCTGCTCTTTAAGTTTGTCGAAGAGAGAAGCACGCATGTCCTTGATTCTCCCCGACATTTCCTCCAAGTTGCCACACCACTCGTTGAATAGTGCTTTGTCGCTAAGTACCTTGGCCACAATACGAGCACCATAGGCTGGCGGGTTACTGATCTCGCTTCGCTGTAGTACTTTCAGCTGACTAGTCACTTTAGCAGAAGCGTCTTTGTCGTTTGCAACAAAGTGAAAGGCACCGGCGCGTTCACCATACAGCCCAAAGTTCTTTGCAAAAGATTGAGCCACCGACAATTCCAATCCCTGGGCAAGAAATGCTCGTACAGAGAAGTTATCTTTTGCAAGAGACCCACTCGCAAAGCCTTGGTAGGCGCAATCAAAGAAGGGAAAGTGCTTCTTTTGCTGGAAGAGAGATGCTAGTTCCTTCCACTGCTCCTCCGTTGGATCCACACCAGTTGGGTTGTGAGCACAGGCGTGTAGTAAAAAGATACTGCCATCCGGTGCTGATTGGACGGCCTTCTTCATGCCCTGCCAATCGAGTCCTCGCGTCTTTGCATCAAAGTAGGGATATTCCTTGATTTCCAGGCCAACATTGCTAAATATGGGTCGGTGGTTGGCCCATGTAGGCGAAGAAACGTAAATCGTGTTTGACCCTTTGTAGAAGCGTGCGAGAAAGAGAGCTCCAAGATGGTTTGCACCCGTTCCCGAGATGGTCTGTAAGGAGGACACGGTACCATTTCGAATCTGCTCACAAGCCTCTCCCAAAACCAGCTTTGCTGCTGCTTCCGTAAAACTTGCAAGTCCTGCAATAGGGAGGTATTCGTGATTTACACTGGGATCGTGTTGGATTGCCTCCTCAGCCTTCTTGACCACAGGCAGGATCCATGGCTGGCCCTTATCATCACGGAAAGCGCCTAATGTGCAATCCACTCTGTCCTTGTCTGTGTCTTCCTTGTATTCCTGCGCGAGTCCAAACAGTGCATCGGGAGGTGCGAGTGGCGTTGATGAGAATGCAGAGGCCATCGTGCAGTAAGTGCGGATACTCGGATCCACGTGCTAGCAAGCAATTGGGTTGAAGGCCTGCACTTAGCGCAGCTTTCTGCTCACTCAGAGTGAATCTCAGGCAAGGCAATCTACAAGGGACGAGTGTACGTGCTACGTGCATGACCAGAATATGGTGCTTCCAGGCCCGTTGTGAGCAATATTCTATGGTCTGCCTCTCGTTCTTCTCCGTACCCCCATTGCATCTACTCCTACTCTACACCATCAACAAGTCTCTTGGCCTTGATCGTGACGCTCGTGGTGGTGATGGTTGGGCTCCTCTCTACCCATTCCGTCCGAGCAGGGAAAATCCATGAACGAAACCAGGAACACCGTCGAATTCAAGAAAGAGAGAACAGATACACTGCAAGATGAGCAGGATTGCTTAGGCCTCACGAGTCATTCGTGAGTCCTTCTGCCCATTCTACTATACACACAGCATTTGAGTGCTGTCACCAACAATTTCCTATCGCATAGATCACTAGAACAGAATAGAGGATGACACGAAGCAAAACGGCATTCAAAACCGAAGAACAACCGCCGGAAGCCTCATACCCGCCCACCCCGGACTTCTCGTCGGATGGTGCCTACGACTTTGGTGATGGGGATGGGGAGGAAGAGGAAGGCGGCGAAAGTGATGCCGAGAGCGGGAGTGAACTTGATGAAAGCGAAATCCGGCGTATCGAAGAAGATGCCATCAAGATGGAGACCCTGTCCAATTGGACAGACGAATACGAGGACGAAGAAAGGGACCTTGCGGATGATTTGTTTGACCCGTCCACTTCTGATGAGGATCATATTTCGCCGTTTCTGGATGCACAAGAGTTTGCAGGACTTGAGCCGGCGCTGCAAGAGACAGCTAGCTTTGGGGATAGCGAGATCACAGATGAAGATCTGATTCTCTCTTACTGCTTTGCCAGTTCATCATCCGGGAGTGACACAGAGCCGTTGGATGACTTGCCTGCAGCCATGACCCCGGCAGGCCGGACACAAGAAATACCCGCACATGATGCTGCTCCGCCACGACTAGCAGACTGGACTGTCGACTCCACAAAGCAAGTGGCAATTCTTGACGGCCATTGCACGGCAGGCATCACAAACTCACCGATGGTTAGACCGCAACGCCCGGAAAACCGGCGGCGGGAATCCTTTTATGACTATGAGGACGACGAGGACGATGACAGTAATGGAGATGTCGACGGGGAGATCATTGATCTAGACGAACTGATATTCACCGACGCCTTGTTACCTTCCACGCAAACCAACCTCGCTCCCTTACCTTCCATACGCCGCCGGTCTCCGAGGCGCCAGCACCCGCGACATGTCATGAAAGGCGAAGCACTCATTACACCCGTTAAGCGGAAAAGACGTCAAGGGCTAGGTCCGGGTCGATTGGATGGACAGCGCGCGGAAGCGAAGTGGGAAGTGCACAGAGTGGAGCTTGGGGATCTTTTCGCGGGGCTGTAGGCTCTTTGTATGCAAAATTATCTAGGAGTCTCATAGTAAAAGGGCATTGATTTATATCTTTGACGAAGAGACCAATGCCTCCAGTGCTGCCTGTGTTGCTTCCTTGCTTTCTTTAACGACCTTGATGATCCCTGCGAACTCACGAATCGCAGCTGTTCCCATGACTTCGTAGAGGAACGACTCAGAGGTTGTTATCCTGGCCCCCATCGCCTTGCATCGACTCAGAGCGACCCCAATTTCCGCTGGATTGCACGACGATATGCCATCCGTGATGAGATAGACATGGTGGCCAGCCTGGAGAAGGTCGATCGTTGTCTGCAAGACACAGACGTGTGCTTCAATACCAACAATAGCCACACTCGTTGGTACCCCATCCAACGACGACATGATTTCCGGGAGAGCCATGGAGAATGCCTTCTTGTCAATGACCACTTTGGCGCGGGAGATATCGAGCTCCTCTACGGTCTGGCCCAGTCTAGCTGCATTTTGAGTCGTTGCAAAGACTGGAATGTCTAGCACCCGCGCTGCCGACAGCATCTTTTGGCTGGTCGAGACGACCGCATCAAAGCGATATATTGCCTTTCGAAATGCTTCTTGCATGTCGCATATGAGAAGAGCAGTGTTTGCCAAGCGGCGAGCATGAATGGGCGCAGTCATCTATCCTATCCTATTTGCCCACCTCTGTCGTTTTAGGGTTGGTGGGTAGGTGGTTTGCGGGGAAGTAGGAATGCCTTATCGCATTGAATATGCCAAGACGGCGCGCGCTAGCTGCAAGGCCAGCACCTGCGGCAGGGCCAAGATTGAAAAAGGTGCTCTTCGCTTTGGCGTCTGGGTAGATACAGGGGCTTTCCAGTCGTGGCAATGGCGCCATTGGTAGGGGTTAGTGTGGATTGCAGCTTACCCTAGGGGATGCGTTACAAGCCGCGTCCTGCGCAATGTCAAGGAGAAGATGGAGCAACAAGAAGAGCTGGACGGGTTCTCTGAGCTGACTTGGAAAGATCAGGAAGACGTGTCCAAAGCGTTGGAGCAGGGCGAATTGGATCCGGCGGACCAGACCGTGCCAGTGCCCAAAGCGACCAACACAGAGGACGAAGGGCCGGTGACTCCAAAGTCAAAGCGACGAAAAAGAGCGGAACTCGATAGTGAACAGGATGAAGACGATGAGCAAGGTAACATCGGCCCATCATCACCAACACCCCCTCCAAAGAGGCGTCCGCCAGCCAGAGAAAGAAAGACGACACTTGTAGAGGAGGAGGTAGGTGATGAAGATGAAGATTTGGCAGCCCCAAAGAAGAAGGCGAGCAGGAGAAAAAGCAAAGCAAAGAGTAAAGTGGGACGCAAACGGAAAGTAAAAGCTGGCCAAGAAGCCGACGGCAAAGAGGATGAGACGGGCATTACAGAACATAATGAGGAGCAGGATGGTGAAAATGCAGTCGAGTAGTATACATATGTTTCGGTAGGTTACAAGTATTCGTGTCAGACAGGTTGAAGATCAGGATAGTACCCAGCGCTCGAGTCTTTGGCTTCAAATCTCCCCAATTTGGCCACGATCTTGCCAAAGTCGAGCTTGTCCAAAGACGGAATGATGGCGTTTTCCTCTTTCTCCCGCTTCGCTGACTCGCGCTTCAGAGATTTGTCAAGCAAAAGGGTAGAAGAAGTGCTTGGTCGACGCAAAGGACTATCAGACCCGATAGCTCCACCATTCAACCTACCCACGGACCTTGGAACGTAGGGCTGTACCTCAAAGCCACCCCACGCGATACCGCTCGCGTGCAGACAGTTGTGATCATCTGCATCTGGAGGACGGTTGGTATGTTGTGCATGCGGGTCAAAGATAATACCTCCCAAAGGTACTGCGGGAGTTCCACTGGGGCTGATCAGAGTGGAAGGGTAGTATGCATATCCACTCACTGGCCGAAGCAGCTCTTTTTCTTCTGCTGGTGTCAGAGGGGGAAATGTTGGCAACTTCATGTTCCCAAGCTCATTCGCCAATGTGTCGTGGGAGTGGAAAGGTGGTATAGGCACCGGAGATTTCTCCTTTTCGCTCCCTTTTCTTTGCTCCACCTCGCCTGCACCCGAAATATGACTTGGGAGTTGCGTACTGTTGGAGTCAAAGTCGGGGGGCAGACATTCAGAGATCATAGGTAACGGCTTGGCGGATGAGTTGGCAACAGCAGGTGAGTTTGGCTCCGGAAAGTACCAATGAGGAGATGCTGTAAGTCGTGGCGTAGTAAATTCGTTCGATGGCGGAGTTGTCATATTGCTCTGAGCACTCATGCTATGTGACTGCATCAGGTTGCCAAATGGAGAACTGGACATTTCCAAAGTTGTGGGACTAGGTCTGTCATAGAACATGACGGGTGTCAGATTGCTACCATATGCTTGTCCAGGTGATGGGATATTGAGCCCTAGATAAGGTGTTCCTGAATAGTTCATTTGCAGACTTGATTGTGGAGAGGGCTGTTGAAGAGTTGGTGGCGCAAATTCCTGCCGCAGTGTCGTTAGATCGTCTTGTGTACCCCCAGCTTCTTGCTTGATTGGCGTGGGACTACTTCGCATACGGCAATGACCGTGTGTAGATGAATGCAGCGAATCTCTGTTGGGGATGGCGTATGGTTCTCCAGGCGGCGGTAATCGATCATTATAATGACCCGGCGATCTTCCACGTACGACGCATCCAACAGTGGTCCGTGTTGCCACTAGATAAGAAAAACCATCCGAGGTTTTCATACGGAGCTCAATAGAGATACCAAAATATTGCTGGGCCGCTTTTCTTTTGCCGTTATTTGCCGTGGCGCTCTTAAATTGAAGACGGTCCCAGCCATATACAGCCTCACCGACATGTCCATCCCCACTGCACTCCACAACTAGATGTAATGGGGAATCTACAGGACCTTTGTCTCGCTTTGCGGTATGTTGCACCAGTCCAACTGGCTTACCGCCGGCGTCGAGCACTTTGGCACTTATCGCTAGATTGATGGTGGATACTGGAAGCATACACTCCCCATCTGAAGAATTTAAATAGAATCTTTTGTCTTCAGACAAGTAGCTCAATGCGTATCCGCCTGTAGCGCGGAAATAGTTCCGGCGATAACATATCCATGTCCCATTGACAAAGAAAAAGGCTTTTTCGACGCTTGCAAAAATGGATGGAATAACTTCACTTCCATCTTCAGTGCATATTCTGATCTTTTGCTGGATTGGTTTGAAAGGCGGTCCGCCGTCTCCAATCATTTCTTGGGCATCCCCGAGGTGTTCATATTTATCCTCATGCTCAGGTGAATCGATTGTATTATTGGAAGGTTCCACATTTGAGTGTGCATCAACCAGTAATGCTTGAGCCTGTTGCGGTAGGCAGTGCGAAGCAAAAATTTGTCGCTGATCGTCACTTTGTTCTTCAAACTCGATTGAGTCGTCCATGTCTTGCCTATATACGAGTGATGCTGCTCCCAAGGCAACATCGTCCCTGCTTTGGGCACTCCTAGTCCGCTCTCTCTTTCTATCCTGAATGTAGAAATCTTGATCATATGGCCGGCCCCCTAGGCTGGAGCCCATCTCGTGGGTAACTAAGCTTCCCGTGCGCCAAAAACAACATCGGCTATAATTTCCTATTCCGACTTCCCGAGCAAACCAAGAAGACCTATGAACAAGGGGTGTGAAACGATTCGTGTCTTCATTATTAAGTCTATAGCTGTTACAAGTAGTGGTTCACCTGGGCCGCGCAAGTATCCATTATCCGGCCAATTCTGCTCCCTCGTCGGCTCTTCCCTGCGCGTGGTATCGTCGCTGAAGGGATAGACTGGTCAGATGAGGAGCTCTCCAGCTTGTGCGCGTCCACCATACCATCGGATACTTGCCTCAAGGTTTGGTCAAATTTAGTGGAGGAAGAACGACTTGATTCCGCCCGGCCGTAAGGACGGGTTTCCTTCTCGACCGGCCGCAACATCCCTTGATTTGTTTGGCTTTCCAACGAGTGCGCCGTCAGTGTAGGCGCTGTCGAATAGACAGCCGCAAAGTCTTCGGTAAACTTACTTGTTCGCATTTCCCCCCTTGCGATGTCGAGGAGAAGCGTGCGTGCTGTGGGCAAGCGCGTGCGTAATCCAATTTCCCTTTTGAAACAAATGAATTGCCTATTTCGGCCAGGACATGTCTAAATTGGGAAATCTATTCGTGGCTGCTGTCTGGAGCCGAAACGTATCTACACCAGATTAACTGTGGCTGTGGATTAAATCGCAGAGCATATTAAAATAACAGAAAAGGTCAGGACAAAACAGTACGAAGGCTCAGCTGAATCTGGTTCGACACGCCGGTGTCGAAAGGCAACAACGAAATCTGATCTATTGCGGAGCACTGCTTCTCGAACCTATGTAAATCCACACCCATAAGACATATAACTTGATGAGAGCTCGTGTCGCACCGTTACCACCTCCTCCGCGTATACAGTGTGTTTGCAGTGGTTTTCCTACGGTTAATGATCGTATTGAAATGACAACAGATTATTACGTGTACTTCATCTTGTGCCTATGGGCTTTGCACAAGTCCATTTACTCGTGTTCGTTCACGCGCTCCTTGACTGCTCCACTTCTGCTCCACCATATATGCATGGCCTGTCTTGATTTTCCAAGTGGGTGAAGTTGTCACGTTACATATCCACCGCCAGCAAAATGGATGAGGAGTACGACGTCATTATCTTAGGAACTGGTCTGACAGAATGCTTGCTCTCAGGAGTCCTCTCTGTAGAAGGCAAAAAGGTCTTGCACATGGACAGAAATGACTACTATGGTGGTGAGTCCGCGTCACTGAATTTGACGCGATTGTTTGAGAAACACCAGAGTAAAACGGCAAGTGCTGCCGGCAAACCCCCAGAAACGTTAGGTCGAGATCGCGACTGGTCGGTGGATCTTATATCGAAGTTTCTCATGGCGAATGGAGATCTCACCGGCATCCTTGTTCACACCGACGTAATTCGATATCTCGAGTTCAAGCAGATTGCAGGGTCATATGTATTTCGAGATGGACGAATCGCCAAAGTCCCAGCAAATGAGTCCGAAGCTATCCGGAGCAGTTTAATGGGTATATTTGAGAAGCGCCGTATGCGCAACTTTATGCTGTTTGTCGGCAATTATAAGGATGAAGATCCTGCCACTCATCAAGGACTCAATGTTGATAAAAATACCATGGAAGAAGTATATGCCAAATTTGGCCTGGAACCTGGTACCAAAGATTTCATCGGTCACGCAATGGCGCTATATCTGGACGACTCGTACTTACGGAAACCAGCGCGCGAAGCTATTGAGCGTATCTACCTATACTCTACTTCTGTTGCTCGTTATGGTAAATCTCCGTATATTTATCCTTTATATGGACTGGGTGAACTTCCCCAGGGATTTGCAAGATTGAGTGCTATTTACGGAGGGACTTACATGCTCGACAAGTCAATAGATGAGATCATTTATGAAGATGGCAAAGCTGTCGGTGTTAAATCTGGGGACGAGGTGGTTAAAGCAAAGAAAGTCATCGGGGATCCGACATATTTCCCTGGAAAGATACGCAAGACTGGATCAGTCATTCGCGCCATTTGTTTGTTGGCTCATCCTATTCCAAATACCGACAACGCTGATTCCTTGCAGCTTATTATACCTTCACGCCAAGTGGGACGGAAGAATGACATTTACATTGCCATGGTTGGCTGGGGTCATAATGTTGCGTCGAAGAATCACTATATTGCAACGGTTTCGACGATTGTTGAGACAAGTAACCCACATATTGAAATCGAAGCTGGACTCAAACTTCTCGGACCTGTTCTCGAGAAGTTCATGGAAGTCAAAGACCTCTATGAGCCGCTTAATGATGGAAGAAGTGATAATGTGTTTATTTCAAAGTCTTACGATGCAACTTCTCATTTTGAGACAACCACTGAGGAAGTCCGAGAAATCTATCGACGGGTGGAAGGCAAGGATCTGGTACTCACAAAAAGACTTACCATGGAAGAGGAAGCAAACATTGCGGCGCAGTAGGATATCGATTATATACACTTCATCTTCCCCCGTAGGCCATGTTCGATTCTACAATCGAATGTTGACAAAGGCTTCACTGGAGTGCCTTGCAAGATTTCGAGCCTACCAACCTCCGCCGACCAAGTACTTCTCCCTCCCTTTGTCACGAAGATCTGCGGTACTGATTGTCTTGTATCCGGATGCAAAGGGAGATTTGCGAGTAATCCTAACTGTGAGAACCAGAAGCCTACGGAGTTTCTCGGGAGATGCTGCGCTTCCCGGAGGAAAATCAGAGACTGGAGAAAGCCCATTTGAGACGGCCAGGCGAGAGGCATATGAGGAAATCGGTCTCCCACAGGAGAATTCACGCCTACCAGGGTCCTACGAACTAGAGCACTTGACGCAACTACCCACTTCGTTATCGAAAAATCTCCTGGGGGTCAGACCTTGTGTTGCATTCCTCTCAGCGCGGGGCGAAGAGGTAGAGCGATTGATTCCGAACTTGAATCCGAAAGAGGTCGATGCAATATTCACGGCTCCGTTTGGAGGATTCTTGGAGACAAGAACAGACTGGTATCAGGGAACTTGGGTAAAGAGTTGGAATGGCCAGAAATGGAAAATGCATCAATTTGCAGTGGCGAGCCGGTCGCACCCAGGCCTCACGCATACCGTTTGGGGATTGACTGCTCGCATTCTCGTGGATGCTGCGCGAATTGGATACGGTCGTGACCCCGACTTTTCGCATCTCGAAGGCGTATGGCATTTCTCTGCACAATACTAACCGTAGCTTGGAGAAGAGTCTATGATTGAAGGGCTGATGGAACGTGATGTAATGACAACGGAGTGGAGCAGAGATGACACCGGGAGAGAGGAAGACAGATCAACCAAACCTAAGCTGTAGAACACTCTGCTCGACTCTCTCTGTATGTGACAATGTAAATTAGATGGCTCATGCTGTGTGTATTTTCCAACCTCATTCTCGTCCGCAGCCAATGAGAGGCGATAGGTTGGTCTGGTTGTTTGGTGACCATCGGATATTCGAGAAGATTTGCACCCGACCGACCCAACGCAAAAAGGAACAGCTAAATTTTCGACCTCTCGGCCGCTTGATGAGCGCACCCTGTCGAGCTGTATTGTCTATTGGGTCAAAAGCAAGAGGCCGTTTCCATAGGGCTGCTCCAGCTCCACCGACGCCCGTGCGTTGTAGAGCAAAAGCCGCCTACTCGAACCAACCACGCAGATCTTTCCGACATGGGCGGTCTTTTCATTCAAGCAGTATTTGCCAGGTCGGACAAGACCCTTATAAGACGCTAGGTGTAGGGACAGAGGCTACTGCATCGGAGATCAAAAAGGCGTACTATACATTGGCAAAGAAATATCACCCAGATACAAATAAAGATGCAGGATCCAAGGACAGATTTGCTGAAGCCCAGCAGGCATACGGGATCCTTTCAGATCCGCAAAAAAAGCAGCAGTTTGATACGTATGGCCAAGCTGCGTTCGATCAAAGTGGTGGTTTTAATCCCGGTGCTGCTCGAGATGGTGGGTTCAGTGGGTTTGAGGGATTTAGTGGCTTTAGCGGTTTTACTGGTCCAAATGGTATCAACCTCGATGATTTGTTTTCTGCCCCATTCGGAGGAATGGGAGGGGCCAAGTCCGGCCGCGCGCGTGGATACGAGGAGATTGCATATGGGGATGATATTGAAATTGACGCCTCCATATCTTTTATGGACGCTGCTGTAGGAGCCAAAGTCAACATCAATATATCTCCTCTATCCAATTGCAATACTTGTAGTGGGAATGGCATGAAAAGTGGAGCTAAGCTGGCGAAGTGTGGGAGATGTGGCGGAACAGGAACCATGCTGCATGTGATGCAAGGGGGTTTCCAAATGGGTTCCGTATGCGAAACGTGTCTAGGCAGGGGTACTGTTGTGCCTCGGGGTGGTAAGTGTAGTACTTGCCATGGCGACGGAGTGACTCGCGAACAGAAAGTAATCACTGTCGATATACCTGCTGGTATTGACGATAAAATGAGAGTCAAACTAGTGGCCGAGGGTGATTCTCCCGTTATTACGGCTGGTGTCAAGACTCATCGAAAGAAAGGAGACCTCCTTGTTCGGGTGCATGTTCAGCCTCATGCTGCTTTTAGGCGTCGTGGATCTGACATTATGCACACGACATCCATTCCCTTGACAACTGCTGTCCTAGGGGGCAAAGTACGGATACCGACTCTGGAAGGAGACGTCGACGTGGTCGTACCACCAGGAAGTGGGACTGGAGAGGGAATAACGATGTCTGGGCGCGGCATGCCAAAAATTCGTGGTGGATCAAAAGGAGATTTGAAAATCGATTTTCGTGTCAATATGCCCAAATCGCTTACACCTCAACAACGAAGCTTACTGGAAGCTCTTGCAGACGCATTTGAAGACCGAAATTGTAGACGAGTGGAGGAGAGGAAGACGGGGCCAGCTTCCGCGCCGCCAACTGCCAATGAAAGGAGTAGTGGTGCAGTCAACGAGAGCAGCGACAAAGAGAACGATGGATTTTTGCGAAGAGCTTTCCGGAAAATTACTCACCAGGAAGACGAAAAGCCAAAGGATGATGACGAAGACGAACCAAAGAAGGCTTCCGGGTCGGCTTAAGATAATATGGAGTTGAAATGCATGTAAACAATTGGTGAGAATGTGAATAAACTAGTGCTGTATATGAGAATTCTCTTTTCAATGAAAGCGAGTCAAGAAGTAGAGATTTCTATGAATGTTCTTCCCAATGCGAATAATGCCTCAAGGATGTCAGGTTGGCGGAAAGCGCAATCGAAACACTCGCTCGTGATTCTTGACTGAATAGAGAAAGTGAACAATGACATCGTTTTCTTTGACATTCAGGTTGGAGAAATGACGCTTCACTCCATTTGCAAGATCTTCCTTATTTGTCCTAGTCACGCCAGACTTGACCAATCCTCCACCTGAAGCACCGTTACTCCCGAGACTTGCCAGAGGTCCAATATAGGTGGATAGGGAGGAGGAGGAAGGCGAAATTTGCAGCTTGTAGGCTGACTTGTATTTTCGTAAAGTGCTGATTGGCAAGCTGGATATTTGAAATGAGTTGGCCGACGATGCATTCGATGCAGTAGGCTCACCATTTAGTGCAAGTTGCTTTCTTCGTTCCGTCATGTATCCGGTTGTGCTCGCCGTCCCGGTGGCTGCTCCACCACTAGACGCTCTCGATGATGCATCACTTCGCACATCTTCGGCAAACAGAGCACTCGTAGCTAGAATCGATGCTTGTGCAGTGTTTCGCGTCGGCCTTGCAGGAGGCATATCGATCTTCCCCTGAGATTTCAATGCGAATTGTCGCTCATGAACTTTTTCCTGCTCGGGAATGTGGGGCGGAGATTTTAGGTTTCGCGGCCGGCCGAAGTGGTTGGTTCCTGACTTCGAGTCCACGAGTGGAATGCAGACATTGACTATGAAAAATAATAACATCATGAATCATATAATGGGAAAAACATTTCCAAACATTTCCATCGCCACACTCTTAACGGTGATGCGTCGCTTGTACTGATCTTGCCTTCTCACCAACTCTTGCAAAAGATCCGCGGCACGATTAGCATGTGCAATCTTGTCATCAAGCTGCCGTATCCGCGCAATTACAACATACGCAGGTGCGATTTCAGCTTCCAGGACAAAGATAAAGAGTGGCCACAGCATTCCTGGCAGATCAGACACGCCGGGTTCGTTCATTAATCCCCAAAGTTTATTTGATGCGTCCTTCGCGTCTCCGTCAATGGGAAATGCCCACTTTGCAACACGATGCAGGTAGATGAAGTGTGCCCAGAATTGGCTCAAGTAGATCCGAAGGTTGTTGTAGACATCGGTAACAATGGTGGTGTCGACATAGACAGAGAGATCTTCGGGCTTTTGGTTCAAAATTGCCGGCCTTCGCGACCACAAATACTTCATCTCCGCGGCAATATCTTTTAGAATAGAATTTACTTCACTTTCCGCTTGAGGAGTTCCTCTCAGGCGGCTGTGCCGGTCTTGCTGCTGAATTCGTCTTAGAAACTTGTGACTCTCAAGATGAAAATTGTAGGCAGGTTGACAGATAGCATTTCGTATTACATCTCTAGGGCTGCTCTCGTTCTGGCTCAAGATGAAGTCTCCAGCATTGAGCATAATTGTATCGTCAATTGAACAAGCAGTCTCATATTCGAGTAGGCTCACATTCCCAAGTGTTGCAACTTTCGCGTCAAGAAATACCAGCCAAGTCATCAAACGACGTTCAAAATATGTCCATTGACGGCTTTTCATCTGCTTTGATTGGCGTAAGATTAAGTCCGCCCACCGCTCTTTTGGACTGAATTCTAAATTCCCATCCACAGCAATGATCTCGAAACATGACACTAGAAATACAGCAGTGAGTAGTCTCCTCCAAATTTTCTCATCGTTTGTGTCACAATTTATGAGCTCACAACGGAGTCTGTCGGTGGCAAGGTCATAAAATGTTCGTGCGAGTACCATGGACTTCCGACTCTGCACTCGAGCAGAATGGAGTTCTGCCAGAGCATAAACTGCGTGAGCCACGACAGCAGAGGTTTGGCACATTTTGAGCACGGTCTTCCGGATTTCGGGCCAGCCTCCATTGATTGCTTCTACAGCAGGAGGATCCACAGCCTCGGAAAAATACTGCAAAAGCCGTTCTTTTACACTTGCGTTGTTTGAAGACGTGTCAGACCGAACCGAAGGAGTTGGACTAGGAGGATTAAAGAGCAACTGACTAGCAAAGTCGCTGATTGATCCGTCTGTGGCAGCAAAATCGGTATTGGGAGATAAAGGTGCAAATTGTAGAAACCCGACATCGCTTAGATTGGGTGAATGGAAGCCTTCCAGCGGCTTCAATTTTAAAATTGAAGAGGAGAGGTATGCAGCGTCCATGTCCAGCCAGTCACCTTTGAAGAAGTCTTGTTCTTCTCGGTCCGAGTTCTTTACTACTGACATTTGATATCCACCATTTGACTTTGCATCCTGCCTCTTACTTTCTCCGATATAGTCGTATTCACATTCCAGCTCAAGGCGAATACAATTGTGACAAGAAGGCTTTTCTTCGTCGCACTTTACCTTTCTCCTTTTGCACTTAATACATCCACCTTTGGATCGAGGCGCGCTGCGCCCAAGTCTTCTACGTTTGGCTTCACTGCTCTCGTCCTGCATTAGTTTCAAATCTTTTCAGGCCTGCGTGAAAAGCACCCATTCTGTTATGTGCCCGGAGAAGTGAAGTATGGGGAAATGGGGGATACGGAAATTAAATTGTGAAATTATTGTACATAGGCTGGTTACAATATCTACCATTGCGCCTGTGGCATCATAAGATAGCAATACCTGGTTTTAGAAATGGGAAAACCATGAGTTCACCAAGATCGGCCCGTGCAGTTACTGAACAGAAAGCAACAGGTGATAATAGAGTATGGTGGGAAATGCCAGCAAGCCAGCTGTTATGACGCCAACAATTGCTAGGTAGATCCATCTTCGAGTGTGCCGAACTTGATGCTTTTTCCAGAGAATGGCTTTTGAGGCAAACAACACGAGCGCGCATGAAAGCACATACGCGACACCGGCAATTGCACCAAGTGCTGCACCCTGTCGTTCTCCAGATCCCGATTCGCCCTGCAGGCCCTCCATGCCGTACCGAAAATACACAGCAGCAAAGAGAAGCGAGACAACGATCTCAAACGCAATTAACAACAGATAGCAAGTTCGTGCTCGCCGCATAGCCCTCAAAGCGCGCTTCGTTTCCATTGCCTCTGTATCTCTATATTGGTCATCTGTGATACCAATTTTGGTTTCATCTATGCTGCTCGCATCTTTGAGTTGTCCTTCAAACGGCGACCGGTACTCTGCCATATGGGAAGCCTCTGGGATTTCTAGCTCTGAGAATTTCGTAGAGCTGCTCATAAATGCAGTGGTGCTTGTTTTTCTTCTATGAAGCTATACGCCGAAGGTGCATTCGCGAAATATAAGGCAAGCATATGAGGCATTTTTTGTTAGGGGAACGGAGCAATTACGGGTGATCTGTATCCCGCTCTCAAAACCAAAACCGCTCGCCCCAACAGTGACTGTGCTGCGACCATGAGGGTCTCAAGTTATCGTTTATAACGCGTTTCATTCGTTCTAGTCTGCCGCTTAGTCTCTGTCGTGCCCCGTCAACGAAATGGACGCGACCCATTTGGCAAAGAGAAGTCTGCGTCGAGAGATAACGCACTTATTGAAGAACGTATCGGAAGAGAACATCCAAAGGCAATGTATGCGTTAATGTGCATATACAAGGCTGATCGAAGCTGAACGATGCTGTCATTCGATCCTATCCATGGGTCAATGGCGGAATGCAAAACGTGTATCAATTTATCTATCCACGAGGTATGAAGCCCAGACGTCACTCCTACTTCAAGACGCCTTTGTGCAAGGTAAGACGGTCTTTGTCCCGAAAATCTCTCGTGGTGCCATGGATATGGTACTCGTGGAAAGCAAGGATACTCAAGACATGCCCCTTAATGCTTATGGTATTCGCGAACCCGTGTCTAACAAGACACTGAATGGATTTGATGGCTCTGTTGACCTCGTCATCACACCAGGTGTCGCTTTTGATCGGACTAAAAATCGGCTTGGGCACGGCAAAGGTTATTATGATACGTGGATCGCCAAGCAGTCTCCTCGACCGACACTCATTGGCGTCGGGCTCCAAGAGCAGTTAGTAGACAAGGTCCCAAGGACTGAAAGTGATCAGAAACTAGACATCTTGGTTATCAATGGTGCAGTACTGTAATATACATAAATGGGCTCCCTCAGTCTTTTGCTTGTATCAAAGTGATGTTGTCTCCTTTCAGTAACAGCCTGCCCAACTGCCGTCTCCTTGCCGTCTTCTGCTGCACCTCCACCGCATCGTCAAGGACTAAGTTCATGAACTCATCAAAGCCTCTGATTTTCCCCTCGATTCTGGCATCAATTTGTTCGTACAGCCAGATGGAACACAGCGTCTGTTGCTGTAACAATTTGAAGATAAGATTGATGGGAGGAACCATGACTCGATGGTCTGCCATTTTGTAGGGTAAAGAACCGGCGTACTGCCCTTGCTCTGAGTCCTTTGCTGAGTCCTTGATCCTTGTGCCTTTTGTCCAAGAGTCAGGAAATCTGGTATCACGTGCGGGGCGGCAAGTTGGACTGGAAAAGCCCATGGAGCAAGTGAGCCATGCGCTGGCGGCAATGTATTCGTCGGGCTCCAAGCAGGACCGTGAAGTGGCTGCCAAGTTCCTGGAGAGCTTCCAAAAGAGTGAGTCTGCATGGTCACTTATCCATGAAATGCTTCAATCTCCGTCCACCTCCATCGAGCAGAGACTATTTGCAGCGCAGACTCTACGAGCAAAGATAAATTATGACCTGTTTCAGCTACCAGAAAGCAGCCAAACAAGTCTGCAAAGAGGTTTGCTGCAGCTTCTTGCCTCGGTAAAGGAGGAACATAAAGCTATAGTAACCCAACTATGTCTGTGTGTTGCAGGATTAGCAGCTCAGATGGACTGGCCAAATGCGCTTCAAGACGTGATGGGTACACTTGGAGATGACGAGGGAAGCTGGAGGATTCTACTTACGTTCGTATCTGTCCTGCCAGACGAAGTAGGCGATGTACGGAGAACGAGCCTTTCAGAGGACGAGCTAAATGAACACATGCACAGAATCCTCTCTCAGAACGGATCAAATGTTCTTCACCTCATTCTGAGGTATCTCCAATCACATGGTTCGAACGGAAAATTCACAAATCTTGTCTTTGAATGCTGCACTTCGTGGTTGCGCGAATGGAATTTGACTGAAGTGCTTGCTAGCCCCCTCACCAATTTTACATTCGCTGCACTCACCGATGAAGCTATGTTTGACGCTGCGACAGAACTTCTGTGCTCAATGTTCAACGAAACAAGAGATGTTGACGAATGCATTACATCTATAGAAACTCTTTACCCTTACGTCGCTGCTCTACGTCCTGAAATAAAGAAAAGTGTCGACAACGAAGATCGTTTCCAGGGACTTACACGAATATTTTGCGAGGCCGGAGAAGCGTGGCACGTCCTGATGGCCCGCATGCCGACGTCGATGTTGACTCTCGTCGAGGCTATCGCAGACTGTTGTGCTTTGGACAAGGACAGAGAAGTTGTTAAATACTCCTTCCAATTCTGGTATCTCTTAAAGCAGATGGTCACACTAGAGAAGTTTCAAGACGCCAAACAATCTTTCCAAGATGTTTATACGCGTTTAGCAGATACTATGATAGATCTGCTTCAGTATCCTGCTGGCGAGGATGACCTTTTCGACGGTGATCGAGAGAGTGAGGAGAAATTTCGCAGCTTTCGACATGAGATGGGCGACGTAATGAAGGATTGTTGTGCAGTCATAGGGTCATCTAAGTGTTTATCCATGGCATTCGATCGATTGCATAATAGTATGGCAAAGGGGACTTGGCAAGAAGTAGAAGCACCTCTGTTTGCTATGCGTGCTATGGCTCGCGAGGTGAATATGGATGAGGGTAACGTCTTGCCCACAATCATGAATTTTCTGGTGCAGTTACCGGAGCATCCCAAAGTTCGCTATGCCGCAACACTGGTGTTGGGACGTTACACCGAGTGGACGGCACAGCACCCTGAATACCTAGAATTCCAACTCAACTATATAACGCATGGCTTTGAATCAAACGACATCGAATTGGCCTCAGCAGCCGCACAAGCTTTGAAGCATTTCTGTCAAGATTGCGCATCGCTGTTGGAAGGCCACCTTTCACAGCTCCACCCTTTTTACACAAGAGTTGGCCAGCAACTGGATCTTGAAAGCTGGTACGAGGTCACGGATGGAATTGCGCATGTCATTGCCAAACAGCCGCTGAACCAAGTCGCAGAATACTTGAGATTATTTTGCCAGCCAATCATTGAACGGCTTTTGATATACTCTGCGACGGATACGGCGGAAGTACATCGCAAAATCGCCGACGAAGTAGAACTTCTGACAATCTTCGTCCGAGTGGTGACACCTTACGTACCAATCTCTGAGCCACACCCTTGCGTCACTTTCTGGCAATCTGCTTGGCCTGTATTGTCGACGCTCCTCCAACGCTTCGCAAGAGTGGTCTTTGTGTCGGAGAGGATATGTAGATTTCTCCGATCTATGATACAATCTTATCGCCAGCACACTCAACCCATGCTAGGACTATTGGCAGAAACGTTAGTTAGCCAGTTTGACAGCACCAGTCAGGGCTGTTACCTTTGGGTAAGCGGGGCTATCGTTCAAGTGTACGGCGATGCTGAGAACGTGGGAAATGAAACTCGTCTCGCTGTCTGGCCATTTTGTGAACGACAGAGCGTTGGTATGTTTCGGCTACTGAACACGTCAGAACCCCATGAAATTCCGGATGGTATTGTATTTTATTTAGGTGGATGCTAATATTCAGTTATCGAGGATTTCTTTCGGTTGTCCAGCGACATCTTACAATACTACCCTCTTGAACTCACCTCATCTTCAATAATGGCGTCGACCATGGCAGCTGCACTGTCGTGTTTGTCATTGGAGCTGGAAGATCCTTTATTGGCCGTCCTACATTTCCTTCGTGACTTGCTGATCTTTGGAAGGTCGATGCTTGGTCGTCCTTCTCTGTACCCTACAATACCCACAAGCGTCCAAGAAACCGTACTTGCTCTATGCAAACAACAGGGCGCACAATTGGTGGCCAGAATGATCTCCGGACTGATTTACTCCTTCCCTAGGGATTGCGTGCCCGATGCATCCGGGCTCTACATGTCTTTGGTAGAATTGTGTCCTAGTGAGGCGCCAGAGTGGATTTTTGGTACTTTGAATATGCTGCCTCAGGGCACAATCTCTGATCTGGAGCGAGAAAAGTTCAATAATCAATTCAGGCAAAACCTTTCGACAATAGACGATTTGAAGATTCGTTCTCAGATACAAGACTTTACTTCATGGTATCGTCGCAGGAATATCACTCCGCGAACGGACAAGACACGCCTTGAATCTTTGAATGGGGCGCATTTCCGTTATGAGTGAAAACGAATAAATTGCATGTTGTAAATAGCAGAGATAGCATGGATGACACATTGCCGTGTCAACATAACAATGATACCACGTTATGGCAGGCCTGGGATTAGAAACGCTTATTCCCTCGTCATGAGGGAGAATATCATCAAAGACTATTTTAAAGACTGTACTTGCCCTAAAACTAAGTGCACAACTCATATGTCAATCAAATGTGCAGATACTTCTTCCAGTCATCCAATGTATAGGAACTAGAGATAGAAGAATCTACAAGACCATCTCGAACAACTGTCGGTGAGACGTGGATTCCGTTTTGTCTGCTGATCTTGATTTGTGTTTTGAGATCGTTGGCTACCTTGTTCCCGTCGTTCGAGGAGGCTTTCTGTATAAAAAGTAGGTCTAAAAAGGCAGCCTCATCAACACCCACGCTAGTTGCAATTTTGGCCAGCCTTTTGTATACTTGATGACGCGACTCATTGCAAGCAAATTCGTCAAAGTATTTCTTTTGCTCGATGAATAGCTTATTACTAAATTCCCAAAACCGATCTGCATTCAGCTTGCTCACTGCCAACCCAGCCTCGTGAAGTAGTTGTGAGGCTGGGTGCCATGGTTGGACCTGATGTCGAAACACTAGCTCAATACGCCTCTCAGTTTTAGATTCTTTGAGATAGGGAATAAGCTGTTCGTAAATGACCTTGTACTGTTTGGCGGAGAATGGGCATACGTAATCGAAATAGAACTCCAGTACTGTTTTCGCAGCCGTTGACGGGAATACATGCGCTGACATCAGAGGTGAGTTTTGGTATTCGGCCCGTTGATCCGATTCGACCAATCTACTTTTGGCTCGCTAAATCAAATGCGCTGCGAACTATTAGGAGAGGCTGAAAGCGTACTGAAAAGAGGGCGGCAAGAGAGGAATAAAAGATTCCATGAATAGAGGACTATGGAAATACTTAAAGACACAAATCAAATGAATGATCCGTCCAATAATGGGTTGGCTCGGTTGGACGGCCCAAAGTGAGATCACAAGCTGGAACGGTCAACACAGATCATGAAGACGTTGAAAACTTCTCCAATGCCTCTCTCGTGGATTCCAAATTCTGTTTTTGGGAAAGAAGAGCGAACACATCGGCACCTGCCGCGACGAAGACAGTCCCTTCCTGTGCACCCTTGCCGATTGCTTCAGTGCCTTGAATAATACCTCCACTCGCAATCCCATTTTCTTTGGCTATGCAAAACACCTTTGCCTGTGCCTCAAGCACTTCCTTGGGTTTCGACTCCATCACTCCTGCTCTCATATTCATGGAAATAGTCATGTCCAAAGCACCATACCATAAACAATCCACTCCCGGAACTTTGGCAATTTCTTCCGCATTCTTCAGTCCTTCTACGCTCTCTATCTGCACAATGACGGCTGCTGCATCATTTTGATATTGATATGATGTCCGTCCGTCCGGAACTATGTCGCTTATCCCCGGAATCAATCGGAATGGCGCCATTGAGCGCGTTCCAAGTGGAGGGTATCTGCTCGCAGCTACAGCATGTTTGGCTTGTTCCACAGTGTCAATTTGAGGAAATACCAGAGCTCCAGCACCTTTGTTCAGCCACTTTTGTTGGTTCTCTACTCACCAGCATCCAATGCATATCCAGCCCAATGGTGAAGATTACCAGGAAGGCGGACAACTGGCACGGTCTTGCCGTCACTTACAAAATTCGTCGTATGAATGATTTCAGTTAGGTGAGATACGCCGATTGGACTGTGCTCGCAGTCAATCCATAACCTACATTTAGCCCAAAGCTTGAGAGCGCACCCACCAATCGAAGCCCAACTGAGCCACAAATCTTGTGAGGTCCAGACCGGAGAGCACCATGAAGAAGCCCAGCAGTGGCTTCTTGTTTGCCACTGCATCTTTGAGTGCTTGTCGAAAATCGTGAGGCAACAGCGGATTTGGAGCCTTGTAGTGTTGCATTGAAGTGGCCATTAGAGAGGTGTGAGAAGGAAGATTTTGATTATAAATAGGAATCTGATTTGTCAGCGGGCTTAGTCAGCTGTTATGATTGGCGAAGGGAAACGTTCCGGGGGAAACGTTCCGATTGGCTAATGCAGCGGATAGGTAAACCGAGGCTATAGATGAAAGTATATGTGACACTAAACTACCCACACATCGGTAACACATCTCATAAGGAAAATGGTACGGATCTGACTTTTCTTTAAATACACACACAACTCTCTCAAATCACAGGCGAAATCCTTGAATAAGTCTTTTTGCAAAAACGCGTGCCGTACTTTGGAGTCTGCTGCGCCCGCTGCCTTGGTGGAACACTTATTCGTGACATTGGACGCGAGACTTCTCATCACCATTCCATTTTATTGGGATGTATCACATAGTCATGAGTCCCACGGCATTCACCTCAATAGCTCCGTCTATATACCGTGTATAGCCCACATATTGAAGTGATCAACTCATCTTCCGTGCACCTACCTTTTAATAATCTGGATAGTGTTAGCCTTCGAGTGCTAATCAAGCATCGAGCGTACTCAACTACACACAGATGGGGAGCACACAGATGAGGAGTGCTACGCACTCTTGTATATTTTAGCTCTAGTTTGTAACATTGAAGCATTCTATAGTTCTGGTGTTCTGTGATTATCGTGGAACCCTGACCTTTATTATTTACGACACACTCCTACGCATCATCAATACCTTCACACAAGCTTGGGTGAGAGGAATTGCCTCTTATGAACACCTCCTTGCACCTCGCCATTCACTAAAGTACTAGAAGATGCCTACATACGCCCTACTTGGAGCCACAGGCTCGACCGGATCAGCGATCCTACGTTGCCTCCTTTCGCAGCCGCCAAAGCACCTCACACTCAACATCTTCGTACGATCAAGATCCAAACTCCGCAAGGCATTTCCAGATCTTGAGAGCACGACCGCCTTCAAGGCTAACATCATCGAAGGTATACCAAGTGACACTACAGCAACGCAAGAATGTCTGAAGGATGTCAACGTAGTGATGGCATGCATCGGGTCGAATTATAGCACTCCGGGCATCAGCCTCATCTACGACACCGCCACCGCCATCATCGACGCCTGCTTTTGGTACTTTTGTGAAGGCTTTTTGTCGCTAATTTTTAGGGTGGTTCAGTCAATACGGTGGAAATGCTGTCACATTATATTACCTCCCGGTTATGTTAGGACAGGCAGGGATTAAAGATGCACATACGCAATTGTTACTTAATGGTCTTAATCCTACTCTTTCCCTTGTTGGCACGACATTCGGGGCATTCATGGCTGATAAATGGGGTCGCAGACCAATGTTGTTCTACACCGCGATTTTCGGGTCCGTTTGTTTTGCTATCCTTACAGGTGCTGGAAAGGTGGCTTTGCAACAGGGAAGCAAGGCAGCCAGTAATTGCGTCATCGCTTTTGCTTTTATCTTCTACGTTGTCTACGTATTTGGATGGAATCCTTTAAACAACCTATACCCGACAGAATGCTTCCCAATGGAGACTCGCGCCAAAGGCTTTGCTGTACAATCATTTGTAACTTCGGTGTCTTCTGCGGTTGGGTCATACGCTGGGGCTGCAGCACTAGGAACAATAGGATTTTGGTATTATCTATTTTTTGTCTTCTGGGACTTGATTGAGGTATTAATTGGATGGGAAAAGAAAATCTAATATGTAGGCAGCTGTTGTTTACCTCTATTTCCCGGAAACTAAGGGGAGAACTTTGGAGGAGCTGAACGAGGTATTTGAAGCAGACAACCCAGTCAAGAAGTCCTTAAAAATCAGGGATGCAGAAACTGTTGTGGAAACGATGGGAAAGGGAATGCCTGAAGGTCCTCAAGGTCAAAAGTAAGTTCTAGCAATTTAATGATTGATTTTTGGACTGTTTGACAAGCCAATTTAGTAGGTCCATATGTCAAATCTGCTAAGAAAAGACTTTCTTTCCTGCACCACTTCCCTGAAGACATTGCAAATTATCTTTGTGGTGAGTCTCGCCTACTGTTTTGAAACCCCTATTGTGTCTAGCAGATGTTTTGACGCGGATCCAAAGTCAAAACCACTCTACCACCTGCAGTCACGTCCTTGAAAATCCGGCGCATACCCAATTCCATGTTCGAGGCCAAATCATTTATCATCAATACTGCATTTGTGTTCACGTATCATAGTTGCCGTGGGATCCGCAAACACCTCCGCACACGCTTCCATGACAACCAAAATAACTTAGGCTACAACAAAACTCCTAATTACCCGTTTGCTGTTGGCTATATTGATAGGGCTGGTAGTTCTTAAACAAGAAATACCGCTCAATAGAATCCAAAGGAGGGCAGAGGGGCGATTGGTGCCAATAATAAATTTAGTCAGAGCTGGCAACCCTACTGGGTTGATGGCGTGAGGGAACGCGAAGCGTTTCCGAGCCGCGAGGAACGCATAGCTCTTTGTTTTTTATCTACTTCATATCATTTTTGGCTTCAAGTCCAGCCAAAGCTAACTTGTCACATATTACCGAGCCGGACAAGTGAGCAATGTGTGTATACAAAAGAGCTTCAGATGCACCAAACGGTTCCTTCACGGGATGGACGCCTTGGCTATGTAGACCCGGTATTGTTTGGCGCATTCATCCGGTATTGCGTTTCTCATTTGAATTCTTGTTGAGTCGGTGTGGGCGATTTTCGCCTAAACTCGCGTTGTCGGTTCCACTCTATCCTAAACAGGCAATTCCTCGCTTAGTTCCCGACTAGCATCTTAAGACCCTACTACATGGGGTTTTTACCGTACTTCTATGAGCAAGCTTTTCTGCAAGCAAGGCTTTTAATATGTCGGTTGGCACAGGAGCTTGGGTTGCATATGTTTTGCATTCTTTGTGGCAGGCAGATTCGGACGACGCAGCATGCTGGTCGATGGGACAGGCGTCATGACAGTAATCATGTATCCATAGGGATGGATATTTCAAATTTCAACAATAATTTGCACCGCTTTAAAAGACCTCCAACTATAGGATAGACACGACATGGTATTATTAATCTTCTGCAACAAAAGTGTGCATAGATTGGAGAATTGCATTTAAAGCAATTGTCCGAATCCATCGAGCCAGCTTCCAAAGTATAAATTGAAACTGTACAGACGGCCACAGTACGCTCACATCTCCAGACCACATTTTGTGAATTCGATAAATTGTGGATGATGTTTCGAACGAAGTTGTGCCAATGTAAATTGTAAAAAATCTGCCAACAAGGGCCATGCATACCACCGGCAGGTTTGCCGCAGGACCTCCTAATTTCGAGAGTTTGTAAAGCATTTTGATAGCATTTTCAGCACACTGATTGTCAGCTTCAAATGACGTTCCGAGATTTGATTTCGATTCCGCAACTGCAAGTGGAAATGCCAATGTTCTGGCTTCGTTGATGAAAGGATCCAGTCCTCTGTGGGTGTTGGCCCTTAAAAGGTCGGAGTGCAATGGCGAGTTTCGATTGAAGCGATACCCAATACTGTAATCCGGTTTAGTCTTTGATAATATTACATCCGGAGGAACAGTTATTGCCTGCCACTCTTCCTCCGGTAAGACAACAATCTTACCCTGCCCTTCTTCTCGAACGAGTGACAGCGCGTGGTTATGACAATCCGATCTCCAGCTCGCTTCGATATAGGATTCAGTACTGCATCTATCAGCTGAATCCGCGACACGTTCGGACAGCTTTATGAGCTCCAGAGACGTGGTCTCATCCAAGACTGAGTTAGATCCAAATGTGTTTGAGGGGACACCTTCCGTGTCTTGCAAGGTTGGCGCCAGGCTCAAGTTCCGGGGAAACACGTTTTTAAAATCGCGCAGACTTGTCCAAAGCGCCTCTGCGCTTTCATCCGGCCTCTCGTTCCCTCGAATGAATTTTACTCCGGCTGGCTCTAACGTTTTTGCTCTGAAGCTTCTTGTCTTTTTTGTACTGGGTTCAGAAGAGCTCATATACAGCGATCAGAATTACGGAGTCTTTAACGGATTGGATGCCTGTAACCTCAAAGACGAAGCAACACCCCACAACAGAGCGAAAAGTAATGTTATTTTAGGAAACGTGTATATAAACGGCGCGGATGCCATAGCTCGAGGACAACTTTCATTCCCAAAGATAGGGCTCCGCACAGAGTGTGCAGATAAGCAGAGTAGAGCAGATATGTTACATAGCAGAGCAGATGCAGATTTAATGTTTTTCTCATCTGCTCACGTGACTACCTGCGGCAGATTACATCTGCAGATGTTGCAGATATCTGCAGATATTATTATTAGACTGTACCATATTGAAGCTATAAAAACACGAATGAAATGAAGTATAAATTTCAGAAACAAGGTGAATTTCCCGTAGACTCGTTGTTTGAATGAATTACAATCATGACAAGCGCCTCTTTGTCTATCTGCGACTTTAAATTCTTTAGCGCGTCGACGTGTTGTGTCTTGGACGTGAAAAATGAGTAACGCGAAACCTAGTTTTAACACAACCTCTTCCACGTTGACCATGGACACGAGCAGCTCGATACAAAAACGCAAACGATCAAGTCTTGATTACTTTCTCTTGAACGACGGCATGGAAGGGGATGACGTCCTGCCTGACACCCCCACCAATGAGGTTCCTCATGGTGACAGACTTACTGAAGATCCCTCACAAGCCACCATGATTCAAGAAGTCATTCCTGAGGAGTCAGCAAGTCAGTCTCATTCCTCCCTTTCTGCCACCAAACCCCATAGCTGGGTCTGGCAGCACTTCCAAGTGCAGCCCTTGCAGAACGCTTTTTTCGAGAACAGGAGCGGACAACGGAAGCAAGAAGCAAAGATTAAGTGCAAGTCGTGTTCATTTAGTACTCTTGAGAGCAAGAGAGGCAATACCACCTCAAATATGAAATTGCACTTGCAAAAGCACC
>JAABUO010001004.1_pt1 | contig 40653 bp, 44 predicted proteins | sample 5559291 | NCBI WGS metagenome assembly JAABUO01 (sample SAMN10711878, study PRJNA513372) | rock metagenome | isolation source: Antarctica rocks | place: Antarctica: Victoria Land, Finger Mt sud
TTGTTATGATCCACTCGAAGGATAATACTGACAGCTTTATGGAAGCATTCTGTACACTGGGAAAATGGGAAAGCCCAACTAAGACATCCGAAGTTTCCATTCAATTTGAGGGTCCAAAAGATGCAACGGCATTTGTCCAACATCTTGGGCACGCGGTTCGCTTGATCGCGGAGGCTTCAAGTTCTGTCTCGAAATAGTCATTTGGCTAAAATCTGGCGTGCGGCGTCGGGTAAATCAGTCCCGACAATCTCCGGCTGGGGGCCGAGCGGGCTGAGAGCTTGGTCGGGGCGCTGGATGAAGGCGGCGCGGAGGCCGGCGGCAAGCGCTCCGGCGATGTCCCAGGAATGGGCGGCAAAGAGGCAAATCTCGGCGGGCGGGACGCCGAGGGTTTCGGCGGCGTAAGCATAAGGACGCGGGCCGGGCTTGAGCAGACGGACGGTGTCGGCGGACAAAACGCGCTCGAAGTACGGGGACAGGCGGGCATGAGCGACCTGGGCATCGGCGGCGGGTGGGGCGGAATTGGTCAGCGCGGCCAGGCGGCAGCCTGCGTTTTGCAGCAGTCTCAGCGCTTCGGGGACATCGGAATAGGCGGGCAGGGCACTTAGGCCGCTCAAGATTTGCTTCTTGTCGGCGGCGGACACGCTGACGCTGAGACGGGCGGCGGTCATATCCAGAGCGGCGTCGGCTAACTTGTCGAAGCTATGATAGGTGCCGATAGCGGTCTGGGTCAGGGCAAGCTCCAGCGTCTGCCGGAACCACACGGCGCGGACGCCGGGGTCGCCAAAGATGCGGCTAAAGTGCGGGTCCAGGACGCTGAGGTCGAGTAGAGTTCCGTTCAGGTCGAAGAGGCAGACAGTTGGAATAGGCATGATGTCCTAGCTTACCCGTTGCGCTTGGAGCAGGAAACACGAGAGGCCGCCGAAAGAGTCCCCCTAGCCCCCAATAATGGGGGAACATGAGTTAGGACAAGAAAAGAACCTGGAAAGGCTAATCTTATTCTCTTCATGTTCCCCTATTATTAGGGACTAGGGGGACTCTTCTATTACTTCAGCGTAATCACGAGCGCGTGAGGCCCGGCGGCATTAGCGGGGATGATAGGCGAGGCGACGCGCTTGCCGTCGTAAAGGACGCGGGTGATATGGGTGCCGCTGCCGTTTAAGGCAACCGACAGCACGGCGGCGCGGTAGTGGAGGCCGGTCAGCGTTACGGAACCCCACGGCGCGGGCAGGGTGGGGGAGAACGCGAGCGAGGTGGGGCTGAACTTCATGCCGAACAGGCCGGAGTAGATCATTCGTAAATAAGCCGTCGCCGACCAGGTCTGGTCCGGCTGAGACGGCCAGTGGCCCCCCTGCCAGCCGCCGTCGGGAACACCTGTCAACCCGTTGTAGATCTCAAAGAACCGGTGGCCGCTGCCTGCCGCAAGCCGGGCGGCGTTTTCGGTTTCGTCTTGAAATAGGTCAATTTGCTCGGCCTGCGCGGCGGCGCAGGCGAACATGCCGTTAACCAGCGGCCAGACAATGCCGTTGTGCCGGCCCGGATGCGCGTCGTCGAACCGGGGAAAGTACGGCCAGGACGATAAGATGCCGTGCGGGGAACGATGGGCAGTTCGCAATAGCGCCTGCGCCTGCTCCGGCGACGCGATGCCGAATAAAATGGCAAATGACAGGCCGATGCCTTCCTGCGTCGGGTCCAAGCGGCCTTTGAGCGGACCCGCGCCGTGAATGAAGTAGCCGTAAGTAGACTTCGACGGCATCCAGAAATGAGTATTGATCGCCGCGCGAAGCGACCGCGCGGCCTCGGCGTAGCCCGCCGTTTCCGCCGCCGGACGCCGAAGCTCCGCCGCCATTTGCGCCGCGCACTGATAGGCACTGTAATACACGCAGTTCGTGCTGAGGGCCATCATTTCGGACGTGTAGGGATGCGCTAGGACAAAGCTGCTGCTGTTGTGCGGGTCGTACTCCGGCTCCGGGTAGCCCGCGATGCCGTCGGTAAAGAACGCCGGTCCTTGAAACAGGCCGTACTCGACGTTGTAATGCTCACGCTTCATCCGCGCCAGCTCGTCTTGGGTGACTTCATAGGCAGACGCTAAAAACGCCCGGTCGCCGGTGACGGTATAGAAGTGCCAGGCACCGGTAATCCAAATCACTTGGTCCCACCACTGGTTGTCCTGCTGAATGCTCAGCGCCCCGCTTGGGTCACGCTGACAGACGGCCCAGAGCGTGTTCCGCGCGACAGCCGGCTCCAGCAGGGAGGCAGCGTTCCAGGTATTGAGCGCCGCGTCGCGGGTCCAGGGCTGGTCGTAGCCGCCGCCCGCCCGGATAAAGAAGGCAGGATCGCCGGTCAGCCGCCCGGAAGCGTCGTGGGCACGGGCGAGATCCGGGACCGTATTGATTTGCAGCAGGTTTTCTAACGCATCCCGGTAGGCCGTCCCCAGCCTGCCTTGAACCGCGCGGCTCCTGAACGTCAGGCGCGGCGCAGAAAGGGGAGGAGGAACACGCACGGCGGGCGGGGCCAGCACGGCCTCGGCGGCGTCTTTGCCGACAAGGGCATACCCGGCGTCGGTCAAGTGCGTGAAGTCCTTGTCGCTGAAGTAGGCCGCGTTACGCTCTGCGCCGGGCGCTCCCAGCCGGGGGTCGGCCCCCACGTCTACGATGCCGTCCGCGAAATAGCGCCAGTTGCGGCGGATAAGCGAGTCGTACTGCACCGTCTGCGCGTCGAAGTCAGCGGGATAAACGCCCGGATAAGCCGCGACCGGCGGCGTGACCACGAGAATGCGCCACAGATGGGCGGCGCGGCGTGCCCGGCAGTAGGAGATCAAGTCGCCGAAGGCCGCCTGGGCGCTTCTGTGGCCGCCGCCGAGGTCATTGGTGCCGCCGAAGACGAGCAGCACGTTTTGTTTCAGGGTCGGGTCGAAGAGCGGGTCCACTTTTGTGGGGGCTTCGCCGATAAGCGCCCCCAGCGGCCAGCCGCCCGTGCCGATGTTGGTAACCCGCCAGGCCGGGCCGAGCGCCCGCGCCAGTACGCCTGGATAAGTGGTTCCCGTCGCCGTGAGCAGGCCGGACGAAGCGTTGTACCCTGCCGTCAGGCTGTCCCCGTGGCAGACCACCTGCGCCGTCACTTGTGCCGCAGCCGGCGGCGTTTGCGCCGAAGTGGCTGCTGTGCAAATCGCCACTCCCAGGCCGGTGAGAGCGGCCACAGCCATTACTTTCTTCCAGGCGTTCATTCGCTTATTTCCTTCATGGAAGCATTCATGTTGCGCCGGTATCATACTGCACAGCAAGAAAGCCGGACGCTTCTGCGTCCGGCTTTCTATGACTTTGCGCGGCAGTTTTAAGAGGTCGCCCACGCTTTCGACTGTTGAAAGGGCAGCACACTTAGAGGGTGCTGAACGTCGCGGCGTAGGTGCTGTTGCCCGTGCCGGCTGCCGTAGGAAACATGTCGGGAACATTGCCAGCATTAACCATGTTGGCCCCTTGAGCATCTGAGGCTTGCAAGGCACTCGGCCCCGGCGAGATAGCCGTCGGACGCAACCATTTGACATGACCGTCGTTCATCAGGAAGTTGGAGCCGTCAGTGTGCCGCCCCGTCGGCTTGTTGTCAAAGTCATTGGTGTTGCCGCCAGGGGTCGCGGTCGGGTTTTGGCCACCCAAATAGCCGGTGGCGTAGTGCCATGCGCCGCCTGCGAACTTGGCATGGCCGTCCCCGGCATAGCCAAAGCCGGCCGCTCCGGCATCCTGGGGATAGCCACCGTTGTTATTGATTGAGAGATCAATGTCTGCTGCCTTATTCAGACACTCGAAAAGTAGAACCGTGTTTGCAGGAGCATTAATTTGGGACAATCTTCCGCCAGCGTCACCGACATCGGCATTGACCGCATAAGACATGACCGTCCATGTAGTTCGTTCGTTAGGGTAACCGTTGCTGCCGGCCTTCGTAGAGTCGTCGGGGCAGGCGAAAACCCCCTTGCTTTTTACATAGGTGTAAATGCCCGGACCCCAACCGGCACCATGATTGTTGTACCCAAAGTTCGCAGCAGGGTATGTTTCATCATAGTCTTGCGTGTACTGAATGAAAGCAAGTCCAAGCTGCTTTTCGTTGGACTGGCAGGAAGCACGGCGGGCGTTCTCGCGGACCTTCTGGAAGACGGGGAACAAGATGGCGGCCAAAATTGCGATAATGGCGATGACGACGAGCAGTTCAATGAGCGTGAAGCCGCGGCGTGGCACCGGGCGTGGAGTGAATGACATTGCAGGGTTCTCCTTGTTTGTGATGCATCCAAAGCTAGGCGGGACGAAAGTAAAGAGATTTACTCTTTTGGATTCGCTTTGGATCGTGACTGCGACCATTCTACCACGATAACGAAAGCTTGTCAACAACTTTGGAACAAAAATGGTTTATATTAACTGCGACCATTTTAGTACCAAAACTAGGAATTGCTGAAAATGATGCTATAATGCAGTTGATGTCATTTGAAACGACAACTTTGACTTCCTCCGCGAAACCCCCTGAAGCTTCCGTGGCGGATCTGCTGCGCGATCAGATTTTGTCCGGGAAATACCAGCCCGGCGACTGGCTTCCTACGGAGAGGCGACTGGCCGAGAGCCTGCGAGTTGACCGGCGCATCGTTCGTTTGGCGATCAACCGATTGGTGAAAAGCGGATTGGTGACGCGGCAGCCGCACTGCCGCCCGGTTGTCGCGGCCCTCGCGGAACAGTCGCCTGCGGAAGACGCGCCCATGCTGCCGAAGGCGGCTTCCAGCTTTATCGCGCTGCTGATGTGGCGCGGCGGCCGCCTGGAACGCACGTTGGCGGCGCAGCAGCGCATCTTTTGGGGAATGGATCAGGCGCTGGCGGAGGCTGGGTATCATGCCGTGTTCGTGGACATCGGTGCACTCGGTCCCGAAGAGCAAAATGCGGCGTGCGAGGCGGAGCGTCTGCGCTATGTTTTGCGGCAGGGTTTTGGCGGCGCTGTCTTTTATCCCTATGCCTACCGTAGCAATCAGGCGATTATCGAGGCGGTCCGCCGGGAAATCCCGCTGGTTACTATTGATCGGCGTAGCGCCTTCGTCGAAACGGATTTCATCGGCATCCAAAACCGCCGCGCCGTCTACGATACGGTGATGCACCTTGCCGGTTTGGGGCATCGGCGGATCGCCTATGTGACCAAGCACGAGCAGGTCACCGCTGTTCAAGACCGAACTCAGGGATACTTGGATGCGGTCCGGGACGCCGGGCTGGATGAAATCATCCTGCCTATTCCCCTGCGCGACCAGGAACAGGTGTGGACCGTCGCCGACACGGTCTTTCAACTGCCAAAAGGGGTTCGCCCTACCGCCGCGGCGGTATTCAACGATTATTCGGCGGTAGACCTGATGATGCGTCTGGAAACCCTCGGCCTTTCCGTGCCAAGCGATGTCGCAATCACCGGATTTGACAGCATTGTGCCGGCGCTTCCAAACGGCGTTGGGCTGACCAGTCCGGCGCAGCCGTATGAAGAGATCGGCAGAAAGGCCGCCGAGCTTATTCTACGCCGCTGCAAAGACCTGACGGCCCCCATTCAGTCCGTGGAGCTGCCCGCCCCGCTGATGATCCGGGAAAGCAGCCAGTATCACGGACAGGACTTCCCTAAGTAGTTTTCCTGTGCCCTGTTGCTTTCCTGCACCCAGTCGTTTTCCTGCGCCCTAGCTGCCGCTGGATTGTTCCGAGGTGCGGCGGCTTGCGTCGAGCATGGCGTCGCGCAGGATGGCGTTGAGGCGTTTTTGGTAGCCCTTTTCCCCTGCCTGCTTGAGCCATGCCAGCACATCCGCGTCAATGCGAACCGTGAGCTGCTGCTTGACGGGACGGTAAAATCTGCCGCGCACGGCTCCTACCCAATCTTCGTCGTTTGTCGCTGGGATGTCGGAGTAGTCAATATCTTCATCGGATTTCCCTGCAAGAGCCGCGAGTTCTTCACATAGCGAGTCAGGAATTGTTTGCATATCTTTTTCTTTCTGTTTTGTTTGCAATTCGCGCCGAGATAATGCGGACATGCTCCTCGTCTTCTCGATCAACCCAGGTGTGTGCTACCAACAGCAACGTGGTTCCACCGATCAACCCAATCGCCTGCCAGCGCTCCTCGCCATCCACAATACGATCCCGATGAGAAAAATGCAAGGGGTCATTAAACACAAGCTGCGCTAGCTCAAAGCTAATATCATGCTTTATCTTGTTAAGGATATTTTTGTTCTCGTCCCATGTAATTTTCAACGTAACTCCAAAAATGTAACTACTTCATTGTACCGTATTCCGTCAGCTACTCATGCAGCATAGCAGGAAACTACTGCTGCCGTGCCGAACTGCAAGGTATGAACACCTCCTTTGATTACCCCGAAGCCCACAAAGCGGACCAAACCGACAATTATCATGGCACGGAAGTCACTGACCCGTACCGGTGGCTGGAAGACCCGGACTCGCCGGCGTCCCGCGCCTGGATTGAGGCGGAGAACGCGCTGTCGTTCGGCTTTTTAGAGAAAATCCCAGCCCGCGCGAGCATCGAAAAGCGGCTGACGACGCTGTGGAACTATGAGCGCTACGGGTCGCCGTACCTGCAGGGCGGGCGCTACTTTTACGGCAAGAACGACGGGCTGCAAAACCAAAGCGTTTTATATGTCACCGAGGGCCTGGATGCCGCGCCCCGCGTCCTGCTAGACCCGAACTCGCTGTCCGCCGACGGCACCGTCGCGCTGGCCGGCACGGCGGTCAGCGAGGACGGCAAGTCCATGGCCTATGGCCTATCCCAAGCAGGCTCGGACTGGACCGAGTGGTCTGTGCGGAATGTGGACACCGGTGAGGATTTGCCTGACCATATAAAGTGGATCAAGTTCTCGGGCGTGTCCTGGGCCAAAGATGCTTCGGGCTTTTATTACAGCCGCTACGACGCGCCCCCGGAAGGCGAGGAGCTGCAGCAGGCTAACTACTTCCAAAAGCTGTTCTTTCACAAACTCGGCACCGAGCAGTCCGAAGATGTTCTCATTTATGAACGGCCTGACGAAAAAGAATGGGGCTTTAATGGGAATGTCTCCGAAGACGGCGCGTACTTGATTATTACCGTGCGGCAGGGCACCGAGCCTAAGAACCGCCTCTTTTACAAGTCACTCATTGAGGCAGACGCCGAAGTCGTCGAGCTGATCCCGGAACTCGAAGCCCGCTACCGCTTTCTCGGCAACGACGGCCCGGTGTTCTGGCTGCAAACCAACCATGCTGCCCCGAAAAGCCGGGTCATCCAGATTGACACGTTAAGCCCCGACCCCGAAAACTGGCGCGAGATTATCCCGGAAGCCGCCGAAACGCTCGAAGGCGTGAGTTTAGTCGGCGGCAAGCTGATTGCTGAGTATCTGAAAGACGCCGCTACGCAGGTGAAGGTCTTCGCACTGGACGGGACTTTTGAGAGTGAAGTAAAACTTCCCGGTATCGGCTCGGCGGGCGGCTTCGGCGGCAAGCGGGCGCAGACCGAGACGTTCTACTCTTTCACGTCGTTCACGACCCCGACCAGCATCTACCGTTATGATGTTGCCACAGGCACCAGCACCCTGTACCGTCAGCCCAGCGTCGCATTCATGCCGGGCGACTACGAGACTTCCCAGGTCTTTTATGCCAGCAAAGACGGCACCCAGATCCCAATGTTTATCACGCACAAGAAGGGCCTGGCGCTGGACGGCAGCAACCCGACGTACCTCTACGGCTACGGCGGCTTCGATATTTCGCTGACTCCAAGCTTTAGCCCCGCTCAAATCGTCTGGATGGAAATGGGCGGCATTCTGGCCGTGCCGAACCTGCGCGGCGGCGGCGAATACGGCGCGGCCTGGCACGAGGCCGGCATCAAAGAGAAAAAGCAGAACGTCTTCGACGACTTCATCGCCGCCGCCGAGTGGCTGATTTCTTATAACTACACGTCCACGCCGAAGCTCTCCATCGGCGGCGGTTCCAACGGCGGCCTTTTGGTCGGCGTGTGCCTGACCCAGCGCCCGGACTTGTTCGGCGCGTGCCTCCCCGCCGTCGGCGTTCTCGACATGCTGCGCTTCCAGAAGTTCACCATCGGCTGGGCCTGGACCTCCGACTACGGCTCCGCCGACAACGCCGGCGAGTTCCCGTACCTCTACGCCTACTCCCCCCTGCACACCTTGAAACCCGGCACCTCCTACCCCGCAACGCTTGTCACCACCGGCGACCACGACGACCGCGTTGTCCCCGCCCACTCGTTCAAGTTTGCCGCCGCGCTTCAGGCCGCCCAATCCGGCCCCGCTCCGGCCCTCATCCGCATCGAAACCCGCGCCGGCCACGGGGCCGGTAAACCCACCGCCAAGATCATCGAAGAAGCCGCCGACCGCTGGGCGTTCCTAGTGGAAGTGCTGGGGATGGAGGCAATAGAATAAAATAGCAAACAAATGTTTACCGAATTTATGTTCGGTTGTCGAAAATCGTGGTAACATAGTCTCAGCGTCAAGGAGTGGATCAAAATGCGTCAAGCGTTCGGAGGGGCATGGACAGAAGATAAATTAGATCGCTTAACAGCTTACTTGTCCGCATACATGACGGCAATGAAGAATCAGCCGTTCAACAAAGTGTATGTAGACGCTTTTGCCAGCACCGGCTACCGTGCAGTCGGCTCCAAGAAGTCCGCTCAAGAACAATTGTTCAGCGAGTTGAATGAACCGGAAGCACAAGGCTTCTTGAAAGGGAGCGCGTCTAGAGCACTAGATATACAGCCGAGTTTTTCCCAGTACCTGTTTATCGAAAAAGATCCAAAGCGATCTAAAGAGCTTGAAAAACTCAGAACTGACCACGCTGACCTTGCTGACAAAATTCAGATCGTTACTGCTGACGCGAATGAATACTTGAAGCAGTGGTGCGACACAATGGATTGGTCACGAAATCGCGCTGTTTTGTTTCTTGATCCATTTGGAATGCAGGTTGAGTGGTCACTCTTACAGGCAATTGCTAAAACAAAAGCAATCGACGTGTGGCTGTTGTTCCCGTTCGCAGGCGTCAACCGCCATTTGACTACAGGTGAACCGCCGCCTGAAGAGTGGGCTGCACGCATTACGAAGATTATGGGCACGGAAGGCTGGCTACAAGAGTTCTATCCAGCTAAAACGGAACCAAACTTGTTTGAGGACGCAGAAATTCAAAACAAAGACACTGACTTTGAAAGAATTGCCGCTTACTTCGTCAAGCGCTTGGAAACTATCTTTCCAGGCGTTGCTAAAAATCCTTTGCCGCTCCGCAACTCAAACAACACTCCGCTTTTTTTATTTTGCTTTGCGGTTTCCAATCCACGAGGCAAAGATTTGGCTTTACGCATGGCCGAGCATATTTTAAATTCAAAAGAAGAGGTAATACATGGCTTCCGAATCGTCTATAGAATGGACTCAGATGACTTGGAACCCGGTGCGAGGTTGTACTCGCGTCAGTGAAGGATGCAGAAATTGCTATGCTGAACGGCTGGCAACACGGTTTGCTGGGCCTGGGCAGGCCTATGAAGGCTTATCGGTAATGACTTCTGCTGGTCCACGATGGACAAATCAAGTTCAGCTTGTGGAAGACGTTCTAGAACAGCCTCTGCGATGGCGGCAACCGCGCCTCATTTTTGTCAATTCAATGAGCGATTTGTTTCATCCTGATGTCACAGTCGAGTTCATCGAGCGTGTGTTTGATGTTATTCAGCGGTGCCCGCAGCATACGTTTCAAATGCTGACAAAACGAAGTGAACGGCTACGGGAGCTTGCGCCGATGCTGACTTGGCCTGCAAATGCCTGGATGGGTGTCAGCGTGGAAGATGCGCGTGTGACACACCGGATTGATGACTTGCGAACCGTCCCAGCAACAGTAAGATTTTTGTCGGTCGAACCGCTGATTGGCCCGATAGATGACTTGCCGCTCGACGGCATTGATTGGGTTATTGTCGGCGGAGAGTCGGGACCAGGTGCACGACCAATTCAACGAGAATGGGTAGACAACATCTTGCAGCAATGTCAGGAAGCGGAAGTCGCGTTCTTCTTCAAGCAGTGGGGTGGTGTACGCAAACATAGGACAGGGCGTGAATTACAAGGGCGCACTTATGACGAGATGCCTCCGCGAAATGGTGTAGCGCGACAGGTTGTTACCGCTTGAAGTTGATACCCGCAGTATTCTCAGCAAGTTTCTTGCGCGGCTTTCTTGACCGGCCAGAGTTGTTTGCTCTGGCCGGTTGGGTTTTGCGAATTACTTGCCGAAGGTGTTGGGGCCGTCGGTGACGCTGGTGAGGATGCCGTTGGCGGCGGTGATGGTGCGGCTGTAGTGGCTGCCGAGAATGTCATCGTAGCGGTAGGTCTGGGCGCTGGTCTGGTTCTGGGTTCCGGTGACGTTGCCGCTTGCGTCAAACAGTAGGGTGTCGGTGGGGGTGACCTGGTTAGAGACGGCGCGGGCGTAGTAGGGGAAGCCGTTCAAATAGTCGGCTTCGAACGCTGTATAACCCTGCTTGACGGTGACGGTCTGGGCGGAGGTGCCGTCGGCATTGACCCCATAGAGGTAGGAAAGTGTCAGCGGGTAGGCAAGCTGCTTCTGCTGGGTGTAGCGCAGAGGCCCGAGCTGCGTGGTGGTCGCCGACGACACGGTCGTTGTCTGCACGGTGCTTTGGTCGTCCTTCGTGGGCGAGACGTCGAACCGCTGGACACTGGAAAACCGGATGTTCTGGGACACCTGGGTGCTGACTTTGCCGAGTGAGGTCTGGACGTAGCCGGCGACGGTGAACTGGCGGGCGGATGTGACGGACACCGGGCCGGTGGTCTCGCTGCCTACCGTAGACAGATGCTGGGTCACGACCGGGTCCGGCTCCGCGCTCAGCGTGTCGGCGGTCAGCGCCCCTTTGACCACCGGCAGCCGGGGATCACGGTACAAAAAGAGCGTCCCGGCGACCTGGAAGTAGTTGGCGTCGTTGAACACCTGCACGCCGAGCGTGTGCGGCTTGCCGTCATTGAGGACGCCCGCGAACGGGGTCAAATCCACTCGGTACGGCACGAAGTTCAGGGTCTGAACGCCGGGAATGGGACGCCACAGATAGGGGTCGATACCGCCGGTGTAGATCCAGGGATAGACCGGCGCGACGCCCGCAGGATTGCCGTCTACGGTGATTTCGGCCTCGCGGAACGCTGTGCCGCCGCTGGTCTGAAGCTCGGATGCGAGGCTGTCCGGCACGCCCAAGTACCAGAACTCGTCGCTGCCCTGGCTCTGCGTAATGAGGTCTAGGTACGCACGGACTGTGTTGGTGGGGAAGGTGAACGTCTCAGTCAGCACATCGCCGGAACTATTCAGCGTTCCCGTACCGCTCGGCACATTCGGCAGCGGCAGGACCACATCCGGCACTTCAGCGGGCAGTGTTCCCGGACCTGGCGGGTAAAACTGCAAGTAGGCGCTGCCGCTGATGACGCCCGTGTAGGTCGAGTTGACTGTGTTCCCCAAATCTACCTCGCCGGACTGAACTGACTTCAGCAGGGCGCTGTCATCGGTGATGTCCCGCTCCACATGCCAGGACCGGCTGACGGTGCGGGACGGCTCCGGCGTGGTGCCGAAGTAGACATTCGCACCGCCGATGGCGATCTGCGCGGTGCGGTCGAACTGCCGCCCGGCGGAAACGGAAAAGTCCGCGACCAGCACCACTTTCGCCCAGTGCTTTGCCGCCGCCGGCGGGGTATAGGTGAATGTTTTCGGCGTGTAGTTCGTAAAGGAGAGGCCGCTGAAGAGCGGCACCTGAACCGGCTGGGTGCGCGGCCTCGGAACCGGCGGATCAGCCACGGCTGTGTTTGCGGACCCGACTGTCGGAGTCGTCTGAGCGAGGCCGGGCACAGCGGCAGCGGCCATAAGGGCCAGGGAGAATGCCGCCGCACCGGCGCGAAGTTCTGTCCTACAAATCTCTGTCATAGTAGTCCTTTCATCGAGCAGTCCAATTGCTTTTCATCAAGCAATCTGTTCCTTTATGTATGTTACACTACCACGCAAACTCAACAAAAGCGCAGCTTTATTCCAACACTTAGAAAAAGATTTTATGAGACCACGCACAAGCTTCACCCGAGCCTTCACTTTGATTGAGCTTCTTGTCGTCATCGCGATTGTTTCTATTTTAGCCGCGATTTTGTTTCCGGTCTTCCAAAAGGTCCGCGAGAATGCCCGCCGGACTCAGTGCCTCTCCAACCTGAAGCAGCTTGGCCTCGGCTTCATGCAGTACCACCAGGACAACGACGAGCTGTTCCCGGCCAGCAGCAACTACGGGCAGGGCTGGGCGGAGCGGATTTACCCGTATGTGAAGTCTGCGGGCGTCTACAAGTGCCCGGACGACACGCGGGTCTCCGGCGACCCGGCGCACCAGCCGGACGTCATTTCCTATGCCGGCAATGTCCGGCTTCTCGATACGTCCCAGTACGGCACTAGGCCGGGTCAAAACCAGACCACGACTTCGGTGCCGGCCACTCTTGCCCAAACGGCTGCCCCGGCGACCACCGTGCTGTTGTACGAGGGCCAGCAGACCTGGACCGGCTACGGCACTCCGGCGGCCCTGAAGATCGGCCCGCTCGGCAACATCTGTCAGCTTGGCAGAATCCTGGTGCTTGACGACAGCAGCGAGATCGGTGACGGCAGTGGCAACGCCTACAATGCCCCGCTTCAAGTGGATCGCCATGCAGTTAATACTGTCACCAGCGCCGGGATTGCCCAGAGCGGACGCCTGAACTTCCTGGCGGCGGACGGCCACGCCAAAAACCTCCTTGCCGCCTGGGACAACAGCACCGGCAGCGTTTCAGTCGGCAACCTACCCGCCCGCGCCGACACATACACGGCTGTCGGACAGAACAGCTTAGGGAGTTATGTGCTGTCATTTAATCCAAATCCCTGAGACAGGTCCGGCTTAGAACGCAAGCAGCGGCCTATGTGTGACCAGCGCCCAGATTTGCCAGGCGAAGATGGCGGCCCAGAACAGGGTGACCCACGGGGGCTTGGCCCAGCAGTGCCATTCTTTGACGCCTTTCAGGGCAGCCAGAACCTAAAAAAGAGTGGCGAGGCCGGACAAGATGAGGAGGGCGTAGCGCTGGAACAGCAGCATTAGAAATGCGGCTTTGCAGAACGTGAATGCCCAGCTTTCGTAGCGCCGGCCCCGCTGTTGATTGTCATATTCGCTCATTGCTTCTCCGTTCGCCGTTCCCTCTTGTGTAGGGGCAGGTCTCCGTGCCTGCCCTCCGATTTCCTGCCTGCCCTCCGATTTCCTGCCGGCCTTCCGATTTCCTGCCGGCCTTCCGGTTTCCTGCCGGCCTTCCGGTTTCCTGCCGGCCCGTAAAGAACCAGAAGGGCAGACACGGGGGTCTGCCCCTACACAAGAGGCTGAAGTCAGCCCAGCATCTTCAGCGGCACAATCGCTTCGTGGGATTTGCGGCTTCGGTGGAAGACGTTGAACTCGCAGAACGAGATGGCGCTGCCGTCGGCAGTCAAGATTTTCGTGCAGCACTGGTCAATGCGCTGACGGTCGTAGGTGTGCGCGTCCATGAACGGCTTGACGACGACGCGGAAGACGCGGCGGCCAAAGGCATCGGGGTCGCGCATCAGCGGCACCACGTCCCGCAGGCCGCCCCGCGCAAACAAAACGCCTAAATCGCGCAGTGTTTGACGCCCGCGCAGGTGCGCCACGTCCGACCAGACCCGCCGGGCCGCGCCGCCGACCAGTCCTGAAAAGCTGATGCGGTCCGTGAACAAGTCTAAATAGCGCGAGACGTCTAAATGCCGGGGCAGGGGCGTGATGGCCTGGCGCTGTGAGTCCAGAAAGCCGTAGGTCAGGGCGCAGCAGTCCGGGTGCGAGCAGGGCAGGCCGACAAAGTCCGAGCGCACCATCTCGCCGCTTGTCTGCCGCTCCAGTTCGGCAATCACGCCGGTCAGGGTCATTCGGTCTGCCGCCAAGTAGCCGTGCCGGTAGCGGCCCGTGTCCATCACTGGCTGGAACGTCAGCCCGTTCACCGTTTCCAGCGACAGCGCGAAGCGGTACAAGTCGCCGATCTCGTCATCGTTGACCCCGCGCTCGATGGTCGGCACAATTGTCGTAAACAAGCCTGCCTCACACGCTTTTTCCAGCGCGGTCCTCTTCTCGTGCCGCAAGTCGCGCCCGTAAAAGTGCAGATGGCCGGCCTCGCGGAAGCTGGAGAACGAGAAGTACAACTCCACGCGCTCCCTGTGCGCCGCCAGCGTTTCCATCAATTCTTTGCTTTGTCCCAGCCGCAGGCCGTTGGTGTTGACCAGAACCCGCCCAATGGGATAGGACAGGGCCAGGGCTAAGATGTCCGCGAACTTCGGATGAATGGTCGGCTCGCCGCCGGACAGCATGAGAACATCCAAGCGTGACTGCACCTGAAAGAACGTGTCCAGCCGCCGCCTTGCTTCCTCTGCCGTCATAAAATCGTGGCCCTGCGCGTCGGCGTAGCAGGTCGGGCAGCGCAAATTGCAGGCCTGCGTGATTTCCAGCAGCAGGACGCAGACCGGCGGGCCGCTCGCTTCCCCAATTGATCCGTCCGGGCCGCAGACTTCGCCCGGCCCGCAGCAGCAGTTCGCGCCGCTCCGGTCCGGGACATACTGCCGCAGCCGCCGGTACTCAGCGGCGTCCGACGCCAGCAGCGCCTCAAACTCCCCGTGCCGCGTACAGGTCTGCTGTATCCAGATGCGCTCGCCCTCCTCAAAGACCGTCGCCGGCACGTCCCGCAGGCAAGTCGGGCAGAGGCCGCGTGTTTCTTCCGACCAGTGGTTGATTTGTGTCATGGTATCCCGCGTTAAGGAATTAGCTCCAGCGCCAGAAAAAGCATAAAAGCCACCCCTGCACACAATAAAAATTGCTGCCCAAAGCTGCGGCCAACCCTCGGAAAAGAATATCGTAGTCCCAAGTAAACTCCCACCAGAATCATCAATGCAACCATGCCAAACATCAGTGATAGCGCATCAAACGGCAGCAACTTCTGAGACAGCGGCGTCCGGACTACATAAGCCGTGTAGGCAGAGCCGAATAATGAAAAGGCTTTGATTAAGCCAAAGACACACAGCCCAAAAAGCCCGATGCCAAACCCACCGTCCAGTGAGTTTCGTCCTGTCAGCAAGGGCTTAGGAGGCGAAACAAAACGCGGTTTCTCCTGCTTTGGCGGCGGGGGCCAAACTGTGGATAACTCGGTCCCGCAGTTCGGACACAGGCGAGCGTTCGTTTCCACAGAGGCTCCGCAGTTTGGGCAGGTCGTCATGATCAGCCTCAATTTCAAGCTCGCGAGAGGCCGACAAGGCAGATCGCGAAAGCGCCCAGCAGCAGCACGACTCCCGCCAGCCACCCGAAGCCCAGCCCGCGTGCCAGGACAGGATACGAACGGCGCAAGACAAAGTACAGCACGGGCGCGGCAAGGATGCCGATCCCGACAGCAAACGAGGACAGGCCAATCCCGATGCCTAAAACGATGTCTCCGCTGGCATTGCCCGTTACCAGCTTCGGCGGCGGCAGGGCAGCCAAGCCAGGCTGGCCGCCGGGCGACGGGGGCCAGGAAGGTATCTCCGGGCGGACATAGCCGCAGTTCGGGCAGACCGGCGCATCCGGCGGCCACGGCATGCCGCAGTTGGGGCAGGGTGGGGAAGGCAAAGGCTGGGGCGGCAGGACAGACATGGGTTACCTCGCGGGAACATAAATTACCTCGCGGGAAGGGCGTCCGTCGGCACGGCGTCAGGCCGGAACGGGCGCAGGAGGCGCGTCAGCCGCACGGAAAAGAACGCGAAGCCCGCCACGCAGCCCCACTGGGCCAGCGTCAGCCCCCAGACCGGCGGCGGTCCTTCCCGGAAGAACTCGATCACAAACCGGGCGACGCAGTAGAGAGTCCCTTGCAGGTAGAACAAAGCGTTCTCCGGCGGGCGCGTTTTGTCAAAGCGCCACAGGGCGACCAAAATGAGAGCGTTCGCGCCGGACAAGTAAAGCTGGGTCGGATGCCGCAGCTCGCCGTGCTGCCGGACCGCCCACGGCAAAGAACACGCTTTGCCGTAGCAGCACCCGCCGTAAAAGCAGCCCCAGCGCCCGACCGCCTCGCCCGCGCTGAGGGCGACAGCGAACAAGTCGCCCGTCGAGCGCCGAATGCCTAAATGACGCTTGTACAAAATGACGCACAGGTAGCCGCCGGCAATGCCGCCGAGAACAGTCTTGCCCGCGACCCCGCCCAGCAGCCACTGGGCTAGGTTCGCGCCCACGAGGCCGCCGAGCAGCCCTGCGCCCATGACCGCCATAATCCCCGCCGTCGCCAGGCTGCGCCGCCGGGCCATCCAGGTGAATGCCGCAAGCCCCGTCAAGTATCCCAGCGCATAGCATCCCGCTGACAGTGTCATGGCCTCATTATACGACGGTTTCCAAACGAACGCAAGAACGCTCACCTTTGTTAAGCAGTGACTAGGTGTATATTCGCTGCCGCGAATGCAGTGCACAAAAAAGTGTATTTTGTTGTATACTTATGCGAGGAATATGGAGAGGAAACAGCAGCATGGGCACAGCGACAAAACCGCAAGCAAAGCAATCCACAAAACAATCTGCGACTGTTCGCATTAGTGAGCGGTCACATAGTCTTCTGCGCGGGATGGCCGCCGAACGTGACGAGTCGATGCAGGCGATACTAGATATGGCACTGGAGCAATACCGACGACAGAGATTCTGGGAAGACATGAAAACTGCTTATGCCGCAATTGAGAGTGATCCTGAAGCGCTGGCGGCGGAAAAGAAAGAATTCGCGCTCTTTGAAGGCACCCTCATGGACGGCCTTGACCCAAGCGAAGACTGGACTGAGACTGCCGCTCCCCCATTGAGAGGCAGCTAACTTTGCCGAATATTTATTTTGGCGACATTTGGTTTGGTGACTTTGATCCGGTCGTCGGGCATGAGCAGGCAGGCCGGCGGCCGATGCTGGTTGTCTCGCCCGATGGGTTCAATCAAGGCCCGCTGAAACTGGTACTGGTTCTGCCAATCACAACTAATTTGCGCCCCCTACCGTCGCGCGTGCCCCTTTCACCGCCGGAAGGCGGCTTGACACGTCCGAGTCTGGCGCTTTGCGAGGCGATTCGCTCTGTCAGCCATGACCGGCTGGAGCGGCACATGGGAACAGCCGGCGATGCTACAATGGCGGCGGTTCAGGACCGCCTGCGTATCTTGATGAACTTGTGAGCTTCAGCGCAGCTTGCCTGTCGCGGTGTCGCTGGTGACGACGCCATTTACGGCGCTCAGAGTGCGGACCGAAGTCGTGCCGTGATTGCTTGACACGCGATATTGCTGCTCGCTGCTGCGGCTGCGGCGCACAATTCCGGCGGCGCTAAACTCCAGCGTACTGGTCGGGTGGACTGTGTCAGCAATTTGACTGAAACCGATCAACCGCCCATTACGGCTTGCAATGTGTGTCATCTCCCAGCTTTGCCGGATTGTCGTTGTCTGCGCCGTCGTGCCGTCGGGGCTTGTAGCGCGGCCAAAGCTCACTGTGAGCGGATACCGGAACTCGTCGTGCTGGGTAAAGCTCCCGGCCGGTGTCTGCGTCTGCGTCACCGACAGCAAGGCGGTCGTTTGCTGGACGTTTTGACTGTCTTTTGTGGCGCTCTTCTTAAACTGCTGGACGCTGGAAAAGCCGACGTTCTGGGTAACTTTTGTGCTGATTTTGCCTGCCGAAGTCCGCACATACCCCGCAATCGTGAAGAAGCGCGTTGATGTGACCGACACCGGGCCGGCGACAGCGCCATTGGTGCCGGTAATCTGGCTTGCGACAATGAGAACCGGCGCAGTCAGCGTGTCGGCAGTCAGCGCTCCGTGGACTACTCGCAGCTTCGGGTCGCGGAACAGCAGCAGGACGCCCGCAATTTGAAAATGGTTCTGGTTGTTCTCAATGCGGACGCCGAGCGTGTGCGGGTGGCCGTCGTTCAAAACCCCCACAAACGGCGTTAAGTTGACCCGGTACGGCGCGAAGTTCAGGGTTTGGATGCCGGGGATCGGCCTCCACAAATTGGGGTCAATGCCGCCGGTGTAGATCCACGGAAAGACCGGTGCGACGCCTGCCGGCCTGCCGTCTACGGTCACTTCCGCTTCCCGAAACGCCGTGCCGCCGCCGGCCCCAAGCTGTTTGGTCAACTTGTCCGGCACGCTCAAGTACCAGAACTCGTCATTGCCCTGGCTTTCCGTGATCAAATCCAGATACGCCCGGACGGTGTTGGTCGGCAGAGTGTAAGTCGCGCTCACGGCATCCGTTGGGGTATCCACCGAGCCGAGGCCGTTTTTGCCGGCAGGCAGGGGCAGCACCACGTCCGGCACCGGCGGCAGCGCGGCAGACTTCGCCGCCGGGTAAAACAGCAGCGAGGCCGTGCCGTGAATGATGCCCGTATACTTGCTGTCTACCGTGTTGCCGATGGTGACTTCGCCGGGCTGAGACGTTTTGAGCAGCGCGGCGTAGTCGGTCAAATCGCGCTCGACATGCCAGGCCGGGCTGACTGTGTCCGACGGCTCGGCGGTCGTGCCGAAGTAGATGTTGGTGTGGCCGACCGAAATCTCCGCGCTCCGGTCGAACTGCCGCCCGGCGCTGACCGAAAAGTCGCAAACGAGAACAATCTTCGCCCAGCGCTGCTTGGGATTGCCAGGTTTGAGAGTGCCGGGCGGCGCATACGAGAACGGCCGGGCCGCGTAGTCGGTGAACGTAAAATCCCGAAACAGCGGCACTGTCATGGGCTGACCAGCCGGATGCGCCACCGGCGGCTCGGCAGTGACCGACCGGGATGACCCCAGCGGAACAGTGCTCTGCGCGGCAGCATAGCGAGGCGCAAGCAGGGCCAGTCCAAGAAGCAGGCTGAAAAGTTGACGGCGTGGGACAAATCTCATGCGTGCATCATACCTCAAGGCACCTGCTTCTCAAAGCGCCTGCCTGCCCGGTGCCTGCCTTGACAAACCCCGCCGCGCCGTGCTATGATAGCGTCAACAAATTCATAGCGACGCGCGATTTGCACCGGCGAACCCCGCCGGTGAGGATTGAAACTCAAGAGTGGTGGAGGGATACGGCCCGACGAAGCCACAACAACCACCTCGGTCTGGAAACTTCAGGCCGGGGCAGGTGCTAAATCCGGCGCTACGGCCAGCAAAAGGCTGTAGGCGCAAGAGTTGAGAAGCCGACGTGACGACTACTCTCCCCCCCTTGTGCTGCCTTTTTGGATGATCTTGATTCATCTGTTCAGCAATTCCACCGCCAGCTATCCTGCACATAAAGGAAGCAACCCATGCCCGATGTTAAGTTATTCACGTCCGAATCGGTCTCCGAAGGACACCCAGACAAGCTCGCCGACCAGATCAGCGACGCCATCTTAGACGAGCTGCTGCGCCAGGACATCAAAAGCCGGGTCGCGGTCGAGACCCTGCTGACACGCGGCCTCGCAGTCATTGCCGGGGAAGTCACGACGCAAGGGTATGTCGAGATCCCCGACGTCGTCCGCAAAGCCATCAACGAAGTCGGCTACACCAAGACCGATTACGGCTTTGACGGCGACACGACCGGCGTTCTCGTCGCCCTCCAAAAGCAGTCCCCGGACATTGCCGTCGGCGTGGATGCCGGCGCGAAAGGCGACAAGGCTCAGGGCGCGGGCGACCAGGGCATGATGTTCGGGTTCGCCGTCAACGAAACGCCGGAGCTGATGCCGCTGCCCGTGACCATCGCCCATGAGCTGATGGCGCGTTACACCCAGGTCCGCAAAGCCAGCGGCCTCGGCCTGCGCCCCGACGCTAAATCCCAGGTCACAATCGCTTATGACCCCGCCACCGACAAGCCGCTCTCCATTGACACGATTGTCTTGTCCGCCCAGCATGACCCCGGTCTAAAGCAGGCCGATGTCCAGGCTTTGGTGCAGGAGCATGTCATCAAACCCGTGCTGGCCCAGTATGACCAGTACGTCACCCACGACATCACTTACCATGTCAACCCCACCGGCATCTTCATCATCGGCGGCCCGCAGGCCGATACCGGCGTCACCGGCCGCAAGATCATCGTGGACACCTACGGCGGCTACGCCCGCCACGGCGGCGGCGCGTTCTCCGGCAAAGACCCGTCCAAAGTAGACCGCTCGGCCGCCTACGCCGCCCGGTTCATCGCCAAGAACATCGTCGCGGCCGGTTTGGCATCCAAAGTCGAAATCCAACTCGCCTACGCCATCGGCGTTGCCGAACCCGTGTCCGTGCTTGTGGACACGTTCGGCACCAACACCATTGCCGAAGACGAAATCAGCCGCCGCGTCCGGTCAAACTTTGATTTAACCCCGCGCGGCATCATCCAGCTACTGGATTTGACCCGCCCGATCTACTCCCAGACCGCCAAAAACGGCCACTTCGGCCACAAAGAGTTCGGCTGGGAAAAGACCGACCAGGCAAGCAAACTAGCCCCGTAACAGCATAGAAGAACAGAGCAGCCGTAAAAAGCTGCTCTGTTTTGCAGGATAACAAGGATGTAATCTATAAACACATTTTGCGAAAAAGTGCTACAATTCACGGAGGAAAAATGCCTTGTTCACAGACGCTTCAACCCCAACAACTTCCTTTATAAACACAATACTGCCGGGTGATGCTGCGGAAGCATTGAAACAGCTTCCTGATGCCTCGGTGGATTTAATTGTTACCTCACCTCCCTACGCTGACCAGCGTGCCGCGACTTATGGCGGCGTCAAGGCCGATGACTATGTGGAGTGGTTTCTTCCTATCTCCGCCGAACTTCACCGCGTCTTGAATCCGGAAGGTTCTTTCGTGTTGAACATTAAAGAGCGTGTCGTCAATGGCGAGCGCCATACCTACGTTTTGGAACTGATTATTGCTTTGCGTCAGCAGGGGTGGCTTTGGACGGAAGAATACATTTGGCACAAGCGCAACTGCTATCCCGGTAAATGGCCCAACCGCTTTCGTGCCTCTTAGGTCGCTGCTTACACCTCTCCGATTATGCGCTTCCGGCCCTGCTCCGTGATGGCCCAAACACCGCGCTTGCTGCCGTCCATGTCGCCCTGTGCCACTAGAGTATGCCGCACCCACTGAAGCGTATACACCCATTTTTCGCGGGCATGGACAAGGTCATACTCCATGTCCTGCCCGGCAAAGCCCATCTTCTCCGCAACACGCTGATACAACTCTACGCCAGGCAGGACCGAGCCGCCGAGTTCCGCGAGACTTTGCAGCAAAGGCACTTCATAGGACTTGCGCGGGATTTTTTGCATCACGATATTCTTCAATCTCCTCTTCGTCCTCGATTTGCTCTCCAACCCGGAAAACGTGTTCGTCCACCCAGTTGCTGATAGGGTTGCGGAAACTGAGTTCAAATGTCAGCAGCGGGTAATCCGCCGAGACTTTCGCGAGCCAGGAAAGCGGCGGATTCCAGGCCGTGTCAAACACATAGCGCAGCCAATCGCGACCTCCTTCTAATGTGGCATCCACCCCGCCCCATTTGACGCCCCAATGTCTTTTCTGCCAATCGTGGCTGCCCCCAGGCGGATCATAACCAATCGCAATGACCGAGTCCGGAATAGGATGTAAACGATGAAAACTCAGCACAGAAGGGGAGGTTTCACCGTAGTAAGGATCGCGTTTAGACAAAGGAATAACGGTTTCGTCCGCGATCTCTTGGAAGCGTTTTAATTGATTGATGTCCCCGGCAATTTCCAGAATGTTTTCACCCATGTCTGCCATGCTTTACGTCTCCTCAAAAGATACAGCGAAAAGATAAACTGATTATAGCGCGTTATGTCATCGCCGTCAAATCGGGGCCGAATTGGGGAAACTCCGACCAGTACGCAAGCCTGAAGGCGAACTTCAAGAACGCGGTCAAGCTGATCAAACAATCAAAGTCCGCGCTTCCGGTGCAGCCGGTTCTCGGCATCTGCTACGGCAAGTTCAAGACCGTCAACAACGGCGAATACCTCAAAATCGGCGGGCAGAGTTTTTGGGAGTTTATCTCCGGCGACCCACGCTTTTTCATAGACATCATCGAGCCGGTCGGCTACGAAGCCGAAGCGCATAACTCCTTGTATTTGGAGGAAAAGGCGCGAACCTACAACCGCTTTATCCGGGACTTCACCGTGACGTACTGCGACGAGACCGGGCAGATTGATTGGGAAACGCTGGTGCGCTTCAATAGCGGGAACCTTCGGCAGTAACCGTTACTCCCAGACCGCCAAAAACGGCTACTTCGGCCACCCCGAGTTCGGCTGGGAAAAGACCGATCAGGCCAGCAAGTTAGCTTCTTAATCACGCCAGCAAAAGCCGCCGGGCACTGCCCGGCGGCTTTTTTGCGTCTTGTGGTAGAATACGCTCAGGAGAAATCTTATGGCATTCACGTTGAAGCAAACTAAACCCAAACAGCCTTCGTTCACGGGAAGCGAAATTGAAGAAATTCAAATACCATACGTCAAGCCGGCAGGCTTAAAAAATGATCTGTTTGATCAACTCGACGCCCTCATGCAGTCCGAAGACTATGACGACGAGTTCCACGTTCCGACTGGCAGCGCGTTTTCCAGAATGCGCGGCTTCTTGGAAGGCGTAAGTGGTCATTTGAAGACGGCGCTTCCACTTGGAACAATGTATGCAGATGGGGACGGCGGACTTCGCCTAGAATGGATTCGGCCTGACCGCGAACTGCGTTTGGTCGTTTCAGCCTCGCCAGAAGGCCGAAGCTACATCTACCATGAGCAGGGCAACGACTATGCGGCGGATTATTCACCGACTGCCGACGCACTTAGCTACTGGCTGAACTGGCTCGGAAATTAGGCGTGAAGGGATGCTGACTTGCCGCAGGAAAGGCCATCGCTGAAAGACGAAGAGGAACTTCTTCGTGTCGGCATCAAAGCGGACTGCATTGGTAGAGACTCAGGCCAGGTAGCGCGTGGCGCTTTTCTTCGGCGGGAACCTCATCCCGAAACTGGAGTAAAACGTGACACACATGGCCTCTCCGTCAACCTGAGAGGAAAGTGCTCGGCTGCCCAGACACTCACTGATTGGCCGAAATGTCATATGATTGCGCTGCTGACGGTTGGCTCCGTTCGTGCGTCTGCTCCAAATCTTGATGTCGTCCAAACCGCTGCCGACTGTGCGTTTCATGCGAATATCATCGGCCTGCCGGAGCGCGGTTCTCATGTGCCAGAGACAGACATGACGGAAGCAGAACGGCTTGCAACTCTGCTGGCAAAAGCCTCTAAGCCGCTTTACATCAGAGGAACAGGCTTCTTGGAAGAAAGCTAGGTTTTAGCCCGATCTATTCGCAGACCGCCAAAAACGGCCACTTTGGCCACCCCGAGTTCGGCTGGGAAAAGACCGATCAGGCCAGCAAGTTAGCTTCTTAATCACGCCAGCAAAAGCCGCCGGGCAGTGCCCGGCGGCTTTTTTGCGTCTTGTGGTAGAATACGCTCAGGAGAACGCTTATGGCAATCGCAGAACAAGAAGTCATAGAACAAGAAGTCATAGAACAAAAAGCCGTTCGGGAAATCCGCATCTCAATCAGCCGCGAACAAGAGGAAGCGCTGACACGCGCCGCGTCCCAAACCGGGCAAAGTTTAGAAGAGTTCGCCGCGTCCGCTCTGTCGCGTGCCGCAGAAGATGTCTTGAATCCCACCCTGCCCGCAGCGCAAACAGAACGCGACCCACTGGACGGGATTATCGGTATCTTTAAAGATGAGCCGTTGCTGGACGCGCTCATGGAGCGGATACACGAAGACCGACGCGCCGCCATGGAAGCTGAAGCGAAAGAGGCGGAAGAAATGGAAGCACAAGGCTGATCTATGTATTCCCTTGATTCGGACACGATCACGGGCATCATCAGAGGGAATACAGTGATTGCTCAACGAGTTCTGGCCGTCGAGCCGGCTGCAAGATGGGTTAGCACTATCGCTGTGGAAGAATTGGTTGGAGGCCAAATTGGTCAAATTAATGCCCTTCGATCTCGCCGCCGTCCGCTTGGACGGGAGAGTCGGTTCCTTGCCGATCTTATCAAATCTCTGGCGGCGTTTCAAATCCTGCCTTACACGGATGAAGCTGAAGCTTTGTATCGCTCTTGGCCAGCAAAACAAAGGCGGATTGGCCCCAATGACTGCCGCATTGCGGCCAGCGCTCTTTTGGCAGGTCTTACCGTCATCACCTGCAACGGCAAAGACTTTTCGACAATCCCTGGCCTAAATTGGCAGGATTGGAACAAGCCATAATCTGCCAGCAAACAAAGGCCGCCGGAGAGTATCCGGCGGCTTTTTTATTTATGCTTGACATACCTCTAAAATCTTAGTATAATAATTACATAGAAATTGGAGGCAGCCTATGCGACGTGAACTTGCCAGCGGCGATCTGCCCGCGCTTATCTTAGCCGTGCTCAGTCAAACCCCCCAACACGGCTACGCCATCGCCCGCGCAGTAGAGCAGTTAAGTGAGGGGGCGCTGCACATGAAGGAAGGAACGCTTTACCCGGCCCTGCGCGTGCTGGAACAGGATGGCCTGATTTCAGGCAATTGGGAAGCCCAGCCCAAAGGCGCAGACCGCAAGGTCTACACGCTGACGGAGGCAGGCCGCAAAGAAATGGCGCACCGCACCCAGGAGCTGCGTGATTACGCCGCGACCATCAGCACGGTCTTAGGCAAACTTGAAGGCAAAATCGGAAAAGGGAGAATTGGTCATGCACAGCCTGCTTGAACAGTATTTGTCGGAAGTCGGAGCGCAGTTGACAGCGCTGCCGGCCAAAAAGCGTCGCGAAGAACTGTGCGAAATACAGACGCACTTGGAAAACGCTGCTGACGCCAACCGTCAATTAGGCCAGTCGGAAGAGGAAGCAACGCGAAACGCGACGGCGCAGTTTGGAACGCCGGAAGAGTTGGGCCGAAGCACTGTGACTGCCTGGCGGCGCGGAGTGACGCGGGACTGGCGCGACTTGGGGAGCGCGGCAGCCATTACCTTCCTGATGCTTCTGCTCGAACATCTTCTGATGACGCGATTTGGCGCTCTACACGTTGCCGGCATCACTGTCAGGAACGCGCTTCCGTCCGCTGGTCTCGGTTGTGTGGCGGCTTTCTGCGGCCTTTCGTTTCCCAGGCGTGCCGTTCTTGGGGTAGGAATTGGCGTTGCTCTCTACTACATCTTCTTTCACGCTTTGTTTGACCTTCCCTACGCTTACGCCAGTGGGGACGCCATCGGCGGTCCGTTGGGAACCTGGATAATGGTTCGATTAACAGCGTGGACCATGCGGAAGCGGCTGGCACGGGCGTAGAGAGTGCGCCATGACGCAGGAGCCTCGGAATGAACTCCGAACCTGGGAAGAGCGCATCGTCGCGGCGACGGAAGAGTGAGCAGAGTCATTTATTCCCGTAGGGGTAGGGCTTGCCCCTACCCCTACACAAGTTTGGCAAGGCGGGGTACTTCATGGCTTTCTCCTTGTGTGCTGCCACCTACGGCGTCTGCGGCAGGCATTCGGGCTGCGAGGCGCGGGTGGCAGGGGACAGCAAGTACAAGTAGGTTTCTAAAGCGTGCCAGCAGGCAAAGCTTTGGCGGGTGAGGGAGCCGGAGTTGACGGGGAACTCACCCGCCACATGGGCGTAGCCGGCAAACGGCGGGGGCAATAGAGGCGCGATGTCGGGACGGTTGGCGACGCGCCAGGAGTTAGGAAGAAGGGCATCAAACGCGCCGGCAAAGGTCTTGTCGCCGACCAGCGGGCTGCCGAGAGTCAGAACGCTCAGAAGCGGGCGGCCCGCGCTGTCTTTGCGGACCAAATCGTGTAGCAGGAGGGCCGCTTCGGGGGCCAGCAGGGTAGCAAGCGCCGCGCCGAGTGAGTGGCCGGTGATCTGCACCGAGCGGCCAGCCGCGTAGGCTTTCAGGGCATCGGCGACACGCGGCGAGCTGTCGTCCGTGCCGGTCTTGCAGCTTGCGTACAGCATCGTAAACCCGAACTCGGTGCGCCCGCCGTTCGGCACAAACGTGTAATCGGCGTGGAAAAACTCGGCGTCATGCAGCCATTCAAACGCGGTTTGTGTGCCGCGAAATGCGACAATGACATCGGCTGCCGCCTCATTCACAGCGACAACGCCAATCGGCTTGTTCAGGTTGAAGATGTCCAGCAGGTCTTCGCGCCGGGACTCCGGCAAGTTGTTTGCGAGAAACGAGTCATCCACAAAAATCTGTTCGGCTTCGGCGTAGCCCGGCGGCAGCGCGGCGTTCGGAAATTGATCGCGGTTCTCTGTCGCCGCATCGTACAGATGGTACGCATACTCAATAGCGGCCCCAAGCTGCCGCGCCTGCTCCCAATCAAATATTCCCAGTGCCATCACCCCTGTCTCCTGCTGTTCGGCGTCTGCAAACTATTCGGCGTCTGCAAACTATTCGGCATCTGCCAGGGCCGCATCAAACCAGGCGATAAAACCGGGGTAGCGGCGCTCGGCAGTGAAGGCAGGTGCGTCCACATTTTCCCAAACTAAGACGGCTTTGCCGGTGCCGTCCGGCCCTTTGTCGAAGCAGGCGACGGCGTCTTTGTCTAAGCGCCGGGCGAACGCGACAAAGCCTCGGCCTGGAAACCGGGCGTCTACGCGGGCAGTCTGCGCGGCAATTTCGGCCTCTTCCAGCATTTCCCAGGGTTCGATGCTGTCCGGGGCGTCTTCCACAGTCAGCTCCCGCTGCTTTTTCTTAAACATAGCTGGCTATTCGCGGGATTGGAGCGGGTTTCCTGCATAAGACCTACCGCACCGCTCCGTTCATTCTTCACTTCGCTGTGGTCCTCCCTAAAGGGAGCATTAGGATTATAAGCGTGGTCTTGGCTCGTTGTTCCTAATCTTCCCTTTAGGGAGGACCCTGTGACCGAGGAACGAGAGAACAAGGAGGTAGGTCAATTTGACTTCTTTTCCCGCCGTGTGCTATACTTTCGGTGAGGATGCCCTGGTGGTGGAATGGCAGACACAGCGGACTTGAGTATGGGTCGCAGTCGGGGAAACCCGATTGTAGCAGCTCCCTAATTCGGGGAACTCTAACCCCTGCACTCAGTAGGGTAAGACAATCCCGAGCCAACCCGATACCAAATATCGGAAAGTGTGTAGAGACTGTACAGGAGCCGCCTAACCCGCTGCACAAGCAGATTTGCTGAAACGAACTAGAACAAACAAAAAACAATGCGTTTTTTGCTGAAACGAACTGGTCCGTCGAAGTAAGCGGCATGGCGAAGAGACAGTCCAGACCACGAACGGCTGTTTTGAATTCTCAAGCGGCAGGCCGCGAAAGCGGTAGTGGTAAGTAAAATCCTCCGGGGGCAACCCCGTGCGGGTTCGAATCCCGCCCAGGGCATCACGGTTTTTACGGCGGAGTACCTGACATTTCAATACCGGGTTCTCCCGTGTTCAGGCACTTTTCGCCCCAATCTCGTGTTCTAAAAGCATGGCAAGACACACGCAGAAGCGTACTGGCGAAGCGTTTCACTGTCCTTTGTGCGAGCGGGTGGGGGATTTCCTGAAACCCAGCAAGCACCATTTGGTTCCCAAGTCGCGGGACGGGGAAGTGACGGTGGAGATCTGCTCGGATTGTCACCGGCAAATCCACGCGCTGTTCACATTAGTAGAATTAGAACGCGAATACAGCACGGTAGACGCTCTGCGGAGCAGTGCGGCGATGCAGAAGTGGATTGCGTGGGCCGGGAAGCAGGGTGGCGGACGAGTGGCCGTCCGAACCTCCCATGCGAAGAAGAATAGAAACCAGAAAGATAAGATTTATGGCGCAGTCTAGTGGCTACGATGTGGATTTAGTAGTGATCGGCGGCGGGCCGGGCGGCTACCCGGCGGCCATTCATGCGGCGAAGATGGGCGCAAGCGTTGTCTGTATTGACTTTGACAACGCAGGCGGGACGTGCCTGAACTGGGGTTGCATTCCGACCAAGACCATGATCGGCTCGGTCGCGGCTTTGGAGCAGGCGAAGCATTTTGCGGACTTTGGGCTGACCATCGGCGGCGAGATCGGCTTTGACATGAACGCGCTGATGGCCCGCAAGGACAAAGTGGTCAAAACGCTGGTCGGCGGCATCGAGTTCTTGCTTAAGAAGAACAATGTGCGCTTTATCAAGGGCAAAGGCAAGCTGATTGACCCGCATACAGTGGAAGCCGCCACCGAAGACGGCAAGACTGAGCGTGTCACGGCGGCGTCTATTATTTTGGCGACCGGCAGCGTTGTCGCAAAGCTTCACCCGTCCATTCAGATGATCGGTGCGGACACCGCCGATGCCGACGTGTTTATTGATAACCGGGAAGTCAAGAACCGCAAGGCGGCGGGAACGCTCGGCAAGACGACGCTGTGGACCTCCAATGAAGCGGTCTCGGCGCTGGAAGTTCCCAAAAAGCTGGTCGTGCTTGGCTCCGGCGCGGTCGGCACCGAGTTTGCTTACACCTACCGGGGGCTGGGCGCGGATGTGACCTTGATTGAGCTGCTGCCGAACATTGTCCCGGCTGCCGATCCCGACTTGACCAATGAGCTGGCGAAGCTGCTGACCAAAGCGGGCGTCAAGATTATGACCGGCACCAAAGTCGTCGCGATTGACGTTCCCGGCAAGAAGCTCAAATATGTCACCGAAAAAGGCGACGGCGAATTAGAGTTCGACAAGCTTTTAATCGGCGTCGGACGCCGCGCCTACACCGACGGTTTAGGCTTGCAGGAGGCGGGCGTCTTCTTTGACCGCAAGATCACGGTAGACGAGTATATGCGGACCAATGTCCCGCATATCTACGCGATCGGCGATGCCGCCGGCGGCGGTCTGGCCCATGTCGCCACCCGTGAAGGCGAAGTCGCGGCAGAAAACGCGCTGGGCCACACGACGAAGATGGACTACACCGCCGTCCCGTACTGCGTCTACACCGAACCCGAGATGGCCTGGACGGGCCTGAACGAGCAGCAGGCCAAAGAAGCCGGCTACGACGTCAAAGTCGGTAAGTTCACGTTCAAGTCGCTCGGCAAGGCCATGGCGATCAACGAGAACGTCGGCCTCGTGAAGATCGTCACCGACGCCAAATACGGCGAGATCTTGGGCGTTCATATCGTCGGCCCCCACGCCACCGATTTGATCCACGAAGCCTGCGTCTCGATCAAATTAGAATCTACCATTGACGAGCTGATGCACACCATCCACGCCCACCCGACCCTCTCCGAAGCCGTCATGGAAGCCGCCCAGGACGTTAAAGGCGAAAGCGTCCACAAGTAGTGTTACGCTGAAAAGGAGCAAGGATGCTGCTGCCGAATGCCGATCAGGCTGTTGTCGAGAAAGCCAAAATTACCGAGTACCTGCTGTCGCTCGATCACCCGGACGGACGCAGCAAAGCGGAATTCTTTGCGCGGTTTGGCTTTCGGCGGCAACATTGGGAAGTTTTGGCAGAGGCTCTGCGGGCGCATGGGGCAGCCTACCCTGTCGCAAGAGCGGCGGCTTCTTGATGGGGCAATCGCTACAGCATAGACGGTGAACTGGAATGCCCCGATGGACGCCGCCCGCGCCTCCGCACGGTCTGGATCGCCGAGACTTTGGAGGCGAATGAGGCTGGGGAAGTGCCGCGACTTATTACAGCTCACCCGATTTAGCGAAGAATGGAGCATCGCATGATTGCCGAACATGAGCGAATTGTTTTGACCGCTAATCTGCCCGAGGAAGGCTTAGAAGCCGGAGATGTGGGAACGGTTGTGTTTGTCCACAACAAAGGCAAGGCTTACGAGGTGGAATTCGCAACGCTCGGCGGAGCGACGGCTGCCGTTGCTACAGTCCGTGCAGAACAGGTCCGCCCTGTCAGTCAAACGGACCTCGCTCACACCCGACAATTTGCAGCTCTCGCTTAACTGAAGCCGTCGAGTAGGAGCAGCAAAAAAGCCCCGCGCCGGTGGCGCGGGCTTTTTTGTTTATCCTAAAGCGTTGCCTCTCTTTTGTATGCTGCTTAGCTGACCTCAGTGCGGCCGTTCTGTCCGCGCAGGAGGTACTCGTTGACCTGGAACACGACCTGACGCATGTTGTATCCCCCGGACAGGGGGATTAGCGCACTGCCCTGGGTCTTCACGGCCTGCTTTCCGCGCTGGAGAAGATTGTGGCGGGCGTAGTCCTTCGCCAGCAGGATGATGTCCGCTCTGAGGATCACTGCATCATGTTTGTCTTTCTTGTCGTTCGGCTCCGTTGTCGGCCAGGAAACGTCGCAGTTGAGGCTTGCGGAAAGTTCCTGAACGACATTCGGACGGTTTCTGCCCCCCAGGATCATTACTTTCTTGCCGCTCATGTAGTCACGAACGGTTTTCAGCATGGGGGCGAAGTCCACATCCGGGACTTCTACTGCTTCATCCAGGCTGACTTCCGCAAGTTCCAGGCGGCTGCGCTCCGTCAGCACCGCGTCCAGGAACTTGGCGTACTTCGGCTCGTTCTCCAAAAGAATGGGCGCGGTGTCGAGGATCGCTTTACGAACGCGCACATTCGTCGGAGGCACTTTTGCTTGGAGGCACTCCTCCAGCAAGGCAAGCAGGGCTTCGCGATGCCGGTCGACATCTTCGCTTTTCATGCCGCTTCCTTCTAAAGTGTCCTCCCAGGCTTCCACCCCGCTGATGGCGTCCTGCTGACGCTGATGGCGGGCCTGACGCGCCTGCTCCTCCGCTTCCTCCGCCGCCTCTTCCTCCGCCCGCGCTTCAACGTCTTCTTGTACCTCCTGCCAGACGCCGCGCCCTTGAGACGCAATCTCCAGGACACGCTGCTCCGAGCACCTTTTGTCGAGTGCGTTCAGCCAGCCGAAGTCATCGGAAGACTTGGCTTCCAGGGCCATCCGCAGAAATTCACCGAGCGCGTTGTCACGGTGGCCTGAGATGTCCCGCAAACGGTTCGCGCCTCGGTGTGCGGCAAGGATGGCGTCCATGAGACAGGTTCTTTCGTCGCGAGTAAGATGTTTCCAGTACGAGACATACCACGACAGAATGTCGGCGGCATCGGCGCAATGCCGGTAAGCGGCTGCAAGCTGGCCCCACGGGATGGACTCTCCGGTGCCGCGCGGCGTCCTCCAAACGAACGGGAATTCCCACTGGTCGCGCACGGGCGCGGAGGAAACGAGCATCTCTGCGACTTCTTTGAGGCCAAGCGCGATGCCGGCGGCAGCGGCGTGCTTCTCGGCAAGAATGCCGGCCTGCTCTAAGGACGCGAGAGTGTCCGCATAAAGAGATCGCGCCCGAAACCTATAAGCCAAAGTGTCGGCGCTGTCGTGATAATGGTCGTCTCCCTCGGACCGGAGGTGCGCCAATCTCGCCGCGAGCCGCCCTTCCTCTTCCGCCGCGAGCCGCATTTCCTCACGCTCTCGTGCTTCGCGGTCAGCCGCCGCAATTTCCGGGGCAGCAATTTCCGGGGCCGCGCCCTGCAATGAGGCGGGCTGCAGACCCTCCGGTAGGCCTGGCTCTTCGTCTAAGCCTGGCTCTTCGTCTAAGCCTGGCTCTTCGCCGGTGGTCGGCATAAGGTCTTCCAGGTCAGCTTCCGCTTGAGACATCCCGGCTTCCGTTTGAGGCACCGAGGGTGCATTGCAGGCTGCCAGCGCCTCCTGGAACCGTGTCAGAACAAAAGAGATCTCGGAAACCAGGGCCAAATGGTTTTCTTCGCTTGCCGCTGATAGCTCCGCTTCCAGCCTCTGAACGGCATGAGACCAGAATAGTTGTCTGCGATGCCGTTCGCGTCGTTCGCGGACGCTCTCCAGGTAGCGGTCAAACTCCTGAGCGTCATGCAGTAAAACTTCCGCTTGTGACTCCGTGAGGTTCATTTGCATTCTCCTTAACTTTCAGGACCTTTCTGCCAGATATGCCAGGGCTTTGTCGGTGTCGAGCTGCCAGACGCAGCCGGAGATGTAGGGCGTGAAGCCGAGGGCGTGGTTGATGCCGAGCATGGCGGCGTTTGAGTCGGCGTTGCCGGTGCGGACGAACTTCGCCTGCGGGTGGCCCTGCACGATGCGGTCCAGCATGGCGGCTTTGAGCCGGCGGCCCAGGCCGAGGCCCCGGAACTCCGGGAAAACGCCGGTCATGCCCTGCGACACGATCTCGGGGCGGCCCGGCTTCCACTCCACTTCGGTAAAGCCCGCGAACTTGCCGGTGGCGGCTTCCAGAACGTAAGCGGTCCAGCGCTCGGTTCCCATCGCCGCCATCATCTGCTCGGTCTGGCGCATCTGCTCCGGGGTCGTGTGCCTGTCTTCCATGTCCAAGTCTTCGCGCGGGGCCGTGTTCATCACGTCAAACAGCGCAGCGACGGCGTCAAGCTGGTCCTCGGGGTAGGGGCCGTCCCAGAAGCCGAGCGTGAAGCCTGCCGCCCGTTGCTTGCCGTCTTCCTGCCACCGGGCGAGAAGCGCCGGGTCTAACTCCGCCAAAGCAAGCTGATTGGTGTGCATCTGCATTCCGCGCTCCGCCCCGAGCCGCGTTAGAAACGCTGCCCCGGCGGGAACACGCTCGTTGGTATCGGTCATCATCAGGCGGCGTCCTTCGGCGCGGGCGAGTTCGGCGCACAAACGGAGCAGCTCGCGCCCGACGCCCTGCCGCCGATGTTCCGGGGCAACGCTCAGGTCAAACTGGGCGAGATGCGTGTTTTCGTCGGTTTTCAGGAACGAGACAACGCCGCTAGCAAGCACTTCCGTGCTGCCTGCGTTCCAGCCGGCCCAGGCCGTAACCGAAACAAACGGCGGGATATGCTGCATCTGGCCGATAGTTTCTTCCAGCGGTGTGGGCGGGTCATCGGGCAGCGTTTCGGCTTTTGCCTGGTTCATGTGCCGGTTGAGGGCGACGTACTCGTGGTCAGCGGCATTCGCGAGGTCAAACGGGCGGATTTGGATAGGTGTCGCAGGCATGGTCATTGGCACTCCTGAAGTACAATCAGCGCTAAGTTCGCTTGCCAAGCCTCGTTCTCCTGCGTTTCATTTATCACATTACGGGGCATAGTGAGAAATCTTAATCCTGCAGCCACCCTGCTGCGGGAGCGTTTCGAGGAGGAACAGACAATGCGCCTTTTAGACAGATTTTTCGGCAAAGTTTCGCCGGTTCAGGCCGTGGCCCTTGCTGCCGTGATTAGCCTCGGCGTTCTCGGCACTGCCGGGTGCGGCCATGATGACAGCAGCAATCCGCCGACGACGGTGGTGACGCCGGCCCCGCGCAACACAACTGTGGTCGTCCCCGGCGGCTCCGGCACTCCTGGCCCGGCCGGTGCGTCCGGCCCCGCCGGCGCTCCTGGACCGTCGGGAGCGTCCGGCGCTTCCGGTGCGGCAGGCGCTCCCGGTGCGCCGGGCGCGTCAGGTGCTTCGGGCAGTTCCGGCGCTTCTGGTGGTGCAGGAACGACCGGCGGTGGCGGCACGACCGGCCAGTAGCTTTCGATCCCGGCTTCCAGGCTGGGAGCCGGGATTTTTTGTGCCTGGTTTTTGTGTTTTGCGCGACAAATAAGAAACGCGCAAAACCAGTTTTTCCTCGCCAAACGCGGCTTGCGAGTGCCTTCTCCTATCTGAAAAGCCCGCAGCGGCGCATGTTGGGCGGAACATGCCGACAGGACGAGATTATCCAACGCTTGCATTCATTGCTGAAGTCTGTCACACTGTATTCACGTTCGCAAAATTAGAGCGTAACCGAAGCGGCAGCCAAAAAGGCTGGCGCTTTTTTTGTTTGCGTTTTTGCGGCGTCAAACCGAACCTTTTTGCCGTGCCGCCGCGTCTCTCTCTGTGATGAGAACTGCGATGATCGGGCAATGGAATACAGGCTCTGCCGCTGCGCCGCAATCACGTGAAGAGCGCGAAGAAGCGCTCTGGATTGCGCGGGCGAGAACCGGCGACGAAGCCGCGTTTCGCTGGTTTCTGGGGCAGTACCGAACGCGCGTCCTGCGCCTCGCGGCCCATGTCCTGCGGCGCGGCGATGAAGCGGAAGATGTGGCCCAGGAAGCGTTTGTGCGGGCGTTCCAGCGCCTGCCGGAGTTTCACGGTTCCGGCCCGTTCTCGTCCTGGCTGTTTCAAATCACCGTGCGCCTCTGTCTGGACCGCCGCCGGTCCGCCCGATGGAAGCGCGAGGTCCCCGAAGCCTGCGCCCCGGCTGCGTCTGCCCCCGCTTCTTCCCCTGACACGCATTTGCTCATTGAGATCCTGCTGGACCGTCTCACCCCGCCGATGCGGGCGGCTTTGGTCCTGCGCGAGATCGAAGGCTTCGACTACGACGAAATTGCCCAAACGCTTCAAATCCCTGTCGGCACGGTCCGCTCCCGCCTTCATGCCGCCCGCGCCCAGTTCCGGGACCTCTGGGCGGCGATTGACGAGGAGAACTCCCATGTCTAATCCCGATTCTACCCCGGAAGATACCGGATTGCGAGACGCCCTGCGCTCCCTGCCGGTTCCGGTGCTGTCTGTCGGCTTCGACGACTGCGTCCTCGCCGCCCTGAACGTCCCACGTCCCTGGTGGCAGGGTTTGTCCTGGCGGCGGGTCTGGCAGCCGGTCCAGCCGCTGCTGCTGGGAACCTCCTGCTCGCTGGGACTGACGCTGCTGCTGCTGCACTTCACGCTGAGCGTCCCGCAGGCTGTCCCGGCACTGTCTCCGCCTGCGCTCACCAATCTTGCCGCCGCGCCGTCCACGCCGCTGCCGCCGCTCGATGCTCTGCTGGACCGGCCCAATCTCCGCGCCGGGTCCCTCGCCGCCTGGAACAGCCTCCCGGCGGCGGACGCCGAAGCGGCTGGGCCGGAGAAAGCGCCCCGAAAACCTGAGCCGCGCCGCCGCGCTGAGGTGTGTTCTCATCCGGTGCTTGTGGCGTAGAGCGTAGAATAAAGAGCGTGGAACTAAAGTTCTACGCTGTGGGGCGAAGCGCCGACCGTCCGCCTTCGCGGACGAAGACTAGGACCATCGCGCAAATCTGCTCCTTGTCCACGAAGGTGGACACTGGGCGTCTGCGCCCCACAACGTAGAACTTTAGTTCCACGCACACTCGTAACCTTTCACTCGAAAGAAAACTAACCCATGAACACCCGTCATCGCTTGATCCTGCTTGGCCTTGCCCTCGGCATCCTGCTGGCTTTGCTCATCGTGCCGCAAACCCGCTGGCTGGTGCGGCTGCAAACGCTGACGCTCCTGCACGAGTACCATCCGCTGCCTACTGCTTGGACCGGAGTGTCACCCGCTTATTATACAACTTCCGAAGCGAACGACACGCGCCTGTACCATACTGCCGCCGCGCGTTATCCCGATGACTTTGCCCTTCAATACGCGCGGGCTGCGTTCAGCGGGGATGCTGCGCCGCTGATGACCCTGCGAGCCTTGACCCAGCGCTCTCCAGATAGCCCAGTCCTCTATGCGAACCTTCTGCGCGAGGAATGTCGGCGGCTGCACGCGGCCCGTCCTGAGAACTACTTGCTCCAAAATCAGCCAGTGCCGAGCGATGTTTCTCACTCGCCGCCCCCAACTCCCGAAGAGCTTGCGGCTTATGACCAAGAAGCGGCGGCGGGGGAGCGTGTTGACCCGGCGAACGCCTACTTCCCGCTGATGCGGGCATTCGGCCTATTTGCTGCCCACCGAGATGCCGAGGCATTGGCGGCAGTCAAGAGGGCGAGTGTCAAGCCGCGCTGGAACGAGTATCTTACCGAAGACGTGGAAGCGAAGTGGGACTTGCACACGAAGGCATTCGGCGATCCCGGTGCGCTGCCGCAGGCTGTGCTCTGGTCCGGTGAGATGCTGCCGGAATACCAGCGCCTGCGCGAAACTGCCCGCATTGCGGTCTATCAAGCTGTGCTGAAAGAGCAGGCAGGCCATCGGGAAGAAGGCTACCAGCTCCGGGAGGCCCTGCGCCGCTGCGGGGACATCATGCGTGTCCAGTCCACGACACTAATCGGGTCGCTGGTCGGTATCGCGATTTCCGCGATCTCCGAGGCCCGCCCCGGCGGCCCCTATCTCCAAGACGATACTGACGGGCGGGGGCAGAAGACAGCGGAGCAGATGGCGCAAAAGCGTTTGGATGCTTACTGCGCGTATGTAGTGCAGATTGGACACCCAGAAGCCGCGCAGAAGGCGCGGGAGGAAGAAGCAGCCCGGCGCAAGGTGCAGGGGCTGACAAAGGACGACCCGCAGATGCTCAAATATGTTGCGCCGCTTTGGTATTTGGCTTTTTGGTGGATGGCGGGCGTGACCCTGCTGCTGAACGTCGCCTGGCTGCTGGCATTCGGCCTGCTGGCTGCCGGACGGGCGCGGCTGACACTTGCGCCCAAGCCGCCGATTGGCGGGAAAGCCGTGCTGGTACACTGCCTGCTGGCTGTCGGCGCATGGCTCGTGCTGGCGCTGCTGTTTGTCTGCGTCAGCGGCGCTTGGGTGACGCTTGTGTATCATGCCCCAATTGACTGGCAGATGACATCCGGTGTCGCCGGGGTGTTCGGCCTCGTCACCTGGCTGGTCGGCTCCGGCCTGCGCCGCCTGCCGCGACCGCGCCGCGTGTCTGTTCTTAAGACTGCGCTGCTGCTGCCCGTGCTGGCAGGAGGTCTTTATGGTCTCTACTGTCTTGCGCTGTGGCTGGCGGGTCCCCTCGCGGAAATCCCGGCAAACCTGCACCTGCTGTTCGAGCTGTCCGGCAGCAGCGGCGATTCCGACACGGAGCAGGCGCGGCAGGCGCAAACACTTCAGCTCTGCGCTCTGGCCTCTCTGGCCGTGCCTCTGCTGTTGACAGCAGGTTTGAGCCTGGCCGCGCTGGTGCGGCGCGTGTCTTGGTCCAGGGCAGTGGCGACGGGCTTTCAGCGGCTGGCTGTGCCTCTTGCTTGTCTCCTGGTGATCGCCTACGGCGGCGTACTGCTGGGAACACTGCGTCAGGAGCGAAGCGTTGCCGAATTCAATCGGCAGATGATTTCCAACAGCGGGCGGTATTTTGCCGCGCAGGCCGGCCAGGCATGGCCGGGACCGGTTCAGTAGAGCCAATTCTACAAAGCAGGATTTTCGAATTCTCCTGCCGAACTTGTCGCTATTATGCCTGAGACTGACCTGACGCGGTTCTTTACAAATAGTGACCGGAGCGTGTATGCGCTGAAGAACCTGCCGGAAGAAGTGGTCGCGTATTTATTTGCCCGCTACTCACGCTCCCGGCTGTCGCTGCGGGACGATCTGCGGGGCATGATTGAGGCGGAAGATTTAGGAGCGCTGATTGGACCAGGCGGCGTAGACGACCAAATTGACGCGGTCTCGGCGCTGCAGGAGCGGGCGCGGGCGTTTGCCGAGAAGTATGTGCTGGGCTACGGGCACAGTTCGGTGGCCGAGCATGGCATGGTGCATCTGGCGCTGGAAGACGTGAGCATTATTGCGTCCAAGCTCATTGAAGATGCGCGGCTGGCATCGTACACCGAGAAAAGCACCCGCTATGTGGCCTTTGATCCGGACAAAGCGTACTACCCGCCGCGCGTTATGGCCGATAGTGAATTGGGCGAAATCTATGCGCAAGCGGTGCGCGGGCTTCTGACCGCGTACACCAGCTGGACGGACGATTTTGTGGCCCAAATCAAGGCGCGGACGCCGCGCGGCGAAAAGCAAAGCGATCGGGCGTATGACGCTGCCTCTCGCGCGACGGCGTTTGACCTGCTGCGCTACCTGCTGCCGGCGGCGACGCATACCAATGTCGGCTTGACGCTGAACGCCCGGACTTTGGAGCATTTGATTACAAAGCTGCTGTCGCAGCCGCTGGAAGAAGGGCGCGAGCTGGGCGCACAAATGAAAGCCGAAGCACAGCATGTGGTCCCGACGCTGCTCAAATATGCGGAGCATAATAGTTATCGCGCTGAGACAAGCACGGCACTGGAAGAGCTGGCACAGGAGATGCTGGGAGACCTCACCCCGCCTCGTTCCTCGGCGACCCTCTCCTTAACAAGGAGAGGGTGGGAGCCTGAGCGAGCGGGTGAGGTTTCTCCGGTCTCCCTTGTCTTTTCCGACCCGGATGCCGATAACAGATTAGTCGCCGCGATCTTATACGGCGCGACTCAGAGGCCAATGGAAACGCTGCTGGCGCAGGTCGCATTGCTGAGCCGAGAGGCCAAAGAGCGTGTGGTAGACGAATACTTGAAGCGCCGCGGCCCGCATGATGCGCCGGGACGCGCTTTAGAGCGGATCTTCTGCACCGTGGAAATGACGATGGACTACGGGGCGTACCGGGACGTGCAGCGGCACCGGATGGCGACTCAAACCACGCAGGCTTTGACGCCCGCGCTTGGGTTTGAGATGCCGCGCGAGTTTGAGACGTTCGGCTACGTGGACCAGTATCAAGCGCTGATGGCTAAGTCGGCGGACGCTCACCGGCAGCTGTGCGAGGCCGGATTTATCCACGAGTCCGCGTATGTCCTGCCGCTGGCGACACGCATTCGCGTACTGTTTACCTGGAACCTGCGCGAAGTCACCCATTTTGTGGAGCTGCGCTCCGCCCGGCAGGGGCACCCGTCGTACCGGAAGATCGCGCAGGATGTGTATCATGCCGTGGCGGCCTCGTACCCGCTGATCGCCCGCTACCTGCGGCCCAATCTAAAAACCTATGTCCTCACCCGTGAATAACCAGCAACTGAATAACCAGCAAGCGAGTAGCCGGCAAGAAGACGCTGAAGAAAATCTCGACTTCAACAAGACGATACAAATGTCGGCGTCTGAGCTTGCCGCCGCCCATGCACCGGCTCCGCCGACCAGCTTTGCCTCGACCAAGCTGGCAGCCGCGAGAGCCGCAATCGCCGCAGCAGCGAAGGCGGCGACAGGTCAAGCCGCGCCGGATAAAGCGGCGTCGGCACCGATGACGTTCAGTCAGGCGGCTCCTGTTGACAACGAAGAGCGGGTTCGAGGCAAGAGCACGGAGGATGCGCTTGACAGACATCCCGCTGCACCCGGCACCAGCTTCAACACCAAGCGCCGCCGCGCCTTGCTCTCCCTCCTAGTTTGCGTGGCCGCCGTTCCGCTGGCAATCACGCTGGCCGGCATTTTGACCGCGCCGCCGCGCGTGTCGGGTGTCCCGACCGGGCACCTGATTACGTTGCAAGCCGACCCGTCTTCGGCCGCACACAGGCTGTTCGTGTCCGGGCCGGGCGGGGCATCCCGCCTGCTGGCGCGTGACGAGCCGCAGGCCGGCAGCGGCACCGGGCGCGAGCGCATCACCCAGCCGGCGCTGTCGCCCGACGGCACGCAGCTTGCATTCGAAAAGCAGTTGACGACGCTTCAGAACGGCACGCCAAGCACAGACAACCAGGTCTGGGTGATGCCGATGACGCCCGACACGGATAGCCCGCCGCACCTCGTTTTGGACCTGACCCGGCAGAAGCTGAAGCAGATTGCCGGGCTGGCCTGGGATTCGGACTCATCGCTGCTGTTTCTGGAAGACGGCGCGTCGTACAGCGTCGCGACCGAGACCGACGACGCGCCGCTGGTGACGCCGCTCGCCCTGCACGGGCTGACGCTGGCGAATATGGGCGACGTTTCGGCAACAGGCTCTCCCGTCCTGACCGAGTCCGGGACATTTGCTTACGCGGCGCAGACGCCATCCGGCCCGCAAGTTTTGACCCAAAGCCAGGAGCGCACGACGCCCGGCCCCGCCGCCGCTGTCTTTGCCCTGTCGCTGACCGGGGACCAAATCGCGTTCGTGCCGCCGGGCAGCGAGGGCGTCATCCGGCGCTATGACTTGGCCCGCCAGTCTACTCTCGCGGACATTCCGGTACACTGGCGCTGGTCCCTGTTCGGTCACCGGCGGATCACGTCCCTGCGCTGGTCTCCTGACGGCTCGGCGCTCGCCTGCACCGTCAGCAAAGTGTCTGGTGCTGACGATGAACTCTTCTTGGTGACCCCGGCGACAGGCCAGACGGTTCAGCTTCCCTACCGCACCGTCCCCGATGCCTGGGACTGGGGCAAGTAAACTTTCGTCCAAGTGTTGACAAAATGTCAACAAAATGCCAAACTTGATATTGATGCAGTGTGAAAGCACAGCAAAAAGAAGGGAACCGCCGCCAAGCGATCCCCTTCTTCCTTACCGAACCTTAAATACCGAGGTATTGAAGAATTCGGCAAACCGCAGCGATTGCTGAAACAACCGCCGCGATGGTCTGCGCGATTGGTCGGACTTTAACAAAAGCCCGTCGCAGATTCTTGGACATGGGAGATACACCTCCTTTCTGTCCGTTTAGGAAAGACAGCCTCTTCTCAGGCTGTCTTTTCTACTTTACCTGCTATCCCCACCGTGACGCAAGAGCGCCTGCTTGCGGCGGTTGATTTCTTTGAGAAGCTTCACTCTGCCAGAAAGAGCCACTATGGACAGCAGTATTTCTTCGGACGCAAGTATCTCTTCGGAACTAAACTGGGTGCGAACCGGACCGCGCGACTCGGGTACAGTCGTTCTTATTCACCCGGTCGGGCTGGACCTCACTTACTGGGGGGATCAGATCGAAGCGCTTCGGTCCCGTTATGACGTGATCGCCTTCGACCTGCCGGGCCATGGACGCTCTCCCGGCAGGCCGGAGGATGTTACGTTTGCTCGCTTCGCCTCCGCCACTGCGGCGTTAATCGAGCAGCAGACGGCGGCTCCCGTGCATGTGGTCGGCATCTCCGTCGGCGGCATGATCGCGCAGACGCTGGCGCTGTCGCACCCGGCGCTGGTCCGTTCGCTGACCCTGA
>JAABUO010001007.1_pt1 | contig 40581 bp, 55 predicted proteins | sample 5559291 | NCBI WGS metagenome assembly JAABUO01 (sample SAMN10711878, study PRJNA513372) | rock metagenome | isolation source: Antarctica rocks | place: Antarctica: Victoria Land, Finger Mt sud
CGCGCGGGCGGCGCGCGCGCGCGCCGGCCGCTTTCCACCAGGCCTGCGCCGCCCGGGCCTGGGGCGGCGCGGGTGGGGCGCCGCGCCTGGGCGGCCTGGCAGCAGGCCATGGCGTTGGCGACGTAGCGGTGCAGGAGCGCGGGTGGGAGCGCGGCGGCCGCAGCCAGGCGGCCGACCACCTCCATGCCGCGCAGGCTTGGCGGCATGCCCGCCAGCGCGGCCAGGTGGCCGCCGCCGCGCCCGCGCGCCGCCAGCTGCAGCAGCGCCTGCCGCGCGCGTGAGCGGGCTGCGGCCAAGGCAGCCTGCGTGCTTGCCGCTGCCAAGGCGCCAACGCACGCGCTGCTTGTGCTCTCGCTCCGGGGCCGTGCCAAAGCTCGCGTGGGCAGCCAGGTGTGACGGCGCCTCATCGATCAGGCGCACGCCAGCTCCCCTGCTTGGCAGGCCGCCCCGGGCGCGCGGGCGCCCCCTTTCGCCCCGAGCCCGGCACACTCACCCGCGTTCATGCACGCTCTGCCCACCTCCCGTGCAGGCCTGCACACACCATATACGCTACCTTACACTTTGGAGCGCCGCGAGCGGGCGGACCTCGCCGGCGATCACAGGGTTGGCCTCCACCAGCGCCGGCACGCTCCCGGCGTCTACGCCGTCCGCTAGGAGCGCCCGCGCAGTCAGGGCCTGGACGACCTGCGCGAGCCAGCGCCGCGCCCGTTCATCGCGGGGGCGGGCGCGCCAGCGGGCGCGCGCACGCAGAGCGCTGCGCACGCCGCGCGCCTCAGCGGACCAGGCAGCACTGGCTCAGCAGCGCTTCAGCAGGGTTGCGGGCGCAAGGGGCAGCGGCGGCGCAGCGGCACGAGCGACGCAGGCACCGGCACCTGCTGCTGCTGCGCCGGCAGCAGCGGCGCGCTCAGCGCCTGTCTCAGCAGCGCCGCGGCCGGCCCGGCGTCCCCTGTGACGGGCGCGGGCGGGTGCAGCCAGCGCTCCTCGCCGGGCAGCACGGGCGTCACGGCCGGGCGCGGGCGCGGCCCGGCGCCCCGGCCCGGCATGCGCCAGCCGGGGCCGGGGAGCTGCTCCATGCATGCCAGCCCGCGGCGCGCGGCTCCGGGCGGCTCAGAAGAGGCGCCCGATCAGCGCAAAGGTGAGGCCGATGCCCGCGCCGGCGGCGACCAGGCCCAGCAGGCCGCCCACGGAGCTGCCGGGCGGGGCGTGCAGGGGGTGCGGCGCGCCCAGCTGCGTGGTCACCCCTGCGCGGTCGCTCCCGCAGCTATCTATCAGCCGTGCCCCAAGGCAAGGGCTGCTCCTGCAGACCGAGATCCCATAGCACTTTACCAGTCCTCTTGTTCCAATAGTAGACCTGCCCGGACTCGTGCCGGACCGGCGTCCACTCCTCCTGCTGCGCGCTTGCGAGGGCGCCTGCGGGGCGCTCGGCAAGCCCGCCGCCAGGGCTGTTTGGCACGATGCGCTCCTCGGGGGCCGCAGCGCTGCCTGCAGGCTCCTCCCTGTGCCTTCTGCGAGGCTTGTGAGCCCCTGCTGCAAAGCTGCAGCACTGCGTCGCTTCTTGCGTGCGCGCGAGTGCTTGCGCGGCCGAGCGCCGAGCGCTGCCTATCTGTGACAGCCGGCTCAGCATGCGCTCGTAATGCACACGCGCTGCGAGGGCTGAGCACAGCTGTGACTTGTATGGCAAAGTGTCAACACCAGTCGGAAAGAGTGTTTTGGCTGCGCAGCGCTCTGCAGTGCTCACCGAGTTCACTTCACCAGCCGCGGGTAAAGTGCTGAGCAGGCTCCTCGCAAGGGCTTGCGAGGGGCTTCGAGGCGGTGGCTGCGCTCAAGATCCAAGTCTCGCACTCTTTGACGCCTCTTTCAGAACACCTTGAATCACGCTTGGACGGGGCCCGACAGAGCGGCAGCAGGCAGGACTCAGGCGAGAACTGGCGTGGCAGTCGCTCCCAGCGCGGCCTGCGCCCGGCAGGCATGGCCGACCCGCAGGCGCCCGGGCCGGCGGGCGAGGGGAAGAAGAAGCGGCGCGTGAAGAAGAAGGCTCCAGCGCAGCCCGGCGCAGGAGCCGCAACACCCGCACAGCCCGCGGCCCCCGCAAAGCCTGAGCCGCCCGTCAGGCGACCAAAGCTCACGCTGGAGGACCGGCAGCACTACGACTTCATCCGCGAGTGCACCGTGAAGAACGTATGGTGCGCGAGAGCGCGGCAGCGGCCCGCATTGGATCGGCATTGCACTGCGGTGCCCCGGGTCGGTGGCTCTGCGTGCACACAGCTGTTTCGCTGAGACGCAGGTACTACAGAGACCGGCTGAGCGTGCCGCGAGGGCCCTGCAACATCTCCGTGCTGCGCGAGTCCTGGGTGCACGGCGTCATCGACGAGCACACGCTGGTGTGGGGCCAAGGCCTGGGCGACTGGCTGCCGGCCCGCAACATCCGCACGCTCGTGCCCCAGATACGCACGGTGGAAGGTGCGGGCCGGGCCTGGCCCCTCTGCGCTCGCGTCACTGGGCCGTTCGCTGACTTGCTGCATGCCTCCGGCAGTGCGGGTGGCGACGTGGATAAAGCGCACGTTCGGGCTCAAGCCGGCGCTGGAGCAGGCGCGCAAGCACCGCAAGGAGCAGCGCGCGGGCGCGCTCTCGACCCAGGTGGACGGCATGTACTGAGAGGCGGGGGGGACGGGGGCGGTCTGCATGTGCAGCCTCGCACGGGCCTGCGAGAGCTGACAGCGCGCGCGTGTCAGAATTTGCAATCATGTGGCTGGCTGACGCCGTGCGTATGCTGCCAGTGACTGCTTTGGTATATTCGTTAAGTGCCTGTGCGGCCATAGTCTCCATGTGGGTTCTGAGGGCCGTTGCTAGTGGGCACGCATTGCCGTGCACAGCATTGAAGCTGCAGGCTGCGCTCGGACAGTGCGTTGCTCTGCGCGAGCATGGAGTTGCACCGAGTCGTGTAGTTGCAAGATCAACTGACGGAGTCTGGTTACCCTCGCGGCGCTGGCGCCTCAGATGTGAGCGATGACACATAGGCTGATGTGTGGCCACACATTGTCCCAGTAACCATGTTTCTAGCCGCTATCAGCGCAAGCCCTCCATGCTAGTAGCTAGCTGCCCTGGCATGCAGCACACAGGACCGGCATGTGCTTGAGACTTCAGCAGGACCATGACTACTGCCGGTATCTTGCCAGCACAAAATCCGGAGGGGGTAGCCAAGCACGGCCGTGCAGCGGGCCCGCACAGCACCAGGCATCACATGCTAGGTAGTCAGGCGCATGGGTGACACATGCGTCATGCGGACGGCCCGATGAGGCTGTCAAACACCCAGTGCCATGGGGCATCAGAGGCCTGCGCATCCGCCGGGTAGTCGTACCGATGCTTGAACAGGTTGACTGCGTGCACAATGTAGCCGCACTCGGGGTCCATGTCATGGTTGCGGGCCGCCTGGTCCACCCAGAAGGCCGAGGGGTCGTCGGTGCGCGGGTACGCCATCCCGTTGTGAACCTGCGCGCGCGCCCGGCGATGGAGACGGGCGGGCGATGCAGAGGCGCTCGGGAAGGTCAGCAGTCATGGCCAGCTGGAGCCTCACAGCCAACGCGAATTGGAAGAGATGCGAGCGTGAGCGCGCCTCGAACGTGGCCACGTGCTCGGGGTCCACCATGCTCTTGCCGTGCGAATTGGGCTGCGGAGCCTGCAGGCTGTACAGCGAGAGCGGGTGCGGCGCGGGCCGCGCGGCGCGCTCGTCCGGGCGCCACAGGCTCGTCTCGGCGGCTCCCGCCGGCAGCGCGCGGCTCGCCGCGGGTCCCAGGTACACATCGTAGCGCGGCACAGCGACCTGCGCATGCACACACGCTCTGCCGGCGGGACAGGCTGCGGCCAGACATTTGTCAACTCAGAAAAGTCAGCTCGGGGAAGACGTGTGCTGGACCCTGCTGGACCCCTGGCTTCGGCGGAGCTGTCGGGCCGTGCTGTACAGGTGCTGCGCATGGAGCTCTGCGCCGCGGGGCGCACCATCGGCTGGCCGCCGGTGCAGTTGCCGCGAAGCGCGTCGGCCAGGGTCGAGTCGGCTCGCGGCAGCACAAAGTACTCGTCGATGTCGATCATGAGCAGGCGCAGGCCGGAGCCCCAGGCCTGCAGGACGGCGTGGCTGTACACCAGCGGCTGCCAGCAGCGCATGTGCGCCGGGCCCGCGCACTCGCCATGGTGGTCCCACAGCACCAGCTCCAGCCGGCCCGAGCGCTGGTACGCCTTCAGTGCCTCGTTCGCCAGGAAGTAGGCCATGAAGGCGCCCTGCGCCCCGCGCCTCGCGTCACAAGCTTTCCGTCCGCACGCCGGGGCGGCGGGGCTTGGCGCTGATGCGGGCGCCGCGTCAGCGAGGAGGGCCGCACGCCTGCGTGTACTGGACGATCTTCTCAAACCCCATCCGTAGGTGGTACCGCGCGTGGTGCATCAGCAGCGCTGCCGCGACGTCCGGGTCGGTCCTCGGCGTGAACGGGGCCATGACAACCGCGGCGCGCGGCGCGCCCGGCGCCGGCCTGCCGTGCGCCGCCGGCCGCTCCTCGCGGCCGGGCGCGCCGCCGGGCGAGCCCGGCGTGCGCCACTGCGCGACTGCGCGCGGACACGCACGCGCGCTGAACAGCTGCGCCTGCTGCACCCGCAGGCGGGTATCGCCCGCCGCTGGCCGGGCTGCCGAGCATGGCAGCCTGGGCCGCCCTGGCGCCGCGGCTTACGCGCGCGCCAGCCCTTCAAGCTTGCAGTGCAGCAAGGTCCGCCCCGCCCCCTAACCGTTAAGGAGACCTGCTCGGCCTCAAGCACTCCCGCGCCAGCACAGCGCCGCTCCATCTTGGAGCCATGGGGCACGTGCGCGGACACCAGGGGCTGGATACATGTGGTCCCCGCGGGCGATTGAGGGCGAGCCGCGCCTGAGCCGAGGAGAGCGCTCTTCCGGAACCCGTCAATCAACAGCCTGAGCTCATTGCCGGCCTCATCGCCACTCAGCTGGCCTGTGAAGGGGTACGGCATGCACGCGCGGTTCTTGTTGTCCGTCCCAGGCGCTGGCTCGAGCGCCTCGTGGCTGAAGACCAGCTCGGAGTACACCCGCAGCCTGCGCTCCCGCGGCTTGCCAGGCGGCCTACCAGCCTCCCTGCCGCCGCGCCGCGCGGGTCAGCCAACAAGGCCGCCGCTCTACCTCGCCCTCCGGCTGCCCTCGGGCCTGACAGCAGGGAGCGTGCTAGCGCGGGGGCTCACCACCTCAGCCGCACGCCAGGCCACGCCTCTCTAGGGACGTCTGGCTGGCAGACGTAGCCGTCCAGCAGGGAGTACCAGTCGCGCTCCAGGCTGTCGGCAAACATGAAGCCCCGGAGGAGGACCGTCTCGCCCGCCTGCTGGGTCCTGATATACACGTGCATGACGACCGCCTCCTCGCCGCCACCCCGCATGGGCACGAGGCCTGGGACGGGGTAGTGCTGCACAGTGCCTGACGCGCTCGCGCACACCGCAACACGTGAGACCAGCACAGCAGAGCGCCAGGCGGCGCCGCTGCTCGCAGGCGCGGCGCAGCCACACACGGGGTGAGCTGAGTGGGTCACCTTGCCACGGACGGTCAGCTTTGCCGGCTCTCCTGGCTGCAGCGGTGCTATTCTGTGCATGTACAAGGCCACGCACGACCTGTGCGGCGCACATGATACATTGAGGCTACTTCAGCCAACCGTGCGCTCAACAGGTTGGTTGGCTAGGCTGCCACTTTCTTGCACAACTCGTCTACACGTGCCAACCCACAGTGCCCCCCTTGCCGAAGCACCCCCGCACCGCTGCATGACGCGCAGCGCTGCCGCTTGGCACCAGATGAAGGGTTGCTACAAGAAGCAGTAGGTAAGTAGCCAGCGCCAGCATCACATAGCGGTTGAGAAGGCCTCTCCTAGTGTGCACCAATCGCATGCACGCAGAAACAAAAAAAGTGAAAGCCTGCTTCTGCCGGCATTGGGCTTTGCAGAGCTAGAAAGTGCGCTCAAAGTTTACTGGCCCCGTTACGAAGTTGCCGAGTTCAAGGTAGTTGTGACAGAGGGTCTGTGTATAATTCAAATCAAACTGTCATCCCAGCTGTCGATGTCAATGTGTGTCGACATCTTTGCAAGATGCTGCCCCCTTCCGACAACGGAGTGTGCATATCGTGAAAAAATAAAGTACCCCGAGCCTTAACAACCACTGGATCGTGCGCACTCAGACACCCACCCACACAAACACCTGCCCAGGACAGTGTTGCTCCGCCTGCTTGCACGAGCTCACGCAGGGCGGCTTGACCAAGTCACAGCCCACCATATGATCAAGTGAAAGCAAGCCAGCGCCTGCCTGCATGAGCACCCGCAGGCGCAATCAAGCACTGGTCTTGCAGAAGCAGGTTTTCTAACTTGCTGAATGCCTGTGTATCAGGTGGTCTTGTGCAGAACTTTCGGACGTTCTTGGTCGTTACGGTCTTGCTTTGTAGCACTGTCAGTCCCGCCCGTAACACACAGCAGTTTTAAAACATGCCTGGCAATATATGTGGTATACAGAGCTGAATAGAATAGCAGTACAGCAGCCAAATTCTTGTCCCTCTTTTTGCAGGGTCAGTACACACTACCCCGGCTCAAAGCCCCGTACTGTTCTGCATGTTCTGCTATTCCAGCAAGTCGACACATTCTGCGCCCGATGTTGTGTCAGGCAGAGTTGTCAGGGCACAGCTCCTCCAAGTAGACCCGCCCCAGGGCTGTCAGCTGGGTGCTGTTATCGAGGTCAAAGTACAGGGCGCCCGGCCCCGTCGTGTCGTTCCACGCGCTGCTGGCCCTGGGCTTGTCCGAGTACCAGCAGTACCTGAGCGCACAGCCGCCCAAGGTATTGTGTGCAGCATGGTTCCACAGACAACCTCTGGTCGTCGTCAGATAAGTGTAATCACAGGCTTTCTGAACTACTGTTGGACATCAACTGGTCAACGCAACAAGCAAGAGCGACTTGCCGCGGCCGGCCCGGCGGCCTCGGCCCACGCGCTGTGCGCAGGCTCCCACCTGAGAACGCGAGTGTCGCTGTCCATAAGCGCCATTGTCTGCCGCATGAAGTTGGCGGAATGGTGCACGTTGGGAGCGGTTTCGTTGCAGCCAAACTCTGTCGCAGGCACAGAGTCGCGCCTCGGCACACCCCGTCCATTGCAAGTCCTGATGGTTCCCTCCCCGCAGGCACTGTCTGCAGCGCCGGTCTGCAAGCGACAAAGCGCGCACTGGAGCGCACCCGTCATCATGATCGGCCGGTTGTACCTTGTTGTGATCTGGTCAATGTACCTGCAACATGGCAGTGCTGAGTGTCACCCGGGAGCGGAGTGTCGGACTCCAAGCAGCCGGTGGCTCCAAGCACCAGGAGGCAGTGCCAGCATGGCGGGCGCCAGGGGCCGCACTGTTGGAAAGCGGAAACGTTGCAGGGCGAGTAGTAGTGCGCCGCCTGCTTCCCAGAGCGCAGCTCAGCATGCATGCCCCAGCTGCAGCGCGCACGCCGGCTGTCGCGGCAGGCTGAGACGTGAGAGGGCGCGCGACAGGCTGCACGCACCATGATGTCGACCCTGCACGTCCGGTTGAGCAGGACCGTGCAGTTGCCGAAAAAGTCATCCCACCTGCCGGCCGCCCGCTGCTCGGGCACTGGACAGCAGCATGCATGTGCGGCAGCCTTGCGCGCAGTGAGCCGGGGCCGCGCAGGACGCGCACCACGTGAACGGCACGTCGCCGGCGCAGTCGTAGCTAGTGCACCGTGCAGGCGCTGGCGACACCAGGGACAGGTTGTAGTGTGTGGCGGCCTGCGCACAGACGGCGCGAGGCTGGGACTCTGTGCACAGCAAGACGGGCAGGCGGCCAGCGTGCGCGGCGGGCCCCACCGCTTCCACCAGCGGCCACTGTGCTGCAGCCTGTGCGGCTGACAGGTTGCCCTGTTTCCTGCGTGCCAGGAGCGCGCTCAGCGCGCTCGGCGTGCGCCACGCGCTGCACACAGGCGCAGCCTGGCCTGTGACGCACTCGCTGTTTGGTTCGTTGAAGCCCAGGAGGTACTGCGCACAGCAGCGCGTGTCAGCTCCTCAACTGCACGTCAGTCACCAGGTAATAAACAGCACACAGCGTGGAGGCCAGGCGGACCCGAGTGTTGGCCGGGAGAGTAATGTTTTGGAACACGGCACTCAGGTTGTTTGTGCCAACGCCAAAAACGTCGTCATAGTGCCCCTGCAGCACAGGCCAGCGCTGTCAAGGCCGTGTACCCGCGCATGCACTCACACCACCGGCAAGCGCGCATAGCGGCAGGGAGCTGTGCTTTCGCACGACTAGTGGCATGTAGTCCATGCCGGACTTGACACAAGCATCCATGACGGACTTGTTGGAACCAAACGTCCAGTCATAAGCCCACGTAGGCCCCTGCGCGCTCACGGGAGTCCCTCAGCTGGTCAGAGCGCGCCGTCCTCCACGACAAATGAGGAGGGCTGCGTGCTGGGGTGCAAGAAAAACATGAGCAGCACGCGGCGGCTGGGGTGCGCACGCTGGAGATGCTCAGCTTTGCAAAGTTGTCGTTGAAATACAAGCCCACGCCCCGCTTTGTCAGGAAGTAGTCTCGCAGGTGCGCATCGCCGGGGAATGTCTCTGCCGCCAAAGCTCCGCCGCAGCACAGGAGGACAAGCAAGGCTCCCAGTATGCACAGCTGGGTGCTCACAGCAGAGCCACAGCCCTGGCACGGCGCTGACCGCGTTCCCATCTCAGTGGATTTTCAAAACGCAAAGTATTAATATTGCAAATCCTCGGCTGAGCGGAGGCTGAGCGCCCGTGTCGAAGAGCTGGCTAGCGATGGGAAGCCTGCATGTAGCCGGCGAGCGGAAGCCCTAAGTGGTTGGCATTCCAGCCAGGTGCACGGATGACAAAGCCCAGACCCAAGGGCGTCGAGCCAAACACCACAGCTCTGATCGCCTTCGACCAGAGCGTCTTGGCGATGCGCTCTGAGGACTCTGACGGTATACCGAGCGCTTGCTGAAACAGAATGACCGCAGATGGCTCCTTGGCAAAAGGGGAGCGCAGATGCCGGCAAGAACCCACACTCTGCGCCATCTCCTGATGAACGCTACTCCGCAGGTGATGCACGTGCAGACTGCTGGCGCTGCCCACATGGCGCAGGCTCTGGCCGCGGTCCATTTTAATGGCGATTAAAGTACTAACACCTGCATTGGCGCTGCAGGGCCGCGTGTGCAGCTGGATGCGGCTCTTTGCTGCCCTCTATGCAGTCAGCGCCGTGTGTGCAGCGTCACATGCGTCGTCACACGGTGCGGGCCACCGTGTAGGGAGCTGCGAAGTTTTTACGTTGCTGAACGCAGAGGATTGCGCAGCTGACCTGTTGCACCTGAGAGAGGTAGCTGCCGCCGGAGCTGTTCTGCAAGCGCAGCGTGCTTGCATGGGCAGGGGCCAGGAGCGGCCTGCTGCACGAGCTCAACGCGCGCGTGTACGTGGCCGAGCTGCCGCCCAAATACAACCTGCACACCATAGCTAAGGACGGCTGCAAGGAGAGCAACGTGCTCGAGACCCTGCTGGGCAGCCCGCTGGGCACGCTGCTCAGCGCGTCGCTGGACGACGCCCTGTACAGGTGCCGCGCTCAAGGGGTCTTGCTGAGCACCTTGTCACGGGGCAGTGCTGCGTGTCAAGGTCTGCTTACCAGCCGTGTGTGCAGCTGCAGGCCTTGCAAGAGCCAAGCATGCCTCTGTCAGGGTTGTTCGACCCGGAGGTGCCGCTGCTGAGCCGGACGCGGGCGCGCCTCGTCGCGCCTGACAGCACCGAGGGGTGCCGCAGGAACACATCGGCGTACGGCCTGGAGCTGCACGTCCACATGCAGATGCTGTACTCGCCGCTGCGCGTGCTGGCCGCCGAGGACGCGGACGTCGTGTGCGGCCCCGCCGTGCTGTGCGAGGGCGCCCTGCCACGTTGGTGTACCCTACCCTATACCCTACCCTATTTGTGGTCACCGCTGTGGCAGTGTGCCCCCGTGCTCCCCGCGAGCTCAACCACGGTGCTGCTGCGCTCGACGCGCGGCGGCCCGCCGAGGCTCTCCGCAGCTCGGTAAGGCCCGTGTATGCTGGGGCCCGCGCAGGTATGTCCCGCTGTACGCCAGCCAGCTGCTCGTCGCCCCCGGCAGCGGCGGCGGCTGCCAGCCGGACTGGACGCCGGCCGGCGCCGCCGAGCTGATCGCGCAGTTCTGGGCCGACGCGCCCGCGCTGCTGCCGCTGCTGGGCGCCAAGCCGCACTGGATGCAGCTGGCCGAGCGCGAGCTGCTCTTCCGCGGCGGCTGCGGCGGCGAGGGCGGGGAAGGCCTGCCGCTGATGTGCCACCCCCTGGCGGCCCAGGTCACGTTCGCCACGCCGGAGGCGCTGACGGCGCGGCACCCGGTCTGGGGCCGCCGCCGGTACCTGGGCCGCGCGGCGGCGGCCAACAACAGCCTGGCCGTGCCGTACCTGGGCCACGTGCACCGCGTGAGCATGCAGACGCGCGCGGCGGCGCTGGCTCGCACGTCGGTCGTTGACGACAAGCGGCGGCTGGCCGCGCTGGCGCTCGCGCCCGGGCACGACGCGGAGCTGCGGGCCAGGCTGGCCAGGGCGTGCGAGGAGCGGCCGGAGGACTGCGCGGCCGCGGACGCGCGCGACGTCATGGGCATGGTCGCCGCGCACGCGGCGGCATGGTTCTGCGTGCAGCCGCACGGCGACACGCCCACGCACCTTGGCCTGGCAGACTGCCTGGCCACGGGGCTGGCGGTGCCGTGCGTGTTCGACGAGTACCTGTTCGACATGCTGCCGTTTGCGGACGTGCTGCCATACCGCGCGTTCATGGCGTACGTGCCGCCCGAGGATGCGTGGCACCGCCACGGCTCCTTCCTGGACCACCTGGCCGCGTACGGCGTGCCGCAGCGCGCCGCCATGCTGCGCGCCATGCAGGGCGTATCGCAGGCGCTGCAGTACGCGGTGCGGGCCGCGCCCAGAGCTGAGGCATGAATCCGCCGCCCTGGCGCTGGTGCCTCACTCAGTCGTACATACCTTGGGCGCAATAAGACACTGAAGCCCGCGCTGCGCCGTCGCGCAGTTTAGCTTAGGTCACCTACTCCACCCCATACCCTACCCCTCAACCCTACACTTGTCGCGCAGGTGCGGCCCAACCACCTGCTGGTCAGGCTGGACCAGCTGGAGGCGGTGCATGCGCTGGACGACGCGCTGACAATGTCGCTCAAGGCCGTGCTGCGGCGCGCCTGCGCCGGCGAGCAGGGCTGCCGCGCGGGGAGCGACGGGCAGAGCGTGGGGTCTATCTAGGTACTCCCATTTTGTGGATTATGCTTTGAGCTGGATAGGAGGGCCGCACCGTGTTTCGCTTGAATAACGGGTGGTGCTTTTGCGGTACTCTATAGTACGGAATCCATGTGCCTGTCAAAAAGTCTACACCGAGTATTGCTGCATCAAAGTCCATGCAGGGTGCACTGTAACCAAAAGTGGTGTCACGTGTGCGTACACACTCTATGACCCTCTTTGTTCACCTGCATTTCAGGCTCTTAAATTGATTTTAGCTGCCTTGCCTTCAGAGGTAGCGAAGCGAATTGGTACCATTAAGTAAATGCTGCGTGCGCGACGTGTCACAAAGCCTAAGCGGTAATGTGGAAGCACTGCAGGCTCCTTAAGTCTTGCACCAATTGAGCTGCATTGACGTCATGTCCGGGGACTAGCTGGAAAGAGGTAGTAGCATCTGGTGTCTTGCCATGTGCGCTCATACTGTTGTACCCATGGTAACTCGTCTAAGTCCATCTTCGGCGCACCCAAACAGTCCTATCAAGCTCAAGGTCCGGCAGCAAGTGCATGCATAGAGAGAGACAGAAGCAGCCCCCTCGCCCAGACAAGCGCAGCAAGATGCAGGGCATGGTCGTCTGGAACCAGATGGAGCGACTGCGCGGCCGCGGGGACATGGACTGAAGCAGTGACGCTAGGGTTGCAACTTGAGGTCCGCATGCGGATGCATGCCGAGCAAGTGCTGCATCAAACCTGCGGCAGCGTACAAACAAACCCCTCCACTGAAGTGTGCTCTCTAGCACAGCTGACTCAACTCTACAGTGCGCACTCTGCCTTCCCACTCTCACCCAAACAAAGCTACCTCAAAAGCGTGACACAAAAACAAGATGTGCGGGCCGGCTCACCACTGCCCGGAGGCGGCTCATGCCGGTAGGGCAGCGCCCACTGCTGGCTGACATGCCATGCTGTGCAGCCTCCCCCTCACCCACAGGACCAGGCAACAGGCGCAGCACCAGCAACGCCGGCAACCTGACACTTCCACTCGCAGGCCACAGTCCCTGAGTGCCGGGGGCGGGGCCGCCAGATACGGTGACCTGTCACTAGCGCATGGACGCTGCGCCCTCTGCTCCCCGCGACTGGCGCTTGTCCACCATCTCGAATAGCAGCTGCAGCTTGGCCAGGCTGACAGGCGTGGGCACGTGCACGCCGTCGAGCGTCGCGCCGCCCTTGGTCAGGTTGTACATGTCGAACACAGTGAGGTTGCCGGCGAGCGCCGCGGCGCTTGTCTCCCGGTTGTAGCGCAGGATGTCCTCGGGGTACTGGAATTCCCGGTACTGCATGGGCACCTTGTCGGTGTCCATCCAGTGCATGGGCGCCCACACCTGCGCGCGCGGGCGCAGCTGTGTCAACAGGCGCAATACTCTCACGTGGTCGCTGCCTCAAGCTGCTTGTGTGACAGAACAGCATAGAGCAAGCAAGCGCCCGCACAGTCAGGCGGACGGGGCTGCTGCACAGCGCGGCGGAGTCTGCCCACAATGCACCATTACCCGCATCATGGTGCGGGCTCAGGGCTCACCATGTTCTCAGGCGGCACATCGCACTGGTCCACGATGTCGCGCATGGGCTGGATGTGGTGCCGCACGCTAAAGCCGGCCTCCATCTTGACCCAGGGGTCGCTCTCGCTCTCGCGCTGCTCATGCGAGGGCGCGCCCGCCACGTACACCAGGCTGTTGGGGTGCTGGCACGCAATGCCGCGCACCTGCGCGCGTGCCGAGGCGCTCGACGCCCGGCGGCGGGCGGCCAGACGTGCGGCTTCCAGACCGCAACATGCGTGCGTGTGACCCTTGTTAAGCTGGCAGCATAGCTGACACATTGCTGCCAGCAGGACCATGATGCATTGTGTCCGCATGCCCTGGTAGCACCCAGGCATCGGCTGCTCCGGCCGAGCCGCGGGGTTCAGGATAGGGTGATCCTATAGTTTTAACCTAGGCTAACCCTATACCCTAGCCCTGGACATGCATGCCTCTTAGGAGGGCTCTGGCGACCCTGGGTAGGCGGGGCGCGCCAGCGTCATGGTGTCGCGCGAGTGCGCCTCGTGCGTCCACTTTGCGTACGTGTGGAAGAACTGCATGGTGAAGCGCGGCGCGTCCGGGCACGGCGCCAGCTCGGCCGAGACCAGCGGCGCGCCCTTCAGCCAGGTCAGGCTGGCCGGCCAGGCCTCCGTGTAGATGCGGCAGTCCGCGTTGGCCTGCTCGTTGCACGTGCAGCGCTCGACGACGTCCGCGGGCGCGTCCGCGCGCAGCGCGCCGCGCGGCATGTCCCCGCGCAGCAGCTGCACCAGCGCCTCGTACAGCTGCGCGCGCCGGCCTGGCTTAGCGTGGTGAGTACGCTGCAGAGAGGCAGGTCCGCAGCAGCAGCGCAACCAGGCTTACCGCAGTGGCCCGCACACGAGTTTGCTGCTTGCACAGCCGGCTGCGCGCAGCTTCGCCGTGCTGGGCGCGCCAGAGGCAGGCGGGGGCGCACCTGGCGCGTCACAGAGTCCCCCACGAAGACCAGCCGGTCGAGCTTGCCGAGGACGCTGCACGCGCTGCTGGCGGTGTGCCACCGCGCGCCTGTCTCAGGCAGGTCGGCCAGTGTGAAGCCGCAGCTTCCTAGCAAGTCTTCCATGGCCAGCTCCGGCGCTGCAGGGCTGAAGCTGCGTGACCTCGCCTTGGTCACACGCAGCTCATGCCGCGGTATCCGGCTTTGCGCCTGAGGCAGCTCGCGGCGGTGGGGCCGCCGCTGCCCCGAGCCATCCACCACTGCTGAGGCCTGCCCCAACAGCAGGAGCCAGGCGAGGCAGGCGCGCAGCGCTGCAGGCACCGCGCCTGCCGCAGCCGGCCTGCGCGCTCGCACAGCGCTTGTTGATCACTGCCCCGCCGTATGCAGAGGCACGTGCAATGGTCAGTCAGCACCGAGCTGGTTCGTACAAAGCACAACTGAAGTCAGACGTTGCTGCATCACTGCGTATCCTAGGAGTGCCTATAGTACGCACCTCATTGAGCTAACAGCCTCCACTCACTGCTTCTCTGCCTCCATACACCGCTGGCTTGGTAAAGCCGCTTATTGGATTGGTGGGATCGGCTAGCGATGCTGGTCGTTTTGCTCGCGGTGTCACATGCGTTTCTAGGCGGGCAGTCTGTTGGGCGTAGTCACCCAGATCGTGACGTAGGGTCTACCGTGATAGGTGTTTTCCCTCCGCAGCTGGACGAGATACATACATAATAACATGTGTGACATCAGGGCAGAATACTTAGCGTATGAACTTTGTGTGCGGTCGCAACTCATGTCATACGCGCTGCCGTACTGCGCAAGGCTATGCCCTTGCAATGTCCATGCACATTGCCACTGCTTATATCCTGCACGCTTCTTGCACTTGGGAGCTTTGAGCCCATGTAGGGCCTGCCTGCACACACCGTTGTGCTACTGCCCAATTTAGCACAGAATTACGTTACAATGAGCTGCGTGCCCTATCAAGCTCTTCAACCTCAACCAAACGCGCCGCGCGCAATCACCCATGAGCCTGGTCCATGCCAGAGCATGCCCCTGCAACGGATCAACGTATATATCACATCCGACCAATCGAGGGGGAGTAAGGGCCAACGCAGTGCACTGCTGCCGACACCATGCTCGTCAGCCCCTGCATCAACACAAGCTCTCACATGCCGAGGGATAAATATCACAGGTCCAGAAACATGCATGCTCAAATATGAGCTTGCCCACATGCCGAGGGACGCATTTTACTGCACCAGCAGAAATGCATGCATTGCACGCTCAGACATGAGCGTGCAACATCTGGCATGCCTCCAGGCATGCAAACACATACTTGACAAGAAGCACAGACAGCACAAACACAAATGCACAGAAAGAGAGGTGAGAGAGGAGATCTAGACATGGGTGTGCGTATGATGGGGGGCCGGTACATTTGCTGCAGCACATGATACGCAAAAAAGTATTAGTGCTGATACATAGAACCCACCCTGGTGCCCAGGACACCTATGACAAGAAAGCAGAGCTTTGCGCGAGTGCACCTATACAGCCGCCCAACGCATGCCTGGCCTCCCCATGCCTCAGGCTCGTGTTGAGAGGCCGCCCCTGGCGCGGACGCACAGCGGCAGTGCAGCCCCGCGCAAACTACCTCACCATGGACTCGTCGATCGGCGTTCTCGGCCACAGCGCCGCCATGTAGCTGGCCTGTGCTTTCGGCATCATTTTGCGCGCAAAGAGCGGGCAGGTGCTGTTCATGGGGACAAGCGCGGGCGCCCTGCCCTTCCAGTCCCAGGTCCTGAGGTCGACAAAGCGCCCCGGGTCGGCGGCCTGAGACAGCGCGGCCCGCCAGTCGCAGCGCACGCCCGCGAAGATGGACGACAGGCGCATGCGGTGCAGCTGCTCGCCGTCCACGGCCGCGTAGTTCTCGGGGTGCTCGCCCCAGGTCCAGTTGACGTACGTCGGCCCCTGCCAGTCGCACGTCGTCTCGCGGGAGGCGTTGAAGCTCGCGAGCAGCGTGATGATGTACCACTCGTCCCAGGTGGCCAGCAGCCAGTCGTGATCGCTCGCGGCCGCCAGCTCGGCGTGCTTCCGGTTCAGCAGGAACCACTGGCTCGCCTTGCTCCACCTGGCGGCCGTCTCATTGGCGATGCTGTCCCTGCAGCGCGCCGCGTTGGTGGGCGCCGAGCCACGGGCGCCAGGCGCGGTGCACAGCGGCTCGGCCGCGGGAGCGCGCACCCGAGGCGCCTGCGGTACGCCACCTCCCTCTTTCGGAAGAGCTCATGCGCGGGCCGCCCTCCTAGCTCGCAGCCGCCTGCGGCCGGTTAGAGCGCGTGACGCGGCTGCCGCCAATGCAGCCCTGCCATGCAGCTCGGCGCACGGGAGTGCCGCACGAGACAGGCTCCTCTTGAGATCGGCAGGCATGCGCACCGTTGGTGCGACTTCTGGGCTCGTGTATGATCTGGAGGTACAGCGCCGCCGGTGGATACAAGGGCACGCAGGCCTCGGAGAGCAGCACGAAAAACTGGTTCACTGGGTTGTCGACGGCGGCCTTCAGCAGGGTGTACATAGCTGCGGTCGCCACGAGCCAGCCCGAGCCAGTGCGGTGGACCAGCTCGTATCCTGCACAGCAGCGCCAGTTGGCCACGACCGAGCGCGCAGGGCGCCTGCAGCGGCGGGCGGCCTGGGCGCAGGTGCGCGCACCGTTGAACAGGTGGCCCGGCGGGTAGCCGAGGAAGTCTGGCCGGCTGTGCACGTACACCTGCACGGGCGCAGCGCTTGCTGCGTTCAGAGCCGGAGAGGCGCCGTTCGGCTCCACTGTCGCTGACAAGCGTCTTGGCAGAGAGCGGTGCCGCGCGCCAGCGCCGCACCGTGTATAGCTGTTGCCGCCCAATGGGGTCTCCTCTTCGCGCGTGGGCGCACTCCAGAAACTCGCTGCCAGGCTTTTCCAAGCAGCCGCTGAACGCCAGGTCGCCAACCTCTTCAAACCAGCGCCGCCACAACTTCTCCAGGGGCATGTCGCCTCGGGTCAGGAACAGGAGTGCCACCTTGGGTGCGTGAAGCGCCATCCCGCAGTGGTCTTCCGTGTGCACAGCCCCGAGGTGACGGTGCCGCCCAAGGCAGGCCGGAGATGTGGCTGCGAGTGCAGTAGCAAGCAGAGCTTGCAGCACTGTGCACGCAAATGCTCTGCGCATGCTCATCATGTTGCGCATTTATCGGTGTGCAGGCAAGCGGCTGGAGTTCAGCGGATAAAATATATGCTGATGCTCCTGCACTAGGATAGACGTGCCTCTACGTGGTACAGTGCAGGAGACCGAGCACCAGTGGTGATGAGTAATACCGGCGTTCCTCTTAAGGCCCTACAGGTGGCAAACTTCATTCATGGGATGTGAAACGGGCCCGGTCTTGCCCACACCTGAGCCAAGCGGCGTGTCTACCACAACAGACTTGCGCGCGTCTGACCGGCCGCTCAACTGCCGCTGCGCATTGCGGGAGCTCAGGCGCGTCCTGACCGCACCAGTGCAACCAGGCCTCCCGTAGAACATGTCAGCCACACCTACGGCTCCTGCTGTGTGCTGTGCTAGGCGCTGCATCAGCCTGACAGGCACGAGCTGATACACGGCGCGTCCTGCCACCGACTGGCCTGGCTGCGCACGCATACCCCATGGTCGTTGCGTCAGCGCCTGCCCCAGGCGGCTCACTCTCTGCATGCACCTGCGCAGGCACAATAGCCGCCCTGGTGCGGCCCCGACGGATGCCGAGCGCGCTGCAGCTCCTGCTCGCGCTCGCGGGTTTGGGCCTGGCGACAGCACGCTCCCTGCACTTTCACTACTTCGGACCCGAGCAGCACGCGCGCGAGGAGCACCCAATACCACACATCCTTCACCAAGCTTGGCCAGATGAGCACTTGCCGTCCGGCGAGGCCGCGAGGCAGGAGACCTGGCGGGCGCACCACCCGTACTGGGAGTACAAGTGCGGTCCCCTGCCCCGCCTCAGTTGCGAGCAGGCAGTGCCCTGCCCTGACACAGCGCCAGTCCCATGTTCGGCTGGCAGTGACGCGCGCGTGTGCGCAGGCTATGGACCGACGCGGACAACAAAGACCTAGTTACCGAGCACTATGTGTGGTGCGCACGACGTGCAGCTGTAGTCTGAGGCGCACGCTGGCCTGTGCGGCCAGCGATCCGCTCACGTCGCGCCCGACGCCGCGCGCTTGCGCCAGGTTCCAAGACACCTACGCTGGCCTTCCCGCTGCCATGCAGAGAGAGGCGTGCCGCTACCTGTACCTGCACCAGTTTGGCGGTGCGGCCCGCCCGGCCCTCGCACGCCCCCTGCGGCGCGCCAGGCGCCGCGCGGCCGCCGCCGCTGAGCCTGCGGCGGCGCGGCCCGGCGCGGCGGCAGGCGTTTACGCGGACCTGAGCACGGTGCCGCTGCACGGCATGGAGCCGCTGATAAAGGCGCACCCGCTGGCGCTGGCGTCGATCGCGCGCGACCTCAACTCCTCCAACAGCCTGTCCACCAGCTGGCTGGCCTCCTCGCGCCGGCACCCCTTCTGGCTTTTCACGTTCGCGCAGATGATCCGCGCCAGCGGCGGGGACCTGGACAGGCATGCCCCCGCCGCCACCGCGTGCAGCAGCGCCCGCGGTGTCCTTTACCAGTCTGCCTGGCGCATGTTTGGCAGCCAGCGCAAAGTGCGCTGTTGCGGAAGGGAAGCTAAAGGAACGACCTTGTATCAGCGCCTGCGGCTGAGCAGGGTCCTCGCCGGTGCCGCAGGGACGGCGCACAGCCCGACGCGACCGGGCGCCGCATGCTGCACAGGGCACTATCGGTTTACAGGAGCGCGGAGGGCCGGGGCGTGGACGTGCTGGAGCCCGACAACTTCCACGCGGGCGCCGGCGTCGGCGGCGCGGTGCAGCCGCTCGCCGACCAAGTGCTCGCGGAGCGGGCGCAGGCCTGCAACCCCAGGCACTCGGACTTTGAGGAAGCCCGGTGCCGGTCGTACTTCCCGAGCGCATATGTTGTGGCGGTTTAGCTGCAGTCGGCGTGGGGCGAGGGCGCTCGGCGCGTTGCGGGCATTGAGCAGCGCACCGGCGCAGTGCGCAGTCTCAGCTCAGCGGTCGTTCGTGTGTATATGTAACGTGGGTACGTACCGTCGGGCGCAGCCAGAAGGCCTGCCCTGCCAAGCTTGTGCATGCCAGGCGCTTTAGAGCTGCCGGGGGTTTTTACGCCGTGCTTGGTTTGATGCAGTACGTCTTCGGGAGTGATGCATATTGTGTCACATGTTGTCCGGATGTCGGAGGCAGGACGGGAGTCAGTGGTTATGTAAACCTTTGCGCCGCTGAACCTGCGTGAGCTTACTGACAGAGAGTACGAAAGGTTTGCAGCATCTGAATTGTTCGCCCTGCTGCTGCAGCGAGCTGCAGTGAGCTTTGGCTGGTTGATGCAAGGCAGGCCGCAGGACAGACTTTCAAGAATGCCACTTGTTCGTCAATTCCGATGCGGCGTCAGGCTGTGCGGCCACGCGCAGTGCGGCGCCCTGCAGCCCAAGCGGGGCAGGCACTCGGCGTTGCCCAAGGACCAGCGCAGCCTCGACAGCCGCTGCCTGCCGGACGCGCGCGCAGCGCTGCACTCTGCCTTCTTTGCGCTGCAGCCGCGCCGCAGACGCTGTCGGTGCATGCGGAGAGGCTTGCGCGGTCATGGCAGCCTGCACGATGTATGAAGCGCCACGGCGTACAGCCCAGACTCAGGCCGGGTGTGCAATCAGACGTTCAGGTCAGCAATGGTGCTTGTTGCCGCCTCCGCTCCTAGCAGCCTCTCAACATCTCCTCAGAAGGTAACTGCGCTCATTGTGCTGCCCTCCATGTACCTCCACGCCACTCTCTGCAAGCCATAATGCAACAAACAGGTTCCCAGGCACACGCCAACATGCTGCCCACTGGGTACCTCGAGGCCACTCTCTGCAAGCCAAGCAACAACCAGAATCCCAGGCACACACCAAATACTGACCACCAGGCACCTCCACGCCACTTTCTGCAAGCCACAAAGCAACAACCAGTATCCCAGGCAGCACGCTAAATGCTGACCACTAAATACCTCCAGGCCATTCTCTGCAAGCCACAAAGCAACAACCAGAATCCCAAGCACACGCCAAATGCTGACCACTAGGTACCTCCAGGCCACTCTCTGCAAGCCACAAAGCAACAACCAGAATCCCAGGCAGCACGCCAACAACGCGTGCCCACATAGCTAAATACGCCCAACCCCCCGGACAGGGGCAGCGCATGCGTCCTGGCGACCCCGCGCAGCCCGAGCGCCTGCACGCCAGGCAGCGACCGGTGGCGCGCAGGCGCCGCCGCTGCGCGGGCCGCGCCGGCCGCCGCAGCGGCCGGCGCGCGCCTGAAAGACGCCCCGCACGGCGCAGGCGCCGGGCGGCCGTGAGCGCGCGTCGGCCCTACCGCGACCGCGCCAGCCTCTGCCTGCCGGCCGCCCCCTCGCCCCCCCAGGCCTTGTGCCGGGCGCCGAGGCCAGCGCGCGGCTGCCTGCACTAACGGTGGCTCAGCCGGCACGCGTGCCTGAGCACGGCCTTGAGCGACATGGTGAACGCGTCGTCCAGCGGGTCGACCGCGGCCAGCCGGTCGTGGCGGACGAGCAGGTGGTTGGGCTGCACCGCGTACTGCAGCGCCTGCGACACGGCCTGCAGGCTGCTGAGCATGGCCGCGCGCGCGGCGCCGTCGTAGTGGCGCAGCCAGTCCAGGAAGCTGGCATTGCCGGGCGCCATGACGTCGTCCGCGGGGATGTATGCCACCATGGCGCGGTAGTCGATCACGTCCGCGAAGGGCAGCATGTCGAACAGGAACTCGTCGAACACGCACGGCACGGCCAGCCCGGACGCGATGCAGTCCATGATGGCGCTGCGCGTGGGCGAGTCGCCGTACGGCTGCACGCAGAACCAGGCGCGGCGGTAGGAGTCGACGATGCCGAGCAGCGACGCTTCGCGCACGTTCAGGCACTCGTCGGGCCGCGCGTCGCACTACTGCGTCAGGTCCGCGCGCAGCTGCGTGCCGCGCATCGAGCGGAAGCACATGCTGGCCACGTACGCCTTCTTGGCGCCGACGCGCTCGTCCGCCAGCAGCTTGGCGCGCTGCTGCATGCTGGCGCGGTGCACGTGGCCCAGGTACGGGATCGTGACCGTGTTGTTGCTCGCCGGCCGGCCGCTGGCGAAGCGCTGGTAGCCATACACAGGGTGCAGCTCGGTCAGGGACTCGGGCGTGGCGAAGGTCATGTGCGCCGCCAGCGGGTGGCACGCGAGCGGCATGCCCCAGCCGTCCTCGCCGCAGCCGTGGTGGATCATCCACTCAATCTCCGACAGCTGCATCCAGTGCGGCTTGGCGCCCAGCAGCGGCAGCAGCGCGGGCGCATCGGCCCAGAACTGCGCGACCAGCGCGTCCATCGCCGGCCGCGTGAAGTTGGGCTTGCACGCGCCCTCGCCACCCAGGCCGTACTGTATCTGCGTCGCGTAAAACGGCACGTACCTGCGCCTCCCCCAGCAGGGCCGTGTGGGCGGCGCTCGGAGCGGCCGCACCGCCGCTGCCTGGGACGCGGACGAACGGGGTGGGGACGCGGGCGTACACAAGGTCGGCCTCATCGGCGGTGAGCACGCGCAGCGGCGAGGAGAGCAGCTGCAGGTGCATTTGCAGCTCCAGGCTGTAGTACGGCGTGTCCCTGCGGCGCGCGCACGCTCCCGCTCGCACCCCTGGAGCTCGCTCGGCCAGGGCCGCACGCAGAGCGGGCGGGCGCCCGCGCCCAGATCGGCGGCGTGCTGGAAGGGAGGGCGGTTTTGACGCCAGCGAGCAGGCGCGAGGGCGCGCGCGCACCTGTACAGGGCCAGGTCCAGGTCGCCCGCGACGGGCACCCCGAGCGGGTTGGCCAGAATCTCCTTCAGGAAAGCGCCGTCCTCGCAGCCTTCAGTGGTGATGGTGTGCAGGTTGTACTTGGGCGGCAGCTCGGCCACAAACACGCGCGCGTGCGCGTCCAGCAGCAGGCCATCCCCTGCGCGAGCACTAACGGTCACACACCTGCCCCGAGCACGGCGTTGAACCCTGTCGTGCTCAGGGCGTGATGCAGCGCACGCACCGTGCGTTGAAGCACCGCACAGAGTCGCCAGCGAGAGCAGCAGGAGCAGAGGTGCGCATGAGTGTCGGCGCAGCCCACGCCGCGAGTCCGAGCCATCCACAGAGCCTGTGCGGCTCATGCGAGGCCGCCCTCGCTGAGCCTGGAGCGTCTACCAAGTGCTCTGTAACCGGGGCTGCGCCTCGCTTGACATCAGCCTGCGCAGCGCGGGCATAAGCCAGACTTGGTGCAGGCCGGCCGCTTGATGCATGCCACGTGTTCGGCAAATACAGGCTGCCATTTGCGCACCTTGGGAGCCAGCAATGTGGCTCACATCCTTCATTGGCACTTCAGCGCCCTGAAGTCAAGGGTCAGCCAGTCAGTAGCTCCCCGGGAACATAAGTGATCGATCTGCCGCTATGCAGGCCTGGGACGGAGGTGTTTTCAGCCTGTCAGCTGTGTCGCAGCTCTCAACGGCAGTGATCCGCTAACTTAGTTGGTTAGTCACCAGAGCGCACCGAGTGGGCTATCTCGGAGTCACCGTCCGGACTTGTTCTTATTTGACAACCCTTTGTTTGAAAATATCAACCCTTGTGCATCAGCTGTCGAACAACGTCACATCGCCATCTGAGCAGTGCGCCCCGTTCGAGCAGGCAAGCTCTGAAGCGCCTGCAATGGTGACCAAGGAGAGCTCGCCCGGGCTGTACCTGGTGTCGTTTGCTGCTTTATACTTCGCAGCCAACTTTGGCCTGAACCTGGTGAACAAGACGGTCCTGGCCGCGACCGGCATGCCGCTGTTCCTGACCTTTTCCCACATGGTGTTCTCGTTCTTCGTGCTGCTCCCCTTCATGCTCCAGCAGAGCCTGCGGGCCAAGCACGCCAAGACGCTGCGCGTCCACTGGAAGGGGCTGATGGCCATCGGCTGCCTGATGGCGCTGAACGTGTCGCTGTCCAACGCCTCCCTGGTGAAGCTCTCGCTTTCCCTCAACCAGGTCATCAGGCGCGCGCCCAGGATTTTGATGCCGGTCGTGTTTGACCACTCGCCGAGCTGCAGGGCACGTGATCGGACGGGGGCTGTCATAGCGTGGAGCCCTGTCACAAGGCTTCGTGCAGGCCTGCAGAGTGGCCGTTGGGAGGGCGGCATCACGGGTTTTCCTGCATGCATGGCCGTGCCTGGCAGGTCGGGGCTAGCGGTGGCTTGTGCTCACACGCTGAGGCCTCACGTCGTGCTCGCCTGTGTCACGCACTTGGACGCTGCTGCAAGTGCGTGCCCTGTCCAAGTGCGTGGTACCCAGCTAACACGGCGGGGCCCTGCAAGGCCGCGCAAGGCCGCGCAAGCTGCTCACCGGGCCCCAGGGCCGGGGGCCCTCTAAGCTTTGACGTATACAGGCGAGCGGCGCTGCGTGCGCCTGGCGGCGCCTCTGAGGCCCGCCGTGCGCGCGTGCGCAGGGCCTCGATGCCGGTGATGACGGTGGCCATGGCCTACTTCATCGAGGGCCAGGTGCCCACGAGCAGCGTGGTGGCGTCGCTGGTCGTGCTGTCGTCGGGCGTAGCCATCTGCGTGTGGCAGGGCCAGGCCAGCGGCACGCTCTTCTCCATACTCCTGTGCACGCTGAGCACGCTGGTGCGGCCCGCACGCTGCCCGGCACCCTCGGTGGCCCCGGCCTGCACCTGATGCCTCTTCTCCATTCTGCTGTGCACGCTGAGCACGCTGGTGCGGCCCACGGCCGGAGCCTGTGTGGCGTCCGGCCACCCCGCAGGGAGCGGCACCGCATGCATTTGCGCCGGGCGCCAAGGCTGCAGGCTGTTGGTCCTGGCCATGCCGCGCATCCCTGTTGCCCCTGTGCTCTGTGGGCGGCTGCGCCCGCAGACCAGCGTCGCTCTGTTTTGCCAAGGCGGCCCGCACAACCCCGCTTGCACGTGCTTCGCTGCGTGGGCGGGCTTGCCAGGGCGCGGCCTGCATGATGACGAGCGCAGGGACTGCGCTTGGCAGCCTGGCATGCGCCGCCCGCATGTTCACCGGCACACGAGCGGGACGGCGGGCGCTGAGCGCACGCGCGCCGCGGCGCATGCCAACGCGGCCTGCCTGTCCACGAGCGGCAAGCTGCTGACGGAGAAGGTGGACGTCATGCGGCTCACGTTCTACATCGCGCCCATCACCGCCGTCTTCATCCTGCCCATACTGCTGCACCTGGAGGTGCGCGCCGCACGTGGACCTAACCCTAGCCGCCGCACAGCAGCCGCCAGCAGGGCGTGCGTCTGCCAGTGGAGGCGGGCGGCAGTCCTGACTGACAGGCACAGCGTACAGACGCGCGCCTCGGTCTGCCCGAGCAGAGCGACCGGCTGACACGCCGTACCAGGCCCATGCCATGGCGGGCGCGCGACAGCGGGCCCGGCCGCGCAGCGCGCTGCTTCGAGGCCCTGAGCCCCGCGCGACCGCCCGCGCCAGGCGGGCATGGCGCTGGCCGCGCTGGCCGCCAACGGCAAGGCGATCGCTTACATGTTCGGCCTGAGCAGCGCGCTGGCGGTGGTGCACAACTTGGTCAACTACAAGCTGGTGCAGCACACCAGCGCGGTCTCCGCCACCGTCATCGGCGAGGTCAAGACGATCGCGCTGATCATCCTGTCGGCCTTCCTGCTCGGTGCGCGCCCGGCCGCCGCGCCCGACGGCGCCGAGCGCCGTCAGGAGGCCGGCACCGCATGCGCCGGGCTGCCTCTCAGCCGTCGCTGCCTGGCAGGTTGCGAGCGAGCGCACGGCGCGGTGCTGCCACCCTGCGCCTCTTCGCGTGCGGGGGCTGCCTGGGCCGGCCCGGCCCGCTGGTTGTGACGCGGCCGCGCGCGCGCGCAGGCGAGAAGAGCATCTTCACGCTGCAGCTGACGCTCGGCTGCGTGGTTGCCATGGTCGGCTTCTGCTGGTACTCGCACTGCAAGCTGTACGAGCGGCTGGGCAGCCAGGCGGCGGCCGCGAAAGGCGCCGCGGGCGGCTCGCTGCCGATTGCCAAGGCGGGCGGCCTTGCGACGTCGCTGCCGGCGAGCGGCGGCAAGTCCGCGTTAGCGGCGGCCGGCCTGCGCGGGCGCACGCAGAGCGCGTCGCTCGGCGACGAGGAGCTGTTCGGCGTGAGCAGCGGCGACGTCGAGGCTGGCGAGCACCGGCCGCTGCTCACCGGCAGCGAGCACCGGCCGCCCTGCTGAGCGGCGGGCGCGCGGGCGGCCCGCGGGCGGGGCGCGCGCGTCACGCCGGGCGCGCGGCCCAGGAGCGCAGCGCGACATGCGGGCCGCTTGGGCCCCGCCGGGCGGGGGCTTTGGGTTGCGTCACAGGGAGTGGAAGGTTATGCGAGGGTCATTTGCGTAGCAATTTGCTGGTCCGACCAGTTATCGCGCCTGCGTAGAGAGCCGCAGCGGCGGCCAGATGCAGCCGAGCAGGCGTGGGTGCTGCTCCTGGCCCCTGCGGTAGGTCTACAGTAGAGTAGGCTGGCAGTTATGGCCGGCTATGGATGCTTGCATGGCTCTGGAGCGGCGCATAGGTTCACTTCATTGACCGGGGAACTTTGGGTGTGCACAGGGGCGCTGACTCCGTGCAGAGCGAGCACGACAGGGTGCGGGCAGAGGCGCAAATCGGAAGCATAGTGCGTCACGTCAGCTCCCGCCCAAGCGTTCTGTGTTAGGCTTGACGGAGATCAGGCGACCGGGTCAATTCTTTTCTTTGGGTCCACAACGCGAGAGAGCAGCGGCCTTGGCGGCGCTGCCCAGGCATCGGCGGGGAGAGCTGCTCACATTGGGCGGGCTGGTTGTTTCAGGTAGGCAGGTAGCTAGGCCTGGGGTGGCTGCGCACGTCAGGAGCCTGCAGCTTGGCGCAGCGGTCTGCTGCTGCCCACGCCCTCACATCTTTTGGCAAGTTTGCAAGTGTTGCAATCATGCTGGCTGCTTTCTGTTCCCTGTGCCCTGCTTTAGAGCGGACTAGCAGAGGCGCCGAAGTGGGAATTCCTTGTAAGCTCTGGGAGAGGGAGTCTTTGGTATTGTCTGGGACGCAGCACTGGCCGTCGGAGGGGGCGGCCGAGTGTGCGGGGCATGGGACGGCAGAGGACTGGGTGCTTCTGTATTGGATTTTGCAGCGTGGTCACTGCTTTAGAGTTGTTTTGCGCTGGCTGTCCTCACCGGCTATGCTGGTAGGGACAGGCAGCAGCGGCGCGGCTGAGATGACAGCCACGCGCCAGCGAGCACGCCCTGACACATGCACACGCGCATGGCTCGCCCGCATGTTGCGCGCCCACGCACGGACACATGGCAAGCTTCTTGGTCTGTGCTTTGAGGTACTCTCTGCTTGGCTGGCCCTGCATTCATGTTCATGGGCCTGCCCCGGTTGCCCATGAGGCACAGTACCACGGGTATGCCACGTATATCACATGCAGGCACTGCCCCGCCTGTGGGTTGTTCATGCGCCACAGTACTACGGGTATACATCCCACATACATCACATGCAGGCAATGCCCTGCCTGTCTGAGCCTGCGAGGCGCGTGGGGCAAGCTACACCGCACCCACATGTAACAAGACCTGTAGGGAGGCAACTTTCGGCATGCCAGATATCAGGCGCCACCCGCTCATGCCCCCGGCTGCCTGCGCCTTCTGTGTGCCAGGACTAGCATGCATGTCCCCTGGCAGGCCACCCATGGGCTTTTCCTACAAAAATATCTATTATCTAATATCTAATCTGTTCAATATATCATCTAATCACGCAAACCTGCAGGTCTTGGTCCGCCTTCTTCAAAAAGCAAGGAGCAGCCAGCCAGGCACGACGTCAGGCAGAAGCGGGGGGTTGAGACGCGCAAGAGCGCACCGAGACCGTCGCCAGCTCAACCTCACAGTGCATGCTGCAAGTGAAGGCATTGCTATGCAATAATCATTTACCCTGACACCCAGGCGCAGTGCGTGGCTGCATGACATCTGACACGGAGTGAGTGCGCACAGCGCCAGCTAGGTATGAAGTTGCTGCCCTGCGTCTTGCCTGTGCGCAGGCAGTGCCGGCCGGAGTCAGCAGCGGTGCAGCCTGCGCTGTGAGTGCACAGCGGCCAGCTGCCTCCTGACGCTCCAGGGGCAGGCTGCAGCGCAAGAATTGCGCCTAGCTACCCGGCAGCTGTGCGAGACTGACAGCGCTGGCCCCGCCGACTATGCTGCGCGGCCACAGCGCCACCTTTCCGGGGGCGCGCAGGCCGGGCTGGTCGCGCAAGCAATGGCGCGGCGGCGCCTTGCAGCGCTGCCGCGGCGCCCGCTGTGCGCTTGCGTGGCAGCCGTTCTGCTGGTGTGCCTCGGGAGGTGCTCCGCGCGCGCGCTCACAGAGGCCGCCGCTGCCCCAGCCACGGCCGTGTCAGGCACCGCTTTCGGTGCCCTCGCGGGCGGCGGCGGCGGCGCAGCAGCGGCTCCGGGCTCGGCAGCCGCTGCGGCCTTGGCGGCCGCGCGGGGCGCGCAGGGGAGCTTGCTGACCACATACTCGACGGCTGAGGGCGCCCAGCCCGCGGTGCTGGCGCAGCCGCGCTATGTGCGGCTGCCGGCTACCGGCGAGGGCGCGGCAGCCGAAGGCGCGGGGCCGCCGGCCGTGCAGCAAAGTGCGGCCTCCTCTGCGGGCGCCGGCAGCGCCAGCACGCCCGCAGACGCCCCGGGCGCTCCCGCAACGGCATCGGGCGTTCAGACGCCCGCCGCGCCGTCACCCCTGGCAGCCGCCGCCGACGGCCCCGCCGTGCAAGCCGCCACCGGCGGCTCCGCGGTCGCCGGCGTCGCTGCGGGAGTCGCGCCGGCGCGGACCGGCGCCCAGCAGCCCGGCGCGAGCGCGCCCGCGCCCGCGCCGCCCGGCGGGGCGGGCTCCGTGGACGAGGGCGAGCCAGCGGCGGCGGCCGGCGACCGCGCGGCCGCGCCCGCGCCCGCGGCGGGCTCGGCGGTGCTGGGGTACACCACGGGCGCGCGCGCGTCGGGCGCGGACGTGGGCGCCAGCCAGACAGTGACGCTGCTGGCGCCGCGCGGCGGTGGCGGCGGCCAGGAGGCCGCCGCGGCACGCCGGCGCGGCGGCGCGCAGGGCCCCAGCGCCGGCCTGCCGGGCGGCAGCTACTCGCAGCCGGCGCTGCACAAGGTCGGCGCCTTCCAGCTGGCCGCCATGCAGGCGCGGCCCCGCCCCCCGCGCGCCTGTCGCGCCCCCCGGTCTGTCGGCGGCGCGGGAGTGGGGTGGGGATCGGGGAGTGAACGTTGAGAGCGTTTCATCCATCGTGCCAGCAAACCCCAGCAAACACGTGAGGTGGTGGCCATGCAATGTGCGCAACGCATGCACGCTGCAGGGCTGCCGTGCCGGCGCGCACCGTCATTCACGCGCTGGACAGCGCCACTCTCTCTCCCCTGCACTCCTGCACTACACCGCACGAGCTAAGTGCGAGCAAGTGCGTGAATGCGCAGGCGTCCCGTGCGAACGCAAATGCGGCGGCGGCGGCAACGACGGCAGCCCAGGCCAGCTCGCCAGCGACGGGGGACGCCACAGTGACGCTGTCGGATGGCACGCCCGCCGTGCGAGTCCCGGTCAAGCCCACGGGCACCAGCCGGCGCACCGTCGCGCAGGCGCGCGCCTGCAGGCGGCGGCGTGCGCTTCGCCTTGCAGCGCCCCGCCGCTGTGCCTGATCATGCCGGCCATGGGTCGAGCCGCATCGCCGCAGCATGGCACGCTGCGCGCGCCAAGCCCGCCCAGCCTCCCCGGAGATTGACAAATCCTGGCGGAGCGGTGTCCTCTCATGTTGCGAGGACAAACGCCTGGCAGCTGCGCGCGTGCTCAGCGGCCTCTCAGCCTCGCCTGCCAGTTGCACGCACATGCAGTGCCCTGCAACGCGCTCACCGCTCGCTGCATCCCGGGGGCCAGGTGAATGCGGACGCCCCGACGTACCAGACGCCGGCGGGCACGCGCTTCCGCCCGCACCTGGCCACCGACACGCAGCAGAGCTCGGCGACGTCGGGCAGCTCCCAGCAGAGCGCGGCGGCGTCCGGCAGCTCCCAGCGCAGCCCGAGCGCGCCCGCCACGGCCGGCGCGAGCGGCAGCGCCAAGGCGCGGCGCCGCCGGCAGTCCCTCCTGTCTGTGCATGCCGCGGCCTGGCGGCTGGGCACGTCGGGGCGCGCCCGCGGCGCGCCGGGTGCTGTGGGGGAGCATATGGTCAGGATAGGGTGTGCGCCGCAGGCGCTGGCGGGCAGCACCAACATCGTGAGCACGCGCAACCTGGACAACGAGCTCATCAGCGGCGACTACATCAGCGTCATCAACGGCGTGCGCATCTCCACGCCCTTCTTCGGGACCGCATACAACTTCTGCATTGGTGCGCGGATAAATGTACCAGCGCCTGGCCTGGCGCATGGGTGTGAAGTCTTGCTGCGGGTGACTCGTGTTTGCCGTCAGCGACGCTCGCTTGTCAGGTAGAAGGCGGCTGGAGTGCCTGCCTTTCAGAGCGCAGCAAACTTACCCTTTTCACGGCGCCGGGCCAACGCGGGCGGGTGGCTGAGGGGCGCGCGCTCGCGCGCATACGCCAGACCGCTTCTTCGGCAGCTTCCCCAAGGTCGGCATCGTCATCCCCAACGCGGCCGTCTGGCTGCTGCCCGACTTTTACGAGCTCGGCAACGCGCTGAACATGGTGATCGACGTGCCCACCATCCTGCCGCACGGCACGCGCATCGACACCACTTCTGATGGCTTCCTCCTCTGGCTGCCCTCCAGTGCGCCCGCGCATCCTAGCCTCACTGCGGCCCCGCCGCCCTCGCCTCCCATGCGGCTCATATCAGCCGGGGACTCACTGCCTGCCTGAGATGCCCAGCTGTGCTGCCTGCAGCTGCATCCCGCTGGCCCTGGTCCAACGGATGGGGCGGTCCATCGTCCCAGCCGCATCCACATGCCTCCATGCGCTCTCGATCATGGGCTCGTCTGTCGCAGCGTCGTGACGCGCACCCATGCAGCGCGCCCCCATGCAGCGCCGCATGTCACACATCAACTGACCGGTGTGCGCACGGTGGCGCGCAGTCCAGCCCTCGGAGGTGCCAAACTTTGGGTTCAGGTGCGGCCCGGCGCTCTATGTGCCCGTCCCTGCCCCGCGCCTGGGACCTGAGCCTGAAGCCGCCGTGCGCATGCAGGTATGGCATCCAGATCGGCCAGGCGTTCGGGTTTGATTTTGGCTACGGAATACTTCGGAGCACCTGCTCTGTCACCTTTGGTGTCGTCTAGCAGGAGCCGCGCGGCTATCCGTCGCGCTCGCGCCAGGCGACGCAGTTAGGCGCTGCTTGCGCGCTAAAAGAGCGGCAGGCGCGCACCCTGGACACGAAGGGTACAGTGGAAACATGCGAGCATGCATGCGGGGTTCAGCTGGTGAGTGTGACCTGCTTTGTGGGTGGCGCTGCAGTGAGGTCGCGACACATCACGGCAGCAGAGGCATGGTCTGTGTGTGGGAAGGAAATGTGCTTGCCCCACGGTGCATTGCTACCTCGGGTTGCCCCATAACAGCTTGCAGGCGACTGGGCTCTTGAGACAGCCTTTGCTTGTCAATAGCTATGCTCCACACAGTTGTAATAGTAGCTTTGCTGCCTTCCAAGATAAAGCTGTGTACTGTGGCTCCAGCATTCAGTCCAGAGTTTTTGCTCGCATTCAAGTTGCGCACACATGTGTTGTTTTGCGAATTGCGCTGGCTGAATGCTGGTCGTCATGGCAGCATGGAGCGCATGTGCACGACCTGAGGGCGAGCATGCTGCGTTCAAATGCAGGCCCTACAAGTAGGGATTCAACTGGACTCGGTTGCCATGCAGAAGAGCGGCGCATGCATTGTCTGCACACCTGCTACGCAGCAGCGCCACCAGCCGCTGCAGGTATGTTTGTAGAGAACCGCAGGAGCCTCAACTTGACTGCCACAAGCGCAAAAAAGTCACAATCAAACATAGAGTTGTCCTGGGTCAGTACCTACAGCTGGAGCTGAACAGGTGTCGAGGCATCTGCTTGCAGTCTGCAGCAGGAAGGGATATGCTGAAATTGAATAGTGTTCAGGTCTGCTGCTTCAGGTCTGACTTTGCGCATGCGTCAGATTGTCGATCGCGGGCTTGCAGTAGCCTCGTGCCCCGCAACACAAACCATTTCACCTTCAGACTCTCGGATCAGTAGATTCCGTCGAGCACTTGCCAAGTCAAGAGGCGCTGCAAACCCCAAACCAGCAGCACAATACAGGAGCCACAAAACAGGCCAACATGCAAACCCGGCCGTAAAGCAGCCCTTGGGCACACGCGCGACGGGCTGGGGTGTGGCTGATGCCACCATTACTGCGCATGAGCAGGACGCTGCTCGGCGCCAGGAATCCCAATTGTCGCTCGCTCATGTGGGCTGTCAAGCCCTGAACCCCAAACACCGAGTGCCATGCACAAGGCACCACAAACTCAAATGCCCAGCCAAAAGCGTGCCTACACGAGTGAAATGCCGATTGCGCAGATCTGCCTGACGATGCCGTAGCCAAAGTTGAAGCCGAACGCCTGGCCTACCTGGATGTTGTACGTGATGCCGAAGTCCGGGACCTGCGACGGCTGGACTGCGCGCGCACGCGCGCGCCCCCGCTCAGGCGCCACGAGCCGCAGCTGGCCGCGGCAGTGCACTGGGAGGTCACACCAGTGTGCTCATGCTGGGCTGGGACACAGACGAATGGTGCCAGTGCACAGTCGCGTACGGCCGGCCATGCACGGAAGCTGCCCAGGGAAGCGGCCACCTCTTCAGTGCTGCGCAGTCCAACAGTGCACGTGCGTCAGAGTGACAGGCCGGCGCATGCTAACAAAATGGTGCATCGAAATGGTGCGCACTCCAGGTGGGTCCGGGCCCGCCGGGGCGCACTGGAGGGCAGCCAGATGAGGAGGCCGTCGCTCGTGGGCTCCACGGACGCGCCGTGCCCGACCACCGCCGGCAGGTCCAGCGTCGTGGTCAGCGCGTGTGCCTCGTCCTGCAGCTCCGGCAGCAGCCACGCGGCCGGCGACGGCACCACGATGCCGACCTTGGGGAAGCTGCCGAAGTAGCGGTCTGCGCCGCGCGGCCGCCGGCTCATGCGCGGCATGCAGGACGAGAGCGTCGCACTGCATGGACTGGGCGCCGCCCGCACGCGAGCCCGGAAGCCGGCCGGCTCTGCCGGGCGCCAAACCGGTGCCGCCGGCCCCCACTAGCATACGCACATCACTAAAACCACAGTACGTGCAGCGTAAGGCCCAGAGACAGCGCATAGCCCGTAAGGCGCAGTGGTACTTTGGTCGTGGTGGTGAGTGGGGCGCATGCGCCGCATGAGCTGACACCACTGTGGGAAACATCGCAACACAGCAAGCAGAGGCCAGCAGGTCAGAGACAAAAATATGCGCCTGCCTCTGTCCGGCACGCACCCTGTCCCAGCGTCTTACAATGACATAGGCTGTGCGCTGCGGGGCCGCGGCGGCACAGGCCGGCGGAGGCCGCGCAAGGCGAAGCGCCCCGGTCTGAACGGCACTGGGCAGCGGCGCGCGCCTATGCACGCATTGAAGCCGGAGCCAAAGAAGGGCGTGGACACGCGCACACCGAACGAGCTCGAGCTGTACGATCCCGAATACACCGTGTTGTCGTTGGTGTCCTGGAGCGGCTGCGCGCCGGTCACGTCCTGCGCGCGGCGCGCCAGCAGCTCTTGAGTGCGCGCCACGGCGGCGGCGCGCTTTTTGTGGCGTGCGCGCATCCTGCGCTTGGGGGCTGGCAGTGCCTGTGCTCACCGAGGAGTCGATCCCGAAAGCATTCAGAGGCGCAGTTGCGTATTGCCTGGCGGAACACGATGCATGGAGGCCATCCACACCCTGGAGTTGCTCGCGCCCGTGACCCTGACCCTGCTGCGGCCCCTGGCCCGCTTGGCCGCACCAAGGAGGCTCACCAGCCTGAGCAGCTTAACACGCAGCAGGGCCTCTGGGACCAAGGCCAGCGACGCTGAGGGACATCCTGTCGATCAGGCACAGCTGGTGCTGCACGGCTGTGCTCCAGCTAACACCTTGTGCGTCGCCCAGGAATGGCAGGCACCTCATCGCACAGCCGTTACCGGTCTCCGCCGTTATGGGCATACAGCGTGCGGCCAGGCTTGCAGGGCCACGCATGACGCCAGGTGGCGTCTGCCTGCATGGCGGAATGATGCACGAGCCTGGAGCAGCACGCCGCAGGCACAGCGGCGGCACCTCCAACCAGAAATTCATCCGCACAGCCACCACGCCGCCCCTAATGGCAGCGCCTCCGCACGAGGGTGTCGCAGGGTGGGGGGTGCCGCAGGGTGCGCCGCGCCTGGCTGGCGGACAGGCTGTCGGAGTTGGCTGCCGCCACCGTCGCGCCGCCAGCGATGGTCGGCGTGGGCGCCGCGTTGGCCGTCGCGGAGCTCGCGACCGGACGCACGCTGTACCCCGTGGAGGGGTCTGCGGGCGCGCGCTCGCGGCCTCACCGCGGCTTGCGCCCGGCGCATACATGGCCTCACACGTGAAGGCTAGACTAGCAGCAAGGGCAGGCGCCTCTGCTGGCACGCCCTGAGAGCCTGTTAATCTTACATGCAGCAAAGCTGCCGAACAGCCACCAACACGTAATGCAAGTGCGCCATGCCGGGCCACAGGTTGCCACGCCCGGCCACCGCGCGAGGCTGGCTGCGGCCAGGCATAGGATAGGGCAGCAGGTCGCGCGCGCCTGTGTATGTTGGCGCCTGCGCATTGACCTCCGCCAGCGTGCGGCGCGCGGTGCCGGTCGGCGTGAGGGTCACGGAGCGCATGCCGGGCGCAGGCGCCGCCGCCGCCGGCTCTCCGCTCGCTGCTGCCGCTGGAGGTGACCTGCCTGCAAGCCCCCCAGGCGCCCGCCCGCTGTCCGGCCCCGCTCCTGAGGCGCTGCCCGCGGGCGCCTGTGTGCCGCCGCGGCCCGCGTCTCCCGCGCGGCCGTCAGCCTGGGCGGGCGCCGCCGCGGCATGGCTGGCGCGCGCCGGGAGCGGCCGCGGTTGGCGCTGTGCGAGGCTGAGCACCTGCGCCGGCGCGAGGTACGCAGATTGAGGCACTGTCCTGCTGCCCGGGCGGGCGCCACCTCCGTGACGGCCACGTGAAGGCCACTCGTCACCAACTCCTGATATCGCTGTGTCGGGGCACACACAGGGTTGCACCATTCAAGGAGGAGGCTGCAGGGGAGCGTACGAGAGGCACTCACGGTTGATATACGTCACTTTGACCATACCACAGGTCAAGGCAGCAGCTGGCTTGCTAGCATCTGGCTGCACACTGAAGCACGCCCTGCCGTTGAGAAGCGTTGACGCAGCCAGGCATGACACAGAGGCAGGCGCGCCTGCGCCTGCGTCGCCTGGTCCAGCGGCGCAGCGCCCGGATAGAACGCCTGGTCGGCCTGCTGCAGGGAGCGCGCGCCCGCCCCGGGCCCGCGCCCCAGCGCGCAGAGCAGCGCGGCGGCCAGCAACACGCGGAGCGCGCGCGGGCAAGCTCGCCGCTGGCAGCGCTCCGTGGCCGCGCCTCGCCTGTCTCTCCAGCGCGGCGCGGCCTAGCCGCGCCCAGGTCGCAAAGTTAGCGCACACACCAGGTGCACCAGCGGCTCAGCGCGTGGCCGTGTCACACGCTTGGTGAAAATGGCCCGCACCTGCTTGTGAAGGAAGTGCGCGAGCATGGGGCTGCGGAAGTCAGCGGGCAGGTGCGCGGCGGCAGCTGCTACGGCAGACTGCGCGCATGTACCGGTGTAGCAGGTTGGCTGCCCGGCATTGCGCACGTGCTCCGGCGCACAGCCAACCTCTGCACCCTGGCTCTGTGCACGAGCTCCTGCCCTCCGCGCAAGCAGCCTTGCGCCCACGCTGCGGCGCCAAGAATGCAGGGCTAAGTTGCGCGTGCGGCCTTTGACGCTGAAGAGCCTGATAGTGCTAGCACAAGCGCGCGTCTGTACCTGCACACGGTTGCACACACCCTAGTTGAGAGGAAAACGTCTGGCTGGCCAGGCCATGTTCGAATTGTCAGGGTTGCAAGGGGCTGTTGATGAGTGCGAGGCTCGTGCGGTGACAGCACCTCTACTCTTGGCTTGCGCACGTATCCTGTGCCCGCACTGTGATTCCAGCTTACGTAGCACAAGGCTGATGTAGCGCTTCCTAGCTGCAGGCCGCCCGGCGCAACACATGAGCTGTGCTCATTGTCCCACCATTACCCGCCCCAACACGGCTAGTTGGCAAGTTGCCCAAAGCAGCATAATGTGTGTCTATCATGGGGATAGACAGGCAGGTATGTCTCCACCCGTCAGAACAAGTGCAACTTCGGTATTGACAGGCACGCACTATGTTGTCTGCAGCCATCCCCATAAAAGTACCACCCAGCAGCAAAAGGGCATGCAGTGGCTCTCGGTACGATGCAAGGCTCTTGCATTGGGTTGTCTGCTACCGTCAACATACTCAACATCGTGTTGCCTGCAACCGTCACATATGAGACCAGTGGCCACCGAGCAGTAAAGGGCACACACTGGGTAGACATGGTGCAAGGCAAGTTGCTTAAGGCAGCACAGCACACTGGACATGCATTTATGACTCCACCCACCAGAGTGTGCTCAGGCACAATGCATGTTAAATATAGCCAGCGCCCATCCCAAAAGCACAATGACGACCAAAAAAATTTAAAGATCGTGCGGGCAGTGAGGCTCGAACTCACGACCTTGGGATCACCCATTGGGTGGACAGCACACGTATTCGTGCGTCATATTAAATATGAGACCCACGCGCTAGCCAACTGCGCCATGCCCGCCCGTGGCAACATGCTGTAAAATGATTAATATATACGGTATAACCTCAACCCATAAACAGGCGTCCTTGGTGAGGCAAGTTTTCAAACTGGCTGACCAGCTATATGTGGACGCTGCGTCCTGCACAAGGAGCTGAGGCATAGAGTGCACTGATCTGCACGCCTTCACTTCATATGCAGTGCTGCTGCAATCCAAGCAGAGCCAGGGGTGAGCAGGACTCCTCTGGGAGCGAGGCAAGCTCGGCCTGCCTGCCCAACGACTTCAGTCACAGAAAAACTCGCGCTCCTTGCTGTCGGCGCCCATGCAATATGCGGGCACCTCCTCTGCAGCGCCAGAAAAACAGCGCCGCAACGTGCGCTCTGAAGGCAGCATTCTATCCGAGCACGGGTCGAAGCTCACGTCCATCGTGATCTTAAGGACCTTCACTTGCAATGTATGAGTGAATGAATGAGTGAAGATGATCATGCTGGCCAGCACTGCTGGGCAGCCTCCTGGCCAAATCCCGTAAGCGGTCCGCACAAAAAGCGTCGTTACGGGCGGGGCAAAGCGGGGCTCCTCAGGCGTTCTTGGCTTGTTCGCAAGCGAATAAAAGAACAGCTGAGAGCTGTGCGTCCAGCAGCAGGGATGCCCGGAGGCCCAGCGCAAGCTGGCCCGCATACCCAGGGCGCAAACATCCTCGCCACGCAGCTTGCATCGCAGCAGTTGCTGCAAGAGGCGCAGTACCGCAGCAGCTTCACAGCATACGACTCGCAGCCTGCGAGCGCAAGGCTGCCAAACTCACGCAGGTGCGCCAGACTCCTCCACGCCTTGCCGCACGTGCACGCTCGCGCCTCGTGCTGCAGGCGGCGGCCTGGATGCTGTCGGCGCTCTCCCACCGTGACATTCACCCAGGTGTCAGGCGCCGGCTCTGCGAGTGCGAGCGCTGACGTGTGTCGGAGGCGCAGGACTCCGTGCCGACGTCCGTGTGGGATGAAGCAGTGTCACAGGCGGCGGCAGTGGTGCGCTGCTGCCCGCTGTTCAGCCTTTCTGTCACAGATGGGAGCGCGCGGCGCGTGCACGTCCCACGGACGTCCTGCCGGTTGTTGGCGGGTGTAATACTGCGCGGGCTGAGCGCAGGCGGCTCCAGCGCTGGACCATGCAGACGGGCCAAGCGTCAGCGGGGTGACCGACCGCGTCAGCGAGGTGCCCACCCCTTCCCGCACAGATGCTCCAGCGCCCTGCTCGCGTGCCGCAGCGCATTTTTGTCTGGACGTCCCGGCTCGTCCTGCTGACCGCCGGCGCTCCGCTGCGCAGCTCAACTTTGAGGACCAGGAGGGCGCGGCCGCGCAGAGCGCACCCGAGTGGGCTTGCTCGTGCGCACGCGCTCGCCGTGTTGTGCGGCAGCAGCGCCTGGACGTGTGCTGCCTGGCACCACAAGCTGTGCGGCAGGCGGTGGGCGCTGCATGAGCGCTCAGGCCGGCCGGCCGGCCGCCGTGTCACCCTGCGCCACTGGATGCCGCACAGGCCCTGCGACCTCCGCGACCCGCCACCGCGGCCTGAGCGCCGCGCGCGCGCGGCAGGTACTGTGGCATCCACAGCGCGGCCAGCGTCGTCAAGTGCGTCAAGTCCGGCAAGTGGTTCTGCAACGGGCGCACCACCGGCACGGCCTCATGCATCGTCCTGCACCTGGTGCTGCCCCGCGCGCGACCGCGCGCGCGCCCGCCGCGCTGTCCCGCCACCGTGCACCCCGTCGGCGCGCTGCCGCCTCTGCGCACATGTATGGCGTCAGGCCTGAGCGTGAAACCGCGCTGCAGTGCAGAGCGCTTGATTTTTACGCATCCTATGGATGCCCACGGCGCGCAGGTGAAGGCACGCGTGCGCGAGTGCCAGCTGCACCGCGACTCGCCGCTGGGCGACGCGCTGCTGGAGTGCTACGCGTGCGGCAGCCGCAATGCGTTCGCGCTGGGCTTCGTGCCGGTGGGCCGCGCGACATCTTGTGGACACACAGCACGTGTTGGATACAAGCAGTGACGCTTTCTAGTGCTGGACATGGCTGCCGTGGCGCACCTCTTCCGGCTGCAGTGGCGCATCCATTCCGGCCCCACTGCCACCCGTGCAACTCCCGAGCCCACGCGGGCTGCTGTGACCGAGTGCGCGTGCGCGTCGGCGCAGGTGCGCAGCGAGAACAGCGTGGTGCTGCTCTGCCGCAACACGGCGCCCTCGGCGCCGGGCCTGCGGGAGCTTAGGCGCGTGCCTCGCCGCAGCGCCCCGCGCCGCGCGCAGGCCCGCGGCCGCGCCCTGCCCGCTGGGTGGGCAGAAGGCTTCCGCCAACGTTTGCTGTGAGTGGGAGCGCTGGGCTCTGACTAGCCAGGCAGGCGCAGCACTCGAAAGGGGGCTTCCGGCAGCTGGCAATGTGGTTAGCTGCTCGGTCTGCATGCCTCCGGCAGCCGCAAGCGCTGTGCCCTGCGCCGCAGCTTGGACCTGGCGCTCTGGCAGCCGCTCATCGAGGACCGCGCGTTCGTGCCGTGGCTCGTGCGGCAGCCGGGGCCGGCCGAAGTGGCGCGCGCGCGGCACCTCACGCTCGCGCAGGCTGGCCAGCTGGAGGATGCCTGGCGCGCCAACCCGGCCGCCAGCCTCGCCGACCTGGCCCCGCCCGGCGCGCAGGACGCGCCCGCGCCGGTCGCCCTGCGGCGCGCCCCCGCCCCCCGCGCGCCGCAGCCGCCAAACGCGCCGCATCGCTCTTTGTCCGTTGCCTTGCATGAAAGAGATCAGGCCCTGTTGGGGCTGACGGCGCAGGCGCGCTCCGACGGCCGGCGCCAAGGCGAGCGCGCGCTGCGAGCGCGCAGGTACGAGGACGCGTACGCGTACCAGAACGTATTTGGGCCGCTCGTGGCGCTGGAGGCCGCGCACGACCGCGCTATGAAGGAGGCGCAGGTCCGGGCTCCGGCGCGCTGCGCGGGGGCTCCGTGCAGCATTGCAGCTCCCGCTCGTTTCACAGGACCACCTGGCGCGGTTGTCTGCCAGCCTGGGCGGACCGGCGCCCTTCGTGCCGCGGTGAGCGCGGACGAGCGTCAGTGCGGAGGGCGCATCCCTGCCAACGGCGCAGGCGCGCGCGCCGGGCGCGGCCGGAGGGGCGCTCAGGTCAGGCACTCAGGTGGGCGCCGCATGCCGCGCAGGCGCGGCACAACGTGACCGTGGCCTGGGACACCGCGCTCAACCAGCGGCGCGTCGCGCGCTTTGTGTTCCCGCGCGACGACTCCGCGCTGCGCCTCGTGCTGGGCGCGCCCCGCGCCTGCCGCGCACGTGCCTGTCGGTGGCTTGCTGGACGCCCGCAGGCCCCGCGATGCAGCGCGTGGACGCCGCGACCCGCCAGGGCGCCGCGTGCGCCCCGGCCGGCCCACCGCCGCTCACCGCGCGCGCAGGCGACGAGCTGCGCCTGCGGCACACGTGCGCCGGCGCGGACAGCAAGCCCTGGGCGGGCGGCGGCGTGGTGGTGCGCCTGGCCGAGGCGAGCGAGGAGGTGGCGGTGGAGCTGCGCGGCGGCGGGCCGCCGCCCGTGGCCACAACGGTCGGCTACACGGTCGAGTTTGTGTGGAAGAGCGCCACGTTCGACCGCATGCAGCGCGCGCTCAAAGCCTTTGCCGTGGACGACGCGTGCGTGTCCGGCTACCTGTACCACCGGTGCGTGCGCGCGTCTTTTGATCAGATCAGCCGCCCCGTGGCTGCTCGCTCTGTGGCCGGCTGCCCTGTATTGTCCGGCTGCCGCTGGACCGGGGCGGCCGCGCGCGCAGTGCGCCGCAGCTGCGGGGTGCCGGGCGGTGCCGCGTGCGGTGGCCTGGGGCATGTTGCGCTGGCCGGGCGCGCGCCTGGAACGCGGGCCTGGACAGGCTTGTGTTCCTGAGCGTCCTCTCAGGAGCCGAGCCTGGGCAGAGCGCAGGCGGTCGGGATGGAAGCCGCGCCGTGCGTGCACAGGCTGGACACGGCAGAAGGTTGCTGCGGCCAGCGCCAGCGCCGTCAGCGGGGGCGCGCGCTGCGCAGGCTGCTGGGGCACGAGGTGGCGCCGCAGGCGGTCAAGGCGGCGCTGCCGGGCCGGCTGTCCGCGCCGGGCCTGCCCGAGCTCAACCCGCCGCAGCTGGCGGCGGTGGCGGCGGTGCTGACGGCGCCGCTGTCGCTGATCCAGGGCCCGCCCGGCACCGGCAAGACGGTCACGTCCGCCTCGATCGTCTACCACCTCGCGCGCCAGGCGCAGGGCCAGGCGCGCACCGCTGCCGCTCTGCTCCTGCGCACCGCGGGGCCCGCACGGTGGCGCGCGGCCGCCCCGCTTGGCGCCCAGGCGCCCCGCCCGCGCCAGAATCCGGGGCCAGGCCAGAGCTGCCTGTTGCGCGCCCTGCAGCAGACAATGTCAGATACGCGCCGGGCGCTCGGCCGGCTGCGTGCGCCCACACGGCGACAGCGCCCAGCAGCTCTGGGACCCTCCCCAATGCGCGGCGGCGCGCGGGCGCGCAGGTGCTGGTGGCGGCGCCCAGCAACGTGGCGGTGGACCAGCTGGCGGCCAAGGTGGCAGCGACCGGGCTCAAGGTCGTGCGCCTGGTCGCGCGCAGCCGCGAGGGCATCGCGTCCAGCGTGGAGCCGCTCACGCTGCACGCCCAGGCGCGCCTACCCCAACCCTGTATACCGGCTGGAGCCCTGCGCCGTGCTCGCCCAGCTCGCCGCCAGCTCGCCTCCACGCCCGGACGCCTGCGCCGCGCATGCGCGCAGTGTGCGCCAGGACGCGCGCGCGCGGGGCGCCTGCAGCGGCTGCGCAGACGGCTACTGACAGCAGGGTCCGCGGGCGTGGAGGGCGCGCTGAGCGCCGGCGGCGCGCGCGCAGGCGCGCCAGGTCGGCGTGGCGGGCGGC
>JAABUO010001008.1_pt1 | contig 40550 bp, 44 predicted proteins | sample 5559291 | NCBI WGS metagenome assembly JAABUO01 (sample SAMN10711878, study PRJNA513372) | rock metagenome | isolation source: Antarctica rocks | place: Antarctica: Victoria Land, Finger Mt sud
CCTGAACTCGTTGCAGACGTGTCTGATCTTTTGTTGATATCATAGCTTCCACTGTTTTCAGAGAAGCCTGACTATCACTGTATACTTTGTATATCTTTCCATGACACTCTTGATCCGCTGCCGCTACCTCGTCGATTACATTGATATATTGAAAAAGCTTGAACTCATCATTTTTACTTGATGTCAAGTTATACATCTATCTACGTGAAAAAATTAAGAGCATATGAGAACAATCAAAATGCATCTTTACTATCGATCAACTAAGCATCGAATGATTGCAATTGCACATTTATACTAACAATTTATTCAACATCTACGTGACATAAGTCAAATCAAAAGAAGAAAAGAATTATTCAATACAATCACACTTTATCTTTTCATCATGCACATCTCTCTTTCATCACACATTTCTCTGCTCAATGAATAATAATCATTGAGCAAGAGAACACAGTTTCTGCGTTACAATCATGAGCATTACGAGTGCAAAGAAACATCTTTCATCTTCAAATTGAGAATTGAATCGAAACATTATTGTATAAAATATCATCAATGAAAAGCAGAACAAAGATGATGTGTTACAACAAACAGCATAAACATTCATAAGAATTTACTCAAGCATCACGCGCTGAATAAAAGCTATAGATTCATTATTGATAACACAGTGTCAATTTATTGTTTTGATGATGTGAAGTCATTGTGTAGTTGATGAGCGATTTTCTTTCTCAGAGAATTTTGTTTGTTCAATATACATAGCATAGTTTTTCTCATGAGTTGAGTCTAAATTGATGTCACAAGAATGTATGAATTCAAATCAAATTCAAATCAAATCAAATAACTATTATTTAAATAGTCAAATTAATTATTCAACGTTGCAACTATTAATGCTATAAGTGTCAGAATCATGTTTGTTGAATCAAACATCAAAGATGCATACTGCGCTTTTAGAAGTTCTAAAGATGTTGACGCTTTTATGAATATGCATCAGCTACAAGTGACGCAAATCTGAGACATAAGATTAAATGAATATTTGAAATATTGATCACTAAAAGCGCTAAAATCTGTCTCTGTCATTCTTTACAAATTGCAGATGTAATATAATGTTGAAATCATGTTTAAATGATTCAATCAGTAAAGAATGAGATTGATAATGCTTAATCTTTAGAAATAATTATAACTGAACATTAAGAATACAGAAAAAGAATGATACAAGAACTTTTATTTATGTAATGTTCAGAAACTACGTTAAACTTGAAGAAAACAAGATGAAACACAGAAAGAATATAATGTAAATGAAAAAAATATTGAGAAAGAAAAAAGAAATTGAGTCATATCTGAGTCAAATCTGAGTCAGATCTAGGTCAGATCTTGACTAAATCATTGACTAGCTTTAATCAATATGCAGTGAACTCACTAGCATTCATTGTAAATTGATTAGAATTTAATCTTTGATACATTTGTAACATCTTCTTTCTTCTTTAGCTTTGAACTTCTAGTTAAAATACACTCATATGATTCACTTTATGCAAATTCATAACAACAAATTTCAATCAATATTTTCACATTTATTCAGAATCATTGCTTCTTGAATTAATGAATGAAGAGACTTATTTAACTTCATATTTCAATAGTCAGGAACTTAAAATTCTCTATGAAGATTCATATAAATGTGTATTTCAAAGTACATATTCAGTTTTAGCTTCTCTGTGTTTGAAAATGATTTGACTTTAAAGTCTCTTTCTTTTTCTCATCTGTGACTTTGATTGATGTATATATTGATGTGTTTTGCTATTATTTGAAGTATTTTGAAGTAGAAATATAAACTTCATAAGCTTGTGACATCTAAAGAGCTGATATTTGCTGATATATTACTTCAACTGATGTTTGAAAATATCTGAATAGACTTAAATCAATTGTCTGTAATAGTTATAAAACATAAATTAAAATGATCAGTTTTTAGATCAGTTGAATCAGATACTACGTCGCAGAAAGACATTATTGAGAACAATAAAAGACTTTGTTGACATTGTTTCTATTTACAAAAAATAATCTTTTTGACTCAGTCTTATCACATCTGATTAGAGTTAATCTTAAAAATTAATCGAAGGCAAACAGCAGTCAAAGAAATATTTGAACAAGCTCAGCAACGCTTAAGCAATGTTCAGCTCGCTGCAGAAAGAATCTGTACAAGCAAACAAGTAAAGTGATATAAACGACTCATGCTAGAGTACTAGCACAAGCTGAGGTATCAGTCTATATATAGACATGCCTGCACTGCTCTTCTGAACTGAGGTCTCGCTTGAGATTAATCTTAAAGTACACATTGCGTTGCATCGTAGTAGATGACTCACATTCACAACATACTACGATATGTCTGCTTCTCAATCACATTTAAAATCTAGCGTGACAGAGTTTATTTGCTCAGAAACAGGGGTTTAAAATAACAATTAACCTCGTAGCATGGTCGATGATGCGCCCCTACCTGTATTCATGTGTCACTTGACTCGTCGCATAAGTATCACCGTCAACGCCTTTTCAAGAAATCTCAATCCTTCTAGTCATTCAAATCTTCATTTCCTTCAGAAGTCGCATAACCTGTACCTGCACTTGCGCTATATACTACAACATGAGGAATGAACTGGGAATTTTCACTCAAATTCACAACCGCTACCAAGTCTTCGACGCCTCAGGCCAGCTGCCATTCAGCATCGTCATCGGCCTCTGTCGTAAGTCACCAGCTGACACCGACCCTCGACCATTACTCCTCGAGACTGCAGGCTCGGTACTGGACGTCCAATATGCGCTGGCAAATGGCTTGCTCACCCTACACGAACAAGACCCCCAAGACGTTACGCAGTCGGTCGAAGTAGATCTCAGCCAACTGAGCAAAGTCGCCGCGAAAGAGGCGGATTGCCTTTCTCTGCCATCTCGGGTTAACAGGACAGAGCACTGGAGAGACGCTCTCACGGTATATAAGTGTCATGTCGATGTTGATGGTGAGCTGGCATCATATCTGAAGCCGGGAAAGAAGTATACCATCAGACTGGCGAGCGAGGATCTCGGTGTAAAACGATGGGCGTACAGTGATCACAACAAATTCTTCGACAATGATGATGGGAAGCTCAGTCATGACTCCGAAGCAGTAAACTTGGTCAACAGCAGACTCACCGCCAGCAAAGCGACTTTTACAGTCGTAAAGAGCCTGCCCTGGCCTCCGAAAATTGAGACAAGGATGCGTCTTTGCGCATCTTCCTCATTCTCTGATTTTGCACTTCCCGACGTCACGCCAAGTAGTACCACTGCCTTAGAGGTCTCTGTCACCAACACGGGTTCCGACCCCGTCACTGTGCAGACGCAAGGACATCAAGTTTTCCTGGTCCCTTGGGGTCCCTTCCAACCCGAACCTGACGCTTTGGACGATCGCGTAAGAATCATCGGTGCCGCAACCTATGCATCGTCCGGTCTGAACATTGTCGATTCCGCGACAGGGGAAGTGGTCCGGGGGAAGCAACAGCGCGGCGCATGCTCGTTGACAAGTTCGAACGCCAATCAACGGCCAAAGGCGGAGGATGTGCTGACGTTGAAGCCTGGAGCACCTGTTATCAAGAAATTTGATGTCGGAGCGCTGGTACAAGGATTGGGGGATGGGCAGTACAAGATCCGGATGCAGCCACGGGGCTGTCGATGGTGGCATGGAGAGGCTGGAAAGGAAGTGGGCGAGGATGGGAGGGTGCCAGCGCATTTAGGCGGGCTCTTCGTTCCTCCACTGATGCTTGAGTCGCAAGATGAGATAGAGCTACGCATAAGAGATGGGAAGGTAGATGAGAGCTTGTGAGATGTCGCAAGTACGACACCAAGACAAATTCGCAGGGTTTCTTAATTGCATCGACGTACCTCCGTCCATAGACTCTCATGATTTCGTTGTCGTTGTTCTAAAAAAATTTCGAAGAGAAGCAAGAATACGCCAAATTCGTTTTGCGCCTATTACGTTGCCGGCTGTAACATGTGTCCCATCTGAGAATGTATATGCAGAGGGCTGCAAGACAGGCGGGCTAGTGCGGAGATCAAGAGGCGTAGCTAGGTCGTTCACATATTATTCAGTATGTGATCAACTCGCCTCCCCCTTCCTTGCTCACTGCTTCGCGCTTTCGCTCGCCCACTCACGCCCTTTTTCTATCGCACAGATAGAAGGTGTTTTCGACTGCGTCGAGGTGTTTCGTGTTGGCTTGGCAGTAGATCTTGTTGCAGCAGACTGATGTGGGGATGTGTCCACTCCGACACTTCACGGAATTATTTCGGAGATTTTTGGCGAGCGGCTTACTTTCCGCGAATGAGAGCTCGTGGCGTGCATGGCTCCACTAGGTAATAGAAGATGCGGACCCCCCGCTGAGCGCGCTTATCTGCCAACCGGGTGCTCGTATGCAAAGAGGCCCGGGGCAAAAACAGGCAATGACACTACGGACTTTTCTTGCAGAGCATCCTCCAGGATTCTGGCAATGTCGTTGCCTTACTTCTTCCTACGACAAGCGCTCCAACCATGAGTGCATCTGGATGCACGATGCACCCACGCCGGGCACAGGAGTTGTTTCGGGACATGGAGATGGCACTTTCCGTGCCTTTCAGCTCCGGGATGTGGTGTCAGAGTCACTGAACCAGTCCATCATGTCTTTCCAAGGGCATCGGGTTGGAGCCGTTCCTGTAAATCTGTCAAGCTTGTTCCGAGAGATAATGTTTCGGAGATACCATACCATAAACGGCATGCTCTTCAAAAAATCTGGGATGGAGACTGCTACCTGCGCCTCCGACCGTGTCCGTTCTCAGGAGTCTACCAAATTATCGAGGACTATATGCTCCGCAGAAGAGCATCGGCATTGTATACTACATTCCTAGCTAGTTTTCAGCTTCACCTCCTCATGAGTACCTCGCTGCTTGCAGCAGATTATCCATTGATACCTCCTCCCCCAGGAAGAATTTCCAATTTCGCGAACCCAGATACCCATACTGATGTGACCATCATCATATGTTCAGTAGCCTTTGCCTTCATGATGAGCTTTGTCTCGTTACGAATCTATGCACGGCTTTGGGTGGCACGTACCTTCAGTATAGATGACTGTAAGTCCTGTCCTGCATCGCAAGGGTCCCATGGCAACCTTGGTAACAAAATTTTACAGGTTTTTGCGTCGCGGCCATGGTAGATGACTGAAAGTATGGCTTCGAGAACGTCGACCTAACTGATGTGATACTTAGGCCTGCCTAATCGGCTATGTCGCGGTGATCTATGACTGTAGGTATCCTATACAAGTTGCCAAGCTTCCGAAGTCTGACTATTTCACAGTAGCCGCTCACCAGCAGATTGCGTTGCACATGTGGGACGTCAGAGCCATTAGCCTTACTCACGTTCTGCTCAAGGTAAGTAGTATTTGTCCAGATTTGCTCTCATCTGTTCATTATAGTTGCAGAAATTACTCATACTCCAAGTTGGCTATCCACCAGCGATTCTATTTACTAAGCTGTCGTTATTTCTGATGTATCTCCGTCTCTTTTCCCCCAGCCGCCGGACGAGGTATCTGATCTACTTCGGTATGGTGTTCGTTGTCTTCTTATACACGGCTTGCCTGCTGGCAGAAGCTATCAGCTGCACTCCCCGGCAAGGGCAAACCTGGATTGAGGCCTCACTTTCCAAGGGCTGCGGAGGAGACTTAATTCTGGGTTATGTGATGGGTGCATTCAATGTAGTGAGCGACTTTTATCTTCTTGCAATCCCAATTCCTGTGGTGTGGAAACTTCAAATGCCGCTGCGCAGAAAAGTCGGGGCCTGTGCAATCTTCATGACAGGTCTTTCGTAAGTATTTTATTACCCGGCATCCTTCGACCCTTCGAAACTAATGATGCACACAAGGGCCTGCATATGCAGTGCAATCAATACCTACTTTCGCATCCATGCCGCCCTGTCGCCGGACGTACTTTGGGATATCACTCCTGCTGTGATCACCTCGTAAGTCATGAGTTGAGTTCTGAAACACTGCCATCGACTTACCACTCCAGTGTCGTGGAGATTTGCGTGGGAATCATGGTTGGCTGCATGCCGCACTTGGCCTCTCTGGCCAGGCATCAATTCCGTAGTGCCCTGAGCGCTCTATCGCTGAAGAACCTGAGGAGGAAACTTGTGTACCCATGGTAGAAACGCTGCTCGTCCGAAGGGTTTCATGAACTCAATGATGTCGCGGCCGATGCCCCGCAGGAAAAGTACCTTCAAACGGGCATCCTCGGATCGGTACAGGGCAAGGGCCAGTTTTTGGATCCTGGCGTTCATCCTCAGAAGCTCTGGGTTGGCGGAACAAACAACGACCATTCAAGTCGAGGTGTTTCAACGATCAGAGACGCGTGGAATGAATAGTCATCTTGCTTGCGATGGATGTGAGGGCAGGCAAAGAAGAGCTATACTTAACCCTCAACAGGGAGTGAGATATTTGGGGCGATTCGCTGGGATATTCTATGTCGTTGAAAGCTTCGTTGAATTCTGGCTTTGGGAATTTTGCAAAGATAGCGAGCAATGACACGTCAAGAAAAAGCTTCTTGAGATCAGACAGAACATTGTTGTCTGTCAAGCATAGAACATTATGCACTGATACGCAACTATTCTTTATATTCTGTGTCAATCGAAAGGGCTGATTCCAGGATTTTGGGGGAGGAGTATCCTAGCTGCTCACTTTGACGAAGGTTACCTTGCAGCTACTTGCGCAAGCAGAACAGTATATAGATCATGTAATCTATAATGTAATAGTTCTTTTATTGACTTGAGTGCGAAGCTAACGCTACAATAGACACTCGCTAAGTATGTAGACCTGGTTACTCACAGACTATACAATCGCCATCGAACTGTATCATTCTCAAGACAGATTCTCAATACACGATATTCCCTCTATTCATATCTTCTTCTTCAGTACTTCAGAACGAGAAGATCATCATTTTCGATGAAAATTGCCTTTACGCTTAGTAAATAGTAAATAGCATGTATGAAAAAGTATTGACATTCATGTGATCAGTACTGTGATGTAGACTGACCGCGTCGGGTCGGGTTGGAATTTTTTTTGGAAAAGTGTCGGGTCGGATTGAGAAGTTGAACCCGAGAACTCGGGTCGGGTTGGGAAGCTTGACCCGACAACCCGACCCGAAAACCCGACCCGACCCGACAAGATATTAGGTAGGTGTAAATAGCTTGGTCGAACAGCCTAGAACAGCCTTCATGGTTTCTCTTCATGACTCCCTACCATGTTTCTTCGTCATGAATCCCTACCAAAGTCAAACGGCCTCCATGTTTCCTCGTCATGACTCTCTAGAGTTCCTATCAAACGTCCTTCATGTTTCCCCTTCATGGCTTCCTACCAAACGACCTCCATGTTTCCCCTTCATGGCTTCCTACCAAACGGCCTTCATGTTTCCCCTTCATGACTTTCTACCAAACGACCTTCATGTTTTCTCTTCATGACTCCCTACTAAACGGCCTTCATGACTTCCCTTCATGACTCCCTACCATGGCTTCCTACCATGGCTCCCTACCAAACAGCCTTCATGTTCTTCGTCATGACTTTCTACCAAATGCAAAAAGGTAATGCAAAGAAATAATGCAAAAAGCGAAAAAATTTCTATATTTAGCTCTCTTGACGTCAAGCTCGAGTTCTTGACGAGTCGAGTCGAATTGACCCGATTTCAAGTCGAGTCGAGTCGAGTTGAATTGAAAATATGCTCAATTCGACTTGAATTGAGTTGAAAATGTGAGCAACTCAACTTTGAATCAAGTCGAATTCAACATGTCAACTTGAAACTCAATTCAACAATCAGTCTACTGTGATGTATTAATATGTCGCTGACGTATTGCACAAGTTTGCTGTCGAAGATGTTGTTGCCGATAAAGACGAAGAGTACACCTTCAAAGAATTGAAGAAAGATAGTCATGCTGATATCGATTGAGATGTCCCGTGAAGCGAGACCGAGTTGAACGACGACTTGTGAAAGAGCGAGGGCAAGATCGGTGTCAAAGCCGAAGATGGTTTGATAGCCTATTCACATGCCGTTTGAGCTGTCGACTTGCCATGTCGTGATCAGACCAGCGCCGATGAATATCAGGATAGAGCAGCCGTAAATGTATTGTACATAAGCTTCAAACTTTGTCGTTAAAATACCCGATGTCAAAGAAGCGACATTGTTCGCCATGATGAGCGGGATAGTATTGATATCGGATTGCTCTGCGTCGACGCCTCTGATGGCTTGGAAGTATATCGGGATGAAATACACGGATATGAAGAACTGAGCGTAGTTGAAGAAGGCAAAGCAGGATGCGGCAGCTACCGTGCGCTGGGATGCGACTTTGGGAGGGATAGTCGCCTTGGGGCCCATTCAGAGCTCGTTAATGATGAATGCGACAAGGAGAATAGCAAAGACAGCCATGAGCACTATAATTCGGGGAGATGATCAAGCGTATACTGTTCCTGGCCATTGTAGCGCGATGAGGACGCAGATGATGCTGGGAAGAAAGAGCATTTGGCCGACTGGGTCGAGGTCTCAGAGGAGTTGCATTCATGTTTGCTGTGGGCGGGGTGAAGACGGTAAATGCAACGCAACGAGCAACATGGCTGCTGCTAGCGGTCCAATGGGAAGGTTGATGTAAAAGCACATGCAATTCGTCAGTTCCTGTTTTTTACTCAAAATGTCAACTCATCAGCGCCAGGATAAAGAGTCAGTAAAGGCACCACCGATCAGGGGGCAATAATGGTCGCAATCGCATATATCCCGCCGATCACACTTTGATATGCTGGTCTCTTGTCCAACGGCGAGATCATGGTTATGGTGACTAGTGCTCCATTGAAGATGCCCGCAGACCCTGCACCAGAGAGGGCACGACCAACAATGAAAGCGATCGAGGTGGGAGCCACAGCCGAAAGCAGGGAGCCGACTTCGAAGATGAACAGGGCAAGGAGGAAGGTGAGCTTAGTCGAGCATATTGCATAGATCTTCCCGACGAAGGGGATAAGTGGAGCGGCGGGAACGTTGAAGGCAGAGCCATCTATACCTAAGGATCTAGGTCAGGATTGAGATGATAAGATACTTGCACATATGGCAACGAGAAACTCCACTTACCATCCAACATCATTCAGAGTTTTGTAAATGTCTGTGATGCGAGGGATTGCGGTTACGATGATAGTGTTGTCGAGTGCTACGCAGAAGAAAGCGAGGATGAGGGCAATGAAGATGACGAGGATGAGAGCAATGAAGATGACGAGGAATTGCGGCTTGGTTGTTGGCACAACATTATTAGTATGAGCGGAGGAGGCTGACAGATGGGGTTCTTGTTCGATTTGGCCTGCAAGCTGGAGTTGAGGCTCTTCGTCTGCAGTGTCGGAGCCGAGGCGCTTCTCATGTCCAGTGACAGCCTGAACAATCTCGGGAGGCGTTTGAGTAGCCGATGGCTTGGTGTCTATGGCTCGAGAGACCATATCTGAGGTGATAGGTGATAGATGATAGATAGCCCGAGAGATAGATATTGGATGGGGCAATTCTATGCAATGCGAATGGAAATGGAAATTTGCCCATGGGCTTGCGACGCTCTCAAACCGTCGATCCGCTTGGCACGTCGATCCGTCACCCCTCGGTCAATCCGTCACCAGCCCGAGCTCCTACTAGACGCCCTCGAGCCCGGTACTTTCTATGACACGAATTGTAGAGCCGGCCAAGGCGACTTCAACGGTTCAAAATTAATTGAAAAATATGAAGATTTGATCCCGAAAATGAGGTTGGGGATATTGCCGCCCAGAGCTGCTCCGGTCCCCAACCGGCCTGCACCTGCCCCCGCCCGGATCAGTTCCTGCGCGCTGACTACCCCACATACTTTGAGAGGCATAATTGTAGTTCTGAATCAGTTGAGTTCAAGTCTTCAAAATAATCAAAAAATATGAAGGTTTGATCTAGTAAAGAAGGTTGAGGATATTTCGATGCGCTGAATCGCTCAGTCCTCCGCCTGGCAGCTGTTTCCCGGCGGAAGGTGAGCTTCGCGCACTGAGTACCCGACATACTTTGAAAGACATAACTGTAGCCCTGAGTCGACCGAACTCAATGCTTCAAAAATAATCGAAAAATATGAAGGTTCGATCCAGTAAATGATGCAGTGTTCAGCCCTATCGGCGAAGCGAATGAGTGAATCTTGTAGCTGCTACTCTGATCATCAAGCTTGAGACGTGAACAGACGAGTTCTGAAAGAGGGGACAAGCTGTAGATTTATCATAGAACAAGATAACTATTAATTCCGCTTTATGATGGAAAATGAAGTTTGCTCGTGTAGAAGTATGAAGGTTTGCAGCATATGAAGAATGTATGTTTGAGTGAAGTTCTATGGAGGTTCAAGCTTCGGTTAAATACAGTGCGTCATGTGACCTCGATAGGTCCGAGCATAACTCCCGTTTCAACAGCTCGATAGAACACTGGACTGCTGACGCTTAATCGTTTCTTTCAGCAGGTGGCTCCGAAAATCGTTATAACAACCACGACAGAGCAACATGAGTGAACATCAAAAATACCCCTGTCATCTCGACAACACTCCTGCCAGCTACTCCCTCGAACGAGGCTTGGAAATTACTCTGGTTCCTAGATGTTTCGTTTGCAATCGACGGAATGTCGATGATGTCACTTCCGTTTCGATTGCCGCTTTTACTTCGGGTCAGACTTGTCGGCGAGTTCGATATTGCGGACGTCGGTGGAGCCACTTCACTTGTAGCACAAGAAATTCGATTTGGCGGAGCCGGTGAATTGACGGTCACCAAGCTGGAAACAAACTGCATTGTATCATTGTGTCCTGATGGATCAAGATTCTTGTGGGAATTCGATGATACGCTCGTTAACCATGACACCGAAGGAATGTCAGCCGAGTCTTCGGAATATGTAATGGTAACGGCCAACCGAGAGGAAAAATCAGGACTCAATGCTGTAGTTTTTGATGTAGGTAATGGAGCTGTTAAACCGTGAATACTGTGTACTGGGATTCCGGAGGCGGAGGTACTGATTTCTGCGCTGGAGACGCCAGCAGTGTTCGCCAGTGCGGTCTCAGTAGGCCCAGAATAAGGTGTTGAGCACGGCATTGCAGGGGTTGGTATTGCCTTAGTATCTTCAGACAACGTCGTCGTAGGGCCACGAGAAGGAACCGGAACCAAGACTCTAGGAGGATCGAATCCTTGCCAGCTCCATTGAATGCAGTCACCCCAAGCTGGATCAAGTCTTCGGAGGGCCGGCGGTGGCGCAATGACTGGAACATACGAGGAAGGATTGGGCCGCCCATCCCAGAATTTAGCATTGTAGTATGAACTTTGCGATTCTATCAGTGATGGTGGAGGGCATGGTATGTCTGCCTCGTTAAAGACTTTTGTGATGACGTCGCTCTCGAGACTCGACAGCTCTCCCGGAGCAAAGGACATTGTGATAGAGGTGTGTTTTTCCTGAATCATCGTCAGTCGAGTCCTGTACATCTCGACTGGATTGCAAATAATGAACGAACGCCGACTTGTCCACATCGATCTGACGCACTTATGTCGTGGTATGCGACGTATATCGAAGGAGAAGTACTGCTAGTATCAGCGACATCTACTTGCTTAACTTTCAAGAGCGGAGTATAAGCTTACTACGTGAATCCATCAGATCCGACGACAGTTGAACGATTGCCGCCTATTGACACAAAGCGACGCCCAACGCTGTTTGACGGTAAGACGGCTTTTGATGTTAGAATTGAACTGCCGCTTGTGCAAGCGGTAGGGGCTCCTGGTACAGGCCAATAGTGAACATCAACCATCGGAAGGTACAATACGCATTGGCCACAACAATTTGGGAGTGCCACACTAGACTGTAATTGAGGAATCTTCTGTCTGGTTTTTGTAATGTATATGGACGTCGCTCCAATGAACGTTGTAGTCAACCAGCTAAATGCAAGATCCTCATAGAATGATCCGATGGTGGGACCAGAAACAGTGATCATTTGGTGCCTTACTGTTTCCATGGGGAAGGATAGCGTAGGAAGCGATTGTGTCGCCACACATTTCCTCGTGCCAAGGCCATCGACCGTGATACTGACCGTAGAGACACCGCTGCCCGAATATGGATCAAATTTGTCCCGCGAGCTAAGATTTGATGACTCGGAGTGGTTTGAATGCCTTTGGCCCTCAGGGACGTTGAACAAAGACTCTGTTCTTGATGGAGTTTTCAGTGATTCTATTTGTTCCATGATCAGTATTAAACCCGAGTGGGTGCATCTGTAGCTCTGAATGTGTAACGGCATTGTTTCTGCACAAGCTTCACATTCATAAAGTGTCAAGCTTGCAAGAAGCTTGGAAATGAAAGTATCGAACTAACCAGCTCCAGACTGCACGGCAAGTACATATAGCAAATAGAGTATCTGTTTGATAGTTGAGAGAACCATTGTTATTTAACCATTAAATCTGATGACAATGGACAACAAGAGATGAAAATCCTGCTTACGTCGGGGGATCTTTTGTATTCAATCAATCTCCCAAGGCAGTGAACGCGAACCATTCTAGTGGACACATAATGAAATGGAACTGTGAAATGAAGATCAATCGATGCAGTTTGATGAGAAGGATGCGGACAGCTCCAAAATCGAGGCTCAGCATACAAATCTGACGTGCATAACAAGAATTTGTATAATTCCTTGAAGACTCTGTGCTCGGTGAACCTGCGCCGCAGGAGCTACATCTTGTCACCCCCAACCGAGGCGATAAACCTTTTCTATGCCTGTAAGCATTCATATGATTTTATATTATACCACAATTCAACAGATTTAAGGGTCTTCCTGCACTAGAGGTATGAGAGCTGAACTCTCTTGAAGCAGCAAGTTTACAACGTGGGTTGAAAAGAAAGATGGACACATTCTGATGATAATTACTAACGAATGCTAAACAGAATGAATTTCTAAAGCAAAGAATTCGACGATTTGTTCAACTGACTATAAGACGAACTTTATAATTGGCATAGGCCCCGCATATGTGAGACTTAATGTCGAATTGAAACAGTTTCAAAGCTTATGCGACGCATATGTAAATAAGCGCTCGTAGAACGTTCAATTTGCTTCTTATCGGCCTATAACCCTTGCCCACCGTTTCATCCACTGTCACAACATCAGTGCAAGGAGAAATTTAATTATGGATCTGTACATTAAATTGCGAAGCTTGTAGAACTATTAGTAAAAGTGAGTACCTCTGTAGCCATCTGTGCATTGTGCTTTGCCTTGGACAAGGCGCAGGAACATTGTCATCTCGAACCTCCACTGACGATGACACCAGTGGTTTACTCGCAGCCCAACCGTCAGCTAGCGCAGCGTCTGTCCGGTGTAGTGCCCCGTTCAACTCGGATCCTGCATTGTTGATATCCTGGCTTGATGTGTGTTGAAAATAGGAAACAGTACTGCTACCCCTGTGGTTAGTAATCTCCGCTCCTACATATACGGCTGGCGCTAGGGGGTTCAGAGTTGTCACCTTCCACCTGTTCGCAGCTTCCTACTGTAGTTCAACTATGTACAGATACATGCACATATGCTCCTTCTGACCCTCATACCTTAATAATGAGAAAGATGTTCTATAAGCATTTTAGTCTTTCCTGGCCAAGAGTTCCGCAGCTCTGTCACTTCTGTTATGTATGCAACATCTATCTCTACCAGGATTACCATCGAGGCTTGGACCCCACCAAAAGCCCATTGTGCGTGCTGCAAACCTAACTCCATTCCAGGTCTGCAACACCTCCTTCCGCTCTTGATAACGGCCTAAACTAGGATGGCCTTCTCCTGCTGTATAACCAGGTTGCAGTACGATTATACACAACCAATCGATTCGCGCAACTGTAATCGACATTTTTGAATATGCAAAGGATCTTCCCATGCAACTTTCCTGCCTACACCACATGCGCAGAAGGCTGATTGAGCAATAGCAAGAACTAGATCGGAAGAGCCGTCAAGCTGTTTAATAGAAAATCGTCAACCCGACGTTTCAGTCTGATTACGAATGGCTTCGGAGAGTACGCCTCGTTTTGATGAGGTACGTAGTTTGGCACTCCAGTGTCATTACACCAACGGCTAAAACTTCGCGTGGTGGAAGTCCCCCGATTCATTATTTTCTTCGCGAATGCAAATGTTGTATGGGTCTCACGCTGCAATTCTAGAAGAGTATGAAAGAGCATTGCTGCTAAATTAGTCCCATGTGTATCCGAGCCAGCGAGCAGTAAAACCATCTCTGGTTTCCGAATCCCAAGCATCAATAAGACCAGAAAATAAATCTTATGTCTAAATATCATGCTTATGGGCCAGGCGCCAATGCAACTGAGACTTGCTGTAACGCAGCTGAGCAAAGAATTTCGATTTCGCCATCATTTCGTATAAGGCTCTTTCAGTCTTGGCTTTGTTGTGTTCATGCAATGATCGTTTGTCGTGTAGAGTAATGCCGTGTATGGGAGATATTTGACCAATCTCGAGTAACAGATACTCGTCTCGACATTGATGTACCGCTACAATCGTGAGATGATGTCTATCGACTACGTGCTGCCGATTGTCGGGCGCCTAAATGCCAACGTAGATCAAATCTTGATGAAGGTATCTTCGAGATGCGTCAATACGAAATATAGAAGGGATTCGAGTATTTAAGAAATATGAAGGCGTCTTAAGAATCATCTTAAGTTTGTGAAGATGCAAAGTTTTATGCTCTATTAGTTACTAGTACTATGGGTTTTACTTACTACATATTATTAACAAAATATCAGCTATCTCCCTGTCTTCAACTCTGCTCTCACCATTCGCAGTATCCCAATTCCCAAGCGAAATCAGCTATAGCATTTACAGGAACCCCACAATTCACATTCATGGGCACCTTTGGCACAACACAGTTTATGGGGGTTCCCTGCGCAAGCCCGGGGCATGTCAGGGAGCCACCAGTCGCTGTTCCAGAGAATACGCAGTCCACGAACCCATTGGAAGTAAATGGGCCGACTTGAACCGCCGCATCGGGTGTTGAGGCGGAAATCAAAGGTTGGGAAAAGACTCCAGGTCCGCTGCATGGGCTAACCGCTGTCCCGGGTTTAATATCGTATACGTGTGCCGAGTCGGTACAAGGGCTTTTGGCACAGGAGGCGTAATGGTATACTCGAATTGCGTAGGTGGCTATTCCTGCTAGAGGAGGCAAACTTGCTGGTGGCGGAGGAATACTCGTGTCTTTAGGAGCTGGAATTGGTGTTGACATCGTCACCGAGGGAAGACTTGAAAACGTAATTGGAGGGGGGGCACTCGTCATGCTAGGGGGAGCAGATGCGCTGGGACTCGCAGGGACCGAGGCTGGGGTTGACGATGGTATGCAAGCCTCTTGGTCCCGCTGAATGATCATAGGCGCATTTGCCAGCCCACTGAGATCATAGTTGAATGTCATCGTATTGATCACGTAAGCTCTTGTGAAAGATTGAAAGGCAGTTGCTAGTTTATTTCCAGCGCCATTATTGTTTGCCTGATACTGGAGGAGGCTATCACCGAGCGCACTGGCGGTACTGACTATAAGTGCATTTTGGCTAGATACCTTCTTAGCTATCCAAGAGGAGTATGCAGGAGCCCAGGTTGCAGACAACGGTCCTCCGCCGCCTGCTGAAGTGATTGGTTGATTACAGCTGGCTTTTTTTCTTAACAGGGCATCGATTCCTTGAAATGCTTGGTATATGCGCGTATTTGTGTCTTCGAACAGTTTCTTAACCTTGGGGTCTTGAACCATTGACATGACAACTGCAATGTTACCGAGCAGACTGAGAATTGCGTTTGGGTTTCCTTTATGATTGCTAATTCCTTGTAGTCCAGGGTTCCAGAGCTGATACATAGTGTTAGTGAATGATGGAAGACTACCATTAAAGGTTCCACTGAGGGTCATCAAACAGTGCTAGATGTTCGATCCTTTGCAATGGGGCAAAGCAACGTTGAGGGCATATTGCTACCATGAGACGAGAAGTTCAACCTTTAGGATGGAACCATTTTTCGTAGAATAATGAGAAATTTGGGATATCGAAAAAGAAGTTGGTAAGGTAGGTGACTATAGAGGAGAGAAACAGAGAACAGAAACGCTTGAAAGTGAGAAGCTCAAAGATTGATAGAAAATATTGTCCCAACATACACTTCCTTTCAGGCCATTCAATCCAGCATCCATCCCCAAAAAGTCGGGGTTCTCGAAAGAAGCTAATTGCGCGAATATCTTGTTGAGACGTGTTGCTCCGTCCATGGAACCTGGTGCATCAAAAAGAGCTTGGATGTTAGGACACGTGAAGCCCCCGGCTATTTGATCTTGGAAGAATTCGTCCAAAGTTCCTTTCTCATCTACTCGACCATCATCAGTCAAGGTTATTCTCAGATCCGTGGCCTCTACAGTTATGACTAGAGTAGGAGCTTTTACTTACAAACATGATCTATATTAACCGTTTTCGCTTTGCGCCCTCCGATCGTATATCCATCTGCTAGGACTTGTGCGGTATCCTTGAACGCCCATCCTGGAGCTGCGCAATTAGTGCCGGCTGTGGGTACAGCCCAGTAGGTGCCCGTCTTGAAGAACGCGTCCATAGACGGTGTGGGCACAACCTCGGCTGATGTAATCTGATACCCAGCAGGGTAAGCAGGCTTCGCGGTGTAGGGAGCAACGGAACACATCTTTCCCCCAATCATGGTTGTGGGTGCTGGAGGAGCCCGTTTTTCGAGCATAACGCGACCGGCTAGTGCTCTCCTTTGTGGAGAACCGTCATCCACAAGCGGATAGGAGTCGTATACAAAGTCGCAGCTGCCACACGTGGTCGCTGAACTTGGACATGATGAACTTGTTGGGGACGGCGTGGGTGGGGATGGCGATTCTGGTGTTTTCGGTCCTACATGCTGGTCAGTACCGCTGCCTCAACTGCGTAACTCTTTTGCTAGGGTTGATAGCATGAAGGATGCACGAATCTGGAAACCTACCGGGCCCAGGCGGCAATACAGGTGGGACCACAGGTGGGATCACAGGAGGGATCACAGGAGGGATCACAGGCGGTACGACTGGAACTATTATTTGGAACAGTAAGCCTTGGTCATTTTCGAGGGCGGAACAGTGAGTTGTCTTCACAAGCCTTACCAGGTACGACAGGATGAGGCACTACAACGACCGGACTCTTCGTAGTAGTACTCGACCCGTCGGACTTTGCCTTTGGGTGTGGGGTTGGTTTTGTGGCGGCCTTGCTCAAGGTTCGCTGGTGGCTTGTTGTTTTTACCTCCTTCGTTGTTGGCTGATGAGCGGTCTTGCTGTGAGATGGGACAGCAGCGCGTGAAGGCGCAACCGTTGAATGCTTCAGAGTTGAACGGGACTTGACATCCTTGTTGGAGTGCAAGGCCGCTTTCGATGTTTTCGTTTCATATTTATGATGATGGTAAAGAGTGGTCTTGCCAGCTATCAAGTTCCGGGACGAATCTAGGCGAATTTCTTCGCCATTAATTAATATAGGTGCACCACCTGGCAGCAAAGTGTGGCTCGCGATAACGACGTGTGCGGGATTAATGGTATATGTGCTGGTCTTGATCGTTACTGTCGCACGGTTGCTCGCTGGAGTGATGCTGTGGGATGCTTTATGGTTGACTATCGATGCCTCCTTGGCGTACGTTATTTGCATAGGAACAAAACAGAACAGGCACAGAAGTAAGGAATGTAGTCGACCCATAGTAATATGAACAATGGAAGAGTAAGACATGTAGAGAAGGAAATGTTTCGACAATCTATCACCATATGCCAGGCCCCAGTGATCAGATAATGTCCCAGCAAGAACGAGCACATTCTGCTGCAAGTGGAGCTATATAGGCTTTAGCATCATGATCGGACATCCCAACGGTACTATGAGCCGTAACAACGATCTACAAGTCATGAAGACAACAGAAGAAAGTGCGAAGACATCACCAAGCCAATGAGAAAGTAAGTATAGATCTTAGTGATGAACAAGACCTGCAGACGGAACTATGAAAGAGGGCCACTTTGAGCTGGGACCAGAAGCTGTCGTGGGAGGACTGCAGTAGGTAGTAAGCGGTCCAGCAGTAGTGTGGGGTCGGCTTCTAATACAGGTACCGGGAGTATCAACAACAAATTAACAGCGGGACGATTAGGAAACAAGATGGAAGTGGCATGAACAGAGTAGCAGAAAATAAAGATAATTTCCTTGGCAAGTAGGTACCGGTACGAAGTATGTCGACAGAGATAGAATAATCATGTATAAACAGAAGGAATAGTAGTAGTGGCCAAAGCAGAACAGTTTCCATGTCACCTGAATCATAACTGAGTGCAACGATACTTCTCTCTTCATACGGTACGTTGCCAGGATCAGTCTTCCCTAAAGCGAAGCATACAAGCACAACGGGAGACTTAGCGAAAATCGTCATTCTGGAGGGTGTGGTGGTAAATAGTGTCGGGATCCCTATGATACGTTTGTACCCGTTAAGCTGAGAGTTGTGGTTGAAGTGGAAATTGAGGTGAGACTACTCCAGTCCCTATTAACATGCAGGTGGAATGCGCTAACCCGGAAAGAGAGACGGAAACCGGAGACTCGCGTGCCGCGATAATCGGATTGGCGCGCCAAATGATCGCGTGGGGGGTCTCGGAGAATAAAAAGATAATCCTTCAGTGGGTGAGTGGTTTACCAAAATGTCGAGGTAGCTACCTCGGATACTGCTACTGAAGCACCTGCGTCGCTGCATCTGAATCCAGATCTGGATATCTATCGTCGATGACACTGGTCAAGCCACGTTTCAGATTTCCATGTGCCGCAACGGGCCATCTCCATCTGCATTATTCCAATACGTCCGTAGAGTACACACCACTACTAAGGCGTGGCGAGTCTTGGCAGAGGCTTTCATGGAAGTTGAAGTATCCCGATTGTGAATGACGGTCAACCGCTGATCCAAGCTCGTCATGTCTCACACTGAACGTTTCCCTTAACTTCCCAGAAGATATATTGATACGCTACTCCCTCGGCTCTTCTTCTGTATGGCTGGTGGTAAAGAACCTATGCCTAAACTTGCCGTATCTAATCGCCCATGTAGGAATCCAAGACATTGGAGCCAAGCTCTTGAATATTAGTGAAACTTACCGAAACCGACGTTGGGGGCTGCGATATGGGCCGTGCGGTTTTTTACTGCGCCGTATGTGGTGGCCCTCTCGAGGACATCAATACGAGCCCTGACGTACATGGGGAGTATGATGAGAATGTCCTCCCGAAGGTACAAACCAAAGTATGTCTTTTTCTATCTTGGAACAGCTATCGGCAAGGCGAGTGGTTGACGTCTACCGAGCACAGTGGTTAGGTGAATTTCGAGTTGTGGGTGATTGCAGTTTTCTGTAGGTTACCCCCAGAGTATAATGAGATGCGATGACATGACCGATAAAATATGGGGCAACGACTGGTATATGAGATTTTCTGAGAATCTTTCTTTCCTCAGTGGCGATGATGATTCTGGACTTTCCCACTTTTCCGTCTCAGCCCCTGCAAGCGATGCAGAATTTATGTGCGTTTCCATCGAGAACACCTTCCCTTCGCCGTCGTCCAAGTGGGCGGTTATGAAAGGGCGAAAATGGCAAGTATTTGAACAGGACGAGGCTGGCGTGGTTCTCTATCCTATACACGACTGCTGTCTACACATCATGGCTCAGACCAGTCGACGCAATTCTCGCCAAGCGAACAAGTCCTCTACAGCTTTTGCAAATGTGCAGAGTTACTACCAAGCCATGTTGCGCCTGCACTTGCGTAATACAATTGGTGAGGGTTGGGATTTCGCACCCTTCGGTCTAGAGTGGGAACATCAGTATTACGGTGCGCAAGAATTTGCTGACGGATTTTCATGGAGCTCGTGTCCTGGTTGGGAGGTGAGTCAAACCTTGTCAACTACACCGTTTTCTTCTACCAATTCGCGTGCTCATCTCTTATGTTAATTCAATAGTGGCTCTGTTCACCTCCAGACAAAATACCCGGGTTGACTACTTATATATTATCGCGATTAAAGCGAATTGACGTCAAAAATGAAAGCTTGACGGACCATGTGGAGATTACTGAAACATCCAGTCATACCATTTCACGTATCTCTTCCATTGAAAGGCTTCCTACCGAGATAGTCTCACAGATAGTCTCAAACTTGCAAACCACTCCAGCCCTGAGGCTGCATCAATGCAGCAAGACCCTCGCTGGCCACATCCCTTTGAATCAGGCATTCTGGCGGGAGCAACTTATTACGGGCGACCTCGTCGAGTATCTATGGGATCTTGACATGAAGGAATGCCGTCTCAAGGATTTAAGTTACCCTGACAAAACCGGTGCGCTCTGGGACTGGAAGAGCCTAGCAAAGACCCTAGTATCAGCACATATTCTGGCAGGGACACTAGCTGGGCTTTTTGAAGGCGGTCTAGACGAGCTATCCTCTCGCCACACATCACTAAGTCTCACCGCGTCGGATGTAACCATGCCTGACGCCCCAATCGGATTGAAAAATCGATGTCGTATTGTCAAGATTATTCGAGACATAGAGAGACTTGACGCGATAGAAGCCAAGGATCCGACTGTTGTGGAATACGGCCAATTGGCCGTTCCGCATAGGCTATCATTAAATCCTAGCACGGGTTGAGGGCTGGACAAATAGCTGGAAGATAAATGCCTGCCACGCGTCACCTGGAAGGCTTTGGTGCTTTCGCGATTCTCAGCAGGGATTGGCACCCACAAGCTATTCGGTATGCTAATTCTGGTTCTTGGTTTGTCCTAAGTTAAGCTTTGAATAGAACGAATAGTATACGTTACGAGAGTGCCTCTCAAAATCATTCCAGTCTTCTCTATATTCCAGCGATGCCTTTCTTTTCGGGCTCAGACTGAGTACCAGAAATACTTTAACAAATGGTTTTTGCGGCTTATCATATTTTCCTACAGATATTTCCTTATACCGTGCGTACAGTGTAAAGTCATAAGATGCAGTCGGTCTTACTATGTCCTCAGTATAACAGAGGTCGCCGCGTTTAACCTTCATGCGGAACACGCCGTTGTCATCTGTTTTGGGATGTGTTTTTTCCTCGAGTCTTTCCAGGCGAAAATGTTGTAGGGAAAACTAAGATCACGGACTCAGTGCCACAAGTAAAGTATGTCGGCAAAAGGAGGTCTGATTGTTGCAGCGACTGCAACCATGGTAGACGTACAGCTCCCAGATAAACCTTCGAGCTGTTGAGTCATGATAGTCAATGCCCTGACTGGATATTATAGCCTGACTGGGTTAGCGCAGATTCTTTCGTCGCAACACACTTGGGGGTCGTGGGGGTGCGCTTCGCACGCTAAGCCCTGGATAATTCCGAGAAATGAAAAGTATGAACTAGAATCAGCGAAATGCTCTCGTCATGTGAATAGCTAGTTAATTCTGATGATAAGCTCATCAAGTCGTACTCATGATGATATTTATAGCTCAATTTTGATATTAAGTGAGGGAATATCTCGATTATGCTTGATGGCTTATCAGTGCACATTCTGATGACTGATCTAAATTCTTTTGTGTAATTCGTCTTGAACCCTTTTGCGTAATTTGCACCAAACTCTTTTAGGAAATGTCAAGACTAGTTTTTCCGGTGTGAAGCCTCCTAAACCCCGGTCGCCTGTTACCATTCCCTTACTCTCGTTCCTCGTTCCAGGGCATCTACACTTTCACAACCAGAGAAATAGATCGTACATTCTTAGTCGCTCTATCACTCCCCCACGAAGTGACAGCCTAGATGTCTGCCCCGAACTGGATCAAAGGCTTTAATCTAGCTAGCAAGTCAATATAGGGGTCATAGATAAGCCCGTCAAAGCTGCTGGCAACACTAGAGTCAAATGTCAAAGTGGAGGAACGGCGAGGTTGAGAATTCTTGGATTCAATTCACTCAAGCACACGAAAATGTTCTATGCCTCGTCACCATTATCACCCCCGCACTCGCCCACCACTAGAACCCATGGCCAGCTATTAAGACGCAGGATCTTACTGAACCCCTATTCACACACGTACCTCTTGAAAGCATAATAGTATAGCTATCTTAGGAAAAGCGGAGAGACGCGAGTGGGGAACATGCGTAAAGATCAAAACAGATGAAGGATTAATGTATTCAGGAAATCAGACACCAGACATCACTGCTGCTCTTGTTCCAATAAATGATTTTCTCTCATTGCTCAGTATTCACTTCTGCGTCTCCTCTGTTTTCATTTCACGACAAAGGGCTGAGCGGAACCAAAGGGAGAAACAAGTGAGCGTTCCTCCCTGCTTATCCACTCCTGGCCCTCCATATCGCTGGCTGGTTACCTTCAGCCAAAATGATGCGAAAAACCGGCACTATGTCTGATAGAAATCACCGCTTCCACATTGCAGTTACCTCAATAACACCGATCACTAATACCATTGCACCCAATAGGACTCTGGCGCTTGGTACTGCCGGCCTCCTCTGTCCTCCTGTAAATTCTTCAGGTCTTCCTTGCCCAAAGCTTCCATTCGTCACCAACGGAATATCACTACTTCCAACTCGCAGGGTCCCAGATGCTTCCAAACTGATAGGAGTGCCCGAAATAGTGACGCCGGCTCCACCTGCGAGCAATGTGTTGCCATCCACTGAGAGAGCGGAAGCGTTGCCGATGAATGTTTGGCCACCTATAGTGAATGCTGATAGAGAAGGCGTATTTGAGGGAGTTTGGGGCAACACGTGTGTACTGCTCCCAATTATTAAATTACCAGACGGGTCTAGCGTGATGGGTGTGCCAGAAATGGTGATTCCAGATCCACCAGTGGAGATTGTGGTGGAGTCAATGCTGAATGCGGATGGATTGGCTGTAAAGGTTTGACCAGCAACCTTGAAAATCGATGGGCCTCGAAGGATCTCTGTGTTGCTGCCAATGATTAGATGTCCAGAAGAGGCGAGGCTGATGGAAGTGCCTGAAATGATAATTCCGGCTCCGCCCGCAGATAGTATTGTACCATCTATGCTGAACGCAGATGGATTGGCAGTGAATGCTTTTCCCGCTACGGTGAAGACTGCAGAAGTGGCAATCATTGCATTGTGGCTGCCAATATCTGCAATGCTACTCGAGCCTTGGCTGACAAGATTAGACGCTTCTGAGATGGCAGTATTAGCCGATTCGCCGTTGTGGCCTTTCTCAGGTTTGATCATGAGTTTTCCCGATGGCGCAAGTGATAAGATAGTATGCGCTAGTGTCACTGGATCTCCGCCGACCGAAAGAGTGGTTCCCCCCATAGTAACGGCAGAAGGGTCAGAGATAGTGATCGCTTGGCCAGCAGCACTTACAACCGTGGAGTCAAGAGCAGCTGACTGCACCGGAACGATGCTGGATCCTATCATGAGGCCAGATGGACCAATTGAGAGTAATGTTCCAGCAATATTTACTGCTGGCCCACCAGCGGAGATAATTGTTCTTCCGACTGAGATTGGTGACGAAGGGTTTGCAGTAATTGTTGATCCTCCAGCCGTAAAGATTAACCTTGCAGAATGGGATGCGGGTAGCTCAATAGCGTTGATAGCACCATTGTTCTCTGAGCTCTCAGCGGATTTAGGAGTACCAAACGCGCTGTAAATGATTTCTCCGAGTCCTTGAGTTGTCTGTCGATTTTCGTTCCCTTCAGCAGGCGGCATTGAAAGATCGTTTGACATCGGACGACGCGCAGGGAATATTCCTCCAAGTACGCTGTTTATGGCAGGCCCAATCTCCTGCTCTGTGTGCTGACTGGGCCCCTGATTAGCTTCTGATGCTGTTGGTGTTTTAGGTTCTGTTAACTTGTCAGATAACAATTCGTTTCCTGCACTTATTTTTGGATCCTGTAGAACGATCGATGTTGAACCGACTGAAGATGAGATTTGAGGAGCGTCTGTAGCCGTGCTTTTCACGTCGTTCGAAAGCAACCTTCCAGGATCAGAATGAGCTCCCTGTCCTGGATCGACTGATGGAGAAGAACTCGGGTGAGCAACAATCGTTTGTACAGGATCCAACGAAGGTTTTGCTGTGATTTCGGGAAGGTTGGGTGAAGCAGAATCAGCTGGCTTAGCTGAAGGCAGTACAGTCGATTTTGTCTCTATGGGCGTTGGAGTGATAGGATCTGCTAGAGTCGTAGGAGGTGTCATTGCAGCCACAGGACTCAAGGCTCTTGGTGGATCGAAAATTTCAAACATGTAGGGCCCATCAACATACATTCTCTGCACCCACTTGGTGCAATATTTCCAAGAAGGATCTAATTTTAGCAATTCCGAAGGTGGATGGATTATTGGATAGTAAGGCGGTCCGATAGTAGGTGCTTTCCCAGCGAATGAGCCAGCTAGACCCCATGACGGACATATAAGATCCTCAGTTCTGACAGGATTTGTATACACATCTACCGACTGTCTAGCCCAAGGCATATCGTAGAAAGTTCCTCCGATAGAGAGATTCAATGAAATAGTAGAGAGACCGCCCATGGGTACTGCCACGATCGGATTGGTGTAGACGGGACCAACCACCCCGCAACTATCTCTTACACTTGCTGTCCCAACGATTTGCAGATATAGGGAGGGAGATGTACTAGCATCATATTAGAATTATTGATGGGGACAGGACTCAAGAAGAAGGCTTACTAGGTGTATCCATCCGAGACGAAAATAGATCCATTGGTCATAAGGGACGCTACACGAGGCTCGACCTTCTTGGATCTTGTAAGTAGGATAGAAGACGAACTCGTCAAGGTATTACTCGTGGAACAATTACTGGTAGTTGGTCCGGGGAAATAAAGCAGTCTGATTTCGTCGATACGAAGAGTACAATCTCCGCAACAGTAGTAATCTAGCACTGGCCCCCCAAATCCGTAAACAGATCTCGAAATGCCAGGAGGAATGTAGTATTCCGGACTATTCAGTTGATTGCTCCCACAATTCGAATAGCTTAAACTACCGGAGCGTTTAGATATAAGAGTGGCGTCGGCAGATGAATGAAACCCGTGAGGCCCTCTTCGCAACCTTGAGGCATGTTGTACTCCATCCTCACTTGTAGGGATTTCAACGGCAGGGTCAAATGCCATTGGAAAATGGTCCGCATAAGACTTACATTCTGGACTGCGACCAAAACTTAAATGATAATCATCATCGAGTCCCATGAAATATACATCGTTTGTGCCTCTACTGGCCAAGTACCCATGCATTGCAGACTCGGCCTGTGCTGAGAGGTACTCTGAGCACGGTACGGTTGTTGTACTGGTCATGTTCGTTATATTTACACCGACTACTATGGAGCCGGTTTGGCATAAAGGTCCCCAAATATTGCAGACTGCTCTTGGATTGATAGCAGGCCTAATGAACTCAGGAGTAGAAGTAATATTGTTACGGGGACCAATCGCTTCGACAGAGAACCCTAGCATCGGATAGCCACACGTCAGTACCACGGGCTAACATCCAGCAACAACAACCTGTTTAAGGAGCGCTTTACGTGAGAACGAGATAACGAGGCCGGAACAGGAACTCACGAGAAAGAACAGACAAAGCTAGAGTTAGATAAGTCATAAAAATAAGACAGAAAGTCCTAGTAAAGGCCCCGTAGAATAACATAATGGTTTGGAGTGCAAAAATTCCAAGCGAATTTTGAGTAGAGCAAGAATATATGAGGTCTAGGATTGATCTAGGACCTTTGAATGGGAAAAGAAAGCTGGAGAGTTGCGACTATTTATTCCGTATTGATATTTCGAAAGGAATGGGAGAGAGAATTGAACTGAAGCAGAATTGCATGCGGTCCAACTTGCCACGATCTTACAGCCAAGGATCATTGATCAAACTTCTACTGACGGTAGGAACAGTGGAACTGCAGAGACGGCTTAGAATTGCTACGATGATTGAGGTTCGCCAATCAACGTAGCCGCTTGAGTCCCCTAGACCCTTCCGAACTCTGCGCCATGTACAACCAGATAGCTTTCGGCCTTCAAAATCGAAACGGGGTATACGTACTTTTAGGCAAACGTTTGCCTTGCGTACAATCATCTTCTCCTAAGCTGAATTGGACGAATCGGTGGGGCACTTTTCGCGGCTTAGCTTTCAAAGGGATTTTGTGTCACCTCAGGCACTCAGTCAGATTAACTGATTCGTTTCAGCTGACGCAGTGGAACACATATTAAAAGTCTTGCCTACACTCATGGCATGGATCGCTCATTGGTTTGAGCTGAGGTAGGAATTAGATCGTTGAAGCCCCCCGAGTTATCCCCTGCTGAATGTGCATATGCAGGCAACGTGCTTTGAGGTAAAACAAAGTTGAATTGAAGTCGGTTAGTAGGGAAAAATTGACAAAGCGATTTTCGTGGCTATTAAATCGTTTTCTTAGAGTTGCTGATACGCGACCAGATGTGGGCGAACAAGCCATCATTGTTGCTTATCAGCTGACTTCGGAGTACTATCTCCGCGACATCTGCGTATGGATCGATACACGTTATTGCTGTTGGAAAGGTCGCGATGGAGGTGCATCTATGCTGGCCGTGCTTCGTCAACCAATTCATGTGGGGGTCAAGCAACTCGGAAAGCCCAGACTTGAGATAAGACCATCTTTCCCTTTTACGTCTCCAACCCCAAGGCAATTCTGACTACTTGAGGGTTTCATGTCTTTATGTCCGACCTTTCGAAGCCTACCAGAAAATTTGGAGATGACCCTTGTGCGTTGATCATGTATCGTAATTAAGAACCGAGCATAGACAACGGTTGGATTTGCGCTTTGAACGTAGTGAGGTGACATGTTAACCTTACGGAGGCCTAACAAGATTGCTTTTGCAAAGAATGTCGATAAGGCAATGTATCAGCTCCGTTGAGAGCCAAGCGAGGGTTCTCTCTGTAAGGTAGCACAGACATCCCCAGCAGCAGAGCTTTTCCACCACCCCCTCTACAGTACTCTTCCTTTGCCTGACAGGGGTTTCGAGATTAACGAGGCTGTCCGATAAATATCGGGGATACTACCTCTATACAGACAAATTTCCGATGTTGCTAAGAGTACTTTCAACGCTAAAAGGGGTATTGGAATAAAGGACTTTTCAGGATTGTCACATGACCCGCTAGCTCGGACATGATCCTTCATCTTTCAAGAGTGCAGGATCATTCTTTATTTGAAGGATGTTTATGATGTACCTCTACAACTGTAATGTTCCCACAGTTGTCAGCTTCCTTTGTATTCCTCGAGTCAGCGATATTACCTGTCCTCACCTCGTCATCAGTTCTATATCAACACTCATTCTCATTGAGCCAATGACAATTCAACAGACTTCGCGAGATAACATTCTTGACGAGAACGGAAATACAGTTCCTCTGCAGGGTTGAAGAAGCTGATGAGCACAGAGCCGTAGGCCTGCGTCAGTAATCTCGAATGCTGCTACAGCAGTACTGAGGCTATTGGCACCTCGATTTCATCCGAGAGACTGAATAGGGAATATTCGAGTAATTAGGCTGAAGAAGAGCTAAATTTGGCAGAAATTGCATGTTTGGCTGAAGATAAGGTCAGGTCGCACATCAAGCTCAAGGGTATGAAGACGCCTTTCGTGATGAAACAAGGCATTAGACATCATTGCCTGCAGAACACGAGCAAGACGTCCGAAATGCAGGCACGAAGGGCACAGCATGCCGAAGCACGCGCTGCAAAATCTCCTTGGCAAATCCTCACCAATGAACAGTATTTCCTCAGGGTCGCAGACCCGTCAAGCAGGCTAAGGCAGGAGTGGTGTATGCGTCATGTACTCCAGGTTGCTTGGCGCTCGGGCATATCGGTCAAGGTGATGCGAACGCCTGCAGGGAGTGCAGCTGTTGACAAAACGTCCGGTTGGGGAAGAACAATATTGAAATTCCAAGAAAAGAGCATATTTGCCCTCGAAGACCGCTCAGCAAAATCTAGATTCCATCATCCATATGGTCCATTTCTGCGTGGCGTACTACGTGATCGAACAACCGCTCATGAAACAGCCTCCCCCCAAAAATAGCAACCGCCACAGAAACATCCACCCAATCCCATCCACTCAAATCCCTTGCATCACGTTTCAACCCCCCGCCGTCGCTCAGTGCGATCGTCCCCACAGACTCCACCACGAAGCTATGTAATGACACCACTGCGGCACATAGTACAGGCGCGCTTGTACCTTTATGAGGATCATCCGCTGTAATCGTCGATGATTTCTTGGCGGAGGGTGGCACTACTGCAGGTCAACCCTAACGCAACGGGCGGGATAGCACCTAGCTTGGGTCTTCGGTCTGGATCTTGCAGATACGAGGGGGATATCTGAAACGCTGGCCTCGTGGACGGATGTCCAGAGTGCATGATGCAGATTTTGAGGACGTCAGGTGGTGGGGTGAGTATCTGAAGAAGCGGACTGAAGGTGATCGAGCGAAGCTGACTTTTGTAATTTTACAGAGGTAAGGGCATTGATATGGGATCTTTTTAAAAAAGATCATGGATGGTTCGCGATTAGCATTGAGCAATGGCACTTTTAAATAAGCTATAAAGACAGAAGCTATGAACCGAATAGAGAGCAGGAAAAAGGCGCCCAGGCAATGCCGCTGAAAAGAGCACGCTATGGGCAGTAAATGCACTGCAATCCGCTTTTCTTCGTGAGACTCGGAAATCTTATCATTCATAAGAATCATAGACCATCAGACCCTCCTCCCTTAACACCGAATCACATGGTTGTAGTGTCCAGGAACCCTCGTCCTACACTTTTCACAATCAGCCCTGTAGCCCATAGACAGTATCGTCTTTCCTCCTTTTGATCCTACGGTTCCTTGAACTGCCTCCGGTGTGTTCATCTTTCGGTGCCGGTCTAGTGGTGTCCGAGGCTCGCAGATTTCGGTGCCCATGGCAAGTCGGTCTAGCATGCCTCCTGTAATTGTGGTGGGAGAATCCATGGCTTCATCTTCGCTGATCGGACTTGGCAGCCTTCTACGGCGAAGGTAAGACTGGTAGTCAATCTCTTGCATTGATTGAGAGAGCGTAGGACCGGAAGTGACATCCGGAGGATCCACATCCATACTGGTATCGATAGTACGGAAATGGCCATATATAGGTGTCGGTATTCGCCCACCGTTGACAGTGTCATGCGAACCCCGACTTCCAGGTGTTGGCAATAGTGCGTATTGGGGAGACCTGGGTGGCGATGTTGCCGCAATGGTTCTATTCCAAGGTATAGGGGACGTTGAGGGCTGAGATTCGGTCATATCCATATCCGAATCTATTGCTTCGTCGATATGTAAGGTAGAGCTCATGGTGAGCTGCGAGGATTGCAAGCGTAGCGATGTTGGGAACGGATAGGATGGCTTCTCGTCTTCGTCCTCGGACGACTCTATCGGAGTCACAGCCGGGGTGAGGAGGGATTTCGGCATAGTACGCGGGGACTGGGAGAAGAGGAACGTATGCTTGGTCGTGGGTGAGGATCTGAATGGCAAAGTGCGAGGTTTCTGCCAGGCTGCCTGTTAGCCTTGCTCTGGCAACATATCGCGCGTTTGATATTCACCTTGTGATCGTGTCTTAACTCCTCCAACTCATCCTTATCCTCCTCTCTGGACCGTTTAGTGGACATAATAATCTTGCCTACGTCATGGAACAGGCCAGTCTGCGCGAAGTCCATATTTCTACACTTGTTGATACAACAACGAGCGATATGAAAAGGTTGGGGTATCTGGCAGAGGCGAGTATAAATATGCGGAGCGATGCGTGTACGCAATACACAGTAGAATGAAGATTAGAGAGTGATGTATTCAAGCTTCTCATTTCGCATAAACAGTGGATATGCTGGGGGTTGTAGTGCTGTGATAGCGCGCTGCAAGCCAAAGATCTTGTGACGGGAAGTTGGTTCGGTCTGGGAATCACCGCCGATACACGCTATGTTAGTGGTTTCGATATGATACAAGTGCACGTGCAACGCTAGGAACATGTACGTACCTTAAGGTACGTAATGCACCCGAACCATGGATATGCGGAATAAGGTACCCCATCCATGGATAAAACGTTCAAATCCATGGATCAAACGATAATCCACGGATCGGGTCATTGTTAGATTTTGGCTGCGTCCTCTTGTCCTTTTCTTCGTCTTTCTTCATTGCAGACTGATGATGAAGGTTTTGACTTGATCTCGTCATGCGATTAGGAGGTGTGCAGAGTTACAAGACGACAGTGAGATTGTCATTCAGCTGAAGATCAGAGTAGATTCGAGAGTTGCTTCATGATTCATGTGTATTCTGATTCATCAATATATCATTTGATCCATGGAGTCTCCGGTACCGGTGAACAAAAGCAGGGAAGGTTGTGCCGAGGCTACATCATTCTAACGGTTCTACGGAAGACCGACTTAGGCCACCGTCTGGTCACCGCTCTACTGGTGTTGCCTTGTCTACTCGGTTTGAGAATAAAGAGCAGTCAAGTACGTGCGGGTGCTTGACCGAAGTTCTCTTATAGTGATTCAAGTGACACAAAACCTTTAATGCATTCGGCTACGGTGAACATGGAGTTGAACGAGAACACCAGAGGTTCGTTGTCTTACAATGCCTTCCATGCAATACAGCTCATCAAGTAACGATTGCCCAGTTCTTGGGCAGGATCCTCTTATTCCACCCGCGCTTTTGCAGTCAGAGGTCCCCGCAGTATGCTCTACCCCACGACCTTGAATCCGATCGCGAACTCACAATGAACCAACCTAGTTAGATACAAGCAACCAAACAGTCGCCAAAGGCCGCCGCGAGGCCATCGAGATCATCACACTGAAAGATGACCGTCTCCTCGTCATGGTCGGTCCATGTTCGCTTCATGATCCGCAAACGGCCATCGAGTACGCCGAGAGAATGCTTGACTTATCCCACAAGCTCTCAGATGATATTTGCGTGATAATGCGCGCCTACCTTGAGAAGCCAAGGACAACCGTGGGATGGAAGGGCTTGATCAACGATCCAGAGATTAACGAAACATTCAAGATCAACAAGGGTTTGAGGGTGTCACGGCAACTGTTCTGCGATCTCACTGGGCTGGGCATGCCGATTGCTAGCGAGATGCTGGATACAATTTCACCTCAGTTCCTCTCGGATTTGATATCCCTTGGAGCAATTGGCGCTAGGACTACGGAGAGCCAACTTCACCGCGAGCTAGCCAGTGGACTGTCTTTCCCAGTTGGATTCAAGAACGGCACAGATGGGTCTCTTACCGTGGCGATCGATGCCGTAGGGGCAGCTGCGTCAAAACATCATTTCATGGGTGTCACAAAGCAGGGGTTGGCCGCTATTACCAGGACGAGTGGGAATGAGCATGGCTTTGTTATATTACGTGGAGGCAGCAAGGCAACCAATTTTGACCGGGAGAGCGTCAAAGCTACCCGAGAGGCACTGAAGAAGAAGGGCCAAAAGGAGGTCATGATGATTGATTGCTCCCATGGTAAGCATGCCGAATCACGTACGCTAGACTAGCAATAACGATTTTCACAGGTAACTCCAACAAAGACCACCGCAACCAACCAAAAGTCGCACAAGTTATTGGGGACCAGCTCCGGGAAGGTGAGACCGCCATCGTCGGCGTGATGATTGAATCTTTCATCAATGAGGGTAATCAAAAAGTGCCACCGGAAGGCCCGGCGGCTTTAAAGAAGGGAGTCAGTATCACTGACGCTTGTATCAACTGGGATTCCACGGTTGAGATCCTCGAGCAACTCGCCGAAGCAGTCCGCGCTCGGCGAGCTCACGTTGGGAAGCAGACGAATGGAAATTCCCATTGAGCTTAGCGCTTTGGCGTCTCAAACTTTGATCTTTACAGCGAGCATGGCGGTTCATACAGCATATGGGAAGGAAGGTGAACTCCTAGATTCCTGATACTTTGTTCGGGTTAAAGAAAAGCTCAACCTTCTCTAAATAGAAGCATACTCTGAATTGGATTCTACACCACAAATTTAATGGTACTGGCTTATCAGAGTGCTAGTTTAATATGAAGCCTAAGGTAATCTTGAAATCCGCCTCGCTGAAATACAGGCCCATGCAACGGATCGGTGCTAACCACCTACGTATTCTATCGTATGTAAGGCATGATTACGTATCCCGTAGTGCACTTCACTTAGAAAACGCCTCTAGCCTCAAAGCAGGGCCCTGAAACACCCGTTCCCTCGCTTTGCTATTTCGGGGATTTCAAGCTTGAATCTGATCATCACCACTGAGACACCATTCAGGAGCGTGCCCGTCTAGATGTAGATCGTTTGTCTCGCATAAGGTGTGAAGATACGGTTTTCGGGTTTTGCTTAGCTGATCTTGAACTTGGTCGGCAGTTCCATTGTTGTGTGTTTCCGAATCGGGAGGAGACAAGTGCAGAATTAAGCTATGGTGTTAGTATGAAAAAAGAGGATAGAGTATAGAGGATAGAAACGAGGGAGATACTCTGGTGCATTCACAAGGCACCCATGTCGGGGAGTAAAAGAGGCATCCCACTTATCACTCCGCTAAACATATTTAAATCCTTTCAAATTTACCGTCAGCTGTAACGCAGAAAATCCAACGGCTTTAATTCGAATCCAACCAACAGATATAAGAAATGGTGTTCGGATACCACGTCTGTTTGGACGCAAGGTTTTCAATTGATGCAATCAAACAAAAAGCCTTAATCGATTTTCGTAGGCTGCTCGTTCGGACAGTGGTCTACGATAGGCTAAGCCCACCTGGACAGCTTGCTTTGCATCCATCATGGGAGGTGAGAGTTCCGCCTTGAACAGCTGCGCTGTAAGTTTCTTACATATGGCTCAAGGAGTATCTCATTTCCTGTATGTATCAACCGACTAGATATTGCGTTACCTAGCCTCGAACATAAGATAACCAATGTTTGTACTCCGTACTGTAGAAAGTACTCTGGGAGGTAAGCACGTAAGGTATCATCTGGAATTCTGGATAGAGTATTGGACCCTTGGCGCTAAGTTGGCGCCTATCTTAGTCTACACGATAAGGAAAAGTAGAATTCCTTTCACATTCAATTATTGTTGAGCGCTTGTCACTGACCGCGGGACTCTTCACCTGAGCATTGGAAGCCGAGAGATAGGTTTAGTACCCTCGTGATGCTTCGATTAGAACCAGAAGTCTCTGTTCCCTCTCCACAACCCTCTCAATGACAGAGCGCAGACGCCTACATATCTCCCCCTTCAGTCCAGAACTCCTTCCCACCATACTTCCCTCGCCAATCCTCAAGACAGCAACAAACATATCTTACCACACTCTCCAAACCTTTCCTGAGAAGCACTACGGGTATGTCGAGCTTCCGCTCATAGAGGCAGACAAAATCAAGAAGAAGCTCAATAGATCCATCTTAAAAGGATCAAAGATGCACATAGAGGCAGCGCGGCCAGAGAAAGCGAGCAAGAGGACTAGAGAAGACGAAGTGGCCGATGAGAGTGGTATAACCGCGAAGAAAGCGAAGAAAGGCAAGCCACAGAGAGAGGAGGGAGTTCTCCCGGGCTATGAAATACCAAAAAATCGAAAGATCAAGCGGGGTTGGACAGAGGCGCTCTCGAAAGATAGCAAGAATGCAAAGATGCGGAAAGATAAAAGCGACAAAAAGGCGAAACCAAAAAAGTCGAGCTTTACGGACAAACCTGAATGTCTATTCAAAACCACCCTACCTCCCACTGCTACGAAGCTAGAGGGAAAATCCACGGCTGGCGACAGGGCAAAGAAGAAGATACGGGGGGACTCTGATCGAGCGGTCGTTGTTCATGAATTTGAGAATACAACAAAGCACGCGAGCTTTCTACGGAATGACCGAAGCAAAGCTGGGAACCCATCGACTTCAAGGTTTGTGGACGATATTGGTTGGGTAGATGAAGATGGCAATGTTGTGGAAGCTCTACCGCAGACACGGAGGGCCAAGGCGAAGGTGGACAAAAACAACACGACTCCTGGTGATAACACAGAGGCGAGAAAAACAGGCAACACCAAATCAGACGGTCTAGCTGCTCCTAGAACCCCTGTGGTTGAAGACGACGAGACGTCTTCAAGCGGTACTACTAGCTCAGAGAGCGATAGCGAAGTTAGTAGCGAAGCTAGCTCGCCCGCCGCAAGTCCAATCCCGGAAGAAGACTCAGAAGCAGACCATAAGGATACTGAAATGGCATCGGGCTCCGCCGGAGACGACAAGCACGGCGCACTTACAGACCAAGCTCAGTCCCTTTCCATCACCCGCTCCTCCGCTACCCCTCCACCTTCCAACCCCCAGACCTCGTCATACGAAAACCAAGAACATGAAGTCCACCCCCTCGAAGCTCTCTTCAAACGCCCCACCAATACTTCCTCCCAAACCCCCAAAAAACCCAACCTCGAAGTCCGCACCTCTTTCTCCTTCTTCGACCCCAACGACCATGATGGTGGAAACGGAAACACGAAGCTTGTAGCGCCACAGACACCATTCACGCAGCAAGATATCCGACAGCGAAGTCAGCGTAGCGCGGCGCCAACGCCTGACACGGCGGCGCCAGGGAAAACGTTCAATTTCGCATTTGAAGATGCCGAGGAGGATGGGAGCGATGAGGAAGACGTGGAAGCGAGGGAGGGTGATACGCCGCTGACGGGGATTAAGGCTAGCGAACTGGATGGCGCGAAGGGTGAAAAAGAGGAGAGTGAGTTCTCGAAATGGTTTTGGGAGCATAGGGGGGAGACGAATCGAGCTTGGAAAAAGAGGAAGAGAGAGGCGGCGAAAGAAAAGAGGCAGAAGGAGAACAAGGAGAGGAGTAAGAGGAGGTAGGGGGGATCGGAGAAGTGCGTTTGTATGTGGATGTTCGAGGTTTCAGGAACCGTGTGGGTTATGCGATACGAGTCACGACATCTTGCTTACGTCTTCTGTTACATATTGCATGCGGTCCTCAGATACATCTGGCTAAGAGCGTATAGAACTCTACTACATATTCCGCATGTTCCTACTCGTTCAACATTCTCAAACCCATACATGCACGCCCAATGTTTCCGCATCTCCTTGCCATTCAGCTTCCCAGACCGAATCGTTCAGCCTTCCCTTCCCCCTCTTCTTCCCCACTTCCCCACTCTCTCGTTCTCCCCACCTCCCCAAACTACAACTCCGCGTCTTTTCCCCACCCGCAAACTCACCCCCCTCAACTACTCCCAAACCTCCTCAGCACCCCCCTCAACCCCACCACCCCCTTCACCCTCCGAACCGCCCTCCCCCCGCTCTCCCCGTCCTTCGTCCCCCCACCCATCATCTCCTCGTTCCTCGCCCGCCACCTCTGCACCCGCTCCACGCTCTGCTTCCGCAGCCGCTCCCGCACCGAGGCCGTGTCCGAGCACGCGTCGTCGGCACCGGGGGAGGCCGAGAGCGCGAGCAGGGCGAGGAGATGGTCGTCGCAGCGCGCGGGCGTGGATGCGGGGTCGCGGCGAGGTGGTGCTGGTGCTGGTGCGTGGGAGTCTGCGGGAACCGGGTTGGCGAAGGGGTCTGCGGTGTTCGCGGATGAGGAGGAGGCGGGGGGGGCTCGGAAAGCGGAGTATTGCATGCGGGGACCCGGGCGCGGGGGCACGATGTCGATTTTCCACGGATCGGTCGGGGCGGAGGCGGGCGGGGATGTGGCGTTGCCGGGCGAAGGCGGAGAAGGGCGTGTTGTCAGCGATGCAGCGTTGTGGTGTGCGGACGCGGCGCCGTGGGCGTAGAGGAATATCATGCCCTGTGCTGCTTTCTGCGCCAGGCGCTGTTTCTGGCGTTCGTGGGCGAGGAGGCGGTCGCAGCTTGGGCCGCGGAAGGGGGTGAGGTCGAGGTTGAGGTTGAGGTTGCGATTGAGATTGGGGGGGTTGGGTTGGGAGAGTGAGTTTTGGCGGGTGTAGGGGTGGCGGGGGTGGGGTGGTTTGGGGGGGGATGGGGGATGGGTTGTGTGGATTAGGGTTGTCTTTAGGGGATGGTTTTCGGGGCCCATTTCTTCATCTCTGTTTCTGAGTCTTCCGCGGCTTTGGGGTCTTGCTCGTGCTGGGCTTGGAATTTGTTGTTGTTGTTGTTGTTGTCTGCTTCTGATGTCAAGAATTACGTTCTGTTGTCTCCTTCGCTCCCTTCTAGTCCGCTCGTCGCTTTCTTCCTGTAGCTCTACCCAGCTTTCTTGTCTCTCCGCCCTCGCTTTCCTGCCTCGGCATGCATCCCACCCAAATGCCGTACATACCATTGCCCCTACAAATCCTAGTATGCCTGTGACGATGACGAACCATTTCACTCCGCGCCCAGGGGCTTTCGCTTCCGTTGCCGCTAATACAATCGACACGGTCAAGACGATGACACTGACGAGAAAGCCTGCGGATAATGCCCAGAGTAGCATTGTATGTCGTTTCAGCAATCTCCTATCCGCTGGCGGTAGGGAGGAAAACGTAGCTGGAGCGATAGCGGCGGTTGTGCTGTTGGCGCCGTTATCGGCGGCGAAATCGTTTGCATCGAAAGATGCATAGGAGCAGGGCGTGGGTCGCGTGAGGTTCCTAGAGAGCGAAGGGACCCTGATGTGGTGATGCGAGGGGCACTGGGAGTGGGCGGAGATGGATCGGCGGTAAGGGCTGTGGGAGTGGGTGTGAGTGCCGAGGGGAAGCGGGAGAGAGAGGGAAGAGGGGGAGGATGGAAGCATGTGAGCTATGTCAGTCCGGCTTAGCTAGATGCCACTGATGGATAGCGGTATTAGCAATGATGGTCGTAGTCAAGAGTTTCATATTCTTAGTGTGGATAGAGAACAAGTGGATGGCAGGACATGATCAAGAACCGCAGCTTCTTTAAATAGAGCCTGTGGTGATATGAATCAACTGGCGGGCTGAGTGCGTGGGAAAGATTGAGTGAATCCGACGCAGGTGGTCAGGGAACGCCAAGATTGATATTACTTGATTGAGAGATACGAATATGAAGTGAAAATGTAGAATAAGAGAATAATAGAAATTCATGGCATAAGCGATAATAGGATATTTATTACGCAGAGCTAGAAAGGTCCTGCCTGACTGTACCCAGAATATGTTCATGTCAAAGATAACACAAAGAAAACTGCGTATTTTGGGATTGTACTACCACCGGATCCAAGAATCGAAATTACGCTTTTATAAGAATAAAGCTCTCTCGAGCATTTGAAAGTATGGAGGGGATATAGGATACAATTTTCGGATTTGACTTGTGAAAGGGTTATGCCTGGCTTGGGCGTGGCCCATTTGAATGGCTGGATAGATTCAATAGCTTTTTTCTGATGGCTAGTGCATACTTCTGCGTTGGTCGAGAGACCGTGCTAAAAGCATTTCCGCCTAAAAGCGTACAAAGATCCCCGAAATCGACGAATATTGCATGCCATGTACTCCCGTATACAGAAGAAACCGGAGCTACTCCGACCTCTCGGTCCAAATGGTCGGAAAAGGGATCATTGGGCTATTTCTCAAGGAGTGTAAAGAATGAAGTATAGACACCATGTTTGGATATACCTGACCTTCGAACTCCGCCTTAGCGTGGCTTATCAGGTTCATACGCAGGCATTAAAGCTATTTTGGCACCATTTACGGCACAAGTCAGCGTAAGCCATTCCTTCCATGGCCCGGGCTCGCGGCTTTCAACGCTCTTGAATTCTTGCATCAAGCGAATCGTAGTATAACTCGCCTCGGTAAGAGCAAATTGTTCTAAGGGCAGTTAGCAAGACATGACACTGAAGTATTGCGTTCGCTGCACTTACGGCCGATGCAGATCCTAGGGCCCCCGTTGAATGGCAAATATTCCCAACCAGGTCTTAGAGTCTCCCATCTTTCGGGCTTAAACTCCTCGGCGTCCTCACCATAGAACTCCTTACGTCGATGCATAGTAAATACCGAGTATTGCACATAAGTCTTTGCGGGGATGAAGAGAGGGAAATCTCCATGGGGGCCGCCACCGAGAGGTAAAACCGTATCGACAACTGACATTCGCATGTTGGAGGGAACCACGGGATGCAGCCGCAGAGCTAGATTGAAATGTTAGTTCCGTAACATTCCAGTTGAGCATGTCGCTTACATTCGTTGAGTACCATTCTCAGGTACTTCATGTCTTTGATCTGTGCAAACGTCGGCTTGTCACCCTTGAGCGCGTCCACCTCAATACGTAGCTTCTTCCAGATATCAGGTCTTTGTGCAAGGATGAACCAGACATTGCTCAACAAGCTAGCCGTGGTATCACGACCGGCCAGTAGGATGTTAAGCATTTCTGATCTGATCTGTTGAGGATCATTCGTTCCCTTGGCTAATTCGTACAGAAAGATATAACGTCCCTTCCCCTCTGAATCTTGCTTCTCGGAGTTGAGAGTCTTGCGGTATTCCAAGGCTCTTTGGACATAGCGATCTATGAAGCCGTGTACATATTGGATATCTTTCCTAAATTTAGAGCCGAAAATCCAGGACCACAAAGCGCCATTGCGAAACCTAGTGGTGATCCACTTTTGCGACTCGTTCCACGCTTTTGCAAACTCTTGGCCTCCATCGCCAGATGTACGAGTGGCAAGAACGTTGGTCGATTCGCCGTACAAGAATTCGGTAGCTGAGTCAATCGTCAGCCGGAAGAATAGGTCCTCGATATCGACGGTAGAACCATCACGCGGAATCGCTTGAATCAAATGGCTGACATGGGTCTCGAAAGTTTCAAGGTCGCCTACTTGGCTGCGCACGAAGTTCGGCCTCAGAAGCTCGCGAGAACGGTGCCAGGCGGCGCCATCAGTGGTAAAGATACCCGGTCCGAGAACAGGAAGAAAGGCAGCCTTTCTACGGTCTGGCAACGACCAGTCCTTGAACTTCAGCGCCAAAATCGTTTTCAGGTTTTCCGGCTCCGCAGTGACGTAGATGTTCGTAGTCAAGAGCCTATTGTAAAAGGTGTACCCATTGCGTTGAAAGCGACCTCGGATGTGTTCGAGTAACCTGTGCTCTTTGAAGGCCTTGCCATTCTCCACGAACAATTTCCAGCCGAGAACGGAGTCTACCCATGGGTTGAGCTCGGGGGAGCTCTTGATAGGTTTACAACCATTGTCTTTGACCATACGACGTCGAGACACACCGATAGTATATTGCCAATAGATGTAATAGAATGTGTACAGAACCAGTGCCGCCAGAACAGCCTGGATTGAACTGCCAATTACCTTTCCATCAAAAGGAGGAGCCATATCGTAAACAATCTATTGGCAAAGCGGTCAGAACTAAGGTAGTGGAAGGTTGATAGGACTGATGTCTAGACCGTCGCATGAAAGAAGCCTTAGCTTGCAGAATGCTGCTTAGGCAATTTTTGAGCGACAGTTGTTGGAAGGTGCAGTTGAGTAAGTTGGAGATGAGTTTGAGGGGGTAAGAAAGCGTAAGTACTGAGAATGACGATACCGGCCGGGTTCCGTGTACACGCAGGAGGTACGGCAAGGCTTTCGCATTGGAGCCATTTGACGAGCAGACGAACATGATGTTGAAATATGCTATACATACCTGAATAGGATTGTTCCAAAGAGTGTTCACATTTTGGCCGATTCGTAAACCAACACGTGAAAATCCTCAAGATACGTTGTAGACTTGTAGTTGAGTATTAAGCCGAGGTTCTTTCTGCGATGTCTCGATTTAAATTACTACCTAGTACTCGTATTTACCTCAGTCGCACATCTAGTGCTGTACCATTTCGACAAGGGTACCTTACGGTTAACGTACAGTACTGTAGTCTGTAGGTACTTATCCCTTGCCTCAGATCTCAGACGTGTCACTAACTTCTAACGGGGTTAGCCGATGCTTATTAGCGTATGCAGAAAGCTCTGCAATCCTTGGCATTCATTTTTGCGTTACCCCACGGTCCCTTTTGTATGGGGAATTCGAAAATTCAGTCCACCCCCCCCCCCAACTGCGGAAAATTGAAGCTATTCAGACCTCTTTGTTTGTTGACGTTCTTGTAACCGTTTTCATTCGAAATGCCTCAACGCCGGAGTCAAAATCTACATCTAGATGACCCCCTCACCCCCTCTAGAGCATTCGGAAGGCGTAGGAAACCGACGACTCGGGCTGAACAGCCGTCAAACGAAGCATGTCTGCTACCCAATTCAAACGAAGCTCATCGTTTTGTCTGACTCCTACACGCTGTCCTTTTTTATTACTTCAGCGTCTCCTCTTCAGAATTCTTGATATCGTGGATTGACGCACGTTAATGCCCCACTCCTCCCATATGTACCAGACCATCTCTTTCTGCATAACCCACGGCTGTTCCTCGAGGTAGGCTATGAGGCCATTTTCAGCTGCCTTAAACACCTTGCGGGGGGCCCCTTTGGGGCGAAACTGAGATTTAAACGGTGACGAATACATGAAGAGATTCTCTAGAATGCTATACACTGTTCTAGAACAGCAGTGAACCTCTTCGGCGATGGCGGCGAGTTGCCAATGAAGTAGTAGAAGCCGTACGATTCTGGAGCGAATCGCTGCAGGTAGTGGGCCGGTCATAGCTGAAAATGCGTTAAGAACGTCAACAAACAAAGAGGTCTGAATAGCTTCAATTTTCCG
>JAABUO010001010.1_pt1 | contig 40521 bp, 40 predicted proteins | sample 5559291 | NCBI WGS metagenome assembly JAABUO01 (sample SAMN10711878, study PRJNA513372) | rock metagenome | isolation source: Antarctica rocks | place: Antarctica: Victoria Land, Finger Mt sud
TCTACCGCAGTGTTCCCGCCAGCGGCGGCAGCGCCACCGACGCCATCGCCCAGGCGGCCGCCCGTTGGGGCGTGAGCTACAATTGGCTGCTGCGCGTGGCCTCGTGCGAGTCGGGCCTCAACCCCGGTGCCCACAACCCCAGCGGCGCCTCGGGCCTGTTCCAATTCATGCCCGGCACGTATTTCTTGTATGCCTCTCAGATTGGCGAAACGCGCTCGTATTGGGATGCATATGGCGCTTCCAACGTCGCGGCTTTCATGTTTTCAAGAGGCCTTGCGTATCAATGGTCCTGCAGATAAATAGCACGGCCATCATTATACGTGTGTCCATTTCTTGCCGTTGACGATATCCCTGATGGATCGGTGGCTCATCCCAAAGAGCCTGCCCAATTCGGCCTTTGACACTCCTGCCGCATAGCGAGCCCTTATATCCGTCACCTGCTCGTTCGTCAATTTTGCCGCAGGGTTATTTTCACCTCGGGGCCGGCTCTCTGGATGAAGTCGTGACCCACTGCGGTCACCACGCGGCACACGTTCGGGGTGAGTGTAGGCGCCGCTACGCTCACCCCGCGCCGCCCGCTCCGGATGTAGACGTAAGCCACTCCTATCACCACGCGGGCGACGCTCAGGACGTGTGTATGAGCCATTGCGTTCACCACTCGCTGTACGCCCTTTAGACTGTCGATCCGCCACATTCTCACGCAAGAGAAACTATCGCAAGTATCAAAGGTGCGACGCATTGATGACCTGCCGGAAGAACGCGACGAGGCCATCGGCGTGGTGGTCGAAGGTAAAGTCCATGCGGCAATTCCACACGTTCTCGCGCAGGCGCGCCATGCGTCCACGATCGTCGAGCTGGGCGCGCAGGTCAGCCATATCCGTGGCAAAGACACCGATGTCGTAGGCGCGCGCCAGCGTCTGCGTGGCCACGATCGAGCCGGAATTGTCGCCCTGGATCATGGGCAAGCCGGCGGCGGCGAGCGTGGCGATGCGGGCGGGGTAGTTCAGGTCGTCCCAGATGGCGCGGCGCAGTTCGCCGCCGTTCTCGCTCCGGAAGAGGTGCAGCCAGCCGGCGTCGTAGCGCGAGAACTCACGGACCCAGCCCTCTGGGCCGGCGTTGGGGTGTAGGTGCAGATGGCGCGGGGCCAGCGTGCGCGCCTGCTCGATCCAGCTGACCCATTGCCCCTGTGTGAAGTCGCCGTAGAAGTGCAGATGGACGCCCTGCGCCGCGAGTTCGCCAACGGTTCAGGGGTGCAGCCCGATGGGGCGGCCGGCCACCACGGTGTGGATCGCGCCGTCCGCGTCGGAGAGGCGCGCCACGCGGTCGTCGCCGAACCACTCGCGCTTGGGCAGGTCACCGTCCAGGACGATCGTGGGCGCGCGCCCCGTGAGGCCGGGCACGACCGTTTCGAACCAATCGCGCATCGCGGGGCTAGAGTAGATCTGCCCCTCGGCGCGCGTGTACAGGTCGAGGAGTTGGGGCCACAAGCCCTTCTCCAGGCAGATAAAGGGACCTTCCTTGAAGTGCCACACGAAGGGGACGCCGGGGTTTTCCGTCAGGACATGGTGGGCCAAGGGGACGGCCTGCCAGTTGAGCAGGGCATAGATGACGTCGGGCTTGACGCGGCGCACGGCCTCCTGCCAGCCCTGGCGCGGTAGGTCCTGGACATGGCCGAAGGGGAACGGACCCACGGTGTTGAACCAGTAGGGCTCGGGCGTCCACAGGCCATAGAGGGTGTGCCCGCGCTCCTCCAGCGCGAGGATACGCTCGGCGTTGTAGGCGAGCTCGCCCACCAGCAGAATCTTCAGCCCATCGCGGGCCGGCGGCGGGGCGGGGCGCTCGTTGAACGGCCGGTAGTGCGCGGCCTCGTCGATGCGGTTACCGACCGACGAGTGGAAGCGTAGCGGGCCGGCGACGTGGTAGCGCGCGCGATAGGGGTTGAGGCCGCCGAGCGGTTCGCGGATGACCTTGTGGCGCTGGTCGGGGTGGTCGACCCACTCGCACGACACCCGCTCCGTGCCCACGAACCGGCCGTACGGCCGCAGCCGCGCCCAATACATGCGCTCGAAATCGTCCGTGACCAACTCCTCGCGCGTCGTCCAGCGCTCGTCCACGCGGCGATGCGCGACCTGCGCGAGCTGCAGGGGGTAGCCCTCGACGAGGCCGGGCGCGGACCGGTTATAGTGGTGGCGCGCGCCAGAGTAGACCAGCACGGCGCCCTCGTCGCCGTCCAGGGCCGCGACGAGGGTGGCGAGATGTGCGGCGTAATAGACGTCATCGGAGGGCAGGTAGGCCACGAGCGGGGCGCGCGCCATGTCGAGCGCCACGTTGAGGGCGCCGCCGAGGCCCCTGTTGCGCTCCAGGCGGCGGTAGCGCACACGGGGGTCGGCCAGGTACGTGGCCACCGCCGCCGCGGTATCGTCGGGGGAGCCATCGTCGACGATCACGAGTTCCCAATGGGCGAAGGTCTGCGCGAAGAGGCTGTCGAGGGCGCGGCGGATGAAAAAGGCGTGCCCATACGTAGGCATTAAGACCGTGACGGCCGGCGCTATCATTGCTACCCCTCCTGGCACGCCGCTATCTCTTGGGTCTCCACGCGCCCGCGGCTGCCCGCGTCATCGAAGACGTACCCCATGCCGGGCAACGTACGAATTGGTTGCGGCCTGCCTGGCAGCAGCATAATCTTCTTGCGCAGGTGACGGATATGCGTCTTGATCACATTGACGTCACTATCGCCCGCGCCGTGCCGCACCTCCCGCAGGATATAGTCGGCCGACAGCGCCTGCCCGTCGTGCGCCACGAGCAGGCGCAGGATCCGGCCTTCCATCGGCGTCAGACGCACCGTCAGTCCGTCTGGCGCCGCCAGTTCATACGTCGCCGTGTCCAGGACGGCGTTCGCGACCTGATACGTCCGCTCATCCTCACGCTCCGGCCCCGCTAGAGGTCGTAACGTGGCCCGTCGTATGATAGCCTTGGCGCGCGCGATGAGCGTCTGCATGTTGAAGGGTTTGGTGACGTAGTCGTCCGCGCCTCCCTCGAGGCCGTTGATGACGTCCTCATCTTCGATGAGCGCTGTGAGCACGACCACGGGCATGGCGGAGAATGTGCGCAGGGTGGCGAGCACTGTGAAGCCGTCCACATCGGGGAGACTGACGTCGAGGATGAGCATATCAAACGTTTCCGACCGCGCCAACCGCAACGCCTCACGCCCGCTATCCGTCGTGACGATCTTGAAACCCTCGCGGGTAAAGCCATAACGCAGCAGGTCAAGCAGGTACGGATCAGCGTCTACGCAGAGTATCCTGGGCACGTCTACTAATCCCCATACGACAATCGCCGGCCGGCGCGGCCGCTCGAACTCACACTGTTTATCTTTACTATATAGCGACACGTCCTGGCGCCGCTTCCACTCTAACCTCTCGTGGCCCTGGATCCTACTAATTTGACTGGGATAGTGAAGCAGGGTACTATTTCTTACGGATGGTCGGTACCGTCTGCAACAGCCTGTTTGTCTTATAGCCACGCGAGGAGTGGTCTATAGTCCGTTATCGAAAAGGACAAAAGGGCTTGTTGCACCTTATCGTCGTTCGTCATGTTCTCCTCACACTCATCGTAGGCAGTACCTGCGGCGGGTCCGGCGGCCTTCCCGCGGGTCCACACGGCGGCGGTCACGCTCCCGCGCCGGCAGCAATAGCATGTACCCCCTCTCTCGCTGTTCTGTCCGCCGCGTCTACATCTACCGCGATTCCGACGTCCAGGTCTGCTCCGTCAGTTGCCGCGTCTACTGTTGCCCCAACGTCCGCCACCACTGCCGTCGCGGCGCCGCGTATGCCCATAGCCCTGCCCCAAACCGGTCGATACAGCGCCGTCGTCCGATTGAAGCCCGCATCGTCGAGCGGCCGGCTGGCGCGGGCGCGGACGTCACACAGACAAGCGGCGCCGGCCGCGAACGCGACGGTCGCGCCGTGCCTAACACCGACGCCGCGGCCAACCAATGCTGCGGGACTGCCAACGGCCCCGACGGGAGCCATCACCCCTTGCGCGCCAACAGGTCGCGCGACACCCGCGCCGCACGCAACGTCGACACCCCACTCGGCGGGTACGACACATAAGGCGCGGCCCAGCCAAAAACTCACGGCGCCGGTACGTGTGTCAACAGAGACAGCGACACTCACGCCCACCAGAACGACCGCGGACAGTCTCAAGACGTTGCTCGCAGTCATGACGCCAACACCAACGTCGACGAACACGCCGGGCGGGCCAACGGCCACCAATACGCCGGGTGGCCCTACGACCACCAATACATCAGGCGGCCCGACAGCGACGAATACGCCGGGTGGCCCAACGGCGACGAATACACCAGTTGGCCCAACCACGACCGCGACCGCCTCGAACACGCCAGGTGGGCCAACCGCGACCGCCACCAATACGCCGGGCGGGCCAACGACCACCAATACGCCGGGCGGGCCAACCGCGACAGCTACCTCGAGCGTGCCGCCAACGCCGCCGGCCACGACCACCCCCTTCACGCCGTCACCGCCGCCCCCGGCGAGCACGCCCGAATTGGGCAGCGGCGAGTTGCTCGGTTTGGGGCTCATCTCCGGCCTCGGCGTTGTGTTGTCGCTTAGGCGCAAGCGATCCCGCCGCGAACCCACCAGGGACAACAGCGAGACCTAATGCGTAATTAAGCAAGCCCCTGCATCAGACGGGCAGGTCGTCCAGGCGACCGTAGTCGAGCAGCGGGCCGCCGAGCAGGGGACGGGCGTAGGCGAGGAAGGCGTCGCTGACCCACGGGCGCGTGGGGTGCAGGTACTCGGCAGGCAGCAGCCGCTGCGCGTTGGCGACGTGGGCGACCGGCGTCAGGCCGGTCTCGCAGCGGTAGGGCTCGTCGGAGACGCGGCGCAGCGTGACCATCACCTCGCTCTGTCCCGCGACGGCCACGCGCACCGCCGCCCGCCCACACGCATACGCCTCCTCCCAGTCGACCTCCGACACGAGCGCCATGGACATGCGCTGCAGCGTGCCGGGCTTGTCGAAACGCGCCTTCAGGCCCAGTTCAGCCCCGATCGCGCCGCACAACGCCGCCGCCGTCCCCGCGATGACGGGGTGGCCGAAGGCGTCGATCGGCGCGGCCCGCTCCAACCCACCCACCGGTTGTCCCTCGGTGTCGCGCACAGTCTCGGCGACGACGGCGACGCAGTAGCCCAGCCGCGCGTGCACGGCGGCGACGTCTTGCAGGAAGGCGTCGAGCGCGAAGGGACGCTCGGGGACGTAGATCAGGTGCGGGGCGTCACGCGCGTCGCGCGCGCCCAGCGCCGTGGCTGCGGCGAGCCAGCCAGCGTCGCGGCCCATCACCTCGACCACTTTGACGGGGTCCCAGTGCCGGATGGCCTCGGCGTCGCGCCCGCCGTCGACGACGCCCTGCGCCAGAAAGCGCGCCGCGCTGCCGTAGCCGGGACAGTGGTCGGTATCGGGCAGGTCGTTGTCGATCGTCTTGGGCACGGCGACGACGCGCAGCGCCTGCCCGCGCGTGGCGGCCAGCCGGCCGAGGCGGTGCGCCGTGTCGGCCGAGTCATTCCCGCCGATCATGACGAAGACGCCGATGTCGTGGCGGGCAAGCGTGTCGAGACAGCGCGCGCACTCCGCGTCGGAGAGCTTGTAGCGCGCCGAGCCGAGCGCGGCCGAGGGCGTGCGCAGTACGCGGTCGAGCGTCGCACGGTCCTGCCGACCGAGGTCCATCAATGACCCATCGAGCAGGCCACGGATGCCGAAGCGGCTGCCGTATATCCCCGCGATGCCCCCCTGCTCCAGGGCCTCGTCCACGACGCCGACGAGCGAACTGTTGATGACGGCGGTGCAGCCGCCGGACTGCGCGATGAGTAGGTTGGTCACAATCTCTCCTGGTGGTTAGTCGTGAGTCGTGAGTCGTGAGTCGTGAGTCGTGAGTCGTGAGTCATGAGTCGTGAGTCGTGAGTCATGAGTAGGTGCGTTTAGAGTATCGCCCATATTCAAGTGTGTCGCGATTATCTGCTATTAGGTTAACCAACTGGCGCTCCCATTGCCATCCACGGTTAGGCTCCCGACTATCGACTATCGACTATCGACTATCGACTATCGCCCCTCGCCCCTCGCCCAAAAGCCGCTCCCCGCCGCGTGGTATACTTGTAGATAGAGACAGCGATATATTATGTCGATTAAAAAGCGCGTCGCGGACGCGCTGTGGAGGGTACGGCGGTGATGGAAAAGGCGACGGGGACGGTCAAGCGCGGATTGGCGCAGATGCTCAAGGGCGGCGTCATCATGGATGTCGTCACGGCCGCGCAGGCGCGCATCGCCGAGGATGCCGGCGCCGTGGCCGTGATGGCGCTCGAGCGCGTCCCGTCCGATATCCGTCAGCAGGGCGGCGTGGCGCGCATGAGCGATCCCGCTATGATTCAGGAGATTATCGACGCCGTGACTATCCCGGTGATGGCTAAGGCGCGCATCGGCCACTTCGTAGAGGCGCAGATCTTGGAGGCGCTCAACGTCGACTACATCGACGAGAGCGAGGTGCTGACGCCCGCCGACGAGAGCTACCATATCGACAAGCACGCCTTCAAGGTTCCCTTCGTCTGCGGCGCGCGCGACCTCGGCGAGGCGCTGCGCCGCATCGGCGAGGGCGCCGCGATGATCCGCACCAAGGGCGAGGCCGGCACCGGCAATATCGTCGAAGCGGTGCGCCACCAGCGGCTCATCCAGGGTCAGATCCGTGAGCTCAAGGGGCTGCTGCCCGAGCAGTTGATGGCTTTCGCCAAGGAGATCGGCGCGCCCTACGAATTGGTGCGCGAGGTCCACGAGACGGGCCAGCTCTCCGTGGTCAACTTCGCCGCCGGCGGCATCGCTACCCCAGCCGACGCGGCCCTGATGATGCAACTCGGCTCGGACGGCGTCTTCGTGGGCTCGGGCATCTTCAAGAGCAGCGACCCCGCCCGCCGCGCCAAGGCTATCGTCGAGGCCACGACGCACTACAACAACCCCGCCATCATCGCGCAGGCGTCGAAGGGGCTCGGCGACGCCATGCAGGGGTTGGAGATCGCCACGATCCGCGAAGATCAGTTGATGGCCGCCCGCGGCTGGTAAGTGTTATGAAAATCGGTGTCCTGGCCCTACAAGGGGCCTTTATCGAACACATCGCCATGCTACGGTCGCTGGGCGTCGAGGCCGTCCCCGTGCGGCTCCCCCCCGCGCTGGAGGGGCTGGACGGTATCATCATCCCCGGCGGCGAGAGCACCACGATGGGTAAGCTCTTGATAACGAGCGGACTGCTGGAGCCGCTGCGTCGTACAATAGAGGCGGGTACACCGGTCTATGGTACCTGCGCCGGCATGATCCTGCTGGCGCGCGACATCGGTGTAGCGGGGCAGCCCACGCTGGGCGAGATGGATATCGTGGTCAAACGTAACGCCTTCGGCCGCCAACTCGACTCTTTCGAGCAGGATATTGTCATGCCCGCCCTCGGCGACGTTCCGTTTCACGCCGTCTTCATCCGCGCTCCCGCCATCGAACGGGTCGGTCCCGCCGCGCGGGAGTTGGGCCGCCTGGACGATGGGACGATCGTGGCGGCGCGACAGGGCGCGCTGCTTGCCACCGCGTTCCACCCCGAACTCTCCGGCGACGCGCGCATCCACGACTACTTCGTAGCCATGTGCGCCGCCACCCAGCAGGACAACGCCACTAACGACGCCCACTCCCGTCACGACAACACCACAGACATACCATCGACCATCGACCACCGACTATCGACCATCGACCATCGACCATCGACCATCGACTACCAACCAGAGGACTAATTTGGGGGTCCGCTCAATCCGGTTCTACGATCTCCTCGCGGTCCGTCGTGTCGAGGCGAGCCGCGCTGGGCGCCTGCTCTGGCCGGCGCCGCTCGACGCCATGCCCTCCGCGGCAAGCTTGGCGCTCGCCTCGGCCTGGCAGGACGTCAACCAGACGGTCTTTACCTTCGTGCAGCGTGAGCGTGGCGCCATCACGGGGCTGGCGCAGATGACGGCGCGTCCAACGCGCGACGCCTGGGACTTGGTCCGGCTGGCTATACCCTCCTCCGGCCCACATGACCACGCGCTCCTACCAGACGACCAGGAGCGCGAGCGGATCGCCGACGACCTGCTCGATGCGGTGGTGCAAGCCACGGGAAGCCGCGGCGGCTTGCGCACGTTCGCCCGCGCTCCGGCCGATCGCGAGGGATTGGACCTGCTGACGCGACGCGGCTTCCGGCGCTACGCCGATGAGTACACACTGTCCGCCGACTACCTCGACCTCACGCCGGCCCCGCTCCCCGCGCGCCTTAGTCTTAGCGCGCGGCGCCCGGCCGACGCCTGGGGCATCTTCCAGCTCTATTGCTCGCTGGCCCCAGCGGAGGCGCGACACGCCGAGGGGTTGAGCAGCAAGCGCTGGAGCCGCGGCTCGCTGGCCGCGGCGACGGTCGACCGCCTGAGACGGCCACGCGAGATCGTGCTCCACGACGAAGGGACGATCGTGGGGTGGGTGCGGCTGACGAAAACAGCGCGGCAGCAGCCACAACGCCTGGAGGTGATGCTGCACCCAGGGGTCGGCGACGTCCTCCCGGCGCTGCTCACTCACGCCGCCGTGGCCCTGGACATTCGCCGGGACCGCCGCACGGTCTGCCACGTCCGCGCCTACGAAGATACCGTGCTGCGCGGCCTGCGGCGCGTCGGATTCGAAGAGGCCGCCGCGCACGCCCTGCTGGTCAAGCACGCCGTGGCGCGCGTGACCGAACGACAATTACTACTCGCCGCGTTGCGGGCGCAAAGCCTGGGGCTCGACGTTTCGCACTATCAGCAACCCAACGCTCCCCGCTCACTAGTTCCGCGACAGGTCGGACGGGTGGGGATGACCACCTTGGAGCACACACAGCATGACTGAAAAAGAACAGATCGACGATATCCACCTTCTGCTCGACGCCCTGCCGCCGCACATCAGCACGGCGGTACAGAGGATCAGCGGCGACGAGGCTCTGCTCGAGGTCGTGATGGACCTTGGGCGCGTGCCCACGGCGCGCTTCCGCGGGCGCGAGATCGAACTCTCGGAATTACCCGTGAGCGAGGAGGATATCGCTTACGTGGTCGGGCGCATCGGCGAGTTCGGCGACGACAACCGCGCCGGCATCGAGCGCACCCTGCACCGCATCTCGGCCATCCGCAACCGCAAGGGCAAAGTTATTGGCCTGACCTGCCGCGTCGGGCGCGCCGTCTTCGGGACCATCGCCATCATCAGCGACATCGTGGAGTCCGGCAAGAGCATCCTCCTACTCGGCAAGCCCGGCGTCGGCAAAACGACACTGCTGCGCGAGATGGCGCGCGTACTCTCCGACGAGGAGCACAAGCGCGTCGTCGTGGTCGACACCTCCAACGAGATCGCCGGCGACGGCGACATCCCACATCCCGGCATCGGGCGCTCGCGCCGCATGCAGGTGAGCACGCCGCTCAGCCAGCACGCCGTGATGATCGAAGCGGTGGAGAACCACATGCCCGAGGTGATCGTCATCGACGAGATCGGGACCGAGCTCGAGGCGCACGCCGCGCGCACCATCGCCGAGCGCGGCGTGCAGCTGATCGGCACCGCGCACGGCAACACGCTGGATAATCTGATGCAGAATCCCACGCTCAGCGACCTTATCGGCGGCATCCAGACCGTCACGCTTGGCGACGAGGAGGCGCGCCGCCGCGGCACGCAGAAGTCCGTGCTCGAGCGCAAGGCCCCGCCGACCTTCGACGTGATCGTGGAGATCCAGGACTACCACCACGTCACCGTCCATCCCGAGGTGGCGCGCACGGTCGACAACATCCTGCTCGGCCGTAAGGCGCAGGTGCAGGTGCGCCAGCGCGACGAGGAGGGCGAGGTCACGATGACCGGCCGCGACATCGACGAGGGCCGCGCGCGCGACGAGGACGACGACGAGGCTGGGGACGACGAGATCGGCGGCGGGCGGGACCGCGCCCTGTATCGCGTGCCCGACGCGGCCGGCTTGCAGCCGCTGCGCGTCTACCCCTTCGGCGTGAGCCGGCCCAAGCTCGAGCAGGCTATCCGCGACATGCGCTTGCCCGTGTCGATCGTACGCGACATCGACGAGGCCGACCTGTTGATCACGCTCAAGAACTACTATCGCCGCAAGCCGCCGGCGTTGCGCGACGCCGAGGCGCACGGCAAGCCGGTCTACGTGCTCAAGAACAACACGATGGCGCAGATGCAGAGTTGCCTCGCGGGGGTATACGACCTCGGCAACACCACCCCCGCGTCGCCCGCGTCGCGCGACGGCAACCCCATGACGCAGGCGCTACAAGAAGCCGAGGACGCCATCACCAGCGCCCTCGACCGGGGCGGCATGGTCGACCTCACACCGCAGAACGCCTACGTGCGGCGGCTGCAACACCGTCTGGCTGAGCGCTACAACATCGCGTCGCGCAGCCGCGGCAAGGAGCCCAACCGCCATGTGCGTATCTCTCCCGAACAGGAAGGATAAGCAATCAGCCAGGACCCCTCACCCCCACTCCATGCGGATTGGTCTCTCTCCGCTCCGCTCCGACAGCCCAACCGGCTCTCCCGTGCGCGGGAGAGGGGAGCCGCCCTACCGTGTCAAACAGTTGAAGGGCTGACCGCTGATTGCTAAAACATGGTACGATGCGGCCATGAAACTGATCACCGCTATCGTCCGCGACGAGGACGCCGGGAAGTTGACCAACGCGCTGGTGGCGCAGGGCTTCCGCTCCACACGCGTCCAGAGCGCCGGCGGCTTCCTGCGCGCCCGCAACAGCACGATCCTCATCGGCGTCGAGGACCATAAGCTCGAGGACGCGTTGCAGGTCATCCGCGCGACCTGCAAGACGCGCACGCGCGTAATGGCGCCGCTGCTGCATGGCGGCGAGATGGGTGAGCTATTCGTCCCCCACCCCATCGACGTCGAAGTCGGCGGCGCCACCATCTTCGTCACACCTATCGAGTACTTCGAGCGCGTATGAGATGGCTGATCGCCGAAAGCTGATAGCCTTAAGCTAAAGTAGGCGCCAAGATAGAAGCGGGTGTATCACTGTGCGGGTAGCGGAGGACGACCGGGCCAAACAGGGTCCGGTACGCGCCACCCTGGCCTACCTCCACGTCTTCGTCGGCCTGCACCCCAACGCCCGCCGCATGCTGATCGGGAACCTGTGCATCAACGTCGGGCTGGGCGTCTTTGGCGTCCTATTCAACCTCTACCTCGTCGCCCTCCACCACAGCGTCGGCTACGTCGGGCTCGTCGCCGCCGCGACCACGATCGGCCAGGCGGCTATCGCGCCGCTGGCGGGCCTGGCGCTACGCCGCTACAGCGAGCGCGCGGTCCTGATGGCCGGCGCGGCGGTCATGGCGCTCGCATCGGGACTCTCCGCACTCGTCACCAACGATGTCCTGCTGGTCGTGGCGGCGGCAATCTCCGGCGTCGGGTTCTCCACCGCCACGATCCCCGCGCTGCCCTATATGATGCGCTACGCCACGATACGCCAGCGCACACACCTTTTCTCGGCCTACTTTGCCTCGGCCACAATAGGGACGATGATCGGCTCGCTGCTCAGCGGCGCCGTCCCAACTCTCACCGCCGGGTTGATACACGCTCATGGTGACACGACGGCGCTCTATAACCGCGTGGGGCTTCTCGTGGGCGTGCTCGTCACGGCGATTGGAGTGGTGTGGTTCCGGTCCATGCGTGACAGCGCGCCGCCGCCCGACGACGAGGACTACCCGGTGCGGACAGTTACGCCAGCGCGCGACGAGCAGCGCACGCGGCGCGCCGTCCTCGTGATGCTGCTCGCCACCGTGATCATCGCCCTGAGTATGGGCGCGACCATGCCGTTTTTCAACGTCTACTTCGCCACGCGCCTGCACGCTGGTACGGGGACTATTGGGACGATCTTCGCCGTGTCGGGGCTGGTCTGCGCCGGCGTGGCCTTCCTGGCGCCGGTCTTCGGGCGCTGGGGACGCCTGCCTGGGTTCAACGCGGCGCGCATCCTAACCGCGCCGGCCTTCCTGCTCTTCTGGCTGCATCCCGGCCTGGGCATAGCCACGCTGGCCTACATCGCGCGCAACTCGTTCGGCACCGTTTCAGGCGCGCTGGAGAACACCTACTCCATGGAGATCCTGCCGGCGCGCCTGCGCGGCATCGTATCCGGCTGGCGTTCGCTCGCCTACAACGGCGGGTGGTCGATCGGCTCACTGGCTGCGGGCGTTATCGTGGCGCGGTTCGGCTACGACGCCATTTTTCTCGGCGCCGCCGTCCTTACCCTCGTGGGCTCGGCGGTGTACTATGGCTACTTCGCGGTGGTCGATAGTCGATAGTCGATAGTCGATGATCGATGGTCGATGGTCGATGGTCGCCGACATCGACGTGACCGTGCATATCGACCTGAGCCGGGTGGACGCCGGCCTCCTGCGCGGCGACAAGGACATCTGGGAACGCTGGATCAGCCATCTCCCGTGGGCGCGGCGATGAGCGCGCCGCCGACGGGGGATCTTCCCGCGACCGTGCGCCTGCAGGAATTGATCGGACGCGTCGTCGTCGACGCCGCCGGCCGACGCCTGGGCCGCGTCGTCGATGTCGTAGCCGAGCTATGGGGCGACGAGTTGCGGGTCACGACGCTGCTGGTCGGGCCACGCGCGTGGGCGTCGCGCTTCGGCGCGACGGGCCGGGAGGAGGGACGGCGCGTCCGCTGGGAGGAGATCGCCGCGCTCACCCCGCGCATCGCCCTGCGTTCGGTCGCGGCGCCGGAGAGCAGAGAGGCCACGCAATGATGTGGGTCGAGGGCATTGCCACCGTGACCATGGTCCTCTCCGTCCTGTGCTTCGTCCTCTACGTCATCGTCCTGCTGCGTATGCCACCGGACGCCGGCCCACGATCACGCCCCTGGATCGCCTCGGACGTCCCCTGCCGCCCGTCGAGAACCCGGACTATCACGACACCGAGGAGGAGCACGACGGCTAGCGGCGCCGTTAGCCGCCGTGTGTGAGGTAGCGGGCGAACCGGTCGCGGGCCAGCCCCGCCACCGTGTCCAGCGCCCCAAGCTCCTCGAACAGGTGTGTCGCCCCCGGCATGATCTCCAACCGCGTGGCGCCGCGTAACTGGGCCAGCGCCTCCTCGTTCATCCCGATCACTGGCATGTCGTTACCGCCGACGATGAGCAAAGTAGGCGCCCGGACGCGCGCCAGGGCCGCCCCGGCCAGGTCGGGCCGGCCCCCGCGCGATACGACCGCGCCGACCGCCTCGGGGCGCTCCGCCGCGGCCGCCAGCGCCGCCCCGGCCCCCGTGCTGGCTCCGAAGTAGCCGACTCGGAGGTGTTGCGTGGCGGGTTGGCACCCCAGCCAGTCCGTCGCGCCGGCGAGCCGCCCGGCCAGCAGCCCGATATCGAAGCGTAACTCTTGCGTCCGCGCATCGACCGCCTCCTCCTCCGGCGTGAGCAGGTCGATCAACAGGGTCGCGAGCCCGGCCTCCTGGAGCACGCGCGCCACATGGCGGTTGCGCGGGCTGTGCCGTCCGCTACCGCTGCCGTGCGCGAACAGCACGACGCCGCGCGCGTCCGGCGGCAGGCCCAGCGTCCCGTCCAGCGTTACCGCCCCCGCCGCGACGGATACCGCGCTCTCTCGCACATCCCCCTGATTCCTGTCCGCATCCATTGGCGTCGCCTCCCTATTCAATCGGATAGACGATCCCAGGGGTGCGGGCGAAACGTCCGCCCCCTTCGTGCGCCTTCTAACTTCGTGCGCCTTCCAAGCGCGGGGGACGGGCGTTTCGCCCGCATCCCCAGATACCTGCTGTGGCCGCTTAGACGGCGGAGGGGAACGTTTCCGGCGCCTCGCCCGTTTCCCACGGCGCGGCGCGCTCCAGCGGCTCCAGCGCCCGCGTCTCGTCGATATGGATCACCGCATCGAACTGGTCGGCGAGCCGTGCGTCGAAGTAGTGGCTCCAGCGCTCGGTCTCGGGCCGGTAGATGACGCCGATGGCCCGCTCCAGCCGCTCCGTGCGCAGCCCCTCGGCCGCCAGGCCGCCGTCGCGCAGCGGCAGCAGGAAGCGTGCGATCCCCGTGTCGTGGAACAGCGCCTCGTAGCTCCCGGCCATCCCCGGACGCACCCGCTTGCGCCCGGCGATCCCGCCCCAATCCGAGGACGCGGTGACCGTCCCTGTGTAGGTCGTGAAGCCGGCGTTCACCGCGTCGCGGCCGTAGCGCTCACGCACGAGTTGGCCGACGTTGAGCTCACCGTGCCGATCGCCCATCTCGGTGGTACGGGCGTCGCCAAGGTGGGAGTTGTGCTCCCACACCACGACCTTGCTACGGCCACCGTGACGGTCGAGGTGGGCGATCAGGGCGTCGAGGGTCTCGGCCATGTGGCAGTCGCGCAGGTTCCACGACGACACGCGTCCATGGAACATCGCGCGGTAGTACTCCTCGGCGTTCCGGGCCAGCCGCGCGTTCTGCTCGGCGTAGAAGTACTCGTCCTCGGCCACGCGGCCGTCACGCCCCGCATACTCGCCCGCGCGGCCGCCTCTGGGTCCACCCAGACCAGGTAGCCGATGACCGCCTCGATCGAGCCGTACAGACTGTAGAGATCGAGCCGTACAGACTGTAGAGATCGAGCCCGTAGAAGCCGGCCAGCCGCGCCTCGGGGGGATGGGACTGGTTACGCCGCGCAACCAGTCGATGAACGCGCACACAACGGTGCTGCGCCGCATCTAGGTCGGGGAGCGCTAGTCGTTAGCGCCTTCGCTGGATGGCAAAGCGCAGGAATGCCTTGACGTTGCCGGAGGAGTCTTCCACGCCGATCATCGCCGTTTCGCGCCAATGGTGGAGTGTGTACCCGTTGAGGCGGAAGGTGTGGCTGGAGTAGCCGGTCGCGTCCGCACGCACATGGGCAATGGCCCGGCGATTGTTGGGATAAACCAGAATATACGTGAGCGGAGCGTGCGCCGAGCCAGCCAGGCGGACCGAAAACTTCTCGGTGTGCCCGACCACGGCGGTGCGCGGATAGTTGGTCACGGACACGACGCTCGGCGCCGGCGGCCGCAGGAACGCCGGCAGCGGGAGCGCGCCGAGCTCGAATGGTAGGGTGGCGCCGGCGCCGAGAGCCGTCGCGACAAACAGGAACCGTACCAGGCGCAGCCCCTTGTCGGCCTTGTTAGCCGACCGTGCAGGGGCGCCGGCGCGAACGGAAACCGACGAGGCTGCCATACAGTAAAACTCCTCCAGATGAGCAGATAGAACATTTCATTGATGCCCATAGGGTAAGGGTACGGGTAGCCGCTATCAATAGCCCGTTTGGGCGCCTGCCAGCAGTGCACGCCAGTTTTTCGCGCTGGTCATTGCAGCGCGGCACGCGTCGTATCTACTGGGAGCGCGGGCGTCTCGCCCGTCCCCGTCGGCCCTGGGAGCGTATGACGAGCGACGCATCGGCCCTGTGGGGATGGCCGGCCTACGCCTGCGGGCGCTGAACGGGCGAGGCGTCCGCGCTCCCAGTGGGACCCGCTGACTTTTCACGGACCCTAGTGACCGGCGTTGAAGGCAGGATTCAGCGCGTTAAACGGGCCATGACCGTGTGACGACTATTGAAAGCGTCACACGGTCACGTTTATTTGAAAATTTGGCGCATGCCGGAGGCGTTGAAAGCAAAATCTCGGCGCCTCCGGCGATCAAGCGAGGCTCAGGAATCTTGGCTCGGTCGTCCTTGCTTGAGGAGCAGAGCCAGGATGAAGAAGGTCGGCGGCCACTGGCCGACGAACAGCGCGTCCTCACCCCGCTTTTGAGTCTTAAGGATGAGCGACGCCGCGATGGAGCCGATGCCCAACCAGTACCATACGGGGGTAGGGACGTTTTCCAGCGCCGCGAAGTATGTCTGCTGAGGATTATCCATTGTGTTTTGACCTCCTATATTCTGCGTCACGTTATTGACAGTGTCTTTCACCGCATCTTGCGCCTGGTTGCCGCGAAGCTTATCGAGAACACTCATGTAGCCGGCCTCCCGTCTACAAGCTAGTGGGGCTGAACGTCACAGCTCTCAGGCGATACATAGTGCAAGTCCTGTGCCCAGCCGGTGTCGCATTCCGTGAGGCGCCGGTTCATCGCGTCTAACGAGCGTGCGCCTCCGCCAGCGCGGCCACACTGGACGCGTCGTCGGGGTCGTAAGCCACGGGGCGATAGGCGAAATACGGCCGATTGGCGAGCCAGGCGACGGCGGTCAGCGGGACGCCGACCACGAAGCAGATAAGCACCGGGAGTACGTAGCCCCATCCACTTTGCTGCTGGCCCTGTAGGACGACCTCGACACCGATCCAGAACAAAAAGGCGCCGCTGACAAGAGGCAGGACGCCAGCGAAAAAGAACGTTGCCGCGCTACGCGTGAGCACGCGCCTGAAGTACCAGATGCAGGCGAAGCCGGTGATGCCGTAGTAAAACGACACGAGCACGCCGATGTTGCTCGACATGCTAGTCAGCGTCGCGTTGACGTTGGGAGAGACGGTTGTCAAGAGCAGCCCGACGATGCAGATGGCGGCGAGGATGAGCGTGCCGATCGCGGGCGTCTGCCAGCGCGGATGAATGATCGAGAAGACGCGCGGCCACACCCGGTCCCGCGACATGGCAAAGGAGAGGCGCGTGGCCGGGAGGAGCGTCGTCTGCAAGACCGCGATGGTCGAGGAGAGCAGCGCCAGCAGCATGAGGTAGCTCCACGGCGCGGGGAGGACGGCGCCGGCGAAATACTGCAGCGCGTTCGCGCCCTGGTCATGGATCGTTTGCTGCGGCAGGAGCGATTGCATGGCGGTGGCCGCGATCAAGAACACGACCAGCAATAGAAACATCCCGATGATCCCCGCCCGGCCGGGATTGACACGCGCGTTGCTCGTCTCCTCGTTCACGTTGGCCGCCGTGTCCCACCCCCAGTAGAAGAACACCGCGAGGACGGCGCCCGCGGCGAACTGGCCGATGGAGTGGAACCCAAGCGGGTTGAACCAGTGCCATGAAACGGGCGCGGAACCGCTTGGATGCACGGTCGCGACCTTGACGAACGCGAGGGTGGAGAAGAGCAGGAGGGCCACGTACTCGACGATCAGCATGGCCGTCTGGAAGTGCGCCGTGATCCGGATGCCATAGGCGACCATGGCCGTGACGACGACGAGCCAGACAAGGCCGACGAGCGCGACGGCCCATGTGTTGCCGCTGGCGCTGGCCGGTACCCAGCCGAACGACGCCAGGAAGGTCAGTGTATTCGAGCCCGCGAGCACCGGCGCGGTGATGATAAACAGGATACTGGCGACGAGTTGAATCCAGCCGGTAAACCAGCCGAGGAAGGGGCTAATCGCCTGGGTCAACCACGAATACGACGCCCCGCAGTTCGGATTTGTCCGGTTGAAGTATGAATAGGCGATGGCGATACCAAGGACGAAGATAAAGCTGACCATGATCGTGGCCGGCGCCACCAGGCCGACCGCGCCGGCGATGAGAAACATGGTCGAGGCCATGCTGTAGGTCGGCGCGGTGCTTGTGACGGCCATAGCCGTCGAGTCCCACAACGTTAGGGCGTTCTTCTTGAGCCTGATGTCGCTCGTCGTGCTGTCTACATCCGTCACGCCAATGAGGGGCCCTCCCTCATGTGGAATTGTTGCCATATTTCCATCTCCTCACGCTACTAAACCGGCGCGGAACGCTGGCTCGCCAGGGCTGCGTGTCCAACATACACTGGTCATGCGGCTTAGACCGCACGCGTCTAACAGGTATCTACATGACGCCTACATCCACATTCGCTAAAGCACTGCCGAATAGTTGGCTAGTATAGCGTGCCGCCCCGATAATCGCAAATGGCCGCGGCCAGGGTCTGTGAATTATTGGACATAGAGACTCCGAGCGCGAGACGCACGCGCGTCCACTGGGACCGCCGCGGTCCCCGCGGCACGCCAGCGGGGGCGCAACGCTTGGTCACACCAGAGGCGCGTGGACGTGCAGGCAGGCCGCGGGGACCGCGGCGGTCCCAGTGGAGACGTCGCCGGCCGATAATTCACGAGCCCTGTGGCCGCGGCGCCTACCATTTGTCATTGCACCGGCACGATGGTATAGTGGTCTCACGCATCATCACACCACACTGATCGTGCATCTACATTCCGCCGCCTACCTTAACTATCGCCATGACAGACACGGGGGCCATGACAGACACGGGGACCATGACAGACACGGGGACCATGACAGACACGGGGACCATGGCGATAGTTAAGGTAGGCGATAAGGAGAAGACTATGCCGGCTACGCCGCCTGAGTCAAGCTTACTCATCACGGGAGCGCGTGTCTATACCGCCGACCCGCGTCATCCGTGGGCCGAGGCGATTGCCATACGGGGCAATCGTATCGTTTATGTGGGCGCCGAAGACCGGGCGCGCGAGCAGGCGGGCAGCGGCGCGGTGCGGGCGCATGTTCCGGGAGGGCTCGCGATCCCCGGCCTGAACGAAAGCCACGTCCATATGACCCTGGGGAGCCACGCGCTCACCATCCTCAATTTGGACGGTATCGCCACGCTGTCCGCGCTGCAGGAGCGCCTACGCGCCTACGCCGCCGCGCACCCCGACAAACCCTGGATCGAGGGGTATGGGCTGGCCTATGAACCGCTGACCGGACTCGATCGCCCGGAGCGCCTCGCGCTCGACGACGCCGTCAGCGACCGCCCGCTCTTTATCCGCGCGATGGATTACCACAGCGCCTGGGCCAACACCGCGGCGCTACGCCTTGCCGGGGTCGAGCGGGGCGCGGACGTTCCGCGCCCTAACGAGGTCGTCGTGGACGCGAGCGGGCTCGCGACGGGCATGCTCAAGGAGCGGCAGGCGCTGGATCGCGTGGACCGTCTCATCGCCGCGCCCACACAGGAGCAGAGCGACGACATGCTTCACCAGGCTATGCGCTATATGAATGGCCTGGGCATCACCTCGGTGCAGAATATGGACGGTGATCCGGAACGCCTCCTGCAGTACGAGCGCCTACGTGAGCGGGGCGCCCTGACCCTGCGCGCCTACCACTACCTCAATATCCGCACCCCGGCCCAGCGTGAGCGCCTGCCAGAATTCGCGGAGCTCACGCGGCGCTACACCGATACGTGGAATCGCACCCGCGGGATCAAGCTCTTCATCGACGGCGTCGTCGAGGCCAAGACGGCTCTCCTGCTGGAACCATACATAGATGGGTCGGACGACACCGGCGTGCCCGATATGGACCTGGCGGCATACCACGAGATCGTCGTCGAAGCCGACCGCTTAGGGATGGATGTGGCCACGCATGCGATCGGCGATCGCGGCGTGCGCCTGACGCTCGACGCCTACGAGGCCGCGCAACGGGCCAACGGCGGCCGCCGCGACCGGCGCCATCGTGTCGAGCACATCGAAGTCGGCCACCCCGCCGATATCCCGCGGTTCGCGCGTCTGGGCGTCACGGCCTCGATGCAGCCCTATCACGCGGCGCCGGGTGAAGATCCTCGCTATACCCCTTGGACGGCGCTGGTCGGGCCGGACCGCGGTCCCTATGCCTTCCCCTGGCGCGGCTTGCTGGAGGCCGGAGCCCCCCTGGCCTTCGGCAGCGACTGGCCCGTGGTGACGCCGGACGTGCGCGTAGGGCTGCACACCGCGCTCACGCGCACGAACCTCATGTGCGAGCCGCGCGGCGGTTGGCAAACCCAGCAGTCCGTCACGCTGGCCCAGGCGCTCGACGCCTATACGCGCGGCGCCGCCTATGCCGAGGCGCAGGACGACGTAAAAGGCATGCTGCGCGCGGAGATGCTGGCCGATGTGACCATCTTCGCACAGGACCTTTTTACCCTCCCGCCCGACGACATCCTGTCCGTGGAGATTGCCGCGACGGTGGTGGATGGACAGATTGTCCATCGGTCCGCCGCGAGCGAAGCGTAAACGATAGAACACACGTATTGTGAGGTGTTTTTATGGCCGCATCATTAGCCAGTCGTGGCGGAAGCCTCCGTGGCAGGACAGCGCGTCTCCTCGGCGTGGGGACGCTCCTCACGGGCTTGATAGTCCTCGCGCCTCTCGCGCCGGGCGGCGCGCTCGCCCAGCGCCGCGCCGCCGCGTCGTTTGTCGACTCCGGCACGCTCACGATGGTGAGCGACGGTACGGCCGCCGATCTCGACCCAGCGTCCAACGAACTGGCCGCGTCCGACAACCTCGCCATCAACATCGACGAGACTCTGGTCGCGCCCGACGGCTCCTCCATCGACCGCTTCAAGCCGTTGCTCGCCACCTCCTGGTCGGCCAACGCGAATAAGTCGGTCTGGACCTTCTCGCTGCGCCATGGCGTCAGGTTCCATACCGGCCGCTGCTGCATGACCGCCGATGACGTGAAATACAACCTCGTGCGGGTACAAAAGGCCGGCCTCACCAACAGCTACGTGTTGGCGCGCTTCATTAGCGATCCCGATAAGCAAATCCAGGTCACTAACCCGTATACGATCCGCTTCAACCTGGGACGCCCGCAGCCCATCTTCGTCGATGCGCTGGGGCAGGAGTACGCCGAGCTCATCCTGGACTCACAGGCGCTCAAGGCGCACGCCACCAAGAGCGATCCCTGGGCCCACCTCTGGGCGACCGATCATGACGCCGGGACCGGCCCCTACACCATCCAGAGTTGGGCGCGCGGCCAGCAGACCGTGCTGGCGCGCTTCCCCGCGTATTGGGGCGGCTGGAGCGGCCGGCACTTCAGCAAGGCTATCGTGCGCACGCTGCCGGAGTCGTCGACCCGTCGCGAGTTGCTGGAGCGTGGTCAGGCCGACCTGACCTTCGATCTCACGCCGCAAGACTATCAGGCCCTCAGCCAAGAGCGCGGCGTCAAGCTGAGCGCCCCCTACGGCACGGAGGTGGTCTACATCGCCATGACGGAGTCCGGGCCGCTGGCCAGCCCGTACGCGCGCCAGGCCCTCTCCTACGCGTTCGACTACAATGCCTTCCTGGCCGCGGCCTATCACGGCTATGCTCGGCGCGCCTACGGCCCGATCCCCAGCGTCCTGCTGGGCTATGACCCGCACATGTTCCATTACCAGACCGACCTCGCCAAAGCGAAGGCCCTGCTGCAAAAGGCAGGCGTCCCACCCGGCACGACGTTGACGTACGTTACCTCTCCGACCACCTCCGAGCGGACGGCCGGGTTGATTCTACAAGCCCAGCTCGCGCAGATCGGTATCAACCTCAAGGTGCAGGTGCTCGACGAGGCGGCCTTCAACAGTATCTTCTATGGGACCGAGCCGGCGAGCAAGCGGCCCAACCTGATGCCGTTTGGCTGGTGGCCCGACTACAACGATCCCTATGACGAGGCCGTCACCCTGGTGGCCTCCTATGAGGCGGGGTCGGCGGGCGCGAACGCGGGCTATTACCACAATAGTCAGGTGGACGCCCTACTGGCGCGGATGAAGAACGCCAACCCCGAGACCCTGGTCAGCGCCGCTTACACGTTGCAGGACATCACCGGGCGCCAGGACCCGCCGTCCATCTGGATCGCGGAACCGGCGGAAGTCACGATCCTGAACAAGAACGTCCAGGGCTACGTGTTCAACCCGCTCGTGTTGCAGACGTATCAGTTCTATCCGATGTATCGCTAGCCGGACGGATCATGGGGCCGGGGGGGGTGCGCCACTTTTTCGCGCTGGCGTCGCGCATTCACTGGGAGCGCCGGCATCGGTCCGCTGACCGTCCAGCCGGCCAACGTGTGAGGGCGAGCGCATCGGCGAGGGCAAACAAGATGGCCGCGCCCGTCTGCCGGCTGGACGGTCAGCGGACCGATGCCGGCGCTCCCAGTAGAGACGACGCGTGCCGCGGTGACCAGCGCGAAAAACTGGCGCGCACCTGGGCCGGAGGACCCGACGCCCTCCGTCGAACCATTCCTCACGAACTGGCCGCCGCGTGTAAGGGGGTATGATGCTGCTACGCCTGATTGTCCGGCGCCTTGCGTTCCTGGTCATCGTCCTGCTCGGCCTCTCCCTGATCACCTTTACCCTCTCGCACGTCATCCCCGCCGATCCGGCGCGTTTATACGCCGGGCCGCGCGCCAGTGCGGCGACGGTGCAGCAAATCCGCCATCAGTTCGGCTTTGACCGGCCGATCTGGACGCAATACGGCGCCTACCTCGGCGGCATCACGCATGGCGACTTCGGCTACTCGCTCACCTCACACCGGCCGGTCGGGGCCGATATCCACGATTACCTCCCCGCGACCATCGAGCTGACGTTGGCCGCCATCGTCATCATCCTGCTCGTCGGTATCCCCCTCGGCGTGGTCGCGGCGGTCTGGCACGGCTCCATCGTCGATCACCTCAGCCGTGTCATCGCGATCACCGGCGTGTCCATCCCGGCCTTCTGGCTCGGTCTGATGGCGCAGCTCCTCCTGTTCGATAAGTTGAATCTGTTCCCGGCCGATGGCCGCCTGTCCGCCGCGACGGCCGCCCCTCCTACGATCACCGGCCTGTATACCCTCGATAGCCTGCTCACGGGTCAGGGCGGCCTCTTCCTGCAGAGCCTGTGGTATCTGGCCCTCCCGGCGGCGGTCCTGGCCTACGGCTCGCTCTCGGTGCTCACGCGCATGGTGCGCGCCAGCATGCTCGAAGCGCTGGGCCAGGACTTCGTGCGGACGGCGCGCTCCAAGGGCTTGCGTCAGCGCGCCGTGGTCATGCGGCACGCGCTGCGCAACGCCCTGCTCCCCGCCACCACGGTTATGGGCCTGCAGATCGGCTTCCTCCTGGGCGGCGCCCTCTTGGTCGAGGATGTGTTCGCTTGGCCGGGGATCGGGCGCTATGCGACGCTGGCGACCCTCAACCTGGACTACAACGCGATCATGGCGGTCACGCTCATCGCGGCGCTCATCTACGTGTTGGCGAATCTCCTGGTCGATATCCTGTACCTGGTCCTCGACCCGCGCGTCACCTATTAACCCATACGTTCGTTGAAAGGGGGCGATTCGTGCAACAAGGTTCTCTCCCACCCCCCGTGAGCGACTCCGGGATCACGGCGCCGTCGTCCCCAACCGCGGAGCAGGCCGGCGAGGTCGTGGCGTCCCGCTCGCTGCGCCAGCGTCTGCGCCGCCATCGCCTGATCCGCCATCTCGTCTTCAACCCCCTCAATCTCTGCGGGCTGCTGGTTGTCCTGTTGATCGTCCTGCTGGCGGTCATCGGCCCGTACATCACGCCGTATGCGCCGACGGTGCCCGACTACACGGCCATGTTGAGCGCGCCCACGCGGGCGCACCTGTTCGGGACCGACCAAATCGGCTACGACATCTTCAGCCGCATCCTGGCCGGCGCGCGTCTCTCCCTCGGCACGGCCACAGGTGTGCTGGTGGTGGCCGTGGCCGTTGGGTTGCCCCTTGGCGCCGTGGCCGGCTTCGCGGGGGGCTGGGTTGACGAGATCATCATGCGCGTCACGGATATGTTCCTGGCGTTCCCCGTCCTCATCCTGGCCCTGGCGATCGCGGCCACACTCGGCGGGGGCCTGACCAGCGCCGTCATCGCGCTGGCCGTCGGCTACTGGCCCTGGTACACGCGCCTCCTGCGCGGCCAGGTACTCTCGTTGAAGCATCGCGAGTACGTGGAGGCGGCGCGCTCGCTCGGCGCCTCGAACGTGGCGATCATGTGGCGGCACATCCTGCCGAACGCCCTCAGCCCGATCATCATCGAGATCAGCCAGGATATGGGTTACGCCATCCTCAACATCGCGGCGCTCAGCTTCATCGGCGTTGGCGCGCAGCCGCCCAGCCCCGAATGGGGCGCGATGATCGTGGCCGGCCGCGACTTCCTGCGCACGGCGTGGTGGACCTGCGCTTTCCCCGGCCTGGCCATCACCGTCACCGTCCTCGGCTTCAACCTCGTCGGCGACGGCCTACGCGACGCCCTCGATCCTCGGTCGGTCGAGGGGCGATAGCCGCCGCCGCCAGGCCACGGCGATGACGCGGCGGCTCATGCGCTAGTGACGGCCCAGCCGCTCAGGCAGCGTACGCCCCGTCGGGGGGCGTCCGCTCCGCTCGGCCGCGGCGTCGGCCCGCATCAGGCCGCGCTGTACGTAGCGGACGCCCAACCAGCGCAACGGTTCCGGCTCCCAGTGGGGGGACTTGTGGTTCACCGTCGGCAACTCCAGCAACGGGGACGCACCATGCGTGATGAGCTGGGCCAGGACACGGCCGGACAGGTTCGTGGTCGCGACGCCCTGCCCGGTGTAGCCGCGCGCCGTCGCGACGCCCCGCCGGGGATCGTACGACATCGTCGGCATCCAATCGCGCGGCATACCCAGCGCGCCGCCCCAAGCGTGCGTGACGCGCACGCCTTTGAGCAGGGGGAACCACTGCACGAGCGCCGCGCGCAGGATGGCGTGCGTGCGGTCATGACGGTCGTACGCGTCGACGATGCGCGACCCGAAGTGGTAGGGGGCGCCGCGTCCGCCGAACAGGAGGCGCCCGTCGGCCGTGCGCGACAGGTAGTCCACGGTGTACCGCGGCGAGGCGACGCACTCGTGCCCGTCCCACCCGATACGGGCCCATTGCTCCGCCGTGAGCGGCTCGGTGAGGACGATGAGCGAGTACACGGGGAGGAGCTGCCGGCGCAACGCGGGCAGCCGCGCCAGATAGGCTTCTCCGGCCAGGACGACCGTGCGGGCGCGCACGTCGCCGCGCGGCGTGCGCAGCGCGGGCTTGGCGCCTTCCACGACATTGGTCACCGCCGTCCCTTCATAGATCATGCCGCCGCGGCGTTCCACGGCCCGCGCGAGGCCGCGCACCAGCCGGCCGGGGTGGATGACGGCGCAGTCGGGGTTGAACAGAGACGCGACGGCGCCGGAGACACGGATGCGCGCGGCGGTTCGCGCGGCGTCGAGCAGCTGGTAATGGGCGGAGAGGCCCTGGCGCTCCATCGTCGCGTACTCGTGTTCGAGCGCGGCCAGGTGGTGGCGGCCACGGGCCACCAGCAACTCCCCGCCCTTGCGGTACTGTGCGTCGATCCCCTCTTGCGCGGCGACCCGGCCGACCTCCTCGACCGTGTCGTACATCGCGCGCTGTAGATCGCGCGCCGCCTCGCGGCCGAAGCGTTGTTCGAGCAGCGCCGCGCTCACCGGGAAGCCCGCGCTGCACCAGCCGCCGTTCCGGCCGGACGCGCCAAACCCTGCGATCTCACGCTCGACGAGGGCGACGCGCAGCGACGGCTCTTGGCGCAGCAGGTAGTAGGCCGTCCATAGTCCCGAGAACCCGGCCCCGAGGATCGCCACGTCCACATCGATCGAGCCGTCGAGCGCGGGGCGCGGCGTCAGGTCGTCGTCCGCCGTCTCGAGCCAGAAACTGTACCCCTTGTAATCTTTCGTCATCTGCGACAATATTAAACCATTCTTTATAGGGGAGTCAAGAGGGGGGCGCACCCGGGTGCGCGCCACTTTTTCGCGCTAGGCACAGCGCGGGCGGATCAATGATCCCCGCCGCCAGGGATGATCGGCCGCTGGCTTGTGCGGACGGTGCGTGCGATCCCCGGATGCCCCCGACGCGCGACGCGACGGGACCGTAGAGGCGGGGAGCGTCGTCACGCGCACGGACACGGTCGGCGTTTCTGGCAGGTTAGCTTGGGCTTGGGCTTGGGCCACCTGTGCGCGGGCAACCCGCCGATCGGCGCTGGCGACGCGGGCCGCGTGCCGCTGCTGGGTCGTGATGTGCGGCCACGCCTCGGCCCCGCAGTCGCCGTAGGCCACCGTGCGCAGCGCCACCATCGGATTGACGTGCGCGCGTTCCCAATGCAATGCATCCCCGCCCCCTTCAGGCGCGCCTCCACGAGTAGCTTGTTCGCGCTCTCCACGCTCCCGCTGCCGATGGGGTAGCCCGCCGCGCGGAACGCCGCGTAGCATAGCTGCGCCGCGCGTGGCTCCAGGTAGGTCAGGCTATCGCCCACCACGTCGAGCGCCCGCTGCGCGGCCTCCTGCCCCAGTACCCCGGTCAGTGGGATGGTCACCCGCCCGGCCGCGCCCTCTGGCGTGACGGTCCAGACGAGCGCGGCCTGGTCGCCCGTGGCCACGGGCGCGGCCTGGTCGCCCGTGGCCACGGGCTCTAGCTCCGTCCGCAGGCGTCGCAGGTCCGTCAGCACCACGGCGGGACCGTCGTCCTCCTCCAGGAGCGCGCGCCACTGCCGCGCCAGCCAGGCCCGCGCCGCCGGTGTGTCCGTCCCATAGACGGCCGCCCCCACCCGCGCCGCATAGCCCAGGGCGTGCGGCCAATCCAGGATGCGCACCGCGTCCGGGCGGTGCCAGTCGATAAAGTCCTGAATCCAGGGGGCTCCGTCACCGACCGCACAGACCACCCCCGCCGTCTCCGTGCCCCGCCGCTGCGTTTCCACCGTCGCCAGCCGCGCGAACGTGTCATGGTCGGTCAGCCGTGAAAAGTAGGGGGTGTAAGCCCAAACCCCAGATAATTCCGTCATGCCAAATCGAGCCCGGCCACGATCGCATCCAGGTCGATGACCCGCCCTCCGCCACGGAAGGTGTAGTGCCCGTTCAAGTGGATGTGGCGCCACGCCGCTGGCGAGATCTTCTTGATCAGGGCCAGGGCTTTCGTGTTCCGGCTGGCCTCGCACGTCGTGAGCAGCCGCGACAGGATGGCGGAGTTGTAGTAGATGATGGCATTCGCGATCAGCCGCGCGCACTGATTGCTGATCTCGATGTCGATGTCGGTCCTGCCGGTCAGCTCCTTCTTGCCGCCGACCTGGGCGATGGCTGAGCGTAGCTGGTGGTAGGACTCGATCCGGTTCTGCGAGCGGTGAACGTTGCGCTGTAACTGCGGGTCGCGCAGGTAGCGCAGCGTATAGATGCTGCGGATCAGCTTATCGAACTCGAAGATCGCCCGCCGTGTTGGATTCGGCTGGGTGTAGGTGCATAGCTTCCGGATCAGGGTGCCCTGGGTCATCTCCTTGAGGCCCAGCGTGGCGACGATCTGGTCGATGTTGGCTTGCTCGTCCACGATCGCTTGCTGATCGATCTGACCGACAGGTCGCACCAGGCATTTCTCGTACAGCGCCGGATCGTCGGCGCAGTAGAGTTCCTTCAGCTGCTCGTCCAGATTGGTAAAGCGCGGCGCGAAGCGTAGCCCGAACCAGTGCAGGATGGCGAAATTGGCCCTGTTGACGCTGTGCATGTCGCCCGTGATCGCGGTCGGCACAATGGCCGACGTGTTGCGATACCAGAGGTCGAACACATGATGGCCCTCGAAGTCGTGCGCGCCGATGAGCCAGCCCTGCAAGGGAACGTGATTGCACAGCAGGGTGTAGGCGACGACGCCCTTGCCACGACCGAAATACTTCCGGGAGTGGCGCGCCTTGATGGTCGGCCGCTCCACGCCGAACTTCTGACCGTCGACGCTGCCGTAGAGCGCGTCGAGGTCGAAGGAGTAGTGCGGGAAAATGGGCAGTGCGGCAATGCCGTTGCTGATCCGGTCGTTGGCTGCCTGCAGCGACGCCTGGCGCAGGTACTGCTGGTAGGTCGCCTCCAATACGTGGTAGGGAATGTCACTGGTGCGCGCCATGACGAGGTTGCCGTAGTTCATCGCCTGGGCGATGATGACCGCCATCAGACTATCCGCGTTGGCGACCTGCTTGGCGTAGCGCGGCTGCAGCGGCGTCAGCGCCGACAGGAACTGGCATTGGTCGTTCACAAAGCGGAAGACGTCGGCGACATCGCGGAATGACAGTTGTTCATAGAAGCTGTCCTGCCGCGCGGACACGTTGTCGGCCTTGGGCCGGCGCCACGTCAACGTCTTGGTCTCGCTGTCGTAGTCGAGATGCGTGAGCTTTCCCTGGCGCAACGCGCGATTGAACGCCAGCCACTGCGCATGCAATTCGGCCCTCAGTGCATCGAGTTGGGTATCGATTGGCTGACGCAACCACGGAATATCTATCTGGCGGAGCGCGTCCGTCTTCTCGTCGAGGGAGACGAGTTCGTCGCTGAAGCAGCGGTGCTGCAGGCTGTCGTCCAGGTAGATGTCGCCCGACTTTAGGCGCTTTCTGAGTTGTCGGTATAGCCAGAACTCGTACCTGTCGGCATGCACACCCGTCGGCTTCCCGTCCACGTCGAACGTCAGCAAATAAGGCCGCAGGTGCGTGGGCAAGGTGGCCTCGTGGCATTCCGCCAACGGACGTTGCGACAGACGCTGCTGTCTCGCGAACACGCCCTTCACCCAGGCATGCGCCGCGAGCCACGGGTGATCTGGTGATTGCCCGGAAAAGTCGAGCGCTCCATAGAGCGGGCGCAGGTGGCGCCGGATGCGCTCAGCAAGTCCATCGACGACCTGCCAGCGCAGAGCCACCTTGCTCGCCGGCTTCACGTTTAGGCGCTGGCCGACGATCTGTAGCGCGTCCTTGGGCATGATCTTGAACGCGCGTTGACGCACGTCGCCGAAAGGCGTGGCGTCAGCCACCATCTCGTCGACATACAGCAGCAGCAAGCGCCCGACCTGTGGCATGTCCTGCTGGCGTCGCACCTGTTCCGCGATGAAGCGCTTGTTCGCTCGCGTCTTGCTCTCGTCTTCGATCTGCTTCATGTGATAGCCCAAGGCGTCGACGAGATTGTCGGTGAGCTGTCGGTAGCGCTGCCAGGCGTAGCACAGCAGGTACAGGTGGGTCTGCTCGGGCTTGAGGCGGCGCAGGTCGTAGACGGTGTAGAAGTTCGCCAAGCCCGCGTAATACTGCAGATTCTGCTGCGAGACCGCGAGCTGGGGCAGCAGTGTCTTGGCGATCCGGTACAGGGGTTCCAGCGTGGCGCGCTTTTCCCGCTCCCGCGCCATCTGCCGCCAACCGAAGTCCTTGGCGTCCTGCTTGAGAGCGGCCAGCGCGGACAGCGTGTCGTCGCGCACCAGGAGCTGCATTAGCGCATCCTTGGCTGCTCCGTCCAACACGTCAGCGAGCAAGCTCCCCAAGCGCCGGCGCTCGGTCGACAACGCCGCGCTGATCAGCGTCTGCAAGGTGGTGTACCCAGGTCGCACGATCTTATGCTCGTTGAGGTAGGCGATTAGTTCGACGACAATGAAACCGGGCGTGACATCGCGCCGCACGATCTGGGCGGCGCGTTGCGTAAGTTGCGGAAGAAAGTCCGCCGACCATAGCCGGTAGCCGAACAACTCCGCGATCGTGGCACGCTGCGCGTAATGTTCGTGTTTGGTGACAGCATCCCGCTCGAACAACTGGCCATTGAAATAACGAGTCAGCACGAAAGCGACATCATCCTGCGCGTCGTCCCAGGTGAAGCGGAAGAAGGCCTGCTTGGCCTTGAAGTAGCCGATCTGCACGGCACAGTAGGCTTGCGCGTGGAGACTTGGACGGCTGCAGGCAAGGGCCAACTCCGGCGCGGACAGCGACAGGTAGTCCCTTCGTTGCCCGTCGTCAAAATCGGGCAGGCCGTACAGGGCGAACTGTTCGGTGTCCGACAGGATGGTCAGCAGCTTGTTTTTCGTCGCCATCGTCGTGGCGTGCCCCCAGCCTCGCAAACTTTCCCTATAATAATCGATAAACGGAAAGTGTGGGAGGGCGCGATGAGCAGCCAGGCAGGCCCCAGGCCACCGGATCGCCCCGTGCCACTGGTCGAAAAACGGAAAGTTCCTGTGCGCCAGGTGAATGCGGCCTATCGCAGTCGGGAATATCTGCTGGACAAGGAGGTCACGTCCCTGATGACGGCCGCCGCGCACTGCGGTCGACACGGCGTGCGCGACGCCACGCTGATCCTCCTGGCCTACCGCCATGGCCTGCGGGTCTCCGAACTCGTCAGCCTGCGTTGGGATCAGGTCGACCTCCCGCAGGGGCTGCTCCACGTGGCGCGGCTCAAGCGCGGCCTCTCCTCCGTCCATCCCTTACGCGGACCAGAGCTGCGCGCCCTCCGTCGCCTCCAGCGGGCGTACCCGGAGACGGCCTATCTCTTCGTCAGTGAGCGCAAGGCGCCGCTCACCACCGATGCCGTGCGCAAGATCGTCGGGCGGGCTGGACGACAGGCAGGCATCCCCTTCCCGGTGCACCCACACATGCTGCGTCATGCCACTGGCTACAAACTGGCTAACGACGGACAGGACACACGGGCGATCCAGCAGTACCTGGGCCACCGCAACATCCAGCACACCACGCGCTACACTGAGCTGGCATCAGACCGGTTCAAGGATTTTTGGCACGATTAACCGCGCCGCCCGGGGGCCTCGACGGAGATCGGGGGCACAACATTATTTCCGGGATTTTCCCCGCTAAGGTCCTGGCCCGGCTCGGCATTCTCTCGCCAACTTCTGCAGCGCGGTCGTTCCGCGACAAGTTTTCGGTGCCAACTCCGCTGCTGGCGCTTCTACCGTGAGCGTGCGGCGCTTGCACGACCTACGTACACTCGTCATAGAATGGTTATTCTGCGCCAAGTGTTCCGCGACAAGATACCTCCAGGGGTATAGTCGCATCCAGACGACGGACGTGCTCATGCTACCGGAATATCACCAGGGGCGATCGCTGGCCCCTGTTCAAGGAGGGGCGCTTGCTCATGGCACGGGGTCTCAACGCTACGGTTATAGGTGTAGAATACCCCTGATAGCGCATGGCGCCTTCATAGGGAGGGTATACGATGGACTGGACGACTCGTCCCTCAACCGCGCGCAACACCCCAACCGGCGGCGGCTCAGGGCACTGGTGGCGTACCCACTGGGCGTTGATAGGCCTGTTGCTCGCCCTGCTTATCCTGCTCGCCGGCGGGCTCGTGCTTGCCGTGGGCGACACGCCCGTCATCGGCAGCGCGATCGTAGGACCGCAACCGTTCCCGCTCGTCGGGGATGACGTGTCCGCCCGTGCCTTCGCCTACGCGAGCCCCAATGCCAGCAACAGTCTCATCGGCACCGTCACCGTCATCGACACGCCAAGCGGCCGGGCGTTGCACACCACGGCCATTGGTCCCCGCGTGGCCTTTGGTCCCACCGCAGCCTTCGCGGCCGTCGACCGACACACAGGCCATGTCTTCGTTGACGGGGACGATGGCTCCATCGCGATGCTTGACGCCTCCACCGGTCGCCTCCTGCACACACTGACTGACACGGCGAGCCCTGACAACCGGCAAATCGTCGCCGACGAGCAGACCGCCCGCGTGTTCATCGGCCACCGCGACGAGTCGGTGGTGACCATGATCGATGGGCGGAGTGGTGCGATGCTGCGTCGGATCGCCGTCTGCGGATCGCCGTTCGCCCTAGGCCTGAGTGGTCGCCTAGGGCGTGTGTTCGTCAAGTGCAACGATGGAACGACAGACGTCCTCGACGCCCGGATGGGGCGCGTGCTCCGGGGGATCACCACAGGGACGGCGTGGGGTACGGTCGTCGCGGATGAGCAGACGGGCGGGTCTTCGTGATCAGCGACGTGGCCGGCCAGCTTAGTGTGCTCGATGCGCGTACCGGCACGCTCGTGCGCACCCTGCCCCTGGGGGGCTTCGCGGCCACGGATGAACGTAGTGGCCATGTCTTCCTCGCCCGCGTCCTTCCGAACGCAACCGGCTCCCATGAGGTCATCATGCTTGACGGGCGTACCGGCGCGGTGCTGCGCCACATCCCCGTGGCCGCGAACCCCGGCGCCCCCGTCGTCGACCCGCAGACTGGTCACGTCTTCATCGCCAGCGTCGGCCCCGTCGATGCCAGTGGGAACCCCTCAACCTACGGGACGCTCACCATCCTCGATGGCGCAAGCGGGACAGTGGTGCGGACAATGAACGTTGGCTTCAATCCCGGCGATATGCTGATTGATGGGCGAGCGCGACGCCTGCTCGTGTCACACCCCGCGCTCGCCTATAACCCCTCGTGGCCCAGTGGCCCCCTGACGGCGAGCCCACCTGAGAGCGGGTGGCAACAGGCACGCCGTCGGGTGCTGGTGGCGCTGCAGCGCGCGCTTCCGTCCTGGCTGCCGGTCACGATCCACCTACCACCACCGCCGACACCGCCGACCAAAGGGAGTGTGATTACCTTCGATCTCACACGTCTCTGATGCGCAGACCACGGCGACAGCGGCGACCGATCGAGCCGACAGGTGTCCCGGACGTAGGGATCGTTACCCGACTCCAGGGACGGATGAGGCAGGGCCTCGGATCTCTGAGTGCAGGTAGATCGCTCGTTAGCGGGGGAAATCCCGGAATAAATGTAGCGACCCCAGATCCTCATCGCAGGATAGAGCTGCGAACGGCGACCTGCCAGCGTCCATCACGGTGGACCCAGGCGTCCGTGATCAGAAACTCTCCGCTACGCGGGGATATAGTGGACCCATAGAACTGGACAGTCAGAAGGGGAGAAAAAAGGTGTAGACTACGCGCCATGGGAAAGCATCACACCGCCACGTTTAAGGCCCACCTCGTCCGCGACCTGCTCCGCGAGGAGAAGACGATCAGCCAACTCGCTACCGAAAGCGGCATCCATCCCAACCAGTTAAGCAAGTGGAAGGCCATTGCTCTCCAAGGACTACCCAGCTTGTACGAACGAGCCAACAGCGTGGCGACACTCCGCGCCACGCACGAGCAGCAGGTCACCGACTTGTACGCCGAAATCGGACGCTTGACCACACAAGGCCCAGTGTAACGGTTGCTGTCACCAGCCGCAAACGGTGATCAGATCGGGAACCGTCCCATGACGTTGTTGTACTCCTCCTGTGCCGCGCCGATCGAGAGGCGGGAGCAGACCTCCAGCGATTTCCGACTGGCATGCCCCGAGTAGGGCTGGATCAGCGCGTCGTCGACGCCCTCGTGACGGGTTGGCCGATGAGCGCGAGCGAGACTGTCCACAGTTTCTGTGCGGTGGCGGGGTCAAGCGCCCACTGCTTGACGCCGTCGCCATTGGCGAACAAGTCGGCGTCGTTGGGCACGGTGTGGGCCTCGCGGCCGTCCGTCAGATAGTGCCCGCCGGTGTAGGCGAATGCGGGGGCAACGGCCGCGACGAGGGTGGTGGCGGCGCCTTGCGCGACCGTCTTGTAGACGAAGACGCCCGCGGCCTCGGCGTCGGCCAAGTACTCTTTTTGTTGCTGTGTGAAGTCTTTTTGCAGCCCGGTGGCGACGCCGCCGGGGTTGACCGCGTTGGCGACGATGCCGTCGGCGGCCCAGCGGCGCGTCGCTTCGACCGCGAATAACGCGTCGGCGGTCTTGGACTGGGCGTAGGCCGCCTGCGGGTCGTACGCGCGCCGCTCGAAGTGGAGGTCGTCGAACACGATCGGTGATCTCATGTGCGCCGTGGAGCTGACCGCGACGATGCGTGCCTCGCCCCGGTCGCGGGCGCCAACGGCGAGGGCGTCATGCAAGCCGAGGCTCAGGGCGAAGTGGCCCAGGTAATTGGTGGCGAACTGCAGTTCCCAGCCTTCCGCGGTGCGGGACAGCGTGCTTGGAATGACCCCCGCGTTGTTGATCAGCAGGTGCAGCGGGCCGTGCCAGCGCTGGACAAAGGCGGCGACCGAGGCTTGATGGGCGAGGTCCAGGGCGGCGACGCGCACGCGCTCATTCCTGGTCGATGTCGCAATGTCCGCGGCGGCCTGCGCGCCCGCGTCGGTATTGCGGACCGCGAGTGTGACGTCCGCGCCCGCACGGGCGAGGGCGCGCGCGGTTTCAAGGCCGATGCCGGACGAGGCCCCGGTAACGATGGCACGGACACGGGTGAGGTCGAGACCGGTCACGACGTCCTCAGCGGTGCTTGTGGCGTCGAATCGGGTCGTGATGAGTGCAGCGGGTGTTGTCATGAAAACCTCCTGAAGGAAACGTGCGTGTGTGCGGTGCTATCTCTAACTATACAGAGTGGGCATATATTGTCAAATACGTTAAATTTCGTGTATACTATCGCTTATGAGTTCGACCAGTTCCGACATCCTCCGTGCGGGCGAGCACGCGGGTGGTCGTCGCCAGCACGTTTTGGACGCCGCCCTGCTGATCTTTGCGCGCTACGGCTATCGGAAGACCTCAGTGGAGGATGTTGCGCGCGCCGCGGACATCTCCCGACCGGGCCTGTACCTCTACTTCCCCTCAAAGCAGGATCTGTTTCGGGCCGCCGTCACCTATGCGCTCGATGGCGATGTCGCAGCCGCCGCGCGCACCCTCACAGACACCGATCGCCCTCTCCGCGATCGGCTCATTGACGCCTTCGACCACTGGACCGGGCGGTACGTCGGACCGCTGACGACAGACGTGGCCCTCTTGATCGAGACCAACCCGGACCTCCTCGGCCCGCTGGTCACGGACTACCCCAAGCGCTTCGCCACGATGGTTACGGACGCTATTGCCGCCGACCTGTCTGCCGAGCGCGGACGTCTGGCGCGCGATGTGGCCCAGACCTTGCTTAGCACGGCGTACGGTATCAAACACGACACGCGCACGCGCGAGGAATTTCTCGCGCGCATGACCATCGGCATCGACCTTCTCCTGTTGGCCCTACAGCGCAGCATGTTGTAAAGCAGAACGTCTGGACAGGGTCTCGCGCATTGCGATCTCCTTGCGCATCTGAAATGAGACGCGCGTTTCGCGCTGCCGGACGGCCTCGCCGCCGCCATCGCGGGCAATCAGCCCCTGCTCGATGCGCCGATGCTGTCTCATTTCAGATGCGCAACGACGGCCAAAAGCGCGAGACCCTGCTTTTCCCCTCCGTCGTGTAAGCATTGGGCTCGATGCGTATAGCGGGCGCGACGCGAACATCGGGGGCCTCGCGCACAGGTTGGCTCAGTTCTTCCCCGTTTCCCTACCATCCCAACTAAAATGCCGCTTTGTTTTCCGGGATACCCACGTCGCCCCTGTGGATAGCTCTCTTGCCGCCGTGTCACGCCCGCGGTACACTCGTCGCAACCCGAGAAGTGCCCGCTCTTGGTCTTCTCGGCACTTTCGGGGCCACGTTGCGCCTCTATCGATAAAGCTAGTTTGTCCCTGGTTGCAGCTTCGCTTATTCCAGACCCTATACGACCGTTCACCACTGACGTCGCCGAGGGGCGCTTGGCGATGAGGCTCTCTGCGCAATCGACCATCATAGTGGAATGGTCGATAGCAAGGCACGCGTCTCGGCGACGACGCGCGAGGTGAACGCCGGGTCGCGCACGAGCGTGGAGCCGCGCATCGGATGGCCGCCCTCGTCGTAGTAGATGCCGGTCTGGCCTGATTGATTGATCAAGATCGTGGTGATGACGCGCGCGGCGCGTTGCGGAGTGCTCCAGTATTTGACGTGGGGCGCAAGCAGCGGAAGGATGTAGTTCGCCACGACGCGTAGGAAGACGTTGGCCTCGCGCCCGAGGCCGGTGTTCGGAGTGAAGCCTGGCTCAACCGCGTGAATGGACAATCGCGGGTTCTCGCGGGCGAACTCCATCGCCGTGGCGAGATTGCACTGCTTCGAGGTGGCGTAGGCGTCCCCGCCCGGTAGCGCAGAACCGCCGGGTTCCCACTCGCCGCGTGCGCTCGCCTCCGCGGAGATATAGCGACCGCCGCGGAAACCGGCAGCCACGGCGGGTTTGCGCGCGGGGTCTTCGACGGCGGAGGCGACGAAGACGACGTTCGTCCCATTGGGGAGATGCGGCACGAGCGCTTCGGTCAGCGCGAACGGGCCGAGGTGGTTCGTCGCGAACGCCATGTCCCAGCCCCGCGCGTTCTGCGTGGCGCTCATCGGGAAGATGCCTGCGTTGTTGAGCAGGCCGGCGATCGGAAGATGGAGCGCGATGATCTCCGCGGCCGCGCGCCGCACGCTCACAAGATCCGCGAGGTCGCACACGACCGACACCGCGTGCTGGCCCTTTTGCGCGATGGTCTGCTGCAGCGCGTCGAGCTTTCCGCGGTCGCGACCGATGAGCACGACCGTACCGTGCTTGGCCAGCTCGAGTGCCGTGCGGCGACCTATGCCGGAGGTCGGGCCGGTGATGATGTACGCCGTGCGATCGGTCGGGTTGTCGACCAGAACAGTCTTCACCATAGGTCCCTCCATGTAATTGTTCGTCTAGTCAGTCAGCTTTAGGTCAAAAAAATTAGGCGATCACGCGCCAGAGAGCCTCGAACCCGACCGTGCAGCGCTGCTCCGCGTTGGCTGGGTCGCGGATGATGGCGTCCATCGTGGCCTCCGCCAGCGCGTTCATGAGCGCCACGACAAAGCCCAGCGGGGCGTCGCGCAGGGGACCGTTGGCGCGACTGCGTTCCAGCAGGTCGGCGATGCCGGCCATGGTCTGATGCGCCGCCGCGCGGCTCGCGGGCGTGATCTCGTCAGAGACGTCAAGCTGCGCCAGCGCGCGCCGCATCTCAGGACCGGACGCCGCCCAGCCCATCCACTGTGACCAGAGGTGAAAAACCTGCGCACGCAGCTCAGCCCCGGCCGGAAGTCCCTCCAGGACAGCAGACGTCTGCCCGGCTTTCAGGTCAAGATAGAGCTGGTTCAACAGATCAGCCTTAGTCTCGAAGTAGGTGAACAGCGAGCCGTTCGCGACGCCAGCCTCTTGCGCGATCATCGCCGTCGGCGCACCCAGTCCGTGCGTCGCGATCACGCGGGTCGCCGCCGCCATGAGCGCGTTCCGCTTATCCTCGCTTCTCGGTCTGGCCATGCTTAGACCACACCTCGCCGCACGTGGAGGGGCAGATGATCGTCGTGGGTTTGACGGACCGATCGGATCGTTTTCGGCCCCACAGGTCCCCGCTGACGCCTCGTCACGCGCCCTACAGCCGCGTCAGCAGCGGTTCTCTCCATCATCGATCCGACCGGCATAGGCACTCCTCCTTTGACGCCGTGTGGGCCATGCTCACCATTATAATACAGAGTGAGTGGACAGTCAAGTATTCGAGTGAGCGGCCGACCCTCCTCTAGCCGCACACCATCTCCACGCTTTTCCGGCCAAAACTATCGTGCTGATTGGGGACATATCATCTGGCTAAGACCGTTGACCACGTTAAACGAGAGACGATGCGCATTTATGCGAAACGGAGCGACAAGCTGCTCCGCGAGACGCTGGGCCGGTGGTGAGAGCTTTCGGGGCAATGCTCGTATGCCACCGCGCGAGCGACCAGCGCATCACCCGCTGGAAAGTGCACCTTTTTGGGGGATATGCAAAAACCTGTAGGGGGCAACAGCATGTTGCACAAGCACCGGACGAGTCCTACGCAGATCACCCGACTGCTCCCGATGCGAATGCCACTATCTCTCCGTGCATCGACGCGTACGTGTCGCTGCCAGTTGTGTGCAACATGCCCCTAACAGGATATGCACAATACCCCCTGATGGACTAAAATAGGGGCGCAGGTCACCGTCAACATCCACGTCCGGCTGGCCAATCTGGGAGCGCCCTTCGTCGTCCAGGCCGCCGAGCAGACCGCCCACCCCAGGAGTCAACATGGGAAGAAAGGCAACTGTGGTCCTTTACGTCGTGCTGATGGCAGCCAGTGTCGTTGCTGTGGATGTCCTGTTCTTCAGAAACCGGTTCTGGGAACGGCTACTGGTGAATATAGGAATTGTCTTGGTGTTCGCAGCTTTCTACTGGAGATTCCTGAAGCGTCCATGAAGACGTGACGGCGTGGTGATCGCTGCGACCGCGCATCAGCCCGACACGCGACATGGGCGACGGGGGACGTGATCCCCCGCATTGTCTCGCACACGGGTGGCGAGTAGCAATAGACCAGCCAACCGGGTTAAGCGTTTAGGAGCCGTCCATTCTCTTGCGTTTTTCAGACACCTTCGCACTGGGATAGACGACGCTTACAGGCGTACGCCCACCCTGCGCTACCCACATAACAGAATAGAAAGGATATTCCCTCCCGTTTTATCCACGCGTGCACCATGGCTACATTAGCGCAGCGAGCGCCGATCTATCACAATGATCCCCAGGCTCAGGGCGGCCGCTGCCGTGCCCACGCCGTAGGCAAGGAGGGAGTGGGGCATAGCGAGCACGCACACGGTGATGCCGACGAGTACGCCAACATCTGCGGTCAGTCGGATAGGGAGGGGAGGACTGGCGGTCGCAGCCACGGCCAGCGTTGTAGTCCCCCCAGGCATACGACCGGTAAGAACCTCATAGCATCCCAGGACGATGGCGCTGACCTCACGTCCTGTTGCGCGTGTGATAAGCATACTGACAGGGTGTCGCGCTTCATAGTCGGTCGGGACATCTAGATTGGGATTGCAGTCGCGGGCGTCCCGTTCTAGATGTCCAAAGGTGTGCCGTAGCGCGAGACCCGGACTGACTCCTGTGCCCCGCTACGTGGGGATGGGCGTTAGAACGGCAGCGGTGACCAGCGTTAGGGCGATACCCCTACTCCGTCGCCTTCGCGAGGAAGGCGGCGCGGTGCGTCACCAGGTAATAGACGAACCAACCAGCAGCGACGAAGTTGATATACCCTATGCCGAACACGATGAAGAGGACGGGGTCTGAGGGGCGGATCACGTACAAGAGGACCCCGTGGCCACTGATCAACTGCACGACCTGGGTCTGCACATAGAACAGGAACTCGACCGACAGGAACGAGATGAGCAGCAGGTAGCCGCGTGCGCTCCCGCGGTGCAGCCCGACGATGCCGAGCACGAACCAGAGGAGCGTGGCGGCAAGCAGCGCCGCCCCCAGCACGCTTGGGGCGGCGTGATACGTTGCATAATATTGGTGCAGGTAGTACGGCACTTGCGCGAGGTAGTTGACCGCTACCACCAGTGCTACGGCGCGGAGTAAAAACGTCCTACTCATCGCCCTATCTTACCTGATGCGCCTAGACACGGCATCAAGGACATCGGGTTACGCACGTCTCGTCGTATGATTGGTGACCACGCCTCGCCATTTGATTGGTGACGTATCCGTCCTGTTCCCGTTTTGGCAAGATTTCGGCGGCCAAAGCACGTGTTTCAGGCAAGAACTCGGCTCTTTTCGGCTCACTTTCTTGCCAGAGCAAACAGGACGGATGTGTCACTGAAGTTGTGACGAGGCGTGATTGGTGACACATCCGTCTTGCCCTACAGAACGAGACGTGCTTAACCCGGTTGGTTGGTCCATTACTACTCGCCACCCCACACCGTCGTGTCATGCGTCGGCCAGGAGTGGTTCTACCGCAGGAGAAATCGACTGCACCCCGCCGCCGAGCAGACCGGCCACTCCGTACAGGCCTCTCGCCGTTCCTTCGCGTGGCCTGAAGAGAAAATGACGTGAGCTATATCAACGCACTGTGCGCCTTCGCGTACGATTTCTGACATCTTCTGCGATGATCCCACCAAGCCGTGGGAGGTCGTGGGGGTGGTGTTATGGAAGCTGCAGCCAGCCGCCATGCGGTTGATCGCCAATGCGATCATCTACTATAACTCGGCGATCCTGTCGCGGCTACTCACCCGGTACGAGGCGAGCCAGAACACCAGAGCCTTGGCCCTGATCAAGACGTTCTCGCCAGCGGCGTGGCGACACCTTCTCCTGAATGGGCATTACATCTTTCGAGGCGGGGGGCGGATCATTGACCTGGATGCGATCGTCGCTGGGCTCGATTTGACCTGACGGAATTTTCTGGGGTTTGGGCTTACACCCCCAAAGTACGAGAGATCCTGCGCGTGGACTGTGCGCTCCCGGTCGCGGCGCGTCTGGATTTCCCGCACCCCCACCTCACCGAGCGCGAGCGTGCGCACCTCGGCCCACACCCCGCCCACCAGCGGGACCATCGCTCCGTCTACGCTCAGGTACTGCACCGCCGGCCCCTCCGGCGGCGCCGGCAGCTCCCGCTCGAGCAGCGTGACCGCCGCCGTCTGCACCAGCACGTAGGCCGCCCCCGCCCGCTCGGTCATCCGCCGCACCGTCGTCCCGCCCACCTGCACCCCCGTAAAGTGCGCCACCTCGCGCCCGGCCCGCACGAAGCTCATCCACGTCGCCAACCGCACCACGCTCTCACGTACAAAGGGGGTCAGGTGTCCCGGCGCCAGCGCCAACTCCTCATCCAAGGGGGAAAAGGCCTGTCCCATAGGCGGGACAGACCGCATAGCTGCGCGTCAGCGTGATCTGACGCTCGTACGTCGTCGTCAGCCGTCGCACCTTGGCCCCCCGCGCCTCCACGCGGCCCCCGCACGCGGGGCACACCGGCCGCTCCTCCGGCGGCAGCGCCTGCACGTCGGCCTGCCTGCTCGCTCGCGCCAGATCTTCCCGCATGCGTGCCCGCAACACCGCCAACCGCTCGTCGAGCGTCCGTTCAATCTCCTGGAACGTCGCCCGTGGATGCGCTGCCCGCCAGTCTGCCAGTCCGCTAAACACGTCCGCCGCCGTGACCGGCCACTGCTCTGCCCCCTGCTCCACGCCCATCGCCATCCTCTCCTGTCTCCACTCCTCCTGTTGTCTGCTCGTCTACCCCTTTTCCCGTCCGCGAAAAAGTGGCGCGCACCCCGCACCCGGGGGTGCACCTTAAAATAGTGGACAGTGCGCTCAGGCCGACCGCGCGCGTCCAAGGGATTGCCGCCGCCAGGGATGATCGGCGGCCGGGCGCAGCGAGCGCGGGACCGGCGGCACGTCGGCTGATGGC
>JAABUO010001011.1_pt1 | contig 40491 bp, 34 predicted proteins | sample 5559291 | NCBI WGS metagenome assembly JAABUO01 (sample SAMN10711878, study PRJNA513372) | rock metagenome | isolation source: Antarctica rocks | place: Antarctica: Victoria Land, Finger Mt sud
CGGCGGAGGGAGGTTGCCGGAGCGCAGCCGCAGAGCTATCCCGAGCCTCGGCTGCGGGCTGGGCGGGCGCTTCGGCGGCGGGGCGGGGTGACGTCGTGCCTGGACGTAAGTGATGGGTTGTCGACGGACCTTTGGCACCTCTGCGAGGAGTCCGGGGTGGGGGCGGAGGTGTGGGCGGAGGCGCTGCCGGTGCACGGGCTGGCGCGGGGCGCAGGGGAGCTTGAGCTGGCGCTCCACGGGGGAGAGGACTATGAGCTGTTGTTTACGGCGGGGGCGGAGGTGCGGGTGCCGGGGCGGGTGGCCGGGGTTGCGGTGACGCGGATCGGGAGGGTTGTGGGGCGGCGGCGAGATTCACGGGTGGTGCTGGTCGATGGCGAGGGGGGGCGGACGGAGTTGGAGGCGGGTGGGTGGGAGCACTTTCGCGGCGGTGAGGCTTGACGGCGAGGCTGTTCCTGACGGCGAGGGCGGTTCCTGAGGGCGAGGGCGGTTCCTGAGGGCGAGGGGCAACTTTAGAAGGCGAGGGCGGGAGATCGCGGCGACAGACCGCACGGCTTCGCTGTGGGCGCGGCCGGGTAGGATTGGGGTGGATGCCGGGAGGTGTGGTGTGCGGGAGGAGACGAGGGTGGTACGGGCGATGCTGACGGACCCGGTGGCGGGCGACCCGCTGCACGCGGGGCCGGTCTTTGCCGCGCCGTTCCATGTGCCGGGCGAACCGGCGGAGGCGCCGTACAGCTATGGGCGGTCGCACAACCCGACATGGACGGCGCTCGAGCGAGCGCTGGGGGTGATCGAGTCCGGCGAGGGCTACCGGGCGCGCGCCCTGGTGTTCGGGTCGGGCATGGCGGCGGTGGCGGCGGTGTTCGGGGCGGCGCTGCGGCCGGGGGATGCGGTGGTGCTGCCCTCGAACGCCTACTTCACCGCGCGGGTGCTGGCGGAGGTGTACTTCGGCGCCATGGGGGTGGAGGTGCGGCTGGCGGAGGCGGGAGCGCCGCAGGGGGATCTGCTGAGGGGAGCGCGTCTCCTGTGGCTGGAGACGCCGGGCAATCCGGGGATGCAGATCTGCGACATCCGGGCGCTGAGCGCGCGAGCGCACGCCGAGGGCTGCCTGGTGGCCTGCGACAACACGACGGCGACGCCGCTGGGGCAGCGCGTGCTGGAGCTGGGGGCGGACTACGCTGTGGTCTCGGACAGCAAGGCGATGACCGGGCACAGCGATCTGCTGCTGGGGCATGTGGCGGTCAGAGTTCCAGGTGAACCGGGGGGCGCGGCGGGGCGGCGGGCCGATGGAGGCCTGGCTGGCGGGGAGGTCGCTGGCGACGCTGCCGCTGCGACTGGAGCGAAGCTGCGCCAACGCGATGCGGATCGCCGAGTTTCTCCTTGGGCGCGAGGAGGTGTTGCGGGTGATGTATCCGGGGCTGCCGGGGCATCCGGGGCACGCGATCGCGGCGCGGCAGATGCGGAGCTTCGGGCCGGTGCTGAGCTTTGTGCTGCGGGACCGGGCGGCGGCGGAGAGATTTCTGGCTGCGGCGGAGCTGGTGAGCAACGCGACCAGCTTCGGCGGGGTGACGACGACCGCGGAACGCCGGGCGCGGTGGGGTCACGATGCGATCGAGGAGGGATTTATCCGGCTGAGCGCGGGATGTGAGGATGGGGCGGATCTGGTGGAGGATATCGGGCGAGCCCTGCGCGGCGCGAAGGCGCCTGGCGGGGGTCCCGGCGGTTTGTGAGAGACTGCGACGAAGCAATTGAGGTTCTATATACGGAGGCGCCGGGAGGGAACGGGTGGGCGAGAGTTCCCGTATCCCGTTCTGGGATGGGAATGGGGTACTAAAGTTGCAGAGTGCTTATTGACTTTCGGGGTACGGCGTGCATATATACGGATAAAAAGGCATCTTGGATGAGTCCTTCCATCGATTTTTATAGTACCGTGACCGATGCCCGAATAGGCTTTGAGGGAGCGCTAATGCGCCTCAAGGAGCCTTATCATGAAGAAGTCCATCCGTTCCATCGTGCTGCTGAGCGCCTTTGCCGTCTCCTCCGTTCCTTCCTTCGCCGCGATGGGCGGCGGCGCACCACGGCCGCAGTGGCCGCCCGTATACTCTGCGTTCCTCTCCGGTATGGCGGCCGCAGCAGGAGCACTCATCGGGATCTAATTGGTCCATGGCAGTGAGGGAAGATGAACCTGTCTAGCGTAGACGACGTTCTATGGGCGGCGAGTTTTCTGGGGCACGCCGCCCTCTTCCTTATCTTGTTGATCAGGGGACGCTGGAGAACATTTCCCATCTTCACGATGTATGCCGGCTTTCACACCGGATTTGAGATTGCGCTGTACCTTGTTCTGCATACTTTGCATGGTCAGCAGGCGACGATCTGGTATGCGTATACGTACTGGACGTCCGAGATTGCCGACTTTGCGCTTCAGGTCGGTCTTGTGCTGGAGATGGCGCGGATCGTTCTTCGGCCGACGGGAACATGGCTTCGGGACGCCCGACGACAGTTTCTGCTGGGTGGCTCTGCCGGTATCGGCATAGCGGCGTTGCTGGCCTGGGGGGTGAGTCCGCCTGGGCTGCGGGGGTTGGAGCGCTGGCAGGTACGCGGGAGCCTGTTTACCAGTTTGGTGACCTGTGAGCTGGTGCTGGTGATGGCGCTTTCGGCGACGCGCCTGGGCCTGGGGTGGAGGAGCCATGTAATGGCCCTGGGCCAGGGGTTGGCGGTGTGGTCGATCGTGGCAGTCGCGGTGGACGGTATTCAGAGCTATGTTGGCGGCGCGCAGCAGTTTGCGACGCTGGATCACCTTCGGATCACGGTGTACTGTACCGCTTTGGTCTACTGGATTGTGCAGTTTTGGGTCAAGGAGCCGGCGCGACGACCGATTTCCCCAGAGATGCGCGATTATCTTGTTGCCCTTCATCAGACGATCGCCTACGATCTCGGTAGCGTTGACGCAGAGAGCTGAGACCCATGATGCTGCAGATGCTTCCTTATTACGGAATTGGCTTTCTCCTGATGGGCTTTATCGCCGTCGCGGTGTATACGCAGCGCCGATCGATCAAGCTTACGAGCGACTCGTGGGATGTATTGGTGGGACGCGTGGAGCAGGTAAACGTTGCGGGGCTGCGAGCGGTGGCGCTCGACTACCTCGACCCGACGGAGCACCAGACGCGAATCCAGCCGGAAGAACTGTGGACTCTGGTGGGCGGCGAGGTTGGTTTGCGCCGGATGCGCGCCAACGCCGATCTGATGCTGGCGCTGGCGGCGCACGCGCAGCAGTGGAACTTCGAAGAGGCGACGATCGTTGGGGAGCGCATGCGACGGGACTGTCTTCGTCTGCGCCGGGCGGTGCTGCGGATCGAGCTCGGCATGTTGCGCTACTCACTTTTGCAGCGGTTTTCGGTGTATGCGCCGTTCCATCTACAGGAGGCGGCAGGGGCATACTACCTGATGCGCCAGCGGCTGCTGGCGCTGTGCTCGACCAGCCACGCCGGACGGTACCAGGGTTTGGCGGCCACGCTGTAGGTCTGCGCGCGACCCTTGTCTCCCTTAGAAATCTTTCGCGATGTGAGACGCATCTCCAGCTGCCGGATCGGGCCTGGTTGCGCCGGAGTTTGCCTCTGGGGCACGGGGAGAACTGGCGTTGATGGCTGAGACGAGCTTCCGGCGAGGTTGGTCCGCGACGGTGCTGGAGCGAGCTCCCCTGATCGCGCCGGCGCGGCGATATACCTACCCACGCGAGGTGGCGGGGGAGGAGGACGCAATGGCGCGGGGCGCGCTCGAGCTGCTGGTGCGGCCGGAGGGCGGGGGCGAGTTTCTGGCGACGTGCGCGCTGGGCTTCAAGAGCCCGGAGATGCCGACGGGAGTGTGGGGGTGTCCGGCGGTGGGGCAGATGTGCGCGGTTGCCGGGGGGTATGCGTATGTGATCGAGACGACAAGGCCGGAGGTGTCAAACCTGGTGGAGTTGCGGCCGGTGGTGGCCGTTCGCGAGCTGGTGGAGCAGAGGCTGCTGCTGTTTGCGGGGTTCCACACGCTGGCGGCTTGGGGTGAGGGTGGGAGAGGGTGGGAGTCGGGGAGGCTGAGCTGGGAGGGAATTCGGTTGGGGGAGGTGGAGGGTAGGGTGCTGCACGGGTTTGGGTGGGATATGCGAACGGACCGGGAGGTGGCCTTTCAGGTGGATCTGCGAACGGGGGAGCATCAGGGTGGAGGCTTTACGCGATAGAGCGGACCAATAAGCGAGGGCGGCCTCCGTGGCCGCCCCCCGAGACGACTTTGCGATTTGGTTATGCGGTGACGGCGACCGGGTTGGTGCGCTCGGCGATGGTATTGAGGAGCGAGTTGGCGTGCTTCTCCTCGTCCAGGCTCTTCTGCAGCATCTGGGCGTGCTTAGGGAGGTTGAGCTGGTTGGCCCAGTCGCGTGCCGCGCCGTAGGAGGCCATCTCGAAATGCTCGACCTTTTGCGCGCTGGCAAGGAGACCGGCGTCGCGCACCGGACCGGCCTTGGACTCGGAGATGATGTTTGCGGCGGCGGCGATGAGAGCGGTCGTGACAGCACACTTCTTGTCGTCGACGTCGCCGCTGTTCATCTCGGCAATGAGGGGCTTGAGGCGGTCGGCCTGGACCCGTGTCTCCTGCATGTGGGACTGAAAGGCATCCTTGAGTTGCTCGTCAGTGGCATGGGAGATCATGCTCTTGAGGCCGTCGACGATCTGGTTTTCGGCGGAGAGGAGGTAGCGGAGTTGAAGGGTGTAGAGCGAACGGAAGTCTTCGATGTCATTCGGTGTGATGAAGCCCATGGGATCCTCGGCTGGGGGTAAGAGACCACCCACATGCTTTGAGGGAAGGAGGGCAGTCTGCGTTGTCCGAGAAAACAACGGGCTGGCAGGGGTCGTTGATGCTGTCGAGAATCTTGTGGCGGGAGTAAGCGGGCGAGCTAGGAGGAAGCCGGAAGGATGACTTCAGGGTTGGAGTCGGGGGCGATCTGCGCCTGGAAGGACCTGCGCCTGGAAGAAGGTGAGGGCGGTGTCGCCGTGCTTGAGGGTGCGGGTTTGGCGGAGGCGGCCGAAGGCTGGGGGGAGGGGGAGCTTGCTGGAATGCTCGGCAATAATGAGGGCGGCGGGAGCGAGGAGGACTTGCGCGCGGGCGCTGCCGAGCAGGGCGAGCGTGTTGGTGTAGTCGGCGGCGGCATCGTAGGGGGGGTCGAGGAAGAGGATGTCGAGGGCGGGGAGGTCGGCGCGGGCGGTGACGGCTCCGGTCGGGCGGTTGAGCTTTCCCTCGATATCCCTGGCTGCCACTCTGTCTGTATGCCGGTCGATGAGGCGGTCGAGGGCGGAGATGGCGCTGCGTGGTTCGAGGGTGTATCCGGAGCGGATGCCGAGCGTTTGGAGGTTGGCGCGGAGGCTGGCGAGGGCGGGCTCGGCGCGTTCGGCGAAGAGGACGTGGGCGGCTCCGCGGCTGAGGGCCTCGATGCCGACGGCTCCGGTACCGGCGTAGAGGTCGGCGAAGCGGGCCTCTTCGATGCGGGTCTGGAGGATGTTGAACAGGGTCTCGCGGAGGCGGTCGCTGGTGGGGCGGGTGCCTTCGCCGCGAGGGGAGATGAGGGGGCGCGAGCGAAGGGTTCCGGCGATGACGCGCATGGGCTGATGGTACCCGGGGGTGGGTGGGTGAGGCGAGGATGTCCAAGTCAGGTAGCGGTGGCCGGCCTCGGGCCGGTACTGGGATGTGTGGTGCGAGCGCGAGCTTGTTCGGTTGATCAAATGGATTCGCTGGTGGAGAACACGACCTGGCGGCGGAGGCGGGCACGACGCAACGCGTTGCCTTCCCGTGCGCTCCAAGCTGCAGGAGAACCACAGCGCATGAGCACCAAAGCCGAAAACTTACTTTCCCGCCGCCAGATCGTCAGCGGCCTCGGCGCGGGATTGGCGACCGTAGCCGCAGCTACCGCCACGCCAGCCTTTTCGCAGAACACGGCAGCCGGAGGATCCACCGCGCAGCCGGTCCAGGACCCGACCTCCAAGTACCCCAAGCCGCCGTTCAAGGAACAGCCGCAGCCGTGGCCGGGCCTGGCCAGCAAGATGGATCCGCGTCCCGACCACGGAGAGACCAGCTACAAGGGCTCCGGCCGCCTCCGTGGCCGCAAGGCACTGATTACCGGCGGCGACTCGGGCATGGGCCGTGCCGCCGCGATTGCCTATGCCCGCGAAGGCGCCGATGTGGCCATCAACTATCTGCCGGCGGAGGAGCCGGACGCAAAGGAGGTCATCGATCTGATCCGCGCCGCGGGCCGCAAGGCCGTCGCCATTCCGGGCGATCTTCGCGAGGAGGCTTTCTGCAGACGCCTGGTGGCCGAAGCGGTCTCAGGGCTGGGCAGTCTGGACATCCTGGTGTCGAACGCCGGCCGGCAGCATTCGGTGCCCAGCATTCTTGATTTGACCACGGAGCTCTTCGACTGGACGATGAAGACCAACATCTACGCACCGTTCTGGATCATCCGGGCGGCGCTCCCGCACCTCCTTCCAGGGGCGACGATCATCGCCACAACGTCCGAGCAGGCCTACGATCCGTCGGCCGATCTGTACGATTACGCGCAGACCAAGGCCGCGACCATGAACTTCGTCAAGTCGCTGGCGAAGCAGCTGGGCCCCAAGGGCATTCGCGTGAACGGGGTTGCCCCTGGTCCCGTGTGGACGCCGCTGCAGATCAGCGGCGGCGCACAGCCGGAGAAGTACACCATGTTCGGCGCGGACTACCCGCTGGGCCGCCCCGGCGAGCCGGCCGAGCTCGCTTCGATCTACGTTCAACTGGCCGCACAGGACGCCAGCTACACCACGGGGAATATCTATGGTGCGGGCGGCGGGAAGGGCCAGCCGTAGGTGTGGCTGTCCGCCATGCGAAGATGCTGAGGCTGTTGAACAGGGGAGCCTCCCTGTTCAACAGCGGGCACTGGTATCGCGATGCTGGTGGGCTTCAGAGCTGATGGCAGGACTCCTTCCGGGCCTGCTTTTCCGGGCCTACAATGGAAGCAATGCGAGCCTGGAACTTCTCCGCGGGACGATGGTTTGGGGTCTATGTGCGGATGCACGCCTTCTGGCTGGCCCTGCTGGGGCTGGCGGTGGGGTCGGCGACGTATGCGGGGGTGGCGGCGGCGCGTGGGATGCTTCTGTGGTGCCTGATGCTGGGCGCGGTGGCTGTGCGCGAGATGGCGCGGGCGCTGGTGACCCTGTGGGAGGGCTTGGAGCTCAAGGGAGTTCTGGTGCTGCCGACAGGAGCGGTGCTGAGTTATGCGACGACCGATTCGAGCGAGCGGGCTGCGAAGGAAGCGCTACAACTGCGCCTGGCGCTGGCGGGGCCTGCGGCGAATCTGCTGTTCGGTCTGGTGCTGGCGGGGCTGATGTTGACGGTTACGCCGGGCATCGAGCTTTGGGCGCATCCGTGGTTGACGCCCACGCGGCTCCTGCGGTCGGCGGTGTGGGTGAATCTGCTGCTGGCCGGGGTGAACCTGCTGCCGGCGGCGCCGCTCGATGGCGGCAGGATTGTGCGGGGCATGCTGGCGCGATCGAAGGGTCTGATGCAGGGGGCGCGAGCTTCGACTGGGATCGGGCAGGCGGTTGGCTTTCTGCTGGTCGCGGTGGGCGTGGCGGGGCGAAACCCATGGACGCTGGCGCTGGGCGTGCTCGTGGTCTTTGGGCCGCATCTGGAGAGCGACAGCATGCTGCTGGACAGTGACGTGGACGCGGTGACGATGCGGGACGTGATGCTGCGGAACTTTTCGACGATCTCGGCTTCGGAGACGCTGGAGGGTGCGCTTGAGAGCGCCGTGCACTCGCTACAGGACGTCTTTCCGGTGGTGCGCGGCGGCAATGTGGTGGGGGCGGTCTCCCGCCAGGGGATCGTGGCGGCGCTGCGCGCGACCGGCGACGGGTACGTGCAGGGCGTGATGACGCGGACGCTCTCGACCGCCAGCCCGGACGACTCGCTGGTCAAGACGGTGCGGCGCATGATGAGCGCGACCGGGGTGCAGATGGTTCCGGTGGTGGAGGGAGAGCGGGTGGTGGGAATCATCACGCCGCAGAACCTGGCGCACTCCATGCGGATGCTGAACCAGCGGCGAAGGCTGCGCCGGCCGGCCGGTGGACGTGAGTGAGACCGGCGAAGGGGGCCGGGAGCTCGAGACGGAGTGGGTGCGAGAGCAGGCGCGAGCACCTTTGGCGCCGGGGCTGTACCTGGTGGCGACGCCGATCGGCAACCTTGAAGATATGACGCTGCGGGCGCTGCGGGTGCTGCGGGGTGTGGACCGGATCGCCTGCGAGGACACGCGGCAGACGGCGAAGCTGCTCCAGCACTACGGGATCAGGACGCCGACCGTGAGCTACCACCGGCACAACGAGGCGGAGCGGGCGGCGGAGCTGGTTTTGGAGCTGGTGGAAGGCGCGACGATCGCGGTGGTGAGCGATGCGGGCACGCCGGGGATCGCTGACCCGGGAGAGGAGATCGTGCGGGCGGCGGTGGGGGCCGGGGTGACCGTGTACCCGGTGCCGGGGGCGAACGCGGTCGTCTCCGCGCTGATTGCGAGTGGGCTGGAGCTGGGGAACGGGTTTGCGTTTCGGGGTTTCCTGCCGGCCAAGGCGGGGGCGCGGCGGAGCCTGCTCGAGGATCTGCGGGCGCGCTTGCGGACGGCCGGAAGCGGGGCGGAGGTGCAGGTGTTTTACGAGACGCCGCACCGGGTGCTGGAGGCGCTGGGGGATGTGGAGGCGGTGTTTGGAGCGGGGCACCGGGTCGTGCTGGCGCGCGAGCTGACCAAGCTGCATGAGGAGTTCCTGCGGGGGACGGTGGCTGCGGTGCGGGCGGAGCTTTCCGGCCGGGAGAGCGTCCGGGGAGAGATGGTGCTGATGCTGAGCGGGGAGCCGGCGGCGACGGCGGCGGCGGAACCGCTTACGGTGGCGGCCGCAGTGCGGGCGCTGGTGACCGGGGGCGTCGAGGAGAAGGACGCGGTGAAGCAGGTGGCGCGCGAGCGTGGGTTGGGCAAGAGCGAGGTGTATCGGGAGTGGCAGCGAAGCCGGGGGCGGCAGGGCTGATCGGAGCGGCGGCTGCGCCCAATGGCCTGGGGTCGGCCGAAGCCTGTCCGTGGAAGCTGTCCCAGGAAGCTGTCCGTTGAAGCTGCCGCTGAAAGCCGGTCCCAGGAAGCTGTTCCCCGGAGGCCTGTCCCCCGGAGGAGGGATGGCTTTGACCCGATCGGGCCTAGGTGATGCGGGGGTGATGGACGTACGCTCGAGGAGTTCGGCAGCCCGGCGTCTGGCGTGTGTGCCTTTCGTCTATCCCGCTGCCGTGGTGACCGTTCGGATGAAGGAAGGCCCCCATGCACCGCTTGTCTCACTTTGCCGCCGCTGTCCGCGGCCTGCTTCTTCCCTCCCCTGGGCGCCTCACCCAGTCTCGTTGCGTCGGCTGCAAGGGCTTTGACGCGATGGAGAGGGTCACCCGCAGCCCGGAGATTTCCGCCCGGATCGCCCTCCACACGCGGAGGCGCGCATGAGCCCGAAACAGCGAGGTTGGCTTCTGCTTGCCGCGGGGTTCTCGGTTCTGGGGATGATGAGCTACATGGCGTTCCTTGAGATGGACCACCAACCGTTTGCCGTGCTTCCCCGGCTGGCGGTGATCGTTTGCGGGCAGCTTCTGGTCTTTGCGGGATTGCTGTCCATCCCCAATCAGGCGTAGCTTCCGCCGACTACCAGGGGATGGTTTTGCCGAGGTGAACGTAGGCCCCGGTTGGGCCGTCGTCGGGGAGGGTGGCGAGATCAACCTCCGTCTTTGCGCCGTCGACGAGTTCCATCATCGCTCCACTGCCGCCCATGTCGGTCTTAACCCAGCCGGGGTGGGCGGAGTTGACCTTGATGTCCGTGCCCTGGAGCGCGTGCGCGAGGTGGATGGTGAAGCTGTTGAGCGCGGCCTTGGAGGCGCCGTAGGCAAAGGCTCCCTTGCCGTCATAAATCCGCGAGCCCGGGGTGGCATGTAAGGTGTTGGAGCCGAGGATGCTGGACACGTTGACGATGCGGCCAGCGGGGCTCTTCCTCAGCAGGGGAAGGAAAGCCTGAGTGAGGGCGACGACCGCGAAGACGTTGGTGTCGAAGGTCTGCCTGAGCTGATCGATGGTGACAGTGGTAGCGTCGTTTGGGCCGTAGCCGTCCTCGACCATGACGCCGGCGTTATTGACGAGGATGTCGAGCTTGCCGAAGTCGCTCTCGATTCCCGTGACGGCGGCGGCGATGTGGCTCTGGTTGACGACGTCGAGCTCCATGGGGCGGGCGTCGATACCCTCGGAACGGAGCTGATCGGCGGCCTTCCGACCCTTGGCGAGGTCTCGTGCGCCGACGAGGACGGTGATGCCGAGCTGACCGAGCTGGCGCGCGGTTTCAAGGCCGATGCCCTTGTTGGCGCCGGTGATGAGGGCGACCTTTCCTTGCTGGGTCATGCTGGATCTCCTTTGGATGGCCTGCGGCAGAGATGAGCGGCGGCGGGATTTCTGTCTAACAATTTCGATGGGGTTGCTGCAAAGAAGCTGCTGTCAGTTGGTGGGGCGGCCTTTGACGCGGTCGTAGGTGTAGACGTCGGAGGTGGTGCCGAGGCTCTCGTTGTAGAGGGAAAGGGCTCCGGCCGCCTCCTTGAGCTCTTCGGAGAAGGTGTGGATGGCGCGGAGGTGGTCGGCGGTGGCGGGGATCTCGAGCCGGGAGGTTTTGAGGAACTTCTGGTAGCCGCGATCGAGCAGGCGGGAGATTTCACCGTTGAGCAGCCAGCCGGGGCGGGCAAGGATCTCGACCTCGCCGTCGGGGGCGGGCGCGATCTCGGCGGCGCAGCCGTACTTCGAGACCTGGAAGGCGTTGGGGGTGCGCTTTGCACCCTCCTGGGCGGGCGCCACATCAAACCGTTGTGAGCCAAGGGTCGAGAGAACATCATCAAAGCTGCGCTGCGGTGCCTTTTTTGCCATAGAAGGTTTGTTCAGTAGACTCGGTTTAACTGTCGCACACTCTTTCCGCTGCATCAATTGAGGGGCGGACAGCGGACGTGGAGGAAAGGACAGACGCATGGTTGCCGTGGACAAGTCGCTGGGGTTGGGGATACTGGAGCGCATAGGGAGAACGCCGCTGGTGCGGCTCCCCTCGCTGACGGCCGAGATGCCCGGTGTGGAGATTCTGGGAAAGGCGGAGTGGGCGAACCCGGGCGGAAGTGTGAAGGACCGGGCGGCGTCGGCGATTGTGCTGGACGCGGAGCGGCGGGGTCTGCTGCGGTTTGGGCAGAGGGGGCCGGGCGCGAAAGGTTTGCGCGACGGCAAAGGACTTCTGGACGCGACCAGCGGGAACACGGGGATTGCGTATGCGATGCTGGGCGCGGCGCTGGGATTTCCGGTAACGCTGTGCATGCCGTCGAACGTTAGCCCGGAGCGGAAGAAGTATGTGGATATCTACGGGGCCGAGGTCGTGTGGACGAGCCCGGCGGACGGATCGGACGGCGCGATCCGCAAGGCGCGGGAGCTGGTGGCGGCCGAGCCGGACCGGTACTTCTATGCGGACCAGTACTCCAACGAGGCGAACTGGCGCGCGCACTTCCACGGCACGGCGAACGAGATCTGGGAGCAGACCGAGGGGCAGGTGACGCACTTCGTCGCGGGGCTGGGGACGAGTGGGACGTTTATGGGGACGACGCGGCGGTTGAAGGAGTTGAATCTGCGGATTCGGTGCATCTCGATGCAGCCGGATTCGCCGTTCAATGGGCTTGAGGGTTTGAAGCACATGGAGACGGCCATCGTTCCGAAGATCTACGACCGGACGCTGGCCGACGCGAATATGGAGATGGAGACGGAGCGAGCGTACGCGATGGCGAAGCGGCTGGCGCGCACGGAGGGAATGCTGGTGGGGGTTTCCGCGGCGGCGGCGGTTGCGGCTTCGCTGCGCGTGGCCGAGGAGGAGGCGCGCGCCGGGCGCGAGGCGGTGATCGTGACGGTGCTGTGCGACTCGGCGGAGAAGTATATGAGTGAGCGCTTCTGGACGGAGGCTTGATGCTGCGACTGAGCTACGACGATTACGCCGCGCTGCGGGCGCACGGCGAGGAGACGTACCCGAATGAGTGCTGCGGCATCCTGCTGGGCAAGGCGGACGGGGCGGGCGGCAACGAGGTGCGGGTGGTGCTGCGGGCGGGCAACACGCGGACGGATTCGGCGCACAACCGGTACCACATCTCGCCGATCGAGCTGATCCAGGCACAGCGTGTGGGACGGGAGTCGGGCCTCGACATCATCGGGTTTTACCACTCGCATCCGGACCATCCGGCGCGGTGGTCGCAGACTGACTTTGCGGAGGCGCACTGGATGGGCTGCTCCTATGTCATCACTGCGGTGGAGCAGGGGCAGGCCGCGGTGACGAACTCGTTCCGGCTGACGGGAACGAGCGAGGACGATAAGAGTTTTATGGACGAGGCGATCGAGATCAGCGTGCAGGGCGCTGACGGAGAGGTCGCTGGAGTTCTGGAGATGGAAGGGGAGAAGGCATGAAGGTACATATACCCACACCGTTGCGGCAGTACACGCGCAACAAAGAGTCGGTCGAGGTAAGCAGTTCGTCCGTGCAGGGGGCGCTCGATGCGCTGGTGATGGACTCGCCGGAGCTGAAGAAGCATCTGTTCACGGACGAGGGGAAGTTGCGGTCGTTTGTAAATGTTTACTTGAATGACGATGACATCCGGTATCTGCCGCAACGGGAGGACACCGCGACGACCGAGGTGGATGAGTTGACGATTATTCCTTCGATTGCCGGTGGTTGTTGTAGCTTCTAGCTTCTAGCGGGTTTGATGGTCCAGGGCTTCGGGTGTTGGTGGGAGAGGGGTATTTGAGATGGCGATGGGAACATTGATGCAGGAGCAGGAGACGGTGGCGGCGGAGTTGCCGAAGTTGACGAATGAGGAGATCTCGCGGTATTCGCGGCACCTGATTCTGCCTGAGGTGGGCATGGAAGGGCAGCAGAGGCTGAAGGCCGCAAAGGTGCTGTGTGTCGGCACGGGCGGGCTGGGCGCGCCGCTGGCGCTCTACCTGGCGGCGGCGGGCGTGGGGACGATCGGGCTGGTGGACTTCGATGTGGTGGATGAGTCGAATCTGCAGCGGCAGATCATTCACTCGCAGTCGACGGTGGGCAGGCTGAAGGTGGATTCGGCCGAGATCATGATCAACGGCCTGAACAAGAACACCAAGGTCGTGAAGTACAACACGATGCTGACCAGTGCGAACGCGATGGAGATCCTGAAGGACTACGACGTGATCGCGGACGGGACGGATAACTTCCAGACGCGGTACCTGGTGAACGATGCGTGCGTGCTGCTCGGAAAGCCGAATGCGTATGGATCAATTTTTCGGTTTGAGGGGCAGGCGAGTGTGTTTGGTCTGCCGGAGGGTCCGTGCTACCGGTGCCTGTATCCGGAGCCGCCGCCGCCGGGGCTGGTGCCCTCGTGCGCGGAGGGTGGGGTGCTCGGGATTTTGCCGGGGCTGGTGGGCGTGATCCAAGCGACGGAGACGATCAAGCTGATCTTGAAGGTAGGAGAGTCCCTGGTGGGGCGTCTCCTTCTCGTAGACGCTTTGGGGATGAGCTTCCGGACGCTGAAGCTGCGGAAGAATCCGGACTGCCCGGTGTGCGGCACGCATCCGACGGTGACGGCACTGATTGACTACGATCAGTTCTGCGGTGTGCCGTCGCCGGCTTCGGTAGGGCCGCTCGAGGTCGCTCGCGACAAAGCGGTTGGGGAGGCTGCGATGGTCGATGGAATTCCACAGATTTCGGTGGAGGAGTTGAAGCGCAAGCTGGACGCGAAGGAAGATGTCTTTGTGCTCGATGTGCGTGAGCCGCATGAGTATCCGATCGCGAACCTGGGCGCGCCGCTGATTCCGGTCGGCGATGTTGAAAGACGAGTCGGTGAGTTGCAAGCCAAGAAGGACGCGGAGATTGTGGTGCACTGCCGGTCCGGAGCGCGCAGCCAGAAGGCGGCTGTGGTGTTGAAGAATGCCGGGTTCACACACGTGTCGAATCTGACTGGCGGGATTTTGGCGTGGGCGGAGAAGATCGATCCGACGATGCCGAAGTATTGACGGCAGCGGTTATTCAGTGAGGGGCAAGGAGGCTTCCGGCTTCCCTGCCCCTCTTTCTTTTGCTGCAGCATTGCGGCGCATGTGCGGAGCTCTGTCCTAATCTTCGGCCTTGTCTTCGATGGTGAGCATCTGGAGGTTGAGTGGGGCTTCAAGCATGCAGTCCATGGAGGCGATGGAGGAGACGGCGGCGGTGATGGTGGAGGTGAGGCAAGGCTCGGTGGTGACGACGAACGGAAGGCGGTGCTTGGGATGGCCGGGGCGCTGCAGGAGCGAGTCGATGTTGGCGCCGACACGGGCGAGCGCGCCGGAGATGGCGGAGACTATGCCGGGCTTGTCGTCGACGATGAAGCGGAGGTAGTGCGGCGCGAAGAACTCGCCGGAGACCTCCATAAAAGTCGAGGGGAGGTTGACGGCGGTCGAGTTCTGCGCGACGGCGAGGAGGTCCGAGACGATGGCGACGGCGGTGGGATTGCCGCCGGCTCCGTGGCCGGAGAAGACGACATCGCCGCCGAACTCGCCGGAGGTGACGACCATGTTCTGGGTTCCGTGCGACCAGGCGATGGGCGAGGCGAGGGGGACAAGCATGGGGGCGACGCGAGCCTGGACGAGGGCTCCTGCCAGCCCCGAGGCGAGCTGCGCGCGCGAGACCTGGCGGATGGTGCAGCCGAGCTCGCGGGCGTATTGGAAGTCGATGGCGGAGACGGGCGCGATGCTCTGGGTGGAGACGCGGTCGGGGTCGAGCTCGGCGTGGAGGGCGATGCGGGCGAGGATGCAGAGCTTGGCGCGGGCGTCGAAGCCGTCGACGTCGGCGGCGGGGTCGGCCTCGGCGTAGCCGGCGGCCTGTGCCCCCGCGAGCGAGTCGGCGTAGGAGGCGCCGGCCTCCATGTGCGAGAGGATGAAGTTGCAGGTGCCGTTGACGATGCCGGAGAGGCGGTTGATGCGGTCGCCCTGCAGGCCTTGCAGCGTGGCCGGGATGACGGGCACGCCGCCGGCGACGGCTGCGTTGAAGCGCAGGTGCGCGCCGTGTCGCTGGGCGAGAGCGGCGAGAGTGGCACCGCGATACGCGATGAGCTGCTTGTTGGCCGTGACGACGGACTTGCCGGACCGAAGAGCGCGAGCGAGCCAGGCCTCGATGGGATCGAGGCCGCCGATGGTCTCAATGAGGATGTCGACGTCCGAGGCGAGCACGTCTTCGATCTCTTCGGTCCAGAGCGTGGATGGGGGGACGCTTGAGCTGGCTTCGGAGCTGCGCTTCCGGGCCACTGCACGGTTGAAGATGTGGGTGAGCTCGATGCCGGGGAAGCTCTGCGCGGCGAGCACGCGCGCGACGGAGCTGCCGACGGTTCCGAAGCCGAGAATGGCGACGCGTTTGGGTTGGGGGACTGGAAGCTTGGTCGTCATCGTTGTCTGTGCGGGATTCTCAGGGAACAATCTAGTAGTCGATCTTGCAGCCGCTCTTGATCCATGTGTCGAAGCTGACCCAGGCTTGCGCGGAGAGCAGGGGCAGGATGGGGACGCTGCGGGCGTTGTGGGGTCGGGCGACCTCGGCGTAGATGACGGCGTCGTCGAAGCCGGCGCGGGCGGCGTCGGCGGCCGAGTTGCCGAAGTAGATGGTGTCGAGCCGCGCCCAGTAGATGGCGGCGAGGCACATGGGACAGGGCTCGCAGCTGGTGTAGATCTGGCAGCCGCGAAGCTCGAAGGTGTGGAGGGCGGCGCAGGCGTTACGGATGGCAGTGACCTCGGCGTGCGCGGTGGGGTCGCTGGTGGCGGTGACGCGGTTGACGCCGGTGGCGATGACAACCTCGCCGCGGACGATGACGGCGCCGAAGGGACCACCGCAGGCGTCCGCGACGTTGCCGGTGGCGAGGTCGATGGCCTGCTGCATGAAGGCGGGGTTCGGGAGGTGGGAATCGGCGGGCATGGACGTTCTGTATCCTGTGTGCGCTCGGAGTCTTCGCGAGAGATGGGATTTGTGTTCATGGTACAAGCATTTCTTTCCGACCGGATCATTACGCCGGTTGGCAGCGGAGCGGGTGCGCGGCTGCTGGAGGGTGAGCGGATCGTCACGGCAGGCAAGGGCGGGCGCGGGAGCAAACTGGCCGCCATGCGGACGGTGCACGGAGGGATGCGGATAGCGCGGACGCCGGCTCGGTTAGCATCTCGGTAGGGTGTCTGGAGCGAACGGCAAAAAGCATGGCGATCGAATCGATCAATCCGGTGGACGGAAGGCTGCTGCGGCGCTTTGAGCCCCTGAGCGAGGTGCAGACGCGGCAGCGCATCGAGCTCGCGGCGGAAGCCTTCCAGAGCTTTCGCGCCGTGCCGGTGGAGCATCGGGCGCTGTGGATGCGCAAGCTGGCAACGCTGCTGGAGCAGGAAGCGGAAGACCTCGCGACGACGATCACCACGGAGATGGGCAAGCCGCTCGATGCCGCGCGGAAGGAGGTGTCGAAGTGCGCCACGGTGTGCCGCTTCTATGCCGAGAACGCCGCGCGCATCCTGTCGCCGGAGCTGGTGCCGACCGAGGCGAGCAGCAGTTATGTGCGCTGGGATCCGCTCGGGATCGTGCTTGCCGTGATGCCTTGGAACTTTCCCTTCTGGCAGGTCTTTCGGTTTCTTGCGCCGGCGCTGATGGCGGGCAACGTCGGCCTTTTGAAGCATGCGCCAAACGTTCCGCAGTGCGCGCTCGCGATCGAATCGTTGGCGCGCCGCGCCGGATTTCCGCGAGGCAGCTTTCAGTCGCTGCTGATCGAGGCGGCGCAGGTGGAGATGGTGCTTGGCGACGAGCGTGTGGCGGCAGTCACGGTGACCGGAAGCGAGGCGGCGGGGCGGGCGATCGGAGCGCAGGCGGGCTGGCTGATCAAGAAGTCCGTGCTTGAGCTCGGGGGGAGCGACCCGTTTCTTGTGATGCCCTCGGCGGATGTCGAGGAGGCGGTCGCAACCGCCGTCACCGCGCGCGCCATCAACAGCGGGCAGTCGTGCATCGCGGCGAAGCGCTTCATCGTCGCGGATGAGGTGTACCGCGAGTTCGAGGCGCGGTTTGTCGCGGGGATGGAGGCGTTGACGGTAGGCGATCCGATGCGGCCGGAGACACGGATTGGGCCGCTGGCGACAGAGCGCGCGCTCGCCGGCCTGGAGGCGCAGGTGGCGGTTGCGGTACGCGACGGGGCGCGCGTGCTGACGGGCGGAGAGCGGATCTCCGGGGAGGGCTACTTCTACAAACCGACCGTTCTTGTGGGTGTTCCGCGAAGCTCCGCGGCATATCGCGAGGAGCTGTTCGGACCGGTCGCGATGCTGTTTCGCGTCCGGGACCTCGACGAGGCGATCCGTCTGGCGAACGACACGCACTTCGGCCTGGCGGCCTCGGCGTGGACCCGTGACCCGGCCGAGCAGCAGAGGCTGGTGGCGGAGCTCGAGTGCGGTTGCGTGTTTCTGAACGCCATGGTCGCCAGCGATCCGCGGCTGCCGTTTGGGGGCATCAAGCGTTCGGGCTACGGACGGGAGCTTTCCGCCGCCGGCATGCGGGAGTTTATGAACGCGAAGACGGTGGTGGTGGGCCCCCCGCAGCCGGTGGTTGCGAGGCCCGCTGCACCCCGCCGAAGCTGGCCCACCTGAATCCGCCGCTAACGGGCGTAGATCGCCACTGCAGGGGCCGCAGATCGCCGCTGCCGGGCGACGCGATCTAGAAGCTGAAGCTGGCCTGGAGCGTGATCTGCCGAACGGCGGCGCCGTTGCTGAAGGGGCCGCCCGCGAGCGTGGTGAACTGCCCGAAGCGCGGCGAGGTCAGGGTACTGGTGGGCGTGCCGTAGTTGACGTTGTTGAAGAGGTTGTTGGCCAATGCGCCGATGTTGAGGTTGTAGCGGCGGCCAGTGCTGGATCCGCCTCCGAAGCCGCCGGGGCCACCGCCGCCAGGGCCGCCACGTCCGCCGCGGACCGGGCCGCCGCCGCCGCCGGGACCACCCGGACCGCGGTTGCCGGCCTGTTCCGCCTTGAGCGCTGATTCTGTCTTGGGACCGAAGCCGATCGTCTTGCCCAGGCGCAGATTGAACGAGACGTTTGCCGGGCCGGTGCAGTAGTTGATCGGCACAGCGGCGAGCGATCCGGTCTGCGTCGCGGTGAAGTCGGAAGAGTGGAAGCAGCTTCCCCCGCCGCCGTTCACGAAGTACGGGCGCTCGTTGTAGATGGTGTCGTTGTTGAAGTCGGTACCGGCGGTTGCGTTGTAGGGCGTGCCCGATTGCGCCAGGAGAAAGGGCCCGAAGTTGACGTTGTAGGGCAGCGTCCAGCTGCCGCCGATAATGCCGAAGCTGGTGTGGGCGAAGGCGGCACGGCCGTAGTCGGCGCGGGTATCGATCGAGGTGGTCACGCCCAGCTGGATCGGTGTCGTCGGAAAGAAGCCCGGGCCCGACGTATTCGCGTTCGCGTAGTTGAGCGAGTAGAAGCCGAAGAGGGACACCTTGCGCAGACGCACGTTTCCGTTTACCAGCAGCTGGTTTTCGCGAAAGACGCCGCCAGACTGGAACTGGTAGTTATACGCCGCGGGATCGTAGAAGACGCGGCTGAGGTACTGGTGAAATCCGCGCGCGTTGAGGTAGTTGACGGAGACCGAGGCCGCGCGGCCGATCTGCTGATCCAGGCCGATCGCCGCCTGCATGGTGTAGGCGCTGCGCAGGCCCTGCCCCAGGGAGTACGTCGTGACCTGGTTGGTGCTGGCCGCGCCGCAGCTGCTGATAGAGGTGGGCTGGCAGGCGGCGCCGGGGCTCTTGAAGGTGGCGTTGACCTGATTGGAGCCGTTCTGCTGGAAGGTGGTGAGGACGTCGGAGAGCTGAAAGCGATCGTAGAAGAAGCCGTAGCCGCCGCGAACGACCGTGGAGGTTTGGCCGTTGCTGCGCGGAATGGCGTAGGCAAACGAGACGCGGGGTGCGATATCGTGCGTGCTGCTGACGTAGTTCTGCGCCTCGAAGCGAAGGCCGTAGCTGACCGTGAGATTCGGCCTCGCCTTCCAGTCATCCTCGGCATAAAGGCCGATGTCAGTGAGGCGGGCGCTCACCGTCGGCTGGTTGATCCTGGCCTGCGTGAACTGGCTCGGCAGCCCGCACTGGAAGGAGGAGATGTAATTCGTGGCGGCGGTGTTCGCCCGGTCGCACGGGGTGGAGGTGGCGACGCAGTTGGAGGGTCGTTTCAGGGTGGGGTTGGGGTCGGTGCAGGGATCAAGCAGGTAGGAGTAGGTGAAGGTGCCGTTCGCGTGGGAGGTGGAGGTGAGCGTCTGGCTGGTGGTCCGGAGCCGTCCGCCAAAACGGAGAAAATTCTTGGCGAGCTGGACCGAGGTGTAGTTCTGCACTTCGATGTGGTTCCCGGTCGTCCTGGAGCTGCCGGCGCTCGACCCGCCTGCAGTGAAAATGCCCTGAACGGAGAGCGTTGGAGCGGTGCTGAGCGGCGTCTGCGTGGACGTGTCGCGCTCGTACTCGAAGCGCGTCTCGTTCACGATGTTGCTGCGAACCAGCTGCGTGTCGCTGAGTTGAATGGTGTTCTCGTTGCTGTCGCTGTTGTACCCAACCGTGGGCAGGTTGGTGTTGCCGATGCCGTCGTTCTTCCGTCGATTCATGTAGAACGAGTAGCGGACGGTAAGGGTGTTCTTCTCGCCGAGCGCCAGGTCAATCCGCGGGCTGACATCGGTGCGGGTCTGCGGATTGAAGATGGCGCGCGCCGCCTCCGGGTAGGACGAGGTGTAGGTGCAGGTGAGGTCGCCGGGAGCGCAGGGCACGATGGAAGTGGGCGAGCTGCTGTAAAAGCCGCTCGGGTTGACGATGCTGTTGTTCTGGATCTGACGGTGCGATCCGCCGACCGTGAAGGACGAGATGTGATTGATAGGACCGCTGACGCTGCCGAGCACGAACAGGCGATGGTAGTTGGGCTGGGTGTTGCCCGCGCCCAGGAACGGGTTGGAGGTGTTGAAGGCCTTCAGTCCGCCCTGGACGTTGAGGTTGCCGTGGAACTTGTCGGTGCCCGGCTTGGTGAAGACCTCGACCCGGCCGTAGCCGAGCTTGTCGTACTGCGCCGAGAACGGATTCTGGTTGATCCGGATCTCGCGAATGGAGGACTTGGGCGGAAGCTGCCCGCCGGTAAAGCCGTCGACATAGATCTGCCCGCCGGTGGGTCCCGCTGCCGGTCCGGCCAGGGCGGAGAGCTCGGAGGAGAGCTCGTCGGGGTCATCCGAGAGCGCGTCGAGGTCCTTTCCCTTGATCGTCGTCGCGCTCGCGTTGTTGTCAGGATCCGTGCTCAGTTGGACCCCCTGTGCGTTGACCTGCACCTCCTGCGTCTGCGCCTCGATGGCCATCTTGGCGTCGAGAACCAGGCTCTGCCCAGGCTTGATCGGCACACCCTGCCGGACGAAGCTCGCAAAGCCCTTCATGGTGACTGTGAGCGAGTACGTTCCGCCGGGGAGGTTCCGGACGACGTAGCCGCCATCGGCCTGCGAGGTGACGATGGTCGCTTTCCCGGTCGCGGGCGTCAGGGTCACGACTGCACCGGGGATGACGGCGTTGTCGGGATCGGCGACCGTGCCGCGCACCGTTGCGCCGGTCTGCTGGGCATGCATCCCGGACGGGACAGCGAGCAAGAGGGCGAAGTGTAGAACAAGCTTGATGCTGGCGCGAAGTGACATTCCTGCTCCTGGTTCGGGCACGTCGAGGAGGTTTCGTGGGCAGCGGCGGCTACTGCGGTCCGCCACCCTCGGCGGCGCTGCTTCCAACGCTCCAGGGAGACAGGGCCACGGCGGACGACCCGTTCGGGGCGGCGGCAAGGATCGGCTCGACACCCGCGAGCAGAGTGACGACGGTGGAGTTGGAGGTATCGTTGGAAGCCTGCTCGGCGACGATCATGACGGCGTCGCCGGCGTGGAGATCGGAGGTGGGAACGGCGGGCAGACGGGCGACCACCTGTGAAAGATCGCCGCCAGCATGCCCCTCGGAAGCAGACCGAGCGCTCCCGGGCGAATCTGCCGAGGAGCTGGGAGCGGGTCTGGCAACGGAGTTGGCCGCGGCCTTGGTCGTCGCCGGCGCGCCGGCCGGGCTACCCGCGGCTGCGTGCGCCCGCACTGCAAACCTCGCGGCTGCCTCGGGCGGAAGCCGGTGAAGTGCGGAGTTCGGCGTTAGCTGCACCGTTACGGTGTGCTTGGAGGCGAGATCCTTGAGCGACACCGTATTCTTGGCTTCATCCACGCTGAGCAGGGTGCCCGACAGGTTCTGAAACGATCCGCTCACGATCTCTTCCGCCTGGAGCGAGGCGCCATCGTCCGACTTCGCGCCGCGCGCCAGCATCTGGTCTCCCGGGTGAATCTGCCCGAGCGTACCCGGCTTGGCATCCTCGAAGCGTACCGAGCCGCCCGCGTAGCGACGATAGATCGTCTTTGCGTCCGTGCCGATCTGCAGCTTTCGGGTGCCGGAGGTGACGGTGATCGTGCCCGAGGCCGGGTCGAGCGCGCTGACGATTCCGGCGGTCCCGCGCTTCTGCCAGTCCTGCTGCTCTGCCTCGTGTCTCTGGGCGATGTCGCCTGACTTCATCAGGATCAGGCGCGAGGCGCTGAAGCTGGACGGGTCAACCGCCGTCCCGGCGACCAGGACGCGATCACCGACGGAAACATCCGAGAGCTGCGCCGCGACCGCGGTCTTCAGGTCCGTGCTTCCGGCCGGCAGGCGCTGGATGCGCGCGCCGGTCGCGACGGTAGCAGCCATCTGCTGGCCCGCATCGGTGAGCAGCGTCAGAGTGCTGCCCTCGATCGACTTGACCGTACCTCGCAGCGGTGTGGATCGAGCCGCGGCAGGCGTCTGTGCGAACGCCCGCGAACTCCGGATACCGAGGCCTGGGCCGGCGAGAAGACCAAGAGAAAATAGGGCGATAGGCAGCGTCTGCGTGCGTGGAAACATTAAGATGACCTTATCCGTGCTCTTCTTCGGCCTTCCCGAGCGGTTCTCGACGGAGGCCGCCTGGCGATCGCAGTGGAGGTATGTCTAGAGGAAGACGTCGCTGCGTCTTAGAAGGTTTCGTTGCGTGCCCATTACCGCACCGGACCGATCACCTACGTGCAGCGAGATGGCTTCCTCGCGCAGCCGCACTCAGCCCCGCGGCATGAGGTCGGCGGTGTAGGCAAGCCGCCCGAGCAGGCCCCTGTGCGCGACGAAGCGCGCCTTCGGGCATACGTTTGAAAGTACCCCCCAAGCGGTAACTTTGCAGATGGAAAATTCTACACCGCTAGACGATCTCGTTCGACAGAATCGCCACGGTATCCGGGGGGAGAACGACCTCCGTCTCGGTCAGCGTGACATCCTCCGCGGACCGGAGCACCAGAGCCAGCCTCTCTGGATTCGGAGATCGATGCACCTCGGTGCCAAGATTGCAGATCAGCCGAACCGCGCCTCGCTTCATGCTGAGCCAGCGCTTCTCCTCATCGAACCTGACCTTGATGTGCGAAAGGTCGCCGTCGTTGAGCGACGGGGACGAACGCCGGAGATGAATCAGCTTCCTGGTCCAATCCAGCATCTCCGCGTGCCGGCCCTCGGTGATCTCGTTCCAGTTCAGCTTGGAGCGCTCAAAGGTCTCGCGCTTCTCCGGGTCGGGGACCTCCTCGGGGTTCCAGCCGAAGACGGCGAAGTCCTTCTTTCGGCCCTCGGAGACGGACTTCGCTATCGCCGGATCCTCGTGGTGCGCGAAGTACTGGAACGGGGTGTCGGCGGCGTACTCCTCGCCCTGAAAGATCATGGGAAGGAACGGCGCGAGAAGAACGACAGCAGCGGCGACCTTGGAGCGAGGCATTCCGATGATGTGCTCGATCCGGTCGCCGGTCGCCCGGTTGCCGACCTGGTCGTGATTCTGGATGAAGCCGACGAAGTGATGGGCGGAGAGCCGAACCGCGGGACGCCCATGGGTGCGCTTGCGATAGCTCGAGTAGATGCCGTCGTAGACGAAGACCTCCTTGAGCGATTTGGCCAGGTCCTCCATGGTGCCGAAGTCGTCGTAGTAGCCCATGCCCTCCGGGCTCTTGTAGAGCACCGTAAACAGGGAGTGGTGAAAATCGTCGCTCCACTGCGCATCCATGCCGAAGCCGCTGGCCTCCCGTGGGGTGACCACGCGCGGATCGTTCAGATCGCTCTCGGCGATCAGGACCAGATCGCGTCCAAGTGTGGACGAAAGGACCTCCACCTCGCTCGAAAGCTGTTCCATGAAGTGGATCGCCGACCGGTCCATGTACTCATGCACGGCATCCAGGCGCAAACCATCGATATGGAAGTCGCGCATCCACATGAGCGCGTTGTCGCAGAAGTACCGCCGCACCTCGTCGCTGCCACCCTCTTCGAAGTTGATCGCGTCGCCCCATGGTGTGTGGTGCCTGGTGGTGAGGTACGGACCGAAGTTGTTGGCGTAGTTGCCGACCGGGCCGAAGTGGTTGTAGACCACATCGAGGACGACCGAGAGACAGTTCTGATGGCAGGCGTCCACAAATCTCTTCAGAGCATCCGGCCCACCGTAGTTCTCGGTCACGGCAAAGAACGCGACGCCGTCGTAGCCCCATCCAAACTCGCCCGGAAACTCGGCGATCGGCATCAGTTCGATGTGCGTGATGCCAAGATCGGCGAGGTACGGGAGGCGCTCGATCGCGGAGTCGAACGTGCCGCCCGGCGTGAAGGTGCCAACATGGATCTCGTAGATCACACCGCCCGAGAGCGGGGCGCCCGCCCACGTTCCATCCGTCCACGGAAAAGCCTTCTGATTGTAGGTCTGCGACGGTCCATGAACCCCTTTCGGCTGGCGCAGGCCGCGAGGATCGGGAAAGGGCGTCGGATCATCGCCCAGCAGAAACGTGTAATCCGTTCCCCACGGAACGTCGACCGAGACGCGCCACCAGCCGCCTTCGGTGCACGTCATCGGATACTCTGCTTCGCCAATGCGAACCTTGACCGCATCCGGGTACGGCGCCCACACGGAGAATTCGTGCATGTCGTCCTACTCCCTTACCAGAAGCGCAACTGGAAACTGCTGAAGCAAGCGCCCGACGCTTACCGCTCCACCGCCGACCTCTTCGCCGGTCAAGCGATTGGTCCAGAGACCCTCGGGCAACCTAAGCGATGTGTCCTGCCAGGCTCCGTTCAGCGTCAGGCTGAGCCGCGGAACCACGGTCGCCACGCGACCTCCGCGCAGGTACGCGACCACGTGTTCGCGACGCCGTCCCTGCACCGGCAGCGGATCGTAGGCCGCCTCCGCGCCGAACCACTCGGGGTGCTCCTTGCGTAGATGGAGAGCGCGGCTGATGGTCCACAGTTTAGGGAGACCGTCATCGAAGCGCTCCATGATGCGCGTGAGCGGAAGCGACCTCACCTCGTCCAGCAGCGCACGCCGTAGACCGTAGTCGACGGGCCTCCGATTGTCCGGGTCAACGAGGCTCAGATCCCACAGCTCCGATCCTTGGTACAGATCGGGAACGCCCGGCGAAGTATGCTTCATCAACGTCTGCGCCAGGGAGTTCAGCCGGCCCGCCGGCAGGATCCGGGCGACCATCTGCTCCAGATCCGCGATAAACGGCGCGTGCCCGAGCGTCGCATCGATAAACGAGTTCAGCGCATCCTCGAACTCCTTGTTGTTCGCCGTCCAGGAGGTCTGCTGCTTGGCCTCGCGCGTCGCCTTCTGCATGTAGGCGTGAACGCGCTCCGGTGTAATCGGCCACGCGCCCAGCAGCGTCTGGTAGTAGAAGTATTCGGTGTTGCGATCGGGAAAGCCGCCGGTGCGCAGCCTGGCGTTCAGGCGCGACCAGCGGCGCAGCGCCTGGCGGAAGTCGCGCGGGATCTCGCTCAGCACCACCAGCCGCGCCCGCACATCGTCCGAGCGCTTGGTGTCGTGGGTCGAAAGCGTCGTCATGGTCAACGGGTGCGTCGCCTGGATCGTCGCGTTGTACGCATGGAAGTCGTCCACGCCCGTGCCGTCGTGTCCCGGGTCCGCGCCGACCTCGTTCAGCGCGATCAGCCGGTTATAGCAATAAAAGGCCGTATCCTCGACGCCCTTGGCCATCACCGGGCTGGTGAACTGCTGAAAGCGAAGCACGAACTCGCTCTCCTTACGCCCGCGAACCTGCAGGCTGAGCACGTCGCGGATAAAGTCGAACAGCGTCGCATCGATATCGGTGCGATTGTCCTTCGCGCACCTGGTCGCGCTTTCGATGTACTGCCGGTCCTCGTCGGTGATCTCATCGCGATCGGGCACGACATAGGTGCGGTACACGGCGAAGCAGGCGGCCACCTCGCGCAGCGCCCGCCGAATCTCCGTCCGGGTGAAGTCGCGTTCGTTGCGGTTGCCCTCGCAGATCTCGACAAACAGGCTCGTCAGCCGGTTCACATCGCTTCCCAGCGCCTGCTCCGTCACGTTGATCTTTTTGTCGTGCGCGATCGCCGGAAAGCCCGTCGGCTCGTTGGTGAACTCGCCGTAGACCTTGTTCAACTCGGCGACGCCCTTCTGGTCCACGAGGACGCCGATCGCGACGTTCAGGAAGTCGTACCCGCTGGTTCCGTCGATCGGCCAGCTCTCCCGCAGATACTCCCCCGGCTCAAGGATCTTCTCGCCGATGATCCAACCGTCGGGCACGTGCTCGCGCAGCCGGCGGAAGTACTCAAGCGGATCGCGCAGGCCGTCCGGGTGATCGACCCGAACCCCATCGAGCACGCCCCGGCGCAGCCACTCGATCAGCAGCGCGTGCGTCTCCTCGAAGACGTGTTCGCGCTCCATGCGCAGGCCAATCAGCGTGTTGACATCGAAGAAGCGCCGATACCCCAGCTGCTGGTCCGCCGTCTTCCAGTACGAAAGCCGGTAGTACTGCTGGCTGAGGAGATCGTCCAGCGCATCGAGGTTCGCGTTTGTTTCGGCAATCGAGCGATCGATCGCCTCACACACCACCGGCTCCTCGGCGCACAGGCGTTTCAGCAGCTTCCAAAGAACACCCTTGTCGCGATGCCGCGCCAGCACCGCGCGCCGGTCGGATGCATCGGGAACCGGGAGCCGGCCAAAGGAGGCGGACAGAAAGCTGAGCGTGTCAGACTTCGAATACTCGGCAGCCCGGTTCAGGATGGCGGGGAGCGAGTTCGGCGTGACCGGCAGCGTCTGTCCCGCGGCCTCCACCAGAAACACATCGACGTTGCGCTTGACCTGGATACCGCCGTCCTGCAGCACGCGGCCGTACTGGTCGGCGAGCACCGGCACCAGCACCTTATCGCGAAGCCGCTCCTCCTGCGGCTGCCAGTCGATGTCGAAGAACGAGGCGTAGCGGCTCGCCATGCCGTTCTCCAGCACATCCCACCACAGCCGGTTCTCGTGGCCGAGCGACATGTGATTCGGAACGATGTCGAGCACCTGCCCCAGACCGTTCTCGCCCAGGCACTTTGAAAATCGTTCGTGCGCCTCGCGCCCACCGAGCTCCTCGTTCACGCGCTGGTGATCGACCACGTCGTATCCATGCATGCTGTCGGGCACGGCCTGGAGGTACGGGGAGCTGTACACGTGCGAGACGCCGAGGTCGTACAGGTAGCCGGCGATCGCCGCGGCGTCCGCAAAGGTAAAGCCCTTGTGCAGCTGCAGGCGGTATGTGGATGTCGGAATTCTGCGCATGGTCTGCGGGATCCTTGAGAAGCTGTGGGTCGAGCTCGCCCCCGAAGCACGGGGAGGAGTTTGTGTGGGAAAATCGCGATGGGAAGTCAGATGCGCGAGCTATGCCGGGCGTTCCGGAAACAGCTCGGGCCGCCAGAACCCGGCGATCGTCAATGCCGAGTGAACCAGGGCGATGTGCGACAGGGCCTGGGGAAAGTTGCCGAGGAGCCGCTTGCCTTTGGGGTCGTACTCCTCTGCGATCAGGCCCACGTCGTTGGCGGTCGAGATCAGCCGTTCGAACATCTCCCGCGCATCGTCCACTCGCCCCATCAGGTGGAGGTTCGACACCAGCCAGAAACTGCACGCGAGAAAGGCGCCCTCCCCTCCCTCCACGCCGTCGCTCGATGTGCTGGGATCGTAGCGTTCCACAAAGCCGTTCCGCATCAGCCGGTGCTCGATCGCCTCCACCGTGCCCCGAATCCGCGGGTCGTCCGGGGAAAGAAAGCCGACCAGCATGATGCGCAGACACGAGGCGTCGAGCTCCTTGGACCCGTACGACTGCACAAAGCTGTTCATCTCCGGATCGAAGCCCTTCTCGCACACCTCGCGATGGATCATGGCGCGATTCTTCTTCCAGCGCGTCACGTCTCCCCGGCCGCCGAAGCGTTCGTTGTGTTTGATCGCGCGGTCAAGAGCGACCCAGGCCATCACCTTCGAGTGGGTAAAGTGCTTCCGTCCGCCGCGGGTCTCCCATATGCCGTCGTCCGGCTGCTGCCACACCTGGCACAGATGATTGATCAGCTTGGCCTGCACGGAGCCGGCGTCCACGCGGATGTCGTCCTCGGCCTCGGGCGTTCGCGCCAGCGCCGCGGCGACCTCGCCAAAGACATCGAGCTGAAACTGATCGACAGCGCCGTTGCCGAACCGAACGGGCGCCGAATTCTCGTAGCCCGGCAGCCACGGGGCGGTCCACTCATTCAACTGCCGCTCGCCGCAGATCCCGTAGATGGTCTGCACCTGCTCCGGTGAACCGGCGATCGCGCGCAGCAGCCACCGCCGCCAGGCGATCGCCTCCTCCTTGTAGCCGGCGTACATCAGCACCAGAAGGGTAAACGAGGTGTCGCGTAACCAGCAGTAACGGTAGTCCCAGTTGCGGACGCCGCCGATCTCCTCCGGCAGCGACGAGGTGACCGCCGCCACGATACCGCCCGATGGCCGGTAGGTCAGGGCTTTGAGCGTCATGAGCGACCGGTCCACGATCTGCTGGTGCCGCCCGCGATAGGTGCTCTGGCTCATCCACTCGATCCAGAACTCGGTGGTCTCCTGCAGCGACTGCTCGCAGGGTGGACTATCCGGGACCGCCTCGAGCGACGACGCGCTGGTGAGCGTGAAGCCCATGGTCTTGCCCGCCCCCACGGTAAACTCGCTCTCGGTCGCCATTCCCTCCCCGGTAAGCGGGGCCTCGGTGCGGAGAACGACCATGTCCGCGCCTGCAATCGCATGGAGCTGCTTGCCCTGCTTGGTGACCCACGGAATGCTGCGCCCGTAGTCGAATCGAATGGCCAGCTCCATGTGCATGGTTACCTTGCCGCGCAGGCCGCGAACGATCCGGATCACGTGCGAGTGCTTCCCGCGCGGAGGCATGAAGTCGGTCAGCATCACCTCGCCGTCCTCGGTTGTGAAGGTGGTGTCGACGATCAGCGTCTGCGGCCGGTAGCTGCGCCTGATCCCGGTGATCTTCCCTGCCGGCGCGATCTTCCAGAAGCCATGATCCCGCGTCCCCAGAAGCGCGGCGAAACATGCGCCCGAGGAGAACGTGGGCCAGCACAGCCAGTCGATCGAGCCCTCCCGCGAGACCAGCGCCGCCGTCTCGCAATCCCCGATCATCGCGTAATCCTCGATCCGTGATCCATGGAGCGGCAGCTGCTCCTGTTTTCTTTCTTCGGGCACAATCTCTCCTGATGTCTTCGGCGGTTCCGGGGGGTGTGCGGGTGCGCAATCCTCAGCAACCGTGCCGCCTCGATGCTGCATCTGTCTACAGCAAGACTATGCTATCGAGGGCCATCCGCCTCGAACGTGCCGGGAAGCAGCTAACCTCGGGTTAAATCGATCAGTACTCAAGAAACAATACTCAAGAAACAATGAAACCTGAAGCTGGGAAGCAATGAAACCTAAAGAAGGTCGCAAGCGCGTCATCATCGAAGAGGTCGAGCCGCAGATTGACTGCGGACGCTACCCCGCCAAGCGCGTCCTCGGCGACGTTGTCGTGGTCAGGGCCGCCGTCTTCGGCGACGGCCATGACCACGTCAGCGGACGCCTTCTATATCGCTACGGAAACGACCGGAAGTGGCGCTCCAAACCGCTGACGGAGCTCTCCAATGATCTTTGGACCGCCAGCTTCACCGTGGACCGGCCGGGCGAGTGGCGCTACAGCATCGAGGCCTGGGTCGATCACTTCGACACCTGGCGCTCGGATCTGAAGAAGCGCATCGCCGCCCAGCCCGATCCGGAGGCGCCCGACCCCGGCATGCCCGCGCAGAACATCCCCCTCGCCCTCCGCTCCGGTGCGCTCCTGCTCGAGCAGACAGCCGGCCGGGCCGGGGCGGAAGACGCCAAGCTCCTCCAGCAGATCGTCATCTCGCTCCGCTGGCTCGCCGACCAGGACGCGAAGCTCTACGAGTATCCGCTGGCCGAGGAGATCGTCGAGCTCGCCGCGCGCTACCCCGACCTCACCTACAGCACGCGCTTTGAACGGGACCTGACCATCTGGGTGGATCGCGAGCGCGCCCGGTTCTCCGCCTGGTACGAGCTCTTCCCGCGATCCACCTCGCCCGACCCAGCCCGCCACGGCACCCTCAAAGACGTGGAGGCTCTCCTTCCGTCGATCGCCGCCATGGGCTTCAACGTGCTCTACCTGCCGCCCATCCACCCCATCGGCACAGCCTTTCGCAAGGGCCCTAACAACAACATCGTCGCCGCCGAGGGCGACCACGGCAGCCCCTGGGCCATCGGCGCCGCCGCGGGCGGACACAAGGCCGTCCTGCCCGAGCTGGGCAACCTCTCCGATCTCGAACATCTGGCCAAAGCCGCCACCGACCACGGGATGGAGCTGGCCATGGACATCGCCTTTCAGTGCTCCCCCGACCACCCCTGGGTCAGAGATCATCCGGATTGGTTCCAGCACCGTCCGGACGGCACCATCCAGTACGCCGAAAATCCGCCTAAGAAGTATCAGGACATCTACCCGCTCAACTTCGAGTCCACCGAGTGGCGCAGCCTGTGGGAAGAGCTCCTGTCCGTCTTCGAGTTCTGGATCAAGCATGGCGTCTTTATTTTCCGCGTCGACAACCCGCACACCAAGGCGCTTCCCTTCTGGGAGTGGGTCATCGACTCTATCCACAAGGGTCACCCCGAGGTCCTCTTCCTCGCCGAGGCGTTCACCCGCCCACACGTCATGTACTCGCTCGCCAAGGCCGGCTTCACCCAGTCCTACACCTACTTCACCTGGCGCAACACCAAAGCCGAGCTGCAGACCTACCTCGAAGAGATCACGCGTCCGCCGGTCAGCGACTTCTTCCGCCCCAACTTCTGGCCCAACACGCCCGACATCCTCCATGCCGCGCTCCAGGAGGGCGGCCGTCCGGCGTTCATGCAGCGGCTCATCCTCGCCGGGACGCTCACCGCCAACTACGGCGTCTACGGGCCCGCCTACGAGCTCGGCGAAAACACCCCCATGAAGCCCGGCAGCGAGGAGTACCGCAACAGCGAAAAATACGAGATCCGCCATTGGGATCGCAACGCCTCGCACTCCCTCGCACCGCTGATGACCAAGCTGAACCAGATCCGCAACAGCAACCCCGCGCTCCAGACCAACGAGCGCCTCTGCTTCCACGATGTCGACAACCCGCACCTGCTCTGCTACAGCAAGTCCAACGCCGACCACAGCAACACCATCCTGATCGCGATCAACCTCGACCCCTCCCAGGAGCAGGCCGGATGGATCGACCTCGACCTCGGCGAGCTCGCCATTCCGTACAATCGCAACTTCGATGTCGAGGATCTGCTGACCGGCAAGCACTACCAGTGGCACGACCGCAGCAACTACGTCGCTCTGCGTCCGGAGACCATGCCGGCACACATCTTTCGCGTCAGCCTGCTCGACTGACCTCCGGGCGCCGCCTTGGTTTCTCCAGAAGCCCCCAACATCAGCCCGGGGCACAACCCTGCATCCAAGCCCGTGTGGGCAGACAAGACAGCGAAGGGCAATACGTGAAGAAAGCCGGAAGCGCCGCGGATCCTCTGTGGTACAAAGACGCGATTATCTACGAGATTCACGTTCGGGCCTTTATGGACTCGAACAACGACGGCATCGGCGACTTCGGCGGCCTGATGTCCAGGCTCGACTACCTCCAGGATCTCGGCGTCACCTGCCTCTGGCTGCTTCCCTTCTTCCCCTCCCCGCTGCGGGATGACGGCTACGACATCGCCAACTACGTCGATGTCAATCCCAGCTACGGTACCATCGAGGACTTCAAGCAGTTTCTCGACGCCGCCCACCTGCGCGGCATGCAGGTGATGATCGAGCTGGTCATCAATCACACCTCCGACCAACACCCCTGGTTTCAGGCAGCCCGCCTCGCTCCCCCCGGCTCGCCCGAGCGCGACATGTACGTCTGGTCCGACACCGACAAGCTCTACGACGGCGTGCGCATCATCTTCACCGACACCGAAAAGTCGAACTGGACCTGGGACGAGGTCGCCAAGCAGTTCTACTGGCACCGCTTCTTCTCGCACCAGCCCGACCTCAACTTCGATAATCCGCAGGTCATGGAAGAGGTGCTCACAGCCATGCGCTTCTGGCTGGACATGGGGGTCGACGCCCTTCGCCTTGACGCCATCCCGTACCTCGTCGAACGCGACGGCACCAGCTGCGAGAACGTCCCCGACACCCACGTCAAAATCAAGCAGGTCCGCGCCGCACTCGACGCCGAGTACAGCAATCGCACCATCCTCGCCGAGGCCAACATGTGGCCCGCAGACGTCCGCCCCTACTTCGGCGACGGCGATGAGTGCCACATGGCCTTCCACTTCCCGCTCATGCCCCGGATCTACATGGCTATTCGCCAGGAAGATCGCCTGCCCATCACCGACATCATGGCGCAGACCCCCGACATCCCCGATAACTGCCAGTGGGGCCTCTTCCTCCGCAACCACGACGAGCTCACCCTCGAGATGGTCACCGACGACGAGCGCGACTACATGAACCTGGCCTACGCGTCCGACCCGCGCATGCGCATCAACGTTGGCATCCGCCGCCGCCTCGCTCCCCTGGTCGACAACAACCGCCGCCGCATCGAGCTGCTGAATTCGCTCCTGCTCTCCTTCCCCGGAACGCCCATCATGTACTACGGCGACGAGATCGGCATGGGCGACAACATCTACCTCGGCGATCGCAACGGCGTCCGCACGCCCATGCAATGGAACTCCGATCGCAATGCCGGCTTCTCCAAGGCCGTGCCCGCCAAGCTCTACTTCCCCGTCATCATGGACCCCATCTGGGGCTACCAGGCGATCAACGTCGAGGCGCAGCTCTCCGATCAGTCCTCGCTTCTGCACTGGACACGCAACATGATCGCGCTGCGCAAGCTCTTCCAGGTCTTCGGCCGCGGGACCCTCGAGTTCCTCCATCCGGAAAACCGCAAGATCCTCGCGTACATTCGCAACCTGGACCGCGACGACGGCACTCACGAGACCGTTCTCTGCGTCGCCAACCTGTCCCGCTTCGCCCAGCCCGTCTCGCTCGACCTCAGCCGCTACGACGGCATGCAGCCGGTTGAGATGCTCGGCTACGTCAGCTTCCCCACCGTCACCAGGCAGCCGTATCCGCTCACCCTCGCACCCTACTCCTTTCTCTGGCTCGAGCTGCAGCCGGCCGTGCCCAAGCCCGAGGCTCCGGCGGTCTCGCACGAGGATCCCAGCCTGGAGATGTTCGCGCGCGGCGCCCTCAAGGGCGATCTCGGCAACCTGCTCAGCGGTCCCGGTCTCGAGCTGCTGCAGCAGCTGCTGCCCACCTACCTTCCGCAGCAGCGCTGGTTCGGCGCGAAATCGAAAGTCATTCGTCAAATTGACGTCGACGACTGGGTGCAGATGCCCGGCGGAGACGCCATGCTGGCCTATCTTCGGCTCACCTATACGGATGACACCGTGGACCTCTACCAGCTGCCGCTGGCCATCTCGAGCGGAGAAGAGGCCGAAAATATCCGCCACCTCGCTCCCGCCTCCATCCTTGCGAATCTCGGCGCCGGAGATCGCGCCGCCATCCTCCACGACGCCGTCGCTCGCGAAGACCTCCGCCAGGCGCTGCTGGACCTGATCGACTCCAACGGCTCCGTGCCCGGGCAGATCTCAACCCTGGTCGGCGCGCGCTCCAGCGCCTTCGAAGACCTTCGCGGCGATCCGCTGCCCGCGCGCACCGGCTCCGCCGAACAGTCCAACACCAGCATCCTCTACGACAGCCGCCTCATCCTCAAGCTCTTCCGCCGGCTGCAGACAGGCGAGAACCCGGATACCGAGATTGGCCGCTTCCTCACCGAGGTCGCGCACTTCCCCCGGATCGCACCGTTCCTGGGCGATATCCGCTCCGTCTCCACCTCGGGCGAGCCCACCACGGTCGCCATGCTGCAGGGCCTGGTCAGCAACGAGGGCGATGGTTGGGAGTGGACCCTCGAAGAGCTCGGCCGCTACTACGACTCGATCGCTACGTGCCCGCTGCCCGAAGATCTCGGACACGCCTTCAGCTTCCTCGACGACACCCACGCCCCAGCCATCGCGCGCGAGCACGCCGGCTTCTACCTGGACGCAGCCGCTCTGCTCGGCCGGCGCACCGCGGAGATGCACCTTGCCCTCGCCACGCCAACGGACGACCCCGCCTTCCGGGCCGAGCCCTACTCCGACACCGATCGGAGCTCGGACATCGATCGCATCTCCGCCCAGATCGCGAGCGCCCTCGACGCCCTGAAGCGCGGCATGACGTCACTCCCCGAAGCCGACGGCGCTGGCGGAAGTGTCGTCGACAACGCCGCCCGCCTCGTCAGCCGCCGTCTCGATCTGCTCAGCCGCGCCCAGATCGCCTCCGGGAACTCGACCGACCTCGGGCAGCGCATCCGCATCCATGGCGACTTCCACCTTGGGCAGGTCCTGCGCGCCAAGAACGACTTCGTCATCCTGGACTTCGAGGGGGAGCCCGCCCGCCCGCTCGAGATGCGCCGCCGCAAGCAGACCCCCCTGCGCGATGTCGCCGGCATGCTGCGCTCCTTCAGCTACGCTGCCTTCTCCGCGCTCGACCGCTTCTCGCAGCGCCGGCCGGAGGTCCGCAATGTCGAACCCTGGGCCCAGCTCTGGCAGAACTCCGTAGCCACCGAGTTCCTCGCCGGCTACTGCCAGGTGATCGCGGCCGACGCGCATCTACTTCCGCCCGCTCCCCAGGCCCAATCCATGCTGGACGCTTGCCTGCTCGAGAAGGCCCTTTACGAGCTGCAGTACGAGCTCAACAACCGGCCCGACTGGGTCCGCATCCCCCTGACAGGCATCCTTGCCCTGCTCCGTTAGCCAACCCCGCCCAGAGACGCACCTCCGGGAATACGCCGTTCGCTGGCAGATCACGTAGTCTGAGAACACCCATGGCCGGATCCGAATACATGACGTCTGAACAGGTTGCAAGCGTTCCGTCCACCCCTGCGGCGATGTCGCCCAGCCGCCTGCTCGTGAGTCTCACTCTCCTCTCCCCGGACGCCCTGGAGACGACGCTCCGCAACATCGCCGCCGCCCTTCCCGGAACCTCGGTCCGCGTCGTCGTCCCCGACGGCTCGAACAGCACGCCCCGCGACCACGGCGACCTCACCGTCGTTCCCTACACGCCCGCGGTAGCGTCCGGAACTCCGTGGATCCTCACCACGGCCGACTACCTCAACCTCTACGAGCTCGCCAAGGGCCATGGCGTCGAGTGCTGCCTCCTGCTCGGCTCCGAGTCGCACACCGTGCAGCCGGGGACCATCCGCGCCCTCGCCGACGCCGCCCTCGCGCACGCCGATCTCGTCACCCCCCGCTACGACCTCCGGCCCCGCGAGGGCCTGGTCAACTCCGCCATCCTCTACCCCGTGTCCCGCGCGCTCTACGGCGCAAGCCCCCGCTTCCCGCTCGCCGTCGATCTCGCCCTCTCTCTCCGCATGGCCGAGCGGCTGGCCACCGCAGCCCAGCGCTATACCTCCCTCGGACAGAACGATGCTCTCCTCTGGCCGGTCGCCGAGGCCTCCGTCGCCGGCTTCTCCGTCACCGAGGTCGAAGCGAGCCATCGCTCCATCCCCCAGCCCGCCGTCGCCGACCTCAACGGCATCCTCGCCCTCGTCGCCGGTTCGCTCTTCGCCGACGTCGAAGCGAAGCAGGCCTTCTGGCAGAGATCGCGCGTCACCCAGCCGCAGGGGATCTTCCCGAGCGACGTGCCGGACGAGACCGCTCCCGACCTCCATCCCATGCTCGAGTCGTTCCGGCTCGCCTACACCAACCTCCGCGAGATCTGGTCGCTCGTCCTTCCTCCCCAAACCCTGCTCGGCCTCAAAAAGCTCTCCGTCACCCCCTCCGAAACCTTCCGCATGCCGGACGCGCTCTGGGCCCGCACCGTCTACGACTTCATCCTGGCCTACCGTCTCCGCACCCTCAATCGCGGACATCTGCTGGGTGCGCTGACGCCGCTCTATCTCGCCTGGGTCGCCTCTCACCTCAACCTCACGCACGCCGGAACCTCCGCCGAACGGCATGTGGAGGCCACCGCCGTCGCCTTTGAGGCGGAGAAACCCTACCTCGTCTCCCGCTGGAGATGGCCGGACCGCTTCAATCCCTGATCCGCCCCTTCCCGCGACCGCCAACGCCGCCAGCGAGATCCGAACCGCACCGCGCAGCCAAGACCGCGCAGAGTTTCCGCAAGGAGAACAGTATGTTGCAAGTCAATCCTTCGCCCGTTGCTCCGACCTATCCTCCGCCCGCCTACCCGGAGCTCGCGCCGTCGCTCTGGCAGCAGGTGGAAGGCGCGCTCAGCCAGTCCATGCACCGCGCGCTTGTCAAGCTCGCCAGCTTTCTCCCCGGCATCCTCGCCTTCCTCATCGCCGTCGTTCTCCTGTTGGCCATCGGCGCCCTGCTCTCGGTCGCCATGCGCCGCCTGCTCACCAGGATTCGGTTCGATGAGCGCCTCAGCCGCAACAACGCCGCCGGCGTCTCGGACTTTTCCCCCTCGCACAGCCCCACGCTGCTCGTCACGCGCTTTATCTTCTGGGGATGCGTCGTGCTCGGCTTCATGATCGGCATCTCCGCCCTCGACGCCTCCTTCTCCAACAGCGCGCAGATGTCCATCTTCCTCCTCCCCTACGTCGCGCACTCGGTCGGCGCCGTCATCCTCCTGCTCGCCGGAAACCTGATCGCCCGCTTCCTCGCCCGCTCCGTTCTGATCGGGGCCGTCAACGCCAAGCTGCAGTACGCCCGCTTCCTCTCGCTCGGCGTCAAGTGGCTCGTGCTTGTACTCACCGCCGCCATGGTTCTCGATCACCTCCAGATTGGCGGCGTCATCATCGAGCTCGCCTTCGGCATCCTCTTCGGCGGCATCGTGCTCACCCTGTCGCTCGCCGTCGGTCTCGGCTCCCGCGACATCGTCAGCCGATCGCTCGAGCGTAACGCAGACCGGCTGCCCCAGTTTGAGCCCGCCGACCCCGAGCAGACCCGCGCGTCGGCAACCGCGGGGGAAAGCCTCCGGCACTTCTAGGCGCCTATGCAGCCAGCAGAGATCTACAGCAGGCTCACGCCCATCTTTCACGACCTCTTCGACGACGAGAGCCTAGTCCTGACGCCTGGCCTCACCGCCGGCGACGTCCCCGAGTGGGACTCCTTCAATCACATCAATCTGATCGTCGCGGTCGAATCCGCCTTTCACATCAAGTTTCAGACCGCCGAGCTCGAATCCCTCCAAACCGTCGGGCACCTTGCCGACCTCATCGGCAAAAGACTCGCCGCGCAGGGGAGGTAAACCTCGCGCCCGCGAGTGCCCGAGCTCCCTCGCAAAGGTCCTCGTCATCTGTTAACAACCGCACCCAAAGCTGAGGTAGAGTCAGTCCATACGATCGGCGGCGCCGCTCCCGTCCAGCCTCGCCGGTCACCTCGGAGGTCCTCCCCATGGCTTCACCGAAACCAGCATCCGCGCCGGCAGCGCGTCCACGCTTCGCTCTCCCCGGCAGTGAAAAGCTTCCCTTCGCGCAGACCCCCACCGGCAAGGCAGCGTCCGGCAGCCTCACCGTCACCGTCCTTGTGCGGCCAAAGACGCCCCTCGACCCACGCTCCGTCGGCAAGCTGCGCCTAACGCGGTCCAGCTTCGCCCAGCAGCACGGCCCCGACCCCGTCGCTCTCAAAGCCGTGCGCGCCTTCGCGAAAGACTTCGCCCTCGCCGTCGAACCCGGATCCCCCGCGCCCGGTCGACGCGGCATCCGGCTCACCGGAACCGCCGCCGCCATGCAAAAGGCCTTCGGCGTCAACCTCGAGCAGCAGACCGAGAACGGCGTCACCTACCGTGTGCGCCAGGGCGCCATCGAGCTTCCCATCGAGCTCCAGGGTCTGGTCGAAGCCGTGCTCGGCCTCGACTCCCGGCCCCAGGCCATGCCGCACTTCCGCGTCGCCCGCAACTCCCCCGCTCCCACCATCCCCGGTGGAGACGCCGGGGCACGCTCGATCGTCTCCCACGCCGCCGGCACCTCCTTCACGCCGGTCGAGATCGCCAACCTCTACCAGTTCCCCACCAACCGCAGCGGAGCCGGCCAGACCATCGGCATCATCGAGCTCGGCGGCGGCTACCGCACCGCCGACATCACCGCCTACTTCAAATCGCTCGGCCTGACCCCGCCCAAAGTCGTCGCCGTCTCCGTCGACAAGGGCAAAAACGCGCCCACCACCTCCAGCAGCGCCGACGGCGAGGTCATGCTCGATATCGAAGTCGCCGCCAGCGTCGCTCCGGGCGCCGGCATCGCCGTCTACTTCGCCCCCAACACCGACCAGGGCTTCATCGACGCCATCTCCACCGCCGTGCACGACCCCGTCAACAAGCCCAGCGTCATCTCCATCAGCTGGGGAGGTCCCGAGTCCAGCTGGACCCAGCAGGCGCTCTCCGCGCTCGATGCGGCCTGCCAGGCCGCGGCCGCGCTCGGCGTCACCATCACCGCCGCCTCCGGAGACAACGGATCCACCGACGGCGCCACCGGCAACACCGTCGACTTCCCCGCGTCCAGCCCGCACGTCCTCGCCTGCGGCGGCACCAAGCTGACAGCCAGCGGCGGCGCCATCACCTCCGAGGTCGTCTGGAACGAACTGGCCAACAACGAGGGAGCCACCGGCGGCGGCGTCAGCAACGTCTTCCCTCGGCCCAGCTGGCAGGCCGGAGCCAACGTACCCGCACCGTCGAACCCCGCCGGCGGACGCGGCGTGCCCGACGTCGCCGGCGACGCCGACCCCGCCACCGGCTACACCATCCGCGTCGACAAGCAGACCCTCGTCATCGGCGGCACCAGCGCCGTCGCCCCGCTCTGGGCTGGCCTTATCGCCGTCGCCAACCAGCAGAACGGAACCTCCGCCGGCTTCATCCATCCCACCATCTACGCCGCGAAATCAGCCACCGGCTTCCGGGACATCACCCAAGGCAACAACGGAGCCTTCTCCGCCGCGCCCGGTTGGGACGCCTGCACCGGCCTCGGCTCCCCCATCGCCAGCGCCCTCATCCCCCTGCTCGCAACCTCCACCACCGGTAAAAAGCCCCCAAAGGGTGGAAAGGGCGGCAAAGGCAAGAAAGGCGCCGCCAAGCCGCCCACCAAAACACCCCCTAAAACATCCCAAGCGAAGCGCACCCCGCCGGTCTAGTCAACCTGGGGAAACGCTCTTAGGACCCCGCCGCCCGATCGGTCGCCGCCCCCCGATCGGTTGCCGCCGCATAGATCGCCGCCATGTGCCGCATGTCGCGCAGACCCTCCTCCCCTGCGGTCTTCGGCGTGCGGTTCGCGCGAATGCACTCGGCCATGTAGTCCGCCTCCCGCTCAAACTGCTTCGGGTCCTTCTCCGGATTCGTCTTATCGATCTCCTGCTTATCGGCCAGGCTCGCCCGCAGCCGCAGACCCTCGTAGCTGAACGCCGGTCCCATCTCCACCCATCCCTTGGACCCGTTCACCCGGAAAAACCCCGGCATGTCCGCCCCATACGTCGTGCTGCAGCTCGCCAGGATTCCCGACGGAAACCGCGTCACCCACGACACGTTCTCCTCCATCTGGTCGAAGCGCCCATCATGGTCCCGCGTCGACACAAACGCCCGAAACTCCGTCGGCTCCGCGCCCGTCAGGTACCGCGTCGCATTCAGGCTGTAGATGCCCACGTCATACAGCGATCCGCCTCCCGCCAGCTTCTTGTTTGTCCGCCACACACCCTTCTGGATGTTGAAGCCGAACGCACTCTCGATCGACTGCACCTCCCCGATCGCACCGCTCCGGATCATTTGGATCGCCTCGAGATTCAGCGGCTCGTACTGGCAGCGGTATGCGATCATCAGCTTGACGTGAGCCGCCTTGCACGCCGCAATCATCTGCTCCGCCTCCGCCACCGTCGTCGACATCGGCTTCTCGCACAGCACATGCTTGCCTGCCTTGGCCGAGCGGATCGTGTACTCCGCATGCATGCTGTTCGGCAGCGCCACATACACCGCGTCGATCGCCCTGTTCTCCCGCATCCGCTCCATGTCCGCGTAGCTGTAGATCGACTCCTTGGGCACACCGATCTGCGCCGCGATCCGCTCGGCCTTCGCCCGATCCCCGCTCACCACGCCCGTGATGGCGCAGTGCTTGCTCTGCTGCACACCGGCCATGAAGTGCTTCGCAATCTCGCCCAAACCAATCACGCAGTACCCCACCTTGCCGCTCGCCGTCTGCCCTTCGCCGCGCGAAACTGCGCCCGCCGCCAGACCCATCGCCCCCAACCTCGTAAACTCCCGCCTCGTCACACGCATCAACCGTCTCCCTCGCGCATTCGCGCCTGATCCCGCATCTCCGTTCAAAACACCCGGTCCATCTCTGACCAGGTCCATCTCTGACCCAGTTCATCTCTGGCCCAGTCCGCCTTTGACCCGTCCGTCGCTGGGCTCCCAATATTGCGCGCCAGGTCTTCGCTCTGTCTTGCCCAAAACCGCCCCGTGGGATCACGGGCAATCACCCGCAAGTCTCGGATTTCACCGCGAGGTCACTCCCGTGTGATGCAGAAGGAGCCCTAACCCGTCATCCGCGCCGCCCCCCACAGCAAGGCAGGCCCCGCCCATCTGCTCAAAGCGCCAACCTCCTCGAGACACTTCGCTCCGCCAACCCTAAGCCAGCTCTCCCCCAAACAGCATCCGCGCCCGCGCCAACACCTCCTCCGTATCCACATCCAACTCGCCATCCGGAAGCGCAATCGCCCGTGCCCCGCGCAGCAGCTCCCGCGCCCCCGCGTCCCCCCGCAGCTCCATCAATTCCCCAAACATCCGCGCCGGAAAATAAGCCGGCACACCGCGCCTCCCCGCATACGCCGAAGCCACCACCACCTCGCCCGCACCCCCCGCCAGCCCCCGCAGATGCGCCGCCGAGACCGCCGGCTGATCGCACGTCATCACCACCACCCCCGCAATCTCTCCGCCCAACGCCCCCACCCCCGCCCGGATCGAC
>JAABUO010001012.1_pt1 | contig 40484 bp, 30 predicted proteins | sample 5559291 | NCBI WGS metagenome assembly JAABUO01 (sample SAMN10711878, study PRJNA513372) | rock metagenome | isolation source: Antarctica rocks | place: Antarctica: Victoria Land, Finger Mt sud
CCCGTTATTGGGGGCTAGGGGAATTTTTCGGACTTTCTACGCAGTTTCTCAGGTATTGTGAGACATGTTTCAAGAAAGTCAATTTGACGAACATGAACTCGTTGTCCCTTTGCGTCCTAATGGTGACGTCGTTGGGACGGTGTCTCTGCTTGCGTTTATTGGGGCGATGTTTGTGCTCCCTTTCATTCTCGTGTTTCCTGTCCCCTCTCCACCTCTCTCGCCCCTAGAGACCGGGCTGGCGCTTTCGGCTGTTGTTGTAGGTGTGACTCCTGCCCTCCTCTGCATTTTCTACCGCTGTCATGCCCGGCTTGTTCTTTCTGAGACTGGACTGCGGTGGCGCACCTGGGGAGACTGGCGGCGGGCTTCGTGGGACGGCGTGCAGGATTATTTTGATGTGCCCCCGCAGGGCAACAGCACCGGCGACAAGCTGATGACAATCCGAACGGACGCAGGCGATGTGCTTCTGAGCGGCAAGTGGCGGGAAAGCGGGGCGGTTCGGCGCTGGGTTCAGGCGCGGGCCACGCACACGGCAGTGACGGAATGGGGCGTTCAAGGGGAGCGTTCTCACGCCGCCGATACGCGCACCTTTCGATATGATCAAAAAGCCTCTCGCGGTATGTTGCTGTTTACCTTCGGCGTTTTGCTCCCACTCTACGCGGACTGGTGGTACATGATACTGCGTTCGACACCCAGAGCTTTTGCCGGTGCGTGGCACCCCAGTAATTTCTGGGGCAGCTTGATCGCTGTCACGTCTCAGGGGATATTCTTGCTGTTTAGTCTTGTCTTCGTCAGCCTTCCGCTGCTGATCTTCCTTTCTTTTCTACCGGGGATGCTGGATGCGCGGAAACGCCGGGCGGAGCGGATTACGGTAAGGGAAGATGGGATTGCATTTGACGATGGCAAGCGGCAGGTCAGTGCGAATTGGGACGAAGTGACCGGGAATTTCTTTCAGCCGTTGAGTAGATGGCGCTGGGTTCATGTGGTGGAGACGAAGCACGGGTCTTTCGAGTATACGTCGCTGATTGAAGCAAACAAGCAGCTTGGGAAGATAATCGCAGCACGGGCGCTGCCTCTGGAAGAACGCAAGGGTCCCCCGCTGCCGGTCGGAAGTGAGGCCGGAAGGGTTTAGTCATACTGCCGGTCCGGGTAAAATTAGGGCAGCAAGAACTGTTATGACCCAAAATTATCCCCCCGAAATCGCGCTGACTTTAAGCTGCGCGTCGCATGTCGCGGAGCGGTGCGCGGCCCATGCGGCGGCGATTGACTGCGACGGTGCGTTCCCCCAAGACGAGTTCCAGTGGCTGCATGAGACCGGGCTGCTGGCCGCGCCGCTTAGCCCAAAGCTTGGTGGGGTCGGGATCGGCTCGCTGCCCGGCACGACGCCGGCGCTGATGACGCTGCTGCGCCATATCGGGCGCGGCAATCTGGCCGTGGGGCGGCTGTATGAAGGCCATGTGAACGCGCTGCTGCTGCTCCAAAAGTTCGGCACTCCACAGCAGCAGGAAGGATGGGCGGCGGATGTCCATGCAGGCAGGCAGTTCAGTGTGTGGAACACGCAGGCGCAGGACGGCATTCATATCCACGCGCTGCCGAGTGGGCGCTTTGAGCTTCAGGGCGCGAAGACGTTTGCGTCGGGCGCGGCGCATGTGGCCCGGCCTCTGATTACCGGGGCGATGGAAGACGGCGGCTGGCAGATGGTGATTGTGCCGACCGAGCACGTTCAGCCGGCGGTGGCTGACCCGTCGTTCTGGCACCCGCTGGGAATGCGGGCGACGGCGAGTGTTCACATGGATTACTCGGGCGTGACCGTAGGTGCGGAAGACCTGCTGGGCAGACCCGGCGATTACTACCAGCAGCCGGCGTTCGGCGGGGGCGGCATCCGGTTCATGGCCGTCCAGATAGGCGGCGCGGCGTCGGTGCTGGACCACACGCGGCACTTTTTGCGCGACCAAAACCGGACCGCGGACCCGTTCCAGCGGGAGCGCGTCGGCAAGATGGCGTCGCTGATCGAAACCGGCGACCTGTGGCTGCGCGGCGCGGGGGAGCTGACGGACAATTCCGATGCAGACCCCGACACGGTCGTGCAGTACGCGCACATGGCCCGCGCGGTGATTGAAGAGATTTGCTTAGACGTGTTGCGGCTCTCCGAGCGGTGCGTCGGCGCTCGCGGCCTGCTGCGCCCAAACCCCTTTGAGCGCATCCACCGCGATCTGACTCTGTACCTGCGTCAGCCCGGCTCGGATACGGCACTGGTCGAGGCGGGCCGCTACGTCCTAGAAAGCGCGGCTTCTCATGCCCTCTGGTGCCGCTGACGTCTTCGGTTCTCTGGCGGATGCCGCCACCGTACCGCTGCTGCCGCCGGACGCGGTCTGTTCCTGGGGCAGCACTGTCGTGATCGCTCCTCACCCCGACGACGAGTCGCTCGGGTGCGGCGGGGCGATTGCCCTGCTCAGCCGCTTCGGCCTCCCCATCAATGTGCTGTTTATCTCTGACGGCACGAAATCCCACCCAACTTCCCAGAAGTATCCCCCGGCGCGGCTGCGCGACCTGCGCGAAAGCGAGGCGCGGGAAGCGCTGGCCCGGCTCGGGGCGGGCGACGCTGCGTTTCTGCGTCTGCCGGACGGCGCGGTTCCCAGTGACAGTGACCAGGGGTTCGCCGAAGCCGTGCATCTGTGCCGCGCTTACTTGGAGGATTTCAAGCCGCAGACGATTTTGCTGCCCTGGCGGCGGGATCCGCACCCCGATCACCGGGCGACCAGCAGGATACTCCAGGCGGCGCTCGGCGGCTACGGCGGCAGCCCGCGCCAACTGGAATATCCCGTGTGGGCCTGGGAGCGGGCCGCGCCGGAAGACCTTCCCCAGCCGCACGAAGCGGCGGCGTTCCGGCTGGACATTCGGGACGCTGCTGCCGTCAAGCGCTCTGCTGTCGCCGCGCATGTGTCGCAGGTGACACACCTCATTGACGATGACCCGCTGGGGTTCTGGCTGTCCCCGGAAGTGCTGGCGCATTTCGAGCGGCCCTGGGAAGTCTATTTGGAGGTACTGTCATGGTGAATGGAATGTCATGGTAAACATCGCCCAGCCGAACACGCTGAAGCCGGACTATTTTGACGATGTTTACGCGGCAAATGCTGATCCCTGGGGCTTTGAGACAAAGCCTTACGAGCAGGCCAAATATGCCGACACATTGACCTCTTTACCGCGTGACCACTACCAAAACGTCTTTGAGATCGGCTGCTCTTTGGGCGTACTGACGGCGAAGCTCGCCCCGCGCTGTGACCGTCTGCTGGCGGTGGACGGCGCGGAAGCGCCGCTGGTGCGGGCGCGGGAACGGTGCCGGGAGTTTTCGCAGGTGACACTAGCGCAAATGCAGGTGCCGGACCAGTTTCCAAACGAGCAGTTTGACCTCATCTTGGTTTCTGAGGTCGGCTACTACTGGTCGCCGGACGACTTTGCGCGGGCACAGGAAGAGATTTTGGCGCATCTCGCGCCGGGCGGGCAGCTCATGCTGGTGCATTGGACGCCGCCGGTGCATGACTACCCGCTGACAGGCGACGAGGTACACGAAGCGTTCCTGAAGACAGAGGGCTTGAAGCCTCTCGGCGGCCACCGGGAAGAAACGTACCGCCTAGACGTGCTGGAGCGGGTCTAAGAAGAGCGGTGGGAGAGAAGAGTACGGCGCAGATCGGGCAGGGCCTGGGTCATCTCCATCAGCGGCCAGCGCTGCGCCCAGGCACCATCGGGCTGCATGTGATGCTCCATGACGCAGGCCCAGAGCGCACCGAACGTCTGCTGTGGGTCTGAAACACCTTCCCGAAGGGCAGTCAGCGGCACGGCTAAATCGTCGGCGAGGGTGGCTAAATCAGTTTGACCCGCGCGTTTTGCCTGACGGAGGAGGCGGCGTGCCCGAAACCGGGCGGCAGCGGCGGCGGGCTGCTGGACCCAGTGGGCCTGGCCCGAGCGTCCCATCTGGCCCCATTTCCGAAGCTGGGACGACAAGCCAAGCGGCGTGCGCCCAAGCTGGCGCGGCGATGTGCTGACCCGAACGTGAGGCGAATGGCGGATGCGGGCGTCAACCCGTTTCAGAGCGGCTTCCAGCGCGACATCTTCCAGACACGGCAGCGGCGGCAAACCGCCGACGGCAGAGTAAGCTTCGGCGGTGACACTAAGGCTGCCGCCGAAGAACTGATGGTGGCGAGGCCACGGGTCGGCGGGGTCTGGGTCCAGCAGATGCTCCAGCCGGGCTAGGCCCCGCTGGTAGGATGTATCCCGCAGCGAGTACAGACGCGCTTCCTGGTCTTCCCCTAGCTGACGCTCGACCCGGATGCGCCCGCCGACGGCGTCCGCGCCGTCCGCTGTTTCCCGCAGCATCTGCGCCGCCCAGTCGGAGGCAACGCGCGTGTCGCCATCGGTGGAAGCAATCACCCCGCGCCCCTGGCGGCAGCCAAGCAGGCGGCGGCAGGCCTGGTCCATCAGCAGCTTCCGGGCGGTGCCGACATGGGCGCAGCTCGGCGGCAGGGAGATCTCGGTGACATGCAGCGCGAGGCAGGGGGTGCGGCGGGCAAAGCAGCGGGCGACTTCTGCGGTGTCATCGGTGCAGTTGTTCGCCAGCAGCAGGACTTCGTAGCAGTCCGGGTCAAGCGTATTCCCGGACAAATCCACTTGCTGCGCCAGTGACGCCAGCGTCCTTGTCAGTGCCCCAGCCTCATTACGGACCGGGATGACTACGGACAGCTTGAGACGCGCTGCTGGCGGCGGCAGGCGCAGTTCTTTGGGCAGAAGGTCAGCCGAGAGAAGGTTCGTTGGACGGGGCTTAATTGGGTTGTGCAAGGTCTCCATGAAAACAGTTTCTAGCGTACCAGGCAAAGATGGCCTGATTCCGGGTACAAAATACGCTCAGGACGACGCCACCAGCCCGGCTTGTCGAGAACGGGAGCATCAAAAGTTCCACGCGCCGCAAGTGTTCTCAGCATCTCCGACAGCGCAGTCGGGTGCGGGGTGGAGCCGCGCATCTCGAAAACGCCGGCTTCGTAGTGGCCGTCCATGCGCGTCACCAAGCTGTCCCAGTCATAGCTCCCGAGCAGCGCCCAGGCGGTGACCGCCCGAACATCTATCCCCTCGGCGCGCACTTCCCGCACGGCCGACCAGAGTTCCCAAAACCAGCGGACACGCTCGTTCTCGCTGGCTCCGAGGTGCGCTTCGGTGACGGCCATCGGCAGGCCGTAGCGCTGCCAGACTTCGCGGAGCAGCGGCGCGAGGCCATTGATTCCCGCCGTGCGGACCCGGACTGCCTCGACATCCGCATAACGCTGATGGACGTTCCCGCCCAAGACGGAGGCCGGATACTGCTCGGTACGGTCGTCCAGATAGCGCTCGCTGGTAACATAGTAGTCAATGCCGAGAATGTCCGGTACGCATGGATTTTCTTCGAAGAACCGCAGTTCCGCCATTGACACCCCGAGCCAGTGCAGGTAATGGGCCATCGGATGGCCGGCGTGAACATGCCCGCAGAGCAGATCAAATACCAGCCAGCGGCGCTCGTTCTCGAAGTCGGCCTGGTAGGCCAGCGCCGGCGTACTGAAGGTTGTGCCGATGTCTTCGTTCAAAATAAGCTGAGCGTGGGGCGTGAACTCCCGGATCGCCTGCATCGCCAGCACAATAGCCCGGCACTGGATCAGCAGAATTTTGGCCCATGACAGGCTATCCTGCTTGTGCGGGTGCCAGTGGCCGTAAAGGCCGCTGAAACGGGCTGTGGTCAGCGGCTCGTTAATCGGCACATAGCGCGTCACCCATGGGTAGCGCCGGGCAACCGCTCCGGCATACGCCGCGAACTGCTCGGGGAATGCCGGATCCAGCAGGTGCGTGTCCGCCGGGCCGCTGCCGTGATGCAGCAGGCCGACAACCGGCTCCATACCCAGTGCCCGGATGCGCCCAAGACGCGCATCCGCCCAGCGCCAGTCGGCGCTGCCGAGGCCATCCGGCGCGGTGCGCTCCCAGAGGACAGGGTAGCGCAGGGCACGCAGGCCAAGCGACGCAAACAGGTCCAGGTCGTCAATGCGCCGGTCGTGGCCGCTGCGCTTCAGCTCGTCAAAGCACTGGCTGCCCACCCGGTTGACCGTGCATTCCACGCCGCCCCAAAGCTCGGGCGGCGGGTTGTTGTCTCGCGTGCGTGTCAAACGGCTTCCACCGCAGTACGCAGGCGCGGGTGCCCGGCCCGCGTCGGCACAGCGACGCGCTCGGGACGAGTTTCGGTCAGCTTATCAAACGTCGCAAGCGCCTGGCCGACAACCTGATCCATGTTGTAATACTTGTAGGTCGCGAGCCGCCCGACAAAGTGGACGCCGGGGGTGCTGTCCGCCAGCACCTTGTACTTGTTGTACAGCGCGGTGCATTCCGGTTTCGGGATTGGGTAGTACGGATCGCCTTCCGCCTGCGGGTACTCATAGACAACGCTTGTCTTGTCGTGGTGCTGCCCGGTGAGCTGCTTGAACTCAGTGATGCGCGTGTACGCATGGTCGTTCGGGTAGTTCACGACCGCCACCGGCAGATGCTGGTCCGTGTCTAAGGTCTCATGCTTGAACTCCAGCGAGCGGTACGGCAGGCGTCCATAGCGGAAGTCAAAGTACTCATCTACCGGCCCGGTGTAGATCATCTCGCGGTACGGCACCATTGCCCGGACTTCTTTGTAGTCTGTGTTCAGCATGATCTTGATATTGGGATGGTCCAGCATCTTTTCGAACATCCGCGTGTAGCCGTGCTTCGGCATATACTGGAACGAATCTTGAAAATAGCGGTCATCAATGTCGGACCGGGTCGGGACACGGGCAGTTACCTGGGCATCCAGCTCCGACGGATCTAAGCCCCACTGCTTGCGGGTGTAGCCCCGGAAGAACTTCTCGTACAGCTCGCGCCCGACTTTGCCGACGACCACGTCTTCCGACGTTACGGCATGGCCAATCGGCTCGGCACGGGACTCAAAGAACGCTTCGCACTCGGCGTCTGTCTGCAAATCTAAGCCGTACAGCGTGTTGACCGTCGTGCGGTTGATGGGAATCGGCAGCAGATGGCCGTCTACCTCAGCGAGTACCCGATGCTCATACGGACGCCACTGGGTAAACTGGGACAGATGCCGAAAGATGCGCTCGGCGTTCGTGTGAAAGATGTGCGGCCCGTAAGGATGGACCAGAATGCCGTCGTCATTGTAGCGGTCATAGGCATTGCCGCCGATATGGCTGCGCTTGTCAATCAGCAGAACCCGCTTGCCGGCCTGCGAGGCCAGCCGCTCCGCCAAAACACTTCCGGCGAACCCGGCCCCGACGATGAGATAGTCGAACAATTCCAGCTCCTTGCTAGTTAAGCCCCAGGGGGGCGTGAGTGAGAGATAACGCCGTCAATCAAATCTGCCATCTGGCTTTGAGTTTTGTCCCAGGACAAATCTGCCAAGAAGGCGTCCGCTTTTTGCCGGCGGCTGCCGGCGTCTTCCGTCAGCGCCGCTTCACAGGCGGCGACAAACTCTTCCGGCGTGTCGGCGATCCGTGCCAGCCCCAAGTCGCCGTAAGGACGGATTACGTCGCGAATGGAAGTCGAGACGACCGGGCGACCCGCGGCCAGATACTCCGGCGTTTTAGTCGGGCTGATAAAGCGCGTCGAGTCGTTTCGCGCAAACGGCAGGATCGCCACGTCCCAGCCTGACAAGTAGGCCGGCAGCTCTTTGTAAGACTTGCCGCCCAAATAATGGATATTCGGCAGCGCCGGCAGCGTCGCCGGATCAATTTTGGACACAGTCGGCCCAACGATGATCCACTGCCAATCTGGGCGCAGAGCGGCGGCAGCGCCAAGAAGCGCGACATCCAAACGCTCATCAATCACGCCGTAGAAACCCAAACGCGGATGCGGAATAGCCTGCTGGTCTTTCGGCTCCTCGATGATCGTCCGGGCCGTCTTGAAGAACGGTACATCTACGCTGCTGGGGAACGCAAATACGGCAGGATGCCGGCCCTGCTTAGCCTCAAACAGCGACTGGCCGCCGGTGAACACTAGATCGGTTCGCTTAAGCAGCATTTCTTCGCATTCGCGCAGCGCGGGCGGGGCATCGGCAAACGCCGACAGCTCATCCATGCAGTCGTACACAGTCGCGAGCGGCATCAAATCGGCTGTCCAAGCCGCCATCATCGGCGTGTAGTACCAGGACACATAGTTTATAATCCGGCGCTCCGACAGGAACGCGCGGAGCAGAGCGCGGTACATCTCGCCGTGCTGCTCTTCCGTCGGTCCCCACGGCAGGTGCGCGACCAGAACGTCCACTTTCTGAGGCCGCTCGGTCACTTCCAGGCGCGGCTTGGGCGAATCAAAAACCGGCTCTTCTACAAAGGACACCCGATGCTCCCGCCCAAACCGCTCCATGAGGTGCTGCGGCCGCTGGTAAACAAAGTCCCAGCGCAGGTGCGAGAAGCAAAGGACGTCATAAGTGGCGGGCATTCAGGTCTTCTTTCCAGTGAAAATTGCCTGCCGCGTTTCGGCGTAGGGGTGCCTTAGATTATACCCATTTTTTGCATCAATAAAACTCAATAACTTACAATCTGCATCATAACGTTGTATGCTAAGACCAAATATGTTGACTACGGGAATAGTTTGTGCTACAATGACGACATGCGTAGTCTTACACTTATGCTGATGCTTTGTTTCGCTATTTTTGTCCGTCCTGCCTACGCGCAGGCGGGCGACACGCGCTGGAATGATCCCGCCGCGCGTCAGGCCGCGCTGTCGCTTGCCCGGCGAGCGTTTGACGCTTATGCGCTGCGCCGGGAAGTTTTAGAGCCGCCGTCTCCTCTGCCGGCGGTGCTGCGGCAGCCGGCGGCGGTCTTTGTCAGTGCCATGCGGCCGGACGGCTCCCCGCGCTGCTGCATGGGCAGCCTGTACCCGACCCAGCCGAACGCCGCCGAAGAGATTATCGCCAGCGCTGTGGCCGCCGCCGGGCATGACCGCCGCTTTGCGCCGCTGCGTCCGTCCGAGCTATCGCATCTGGTTCTGATTGTCAGCTTTGTGGACCGCCCCCGCCCCATTACGGCGTCGGAAGCCGCGCAGCTTGACCCGGTGACCGAGGGGCTGGCCGTGCAGAACGCCGGCCGCTGGGGCGTGGTTCTGTCCGGGGAGACTGGCCGGCGGGAGAACCTGCCGCTCTGGGGTCGCATTCGTGCCGGAGCCGGGCCAAGCACGCCGGTTCAGTATTTTCGGATTCACTCTATCCGTATGAAAGAGGCCGCGCTATGAGAATGCAGTGTTCGGGGGAATGGGCGGTTAAAACCGCAGCAACAAGTTCACGAAACCTGCCTTCAGCACTGGCTACCCGGAGGGCGCAGGTTAGGAGAAGAAACTCTGTATCAGTCCGCGAAGGCGAACTTCGTGCCTGTGTTGCCGCGGTTTTAACCGCCTGCTTCCTGCTGCTCTTTTCAATTCTCAGCCACGCGGCCACGCCTCTCGTCAAGGCGACCAAGCCGAATCTGGACATCTTTACTTATCGCCGGTCGTATGTACCCGGCGAGAAGGTGCAGGTGCGGCTGAGCGTTTACAACACGCCCGCAGTAAACTTTACGGCCTACAGAATGGACCTGCCGGAGGTCGTCAAGAACAGCGCGGGGCTGGCAGACTTTGGGCGGACGCTGAAGGCGTTGAAGCTGGCCGGCCTGCCGGTGGCGGCGACTTGGCGCTACCCTGTGGGCAAGACGTACCCGGACCAGTGGGCTGAGCGGGCGGTTCCGGTGCCGCGCCTCTCGCCGGGCGTGTATTTGATTTCCGCGCGGGGGCCGGGCGTGGAAAAGCGGACGTGGCTGAACATCACGGCGGTCGCGCTGCTGGCAAAGCGGTCCCGGCAGGAAACGCTGGTCTCGGCGACAGACGCGGATACGGGCGCTCCCCTCTCCGGCTTGGCGCTGACGATCTACAATGGGCATGGCCCGGCGGGCCGGGTCGTCACGGGCGCTGACGGCATCTGCCGATTTCCGACGCAGACTCCCGATGCGGTCTGGGTCTACGGCGAGTATCAGAGAAGCCCGGCGTTTGCGCTGGCTTCCTTGCCGCCTGCGCCGGACCCGTACAGCGTTTACCTGGTGACGGACCGGCCCATCTACCGGCCCGGTCAGACGGTGCAGTATAAAGCGACTATCCGAACCCGCACGCCTGCGCCCGTTCCCGGCGGCGTCGCGCTGAAGCCACTGGCAAATGCGCCGGTCAGTGTGGAGATCCGGGACGCCACCGACGCGCTGCTGTCCAAGCAGACGGTGACGACGAATAGCAACGGATCACTCGCGGGCAGCCTGGCGCTGGCGGCGGAGCCGACTTTAGGGCACTGGCAGATCGTGATCGCGCGAGGCGAGAGCCGCTACTACGGCGCGTTTGACGTGCAGGCCTACCGCAAGCCCGAGATGGCCGTGGCAGTTGCGTTCGCCCGTCTGCATTATCTGGGCGGCACGAAAATCCCCGTGGACGTGAGCGCCCGCTACTACTTCGGACAGCCGGTGGCCCAAGCGCCGGTGACCTATCATATCGAGTTTAATGGGGACGACGCCGAGCCGGCGTTTGACGGCAGCGGCACGACCGATGCCGAGGGGCATCTGCATCTGGACATCGCGACCCAGCGGCGAACGTCTGACCGGACGCTGTCCGTAACCGCAACCGTGTCCGACCTCAGCCGCCGGCCACAGGCCGGCACCGGAGCAACTCAGGTAGCGGCGGGCGAGTTCAAGCTGACTTTGGAGACCGACAAAAGCGTTTACCGCACGGGCGAGCCGGCGGTCGTCACCGTGCATAGCGAAGATTACGACGGCAAGCCGGTGTCAGCGCGGGTCAAAGTGCGTCTGATTGAGACCAGGTATGATCGCCTGCACCGGCCCTTTGACGCTGTCACGGCCCGCGAGGTTCAGACCAACACGGCAGGCGTGGGAACCGTCACTTTTTCGTCGCCCCGGCCCGGCGATCTGCGGCTGGGCGCGGTGGCGTTTGACGCCGAAAGCGACAAGATTACCGCCGAAGACACAATCTGGGTCGCTGGCGACGACTACGCGGATTACGACTATCCGGCGCTGGCTCTGGTCGCGGGCAAGCCCGAGTATGCGCCGGGACAGACCGCGACGATTCTGTTGAACACATCGCTGGTGCATCAGCCGGCCCGGCCAGCCACTCGGGAAAATCCGGCCCGTCCGGTGCGTCCCGACGCCTACGCGCTGGTAACCGTAGAAGGCGAGCGGCTGGGGCGTTATGAGCGCCTGCATCTGACTCAGCGCTCGACGCTGATCCGCCTGCCGCTGACCGCTCAAGACTTTCCTTCGATCAGCGTCAATGTCGCCATTGTGCAGGACCATCAGGTGTACGAGCAGCAGGTGCGTTTGTCCGTACAACGCCGGGACCAAAAATTATCCGTCTCCGTAGCGTCCGACAAGCCGCGCTACCAGCCGGGCGAAACGGCGAGCTACACAGTCACGACCCGCGACTATTTAGGGCGTCCAGTGCCGGCCGAGCTGTCGCTTGGCGTCGTAGACGCTTCGATCTATGCCCTCGCGCCGGACGCTTCCCCCAGCCCCGAGAGTGTGTTCTATCCGGACCAGGAAGTGCGGGTTGAGACCGAGTTCTCGTTTGCCGCCCAGTACAGCGGCGGCGCGTACCAGTCAGTGCCGGCTTCCGCGCCGTTGACGCCGGCTCCTCCCCCTGCCAATATCCGTGTCCGGCGGCAGTTTGCCGACACGGCCTACTGGAACCCGTTTCTGGTCACGGACGCCACTGGAGCGGGCCACATTTCGTTTACGCTGCCCGACAATCTGACGACGTGGCGGGCGACGGCGCACGGGGTCACGGCGGCAACAGCCGTCGGCAGCGCGACCGCCGAAGCAGTCTCTTCCATGCCGCTCTTAGTCCGTCTGGCCCTGCCGCGCTTCTATGTGCAGGGAGATAGTGCCGTCGTTTCGGCGATTGTCCAAAACTTCTCCGGCACGACGCGGACCGTACAGGTATCGCTGAAAACCAACGGGGCGGTAGTAACAGGCGCGGCGGACCGCACGGTGCAGATCGCGGCGGGCGGCGAGCAGCGCCTGGACTGGACGGCGTCGGTGGCTCCCGCCGCGCCGAGTGTCCGGTTCACGGTGACGGCGGACGGCGGGGCTGGGGCAAGGGACGCTACGGAAGCGACGCTTCCGGCGCTCACGCCGGGCCTGAAAATGGTGACGGCGTCTGCCGCCGCGCTGTCTGATGCGTCCGCAGCGGACACGGTAGATCTCAGCAGCCTGCCGCCGGGCGCGTCCGTGACACTGACCCTGTCGCCGTCGCTGGCGTCTTCGCTGTTTCCGGCGCTGGATTACTTGACATCCTACCCCTACGGCTGCGCCGAGCAGACCATGAGTTCCTTCCTGCCGGACATCGCCGTCGCGTCGGCGCTGAAGCAGCGCGGCGCGGGTCACCTGCCACCGGCGGCGCTTGCCAAGCAAGTCAATCTGGGCCTGCAAAAGCTGTACCGCTACCAGCACTCCGACGGCGGCTGGAACTGGTGGGAGTTCGACCAGACCGACGGCGACATGACGGCCTATGTTCTGTCTGGTTTAGTTCAAGCCAAACGCGCGGGCTACTTGGTGGATGACGAGCGGATTAAGCGCGGCGAAGAGTGCTTGAAGCACCTGCTAACGAGTGAGCAAGAATTCGGAGAACGCGCCGACTGGGCGCTGGCCCTGTCGGAAGCGAAGCCAAGCGCCGGTGCAAAGTTTCTGCCTGCACTATATGCGAAGCGAAGCGCTCTGGATACTTACGGCCTGGCGTCACTCTGCAAGGCGCTTGCGGAAACAGGCCAGCAGGCACAGGCAAAGACCCTCAGCGCCGAACTGGAAGCCAAAGCCACTGTCCAGGGCCGGACAGCGTTCTGGACCGACGAAGCAGGCGGGTATAGCTGGCGCGATGACAACGCCGCCGTGACCGCGCATGTTCTTCGCGCCCTCCTTGCCGCCCGCTCAGCCAGCCCACTGCTGCCGTCCGCCGTGCGCTGGCTGCTGGCAAACCGGCAGGGAAACGACTGGGGAACCACGCGCACGACCGCCGAAGCCGTGCTGGCTCTGGCAAGCTATCTCCAGGCTACGAACGAGCTGTCGCCAAGCTTCACGGCCCATGTCGCCGTGGACGGGTCAACGCTTCAAGACCTCGCGGCCACGCCGCAAAGCGTGTATGACGCGCCGCTTGCCGTGACCCTAACGCCCGCGCAGCTTAGCGGCCATCACACGCTCACCGTCACGAAATCCGGCTCCGGCACGCTGTATGTCAGCCGCGTGGTTTCTTCGGTGCTGCCGCCGGCGCAAGCGACGCCGCAAAGCCACGGGCTGTCCGTGCGCCGCGTCTACCGCGTTTCTGCCGAAGACCCGTCACGCGCCGACGTTCAGCCGTCGGGTTCCGAGATGGACGTGCAGGTGGAGATTAACGCCGACGCGGCGTACCGCTACATTCAAGTCGAAGACCCGCTGCCCGCCGGGTGCGAAGTGGTATCGGGTAACAGTGAGGACGGCGCATATCCCCTCGATTCGTCCGACGGCCCGGCCGGCTATGCGCGTCAGGAAGTCCGCGACAACCGCGTAGTCTTCTTCTTTGACAGCCTGCCGAAAGGCCGGACCCGGCTGACCTACAAGCTCAAGGCCGAGACGCCCGGCGCGTACCAAGTTCTGCCCGGCGTGGCGTCGCTGACGTATTTCCCGGAAGTGCGCGGCAACAGTGGATTGGTGAAAGCCAAGATTGGAGAGCAGCCATGAGCAGCAAGAAGAAGCTAAAGAGCCACGGGTGCAAGAGCCACGGGTTAGAAACCCGAGGCTTTCAAGTGCCCAGTGTCGAGGCGACACAAGAGAAGAAACCCCTGTGCATTGGTCTTCCGTCGCCTCGACGGTGGGCACTTGAAAGCCTCGGAATTTATTCCGTGGCGCTCTTCTTCACTTTGGTTCTGCTGCTTGCCGCCAGTGCAGCGCAGGCGAAAGATCCGAATGGGCCAGTCCTCGGCAGCGTCGCGCCGGCATTTGTGCTGCCGGACACGGCGGGGCAGCCGGTCTCGCTGGAACAGTATCGGGGCAAAACAGTCGTGCTGAACTTTTGGGCCTTCTGGTGCGATACCTGGAAGGCGGAAATGCCGTCATTGAAAGAACTCGCGGCAGAGCAGGACGAGAGGGGGTTTCAGATCGTCGCGGTCAGCGTGGACGGAGCGCGGAAATCTGAGTTTGACCGCCGCACCGGAGGCGTCGTCCCGTTCCCGGTGCTGCTGGACGGTGGGGGCCGGACTTCCCGCCGCTACAGCGTCCATCATGTGCCTACAGTAGTAATTGTTGACCCGAATGGAATAGTCCGCTTCACGGCGTGTGGCTACCCCGGCAACCAGGTCATTCTGCGCGAGCTGCGGCGTATTGCCTCAGAGAAGCATTCTTAACGGCTCCCGAAAGCTTCCCCCTAGCCCCTAATAATGGGGGGACCGGATGGGGAGCAAGATTAGGAGCAGAGGGCGCGTCTCGCAGCGCCCTTACAAACTCTTTTCATGTTCCCCCATTATTGGGGGCTAGGGGGAAGCTTTCGGGTGCCGCTCAAATGTAAATCTTGTACGTTGGGATACCCAAAACCGGGCCGATGATGGCCCAGAGTGCGCCCATCGTGTAGTCGCCCAAAATTAGGCCGAGGAAGAACGGAATGGCCCGGCGATGCAGGCCAATCCCGCCGTAGCGGATGATGATGAACTTTAATGCCCAGGCGATTAAGATGGGAAGCCAGAAGTATTCCATCGCATAGGACAGCGCCAGGGCATAGCCGGCCGGATGGAAGGGCCACCAGACAAAGTTGATTCGCATGAGCGACAGCGCCACGGTGAACGCGAAGCCGGCGGCGATGTAGTACAGGCCGGTCGAGGCAGGCGGCACCGGCTGGGCCAGCCAGCCCGACAGGCGGTTGTAGCTTTCTGCGCCGACCCAGGTCTTGAAGCCCGGCGCTTTGCCCTCGCCGCCGTAGGCATACAGCACATGCAGGTGCGCCCAGTCAGTGGAGATCAAGCTGATGACCGCCGCGAACAGCAGCACGGCGCAGAGCTTGCCGATGCCGACCGATGGCTTGCCGTCCATCATCTTGAAGGCTTCGAGCTGGTTCGGCATCGGGTGGTTGCGGTAGCCCCGGTTGAACCAGTAGAGCATGGACAAGAGGGTCAAATCCTGCGCTCCCAGCGCCCGCGAGCCGAACAGCGTCAGCAGCACCTGCACCGGGTTGACCCAGACAATTTCATGCGGCGAGCCGAACTCCGCTCGAACTCGCGTAATCACGAAGCCCAAAAAGAACACAATCAAGAAGAACGCCAGGGCGACCCAGCCGCTCATGCCGATCAGCGCCGAGAAGATGCCGAGCAGCACGCCGCCCGCGAGGAGGCCGCCGAACGCCGTCCGGTAGCGCCGGGCTTCCGCCGGGTCTTCCGAACGCGCTCCGAGCCACGCCGACTCAAAAACCTGCCGCCAGTAGCCGCGCCCGGCATAGAGGAGCATCAGGCCGAGGCCGAACCACGCGCCGGTCGCCTGCTCGCCGAAGTACGGAAACGAGCTGGTCTGAGCGCTGTTTTGATTGGCGTCCCAGCCGTAGATGTTGCCGACCACGCGGAAGACGCGGGCCAGGACATAAAAGAACCAGCAGGAAAACGACAGGTCCAGCGGCATGAAATACCCGAGACCGATGGCGAACGGGTAAAACGATGTCTGCGTGGACCCAATCGCGCTCCACGGACGATTCACGATAATGGAGCTAAGGTCAAACAGCTTGACATTCAGCTCCGGGATGGACGGGAACAGAGTGTGCAGGCCATTTAAGAAAGACACAGAGAACGCCGCGCCGAAGCCGGCCCACATGACTGGGTTTGCGAAGAAGTTCGCTCCGGCATTTTCTGAAGTCATCGCGAGCGGCAACTGGACAATGGGAAACGTCAGCTTCTCGTTTTCGATCCAGGCCCGGCGGATCAGCACGGTCAGGCACAAATACATGCCGACCAGAGTCAGAAAGAACAGGCCCCACGACACCAGCGGCAGAATCCAGGCCCGCAGATAGACCGCTCCCTGCGGGCTGTATAAGTTGACGTTGCCGTGGTTCATCGCCGTCAGGGCATCTTTGTCGGTGATCACCAGCCATTTGGGCAGGTACTGGAAAAAGAGCGACTGCCACTTGTTTTCTGGCGTCGCGTGCCAGTAGGCATAGGTGATGGAGCCGAACATGTTTTGCAGCGTGTCGTGCCCGGCGAATGTGCAGGACGTGACCAGCATGATATACAGCAGCAGCAGCTCTTCCTGACGCATCGGGTTTGCACGAGGCAGGACTTTCCGCCACGCGAGGTTCATCAGCACGACAACGAACAGGATAAAGATCGGCGTGATAAACAGCGGCAGCGAGGTGCCGTCGAGCGTAAACCACCGGATCTCAATCACGATGGTCCAGAAGACGTTGATCGGGATAAGCAGCAGGCCTAAGATCAGGGTCCGCCAGAGTGAAAGCGGCTTGATCGCTGAGGCTGGTTCGTCGGTGCTGGGTGCGTTTGCAGAAGTTGTCTTCAAAGCCATAGCGCACTTTTCGCCGCCGCACCGCAATTTTCCTGCACGGCAGCCACATAGATTCCTCGGGCCATGCTTGAACTATTTCCCCTTTGGTTAGGTATAGTAGCATTGAATGCGATTTTAGATTGAATTTTGTCTTAGAAAGAATTCTTTATGCTTGAACATGAGCTTTTCACGCGCTCCTCGCTGAACCCGATTATCACCCCGAGCGACATCCCCTATCCCTGCGACTGCGTCTGCAACCCGGCGGCGCATCTCGTCGGCGACGACGTTTTGCTGCTGCTGCGGGTGATTGACCAGGAAGGCAGCTCGCACATCACCGTCGCCCGCTCCAAAGACGGCGTGACGGACTGGCGGATCGAGCCGAAGCCGCTGCTGCACCCGAGCGACTACAACCTGCCCTTTGAGAGCTACGGCTGCGAAGACCCGCGTCTCGTGTATCTGGAAGAGCGGAGCCAGTACGCGATCACCTACACCGGCTACTCGCCCCTGGGCGCGGGCGTCTGCATCGCGACTACCACGAGCTTTGAGACAACCGAGCGGTTCGGGCTGGTGATGGCCCCGAACAACAAGGACGCCGCGCTGTTCCCGCGCAAGATCGGCGGCAAATACTGGATGCTACACCGGCCCGCGCTGGGCGACATGGAGCATATCTGGCTTGCCGAAAGTGAGGACTTGATCCACTGGGGTCACCCGTGGGTGATCATTGAGGAGCGCGGCGGCCCGTGGTGGGACGGCGACAAAGTGGGCGGCGGCCCGCCTCCGATTGAAACGCCGGACGGCTGGCTGGTGATCTATCACGGCGTCAAAAGCACGTCCCACGGCCCGATCTACCGGGCCGGGCTGGCACTCTTAGATTTGGATAATCCGCACCGCGTCATCCGCCGCCTGCCCCGCTGGGTCTTCGGCCCGAAAGAGGGCTACGAGTCCACCGGCTTCATCCCCGGCGTCATCTTCCCCACCGGCACGATTGTCCGGGGCGACGACCTGTATCTGTACTACGGCGCAGCAGACACGCGCGTTGCCGTCGCGACCACGAAAGTGCAGACGCTTTTAGATGCCCTGAAAGAGGAAGGGAAGTAGCGGAACACGAACGAAAAGCCGGCACTGGAAGTGCCGGTCTACTCGCGAATGGAAGTGTCTCCGACACTGAAGATTAACCGACGCAAGCGTGTTCTAGTCCGTAGTCCCGCAGGGACTTCCATTCCAGAGTAGACCGGCACTTCCAGTGCCGGTTCCAACACCATGCAGGATTCGCACCCCATAATGGCGTACTGCCTCCAAAGGAGAACCCCGCCATGCGCTTCCTCACCGCCGCCTTGCCTTTTGCCGCACTTCTGCTTTCCCCCATCGCCGCATCCGCGCAGACGCCACCAAATGTTCCGGCCCACGCTGCTGAATTGCCGTATCACAACATTTCTTTGAAACACGCTCGTCCTGTCGACATTCTTACTAAGATGCACTGGCAGGACAGCAGGAACGCAGGCGGCACACAACTTCCCGACGGCGTCGTAAGGATTTTTGCGTTGCAAAGCAACAATTCGCTTATAGTGCAGGGGACAAGCGCAGGCTGCAAGCAGGTTCAAGAGATCGTCAAGCCTCTAGATGTCGCGCCTCAGCAAGTGCGAATGACCGTTCAGATTGTGCGATTAATGATTGTTCCGCTGAACCAAAAGCTGACGGTTGATCTGTCTGATCCCAGCCGAGCATTGCAGCAACTGCATGATGCAAAGGCGATTTTTTACCAGCCGCTGCAAGCAACAACGGATAACGGGAAGCCTATATACTCATCCCTCAACTCGTTCCTAGAGGGAACCTTTGACGGCAAGCCTATGTATGCTATTGGGCCGCCGTCACTTCTCCTTGACTCAGCCGGCGGAATGACAACCAGTACCAGTGAGTCTTCAGAAGTGCGCCTGACACCGTGCATCAACAAAGACAACTCGGTCACACTCAGCTTGGATGCCGAAGAGCCGACAGCGCAAGTCTTAGAAGTGCTTCGCACCGTTCCTAGCGGCGTGGCAACTGTATACGACGCAACGCCTTTCCTACCACCTAGCCGATACCGCGTGTTTTTGTTTGTGACCCCGACGCTTGTCAACGCGGGCGCGAATGATGGTACTATGAAAGTCAAGCCTTGAAAGGAACGATAACTGATGACGGAACTGAAAACTCGGACGGGCGGATTTGGGATTGGGTTTCGGCGGGGCGGCGGCTGGCAGCGCGACATTGCGCCAGTGATAGACTGGGCCAAGTCGCACGGCTTTGGTGCGATTGATTTGGGGCGCGGCAACACGCCGGACGCGGCAGCGGTCAAAGACGCCGGGCTGCGGCTTGGCTCGGTAGACCTCGCCGGCGGGCGGGGCTTTATCTCACCGGATGCTGGGAAGCGGGCGGAGGCGGTGGCGGTGTGCAGCGCGTATATTCAGGAGTGCGGGGCGCAGAATTATTTCGCGGTGATGCTGCCGGAGGACCCAGGGTTAGGCCGAAAAGCGAACTTCGGCTTTATGGTGGAGTCGCTGCAGGGGATCTCGGGAGCGCTGGAAGCGGCAGGCGGGCGGCTGGTGATTGAAGGCTGGCCGGGGCCGGGGGCACAATGCTGTACGCCGGAAAGCTACCGGGCGACGTTCCGCGAGTGTCCGTCCCAGGCCATCGGCATCAACTATGACCCGTCGCACCTCTTGCGGATGGGCATTGACCCGGTTCGTTTCCTGAAGGAGTTCGCCCCCCGCGTCGGCCATGTCCACGGCAAGGACACGCTTATTCTGGCCAACGACGTGTACGAGTACGGCACCGAGCAGCCGGCGACGTTTAAAGACGACCCGTTCTGCGGCGCGTCGGCCTGGCGCTACACGATCCCTGGTCACGGCGGGACGCCCTGGACCGAAGTCTGCAGTATTCTTGTCGAAGCGGGCTACGCCGGGGTCATCTCCATTGAGCTGGAAGACGCCGACTACCACGGCAGCGACGCGCTAGAGCAGCAGGGCATTCTAGACGCCGGCTTGTTCTTGGCTTCGTGCTGACGTCAGCAAGAATCCTGGAATAGAATTCCAGGGCTGTAACAGTGCGATTGTCACCCCAATAAAGCCTTCGCCTGCGTGGACAGAAGAAAGTAACCGCCTGCCGGGCTTATCTTAGATCCTTCCTTATGTCTGCGAAGGCAGACAATCGCACTTCTAAAGACCCGGATTTCCAATCCGGGTCGCGTTCAGGGAAACACCCACCATGCTCCGCACCTCCGCCTTTCTGCTGCTTGCCGCGCTTCTACTTCGGCCTCTTGCGGCGGCTGCACAAACGCCTCCGACTGCCCCGCCCGACAAAACGACTTTGCGCTGGTTCAGGATCGCGGTGGTGCATACAAAAGCAGCCGATATTATTGACGAGATGCACTGGCACAACCCCATGTCCTACGGCTATATCTACAACATGCCGTGGGGCGTGGAGCATGTCTCGGCGGTGGGAGGCGAAAACGCGCTGTGGCTCCGCGCGACAGTGGACGCCTACGCAAAGACAAACAGTATCGTCAAGGTCTTAGACCAAGCAGGGTACAAGTTCGCGCCAACCCTCACCTTTCTGCGTGTTCCCGCTGGTGACACGCGCTTGAAATGGATGGACAGCCCAACTCAGGGGCTAGAGGTCAGCAGACCGGATAAGCGCATCGCAAAAGCCTTCGGGGAACTGACCGAAGCCGGAACAGAGACAAAGACCATTCACCTCGACGAATGGTCTCACTATGATCCGATAGATTTAGTGGTTAATAGTCCAAGCCTTCATGGTGACGGCTCGCTGACGCTCGGCTTTACCCATAGCTGCTGGAATGGACCGCCCGTAGAAGTTTCCGGTGTCCATTCCGGCGATGTGCTGGCAGTACGCGGCAAATCCAACCCTCAAGTCGCTCTCGTTCAGGTGAGTTATTGACTGTGCGCTACGCGATTGGGTGCGGGATGACGCTCAGGTACGAATGGACGGTGTAGCCGAGCACGGCCAGGAACGCGGCGAGACCGAGGTAGGCCGCGCCGAACTTCCAGCGGTCGGCGGAAGTCGCCTGATAGTACGGGCTGTCTTCGGGCTTTGCTTTCCAGCCGGAGATGATGCGCGGCAGGCTCATCACCGCCAGCAGCACTATTAGCGGGTTATAGCGGACCAAGAACAGCAGTAGGACCGCGCCGACGGCCAGCAGTTTGGGCGAGAACAGGGGCGTGATCCAGCCGCCGTCGAGCGGCGGGGTCGGCGCGAGGTTGAACAGGTTCATAAAGAAGTTGACCTGGGCCAGCGCCAGCCAGAACGGCGAATGACCGGGCGTCACGGCGTACAGCACGAGGCAGCCCAGCCCGGCGACTGTTCCAAAGACCGGCCCCATGATGCCGATAAAGGCGTCTTCGACAATGCTTTTGCCGTAGCGGCCCGTGGTCACGAACGCGCCCATCAGCGGCACGAACACCATGATCCCCGTTGGGATGCCGCGCCGCTTTGCCGCAAACGCATGGCCGCACTCGTGGATGAAGATCATCAGCACGATGCCGACGCCGAACTTCCAGCCGTAAATCAAACCCCAGACCCACATTGAGAGCAGCATGGAGCCGCCGCCAAGCAGGAACTTCAGGCCGAGCACCAGGAACTTGAACTTGGCAAGCAGGGTCAAAACAGGCGCGGCGACTTTGGCGATCAGCAGCAGGAACGAGGCGATGCCGCCGAGGACGCCGCCTTTGGCTTTCCAGCGCTGCAAAAGCGAGGGCGGCTTGGCGAAGGCGTAGTCCGGCACGGCAGGCGGCGCGGCGTAATAAGGCGAGAACGGCGGGCTGGTCGGTGCCGGTTCTTGAGATTGCGGCGCGTCGGTGCGTCCGCCGTCAGCCGTGCGGCCTGAGAGCAGGCGGCTCTGGAAATCTTCTTGTCGTTTATCTTCGGTATTCGGCTGTTCAGTCTTATTTTGTTCAGTTTCGTTCATAGCTTCTTTATATACGTTTATGGAAGACAAACCATTCCACGAGCAGCAAAACAAGTGCGGCGGCGGCGAGGGTCGGCCAGAGGTCGTCTTTGGCCCGGCGAGACAGTGGCAGATGGACGGCGGCGACCATAGGTGTGCCCGGATGCGTGAGCTGCGGCGGGTGCTGGGCGGTGAGGCGGCTCTCGTTGGCGCTGTCGAGGTTGACGGCGAACGGGTAATCCGCGCTGCCGACATGGGCATGATACACGCCCGCCAGCCGCGTGTCGTCTACCAGCACCACGCCGCCGGTGTCGGGGGCATTGACGGCGGTTTTGCTGCCGTCGGGCCGGGTGAGGGACACGCTGGACTGGCCGGGGAGAACTGTTATTGAGGCGACGACGCCGGTGGGCGTTTCGGGATTGTTGCTGCCGAGGCCGCCTGCCGCCGTGAGCCAGCGAACGGAGTTTGTCAGAAAGATCGGGAACGAGACGCGCAGGGGCCAGTCGGAGTCGCTTAAGTTAAACGAGACCGAGACGACGCGCAGGCCGTTGTGCTCCCCGGCGGCAATCAGCGGGCCGGAGTCGGCTTCCGCCAGCGACTGGCCCCACGGCTGGGTCTGGGTGTGCAGGGCTGTCCGCAGATGCAGGCCCTCTAAGTCCACAAAGCGCATGACCGGGTGCGTCCGGTTTTCGTCAATGTAGGTCGGGTTGTCCGAGCTGCCGCTGGACGAGACAGGAAGCTGAGAGTTATCTGCGCCGAAGACCAAGTAATTGCCCGGCGGCAGGGGCGTCGCCGGCAGTGCGCCGTCGAAGACGACCATGCCGTAGCCGACGCCGTTTTTGCCGACCGTTGCGAACTCGTCCGGGGTGCATTCGGCCAAAACGACATCGGGATCCAGGTTCAGGCCGCGCTCTAGAAAGATGTTGCCGTCAGTCACCAGCAGGACGCGGCGCGGGCGCGGCGGGGCCAGCACAAGCGACGCCTGATTATCAGTGGCAAGATCGTCTTTGACATCGTCCAGCCGCGCGGTGACAATGCCACCGTCTTTTAAGAGAGGACTGTCAAAGGTCTCAACCTGCGTATTGTTCGTAAAGTTTAAAGCGCGGGCATCAATCAGCCGCCCGTCTTTCAGCAGCGACAGCGTCCCGCCGGAATGCGGCCTGCCGCCCAACTGCACCTCGGCAAAAACTTCATTGACGCCCGTCTGCGGGTTGCGCCGGCCATCCAGACGGGTGATGGCAACATTGTCCGGCGACGTGGTTCCGATGGAAGTCAGCGCCACGTCCGTACCGCCGTAGGAAAGCGTTCCGAGCTTCCGCAGGTCGTCTGCCGAGTACGCGCCGTCGGAGAAGACCCGGATTTCGGCTCCGGAGCGCGTCCCGACCAGCGACTGGGCAAGCGTCATCGCTGCGGGCATATCGGCCACGGTATCGGTGCCGCTCGCGCCGTCAATCGCCGCGTGCAGCTTTCCACTGTCCCCGGTGAAGCCGGACAGCAGGGACTGGGGCTTTGCCGACGCCGACAGCACGGTGGCGACATCGCCGCCGCGCATCTGCCGGTCTACAAAGTCATCGGCAGCGGCTTTTGCGGCAGCCAGCCGGGACGGGCTGACATCGGTCGCGTTCATGGACGCCGACGTGTCCAGCACCAGGACAATCGTGTGCCCGGAAACGCCTGCGCCATAGACAAAGGGCCGGGCCAGCGCGAAGACAAGCAGGAAAGCCGCCAGCAATTGCAGAAACAGCAGAACATTGCGCCGTAGCTTTTGGAACGGCGCGTTGGCCTGCGTTTCCTGCAGCAGCGTGTTCCACAGGTACAGCGATGAGACAGTTACGTCCTGCCGCTTCAGCCGCAGCATCCAGAGCGCAACAATGCCCCCAAGCAGAGGAATGGCCCATAAGAAGTTGAGAGGATTGAGCAGGTTCATATTAGGTGATGTTCAGTGTCGGCTTCGGCGCAGGTATTTTGATTCGCCGAGCCAGTGCAATCCCAGCCAGTAGACCACCGAAAAGCGCCAGAGTCATGCCGACGCCGATGGCGAGTCCCAAGCTGTAGCCTGCGGTCAGGATCACGCTGATCATGTCTCCGAAATCGTGCTTTGCCGGCTCGGTGGAGTGCGGCAACAGCCAGGACAGATGCGGGATGACCCGCGCAAGCACCGGAACCAGCATATACCGCCCGGCCAGCACTCCTAGCCCGGTGAACGCCAGAACGACTACGGTTTGAATTAGCCTTCTCATGCAGAGCCTCGCTTTTGTCTCTTTTTTTCTAGACTCATAATACCATGAACATCATTACGTTGCATCACCCACTGGCCCAGCACTTTCTGACGCATCTGCGGGACAAAACGACCAAGCCGTCTTTGTTCCGGCTGCTGACTAAGCGGCTGACGGTCATGCTCGCCATTGAAGCGACGCAGCCTCTCACCCTGCGCCCCCGTTCCATTGAGACGCCGCTGGAAGCGTTAGATAGCCCAGTGCTGGATGACCCGCTTGTCGCCGTTCCCATCCTGCGGGCGGGGCTGGGGATGCTGGACCCAATTGTTGAGTTCTTCCCCGATGTTTCCGTCGGCTACATCGGCTTGGAACGCGATCATCAAACGGCTGTCGCGTCCGCCTACTATGCCAAGCTGCCGCCGGACATGAACGGGCGCACGACGCTGATTTTAGACCCGATGCTCGCCACCGGCGGCTCGGCGTCTCAGGCAATCGCAACAGTCAAAGCCGCTGGCGCAGGCCATGTGCTGATGCTCTGCCTCGTCGCCGCTCCCGAAGGCGTGAGGCTGCTGAATGCCGACCACCCGGACGTTGCCATCTTCACGGCAGGCTTAGACCGGGAATTAGATGCTCGGAAATATATTTTGCCAGGGCTAGGCGATTTTGGCGACCGGCTATATGGGACGGAATGAGAACCGGCACTTCCAGTGCCGGTGGCTTCTTAGCCAAAAAAGAGCGCGAAGGATCACTCCCTCGCGCTCTTGTCTTTTATTCCCTACATCAACTCTTTGAGCTGACTAATTGGTATCGGTATTGGTAGACGGCTCGTTGACTTCGCCGAGGCTCTCCTGCTCAGCAAGAAGAGACATGTTGGCTCCGGCGGTGCCGGTCATCTCGCGGACTACGTCCAGCTCGTCTTCGTCCAGCTCGCGGTGCGCCGCCCCAGACCCGTTGCCATTGCCGTTCGTCCGGCCAGCGCCGACGGCGGCATAGCGGTGGGCGTCATCCAGCCCTTCTAAGCGAGGCTCGATGTTGCGGTACTGCGGCAGGCCGGTCCCGGCGGGAATGAGGCGTCCGATGATGACGTTCTCTTTCAGGCCGATCAGCGAGTCCTTCTTGCCGCGCACGGCGGCTTCGGTCAGAACACGGGTCGTCTTCTGGAACGACGCCGCCGACAGGAACGAGTCGGTGGCAAGGCTCGCTTCCGTGATCCCCAGCAGCAGCCAGTCGGCGGTTGCTTCGGTTCCCGGCTCATCGCGCTCCGTGACCTTCTTGTTGGCGTCGATGAACTCGAACTTGTCCACCATCTGGCCCGGCAGGAACTCGGAGTCGCCGGCGTTCTTGATGCGCCGCTTGCGGAGCATCTGACGCGCGATGACTTCAATGTGCTTGTCGTTGATGTCCACGCCCTGCGACTTGTAGACGGCCTGAATCTCGCGGACGACGTAGTTCGAGACGCCGCGAATGCCCTGGAGGTCCAGCACCTTCTGCGGGTCCAAAGGCCCTTCGGTCAGGCGGTCGCCGGCTTCGACGACATCGCCCTGCTTCACTTGAAGCTGGCCGCGATACGGCACAAGAATGGCCTTGCGGATCTTGATCTCGGTGACACCGACATCTTTGATCTTCTTGATGTGCTTGTCGGTCAACTCGGTGCCGGCCACCAGCGTTTCCGGGATCTCTGTAGCCCGCTTGGCCTGGGTCGGAGTCATCTTTTCGAGTGTTTCCGAGTCCGCATGCGGCCCCAGATACAAGTCCTCGGCCAGCGTCTCGCCGGACAGCGCCGATCCGGTGCTTTCCTCAATTGGGTACGGCGTGTGGATAATGACGCGCCGCAGACCCTTCTGCTCAATCTCGGCAACGGTGCCGGAGAACTCGGTGACAATCGCCTGGCCCTTCGGCTTGCGGGCCTCAAACAGCTCGACAACCCGGAGCAGGCCGCCGACTTGGTCTTCCAGCACTTTCAGGACGGCCTGAACGGCCCGGACACGCTCCCGGTCAACGCCGGTCGCGCTTGGTGCGGCTGCCGCCGTCGGCTCTTCCGCCTGAGAGTCTAGGGAGACCAAGCCGCGCGAGATGTCGTTGTGCAGCTCTTTCAGCGCTTCCTGCTTACGGGCGCGGACGTTGGCAACGCCCGTGAGCTGCTTCTGCGCGATACCACCAGAGTGGAAGGTCCGCATCGTGAGCTGCGTCCCCGGCTCGCCGATAGACTGGGCGGCGATGATGCCGACCGCGACGCCCGGCTCGACCAGCTTGGAGTTCGCCAGATCTAAGCCGTAGCAGCGGGCGCAGATTCCCATGCGAAGCTCGCAGGTGAATGGGCTGCGGACACCGACGCGCCTCACGCCGCTGTCCATAATGACTTTTGCCAGGTCCTGCGTCACCAAGTCGCCTTTGGCGACAATGACTTCGCCGGCTTTGGCATGGCCCGCCGGGTAGACAATGTCGTCCAGGGAGAAGCGGCCATAGATGCGCTGATCCAGCTTTTCGACTACTTCGTTGCCGTCCCGGATCTCTTCCTGGTAGACGCCAAGCTCCGTGCCGCAGTCGTCGGCCCGGACAATGACTTCCTGGGACACGTCGACGAGGCGCCGAGTCAGGTAGCCGGCGTCAGCGGTGCGGAGCGCCGTGTCTGCCAGGCCCTTACGTGCGCCGTGCGTGGACACGAAGTATTCCAGAACGCTTAAACCCTCGTGGAAGTTCGACTTCACCGGAAGGTCCTCAATCATGTTGCCGAACGGGTCGGACATGACGCCGCGCATTCCAGACAACTGGGTGATCTGGCCGCGTGTGCCTCGCGCATTGGAGTCGGTGAACATGAAGATCGGGTTGGTCGGCTTGATTGTCTCGAAGATCGCTTCGCCGACGTCTTTTGCCGCCTTCTGCCACTCTTCCAGCACCCGCTCTTTGCGCTCGCCGCCCGTAATCAGGCCGCGCTGGTAGTTCTTGTTCAGCGCGGTGACGTTCTTTTCGGCGTCCACGATGATCTGGTTGCGCTTTTCCGGCACTTCCATGTCGGTGATCGCCACTGTCATGCCGGCTTTTGTCGCTTCCTGGAAGCCCAAAGCTTTCAGCTCGTCGAGAAGCTGGATCGTTCGGGTGTCGCCGTTGAGGCGGTGGCACTGGGCGATGATCGTTCCCAGGTCTTTCTTGCCGAAGCCGTTGCCCTTGTACTCTTTTTTGGCGAACATGTCGTCGAGCATCTTGAAGATGAATGGGTGCATGTTGTCCGGCATGATGTCCATGAACAGCAGGCGACCGACAGTGGTGCGGACAGATGTTTTGCCCTGGCCCTTGCCGTTCTGCAGCAAGTCGTTCGGCAGGGCGACATCAACCGCGTCCTGCAAGCCAATCCGATCTGTGGCATAGGCAAGCTCGGCGTCGGCGCGGCTGCCGAACGCGTCGAACTGCGGCTCGCCGGGCTTCATTACGGTTAGGAAGTACGCGCCGAGCACCATGTCCTGCGCCGGGGCCACAATCGGGCGGCCATCGGCGGGCGAGAACAAGTTGTGCGTGGACAGCATCAAAATCCGGGCTTCGGCCTGGGCAGACGCCGACAGCGGCACATGGACCGCCATCTGGTCACCGTCGAAGTCGGCGTTGAATGCCGTACAGACGAGCGGATGGACCTGAATCGCCTTGCCTTCCACCAGCACCGGCTCGAACGCCTGAATGCCTAAGCGGTGCAGGGTCGGCGCACGGTTCAGCAGCACGGGATGCTCCCGGATCACTTCTTCGAGTGCGTCCCAGACTTCCGGCTTCAGCTTGTCAATCATGCGCTTGGCAGTCTTGATGTTGGTCGTGTAGCCGCGCTCAACCAGCGCCTTCATGACGAACGGCTTGAACAGCTCGATTGCCATCTCTTTCGGCAGGCCGCACTGGTGCAGCAAAAGGCGCGGGCCGACAACGATGACCGAACGGCCCGAGTAGTCTACGCGCTTGCCGAGAAGGTTCTTGCGGAAGCGGCCTTCCTTGCCCTTGAGCATATCCGACAGCGACTTCAGAGGCCGGTTGTTCGAGCCGACGACAGGCCGGGTGCGGCGTCCGTTGTCAATCAGAGCGTCCACGGCTTCCTGGAGCAGCCGCTTTTCGTGGTTGACGATGGACTCCGGGGCGCGGATTTCCGTGATCTTCTTCAGTCGGTTGTTCCGGTTGATAATGCGCCGGTACAGGTCGTTCAGGTCAGACGTCGCAAAGCGGCCGCCGTCAAGCTGGACCATTGGGCGCAGCTCCGGCGAGATCACCGGCACGGCGTCCAAAATCATCCACTCGGGGCGAGACTTCGACGAGATGAACGCTTCGGCGACTTCCAGCCGCTTGATGGCACGCGCCCGGCGCGGCCCCTGGGTCAGCGAGATCTCGTGGCGCAGCTCACCGGCCAGCTTTTCGAGGTCAATCTCTTCCAGCAGCTCTTTGACCGCCGCGCCGCCTAGGCCCGCCCGGACAATCTCGCCGGCAGGGTCATTCAGGCGCAGGTTCCGGTCGAGCTTATCCGAAAGTACGTCCATCAGCGACTCAAGCTTGCGGTATTCGTCTTCAATCAGAAGCATCCGCTTTTCGACTTTTTCGTCCAAAAGCGTCAGAGCATCGCGCAGGGACTGGATCTGCTCCAGCGAGTCCTTTTCGATGTCTTTGATTTCTTCTTCCATGTGACGGTTGCGGTCCACGATCCGCGCTTCGTCCCAGGGCTGCCATTCCTCGGCTTCCATGCCTTCAATGACTTCGTCATCTTCAGACGGCTCCGGCGGGGTCTGGCGAGCCTTGATCTCCGCGCCGGCGTCTACACGCGCCTGCTCGATGTCCTCGTCACGCTGATCTTCCAGCTCCTGAACGCGCTGGTCCAGCGCGATCTTGAAGGACTCCATCTCGTTGTTGATGCGGCCACGGTCCACGTAGGTCACGATATAGGACGCGAAGTAAAGCACTTTCTCAAGCGGGCGGGGCGAGATGTCCAGCAGCAGAGACAGCGGCGACGGAACGCCCTTAAGATACCAAATGTGGCAGACGGGCGCGGCCAGCTCGATATGGCCCATGCGCTCGCGCCGGACTTTGGAGCGGGTCACTTCGACGCCGCAGCGGTCGCAGATAATGCCCTTAAATTTGACTTTCTTGTAGCGTCCGCAGTGGCATTCCCAGTCCTTGACGGGGCCGAAAATGCGTTCGCAGAACAGGCCGTCCCGCTCCGGCTTGAACGTCCGGTAGTTGATGGTTTCCGGCTTCTTGACTTCGCCGTAGGACCAGTTGCGGACTTCGCCAGGCGAGGCGATCCCGATACGAATTTTATCAAATGCACTTGCATCTGTCATAGAATTGTTTCCCCTAAACACGCCGCCCCCACCCCCAGCCCCTCCCCCGTCGGAACGGGAGAGGGGAGCCGGAAGTTAGGAGCAGGCTAATCGCTATTCCTATACTCTCACCCCTCTCCCACGAAGTGGGGGTAGGGGTCGGCGGGAACCGCCGGGGGTGGGGGCTATCCCTACACCCCAAACAAAGCTTCAGCTTCGGACTCAGCGCGGGGCAGGCGCGGACGCAGGCCGCGTCCCCTTCCCTCGCTGTCGCCGTAGTCTTCTTCTTTGTCCTTCAGATCAATCTCTTTCTCGTCTTCGTCTTCCACGGCTACTTTGAGGCCCAGCGACTGAAGCTCATTGACCAGAATCTTGAACGACTCCGGAACGCCAGGCTCCAGCATCGCATCACCCTTGACAATGGACTCATACGTCTTGACACGGCCCAGAACGTCGTCCGACTTGATTGTCAGAATCTCCTGAAGCGTGTACGCCGCGCCGTAGGCTTCCAGCGCCCAGACTTCCATTTCGCCGAACCGCTGCCCGCCGAACTGGGCCTTGCCGCCGAGCGGCTGCTGCGTGACCAGCGAGTACGGACCGGTAGACCGGGCATGAATTTTGTCGTCTACTAAGTGAGCCAGCTTCAGCATGTAGATCGTGCCGATCGTGACAGGCTGGGTGAACCAGTCGCCCGAGAGGCCATCGCGAATCCAGGATTTGGCTGACTTCTCGTCAATGCCGCTCCGACGCCAAACATTCTGCTGGACCCGCTCGACAATCGCGTGAATATCGTAGCCGTCTACTGTTTTCAGCGCGGCCTCTTCGTCCATTGGGCTGCCGTCGTAGTCATCCGGCAGGTCAACCGCCGGTGGTGCGCCGACTGTGGCTGCGACTTGTTCCAGACGCGCTGGGGAAAGCTCGCCAAGCTTGACTTCGAGCTTTGCAAGCAAGGCATCAACGCCGTCTTTTTTGCTCGCTTCCAGGTCAATCTTCAGCTCTTTCTCGACGTAAGTCCGAAGCGCATCGTAGCGCGTGAACTCGGCGAACTTGCTGATGTCGGTCAGAATCTCGGCTTCCGTTGCGCCCTCAAAGATCGGGTTGACGAACGAGCAGCCGAGCGCCTTGCCGACATATGCGAGATGCGTTTCCAGGATTTGGCCGATGTTCATACGGCCCGGAACGCCCAGCGGATTCAAGACGATGTCTACCGGGGTCCCGTCCGGCAGGAACGGCATGTCTTCCTGCGGCAGAATGCGCGAGATGACTCCCTTGTTGCCGTGGCGCCCAGCCATCTTGTCACCTTCCATAACTTTGCGCTTCTGGGCAATGTAGACGCGCACGAGCATGTTCACGCCCGCCGACAGCTCATCGCCCGACAATCTATCAAGCTCGCCTTCCCACTCATCGGAAAAGAGCGAGTCGGGGCGCTTGGAGAAGTCGAAAACGCGGCCCTTGACGCCGTCATGGTCCTTTTCTTTGTACTTGAAGCGCGAGAAGACTTTGACGTCAACGATCTTGCCTTTTTCGCCGTGCGGGACCCGCAGCGACACGTCGCGGGTTTCTTCCGCTTTTTTGCCGAAGATGGCGATAATCAGGCGCTCTTCAGCCGTCAGCTCGCCCTGGCCCTTCGGCGCGACTCGGCCCACAAGAATGTCGTCAGGACGAACCTCGGCCCCGATGCGGATAATGCCCCGGTCATCCAGGTCTTTCAGTGCATCTTCGCCGACATTCGGGATGTCGCGCGTGATTTCTTCCGGCCCCAGCTTCGTGTCACGGGCTTCGACTTCGTACTTTTCAATATGAACCGACGTAAACACGTCGTCTCGCACCAGCCGCTGCGAGAGCAGAATGGCATCCTCGAAGTTGTAACCGTTCCAGGGCGTAAACGCGACAAGCACGTTCTGGCCCAAGGCCAGCTCGCCGCCGTCGGTGCAGGGACCGTCCGCCAGAAGCTGATGCTCTCGGACACGCTGCCCGTTGTTGACCACAGGCCGCTGGGTAACGCATGTTGCCTGGTTCGAGCGCAGCATGTTCAGCAGGCGGTAGGTGTCCTCACCGCCGTCTTCATCGGCCACAACGACAATCTCTTCCGCCGTGACCCGCTTGACGGTGCCGGCCCGCAGCGCAATAATCACCGCGCCTGAGTCGATCGCCGCCCGCTTCTCCATACCGGTCTTGCAGAGCGGCGCGTCGGGGCGCAGGGTCGGCACGGCCTGACGCTGCATGTTCGCGCCCATCAAAGCGCGGTTCGCGTCATCGTTTTCCAGGAACGGAATCATGGCCGTTGCCACAGACACGATCTGCTGCGGGGACACGTCCATATACTCCACCTTGTCGGCGGAGATGACCGGGTACTGGTTGTTGTTGCGGACCTGAACTTGCTTGTCCACAAACGTGTTGTCGGGCTTCAGCAGCGTGTTGGCCGGCGCGATGTAGTAGTGATGCTCGCCGTCGGCGGGCAGCCAGTCCAGATCGGTCGTGACCTTGCCGCTGATGACGCGCCGGTACGGCGTCTCAATAAAGCCGAACTGGTCCACGCGGGCATGGACGGCAAGCGAGCCGATCAGGCCGATGTTCGGGCCTTCCGGCGTTTCAATCGGGCAGATGCGCCCGTAGTGCGAGTGATGAACGTCGCGCACTTCCAGTTTCGCCGACTGCCGGGACAAGCCGCCCGGTCCCAGCGCGGACAAGCGCCGCTTGTGGGTCAGCTCGGCCAGCGGGTTGGTCTGGTCCATGAACTGCGAAAGCTGCGACGAGCCGAAGAACGATTTTATAGATGCCGAGATCGGCTTAACGCTTAAGATAACTTGTGGCAGGATGTTCTCAGTGTCAAGGGACGTCATGCGCTCTTTGGCGACTTTTTCCATCCGCAGGAAGCCCAAACGGAGCTGCGAATAGAGAAGTTCGCCGACCGACCGGACGCGCTTGTTCTCTAAGTGGTCAATGTCATCCACGTTGCCCGCGCCCGACGCCAGCTTGACGACGTAACGCGCAATCGCGATCACGTCTTCTTTCGTGATCGTGCGGTACGACAGCGGCAGGGACAACCCCAGCTTCTTGTTCATCTTGTGACGGCCGACTTTCGCCAAGTCATAGCGGCGGGTGTCAAAGAAGATTGAGTTCAAGAGCGAGCGGGCTGACTCCGGAGTCGCCGGGTCGCCGGGCCGGATCTTGCGGTAGATGTCCAGCAGCGCGGTTTCTTTCGAATAGACCGCCGAGCCTTCCTGGTCCAGCGTCGCCACGATGTAATTGTTTAGATAGATGACGTCCAGCGTGTCCAGGGCCAGCGCTTCGATCTTGCGGGCGGTTTCCCGGTCAATCTTATCATAAGCCTTGACTATGATCTTGCCTGCCGCATCTTTCATGTCGGCGGTCGCATAGGGAACGCGCTTGCGCGGGTTGGACTTGCGGTAGCCACCTTCGGCATCCAGCGCGGGCGTACCGTCGTCGTTGAAGTCCAGCACTTCCACTTCAACGCGTGTCGGGTCAAATAGGGTGGAACGGCCCGGAGACGCGATTGTCTCCGGCTCGGCGAACAATCGAACAATTTCGGCGGTCGTGTTGCAGGGCGTAGACGGCAGCTCGACTTCGAACGTGTCGTTTTCCTGGTCTACGCTCTTTTCAATGCGCCGAAGCTGGGTCGTGTCCATGACCGTGCCGGCCTCGACCAGCACTTCGCCGGTTGACTTGTCAACGACAGGTTCGGCCAGCAGCTTGCCGGCCAGCTCGCCCCAGGCAACCGACTGGACGCCGCTCGGCGAGGCGACGGGGAACAAGTTCAGCGCCCGCAGCAGCGTCGTAATCGGGAACTTGCGGGTCTGCCCAATCCGCACCGTGATGGCGTCGGTGGCGTCGGTCTCTACGTCTACCCAGGCTCCTTCGCTCGGGATAATCGTGGCGTAGTAAAGCTGACGCCCGGAGAAGTCGAGCGTGTCTTTGAAGTAGACGCCCGGAGACCGCGCAAGCTGAGACACGACGACGCGCTCCGCACCGTTGATGACAAACGTGCCTTTGTCGGTCATCAGCGGCAGGTCGCCGAGATACACTTCGCTTTCGATGACTTCGTTCGCGCCGGACTGAAGCCGCACTTTGGCCTTGATCGGCGACTCCAGCGTCACGTCGCGGGCGCGGCACTCGTTGATGTCGTATTTGGGTTCGCCGAGCGTGAAGTCTACAAGGGAAATCGAATGATTGCCGGTAAAATCGGTGATCGGGGAAAAGCTGTCGAACAGTTCATTCAGGCCTTCCTGCAGGAACCAGCGATAAGAATCAAGTTGGAGTTCGACGAGGTTGGGGACGTCTACCACATGCGCGGTTTGCTTTGCGGTATGCTGAATTTCTTTCAAATTTTAACCTCCAGGGGGAACACACGAACGCACAGTATATCACACTTCGCTGCACGTTGTCAAGAACTTTAGACGGCACACAGCAAAAGAAGCGCCTGTTCCGTGGGCCATCTTCCGCAGGAACAAACGCTGTACAGTGTTATAAACGCAGGATTACTATAAAGAGTTCCCGGCACTTTTGCGGAGACGTCAGTGTCCGCCCTGCCACTGGGCAAAGCACCATTCCAGACACTCCTGCGCGTTCATCACCATGACGCTTGCTTCCGGCGGCTTGATCTTCGGGTTGCCAAGAAGATGGGCGGCGTCAAACGTCACCAGCACATCGGCGTCGCACTCAATCGCTGCCGCAAGAATACGCGCATCGGGGCGGTAGCCCGTCAGCGCTTCGCATCTTGTAATAGTCTCTTCGCTCGGCTCAGGCGTGATCGCCATTCTGCCTTTATCAATAATCTCAGCGACTTTGGGCAGCATGGCGGCGTTACGGCTCTGGACGAACCGCTCCACATCCGAGATGACCTCACGGCTGATTCGCAAGTCAATGACTTCCTGCTCACCCAGCATGACCAGCCGGTAGATGGGAGGGCGCTCCTTTGTTGTGATGACGGCAGAAATTAAGCCGTTGCTGTCCAAGAACACTTTAGGAACAAAAACCCTACGGCTTGGTCTCATAAAGATTTTGTTTCATAGTCACTGCTTTCGCGGATACGGCGCATCTCTAAGACCATTTCTTCCAGAGACATCTCTGCGGTTCCGAGGCCATCGCGGACTTCATCAAACAGCACTGGGATTTGGGACTGTTGCGGCAGGATGAGAAGCGCCCCGCCCAGCTCAATCAGCGTTCCCTTTTGACCCGGCTCAATGCGATAAGCGTCTCGGATTTTCTTGGGGATCGTAAGCTGGCCCTTTTTGACGAACTCAATGTCGTAAGAAGCGGTTGTTTCAGACACAGGTGGCGGCATGATTTTTCTCCGATTTCTCTTTTCCGATTTCCGATATTACTTATACCACATTCAGAAGTTTTTCGGCTATAATCAGGCTATGGACCAAAAGGATGAACGAAGAGTTGCAATTTTAGGGGCGGGAAGCTGGGGCAGCGCTCTGGCGTTTCTGCTGGGGACCAAAGGCCATGCGGTGCGGCTCTGGGACCGGGACGCCGAGCTGATGGAGACCATTAAAGAGCGCGGGCTGAACCCGAAGTACCTGCCGGACGTGGCCCTTCCGGAGACAGTTACGGCGACGCCCGCGCTGCGCGATGCTCTGGACGAAGCGGACTGGGTGGTCATCGCCGTGGCGTCCGACGGCGTTCGGAGCGTTGCCGCCGACGCCGCGCCGTTTTTGCTGCCCGGCACGGGTGTTCTCAGCGCGTCGAAGGGGCTGGAAGCGGACACGGGGTTCACGAACTCGGAGGTGTTGACGACGCTGCTGGCGGATGTTCCCTATGCCGGGCTTGTCGTGCTGTCCGGCCCGAATCTCGCCCGCGAGCTGACACGCGGCGTTCCGACAGCCGCCGTAGTCGCCAGTTTAGACCCGCGCCTGGCCCGGTTCGCCCAGTCGCTGCTGATGACCGAGCGGTCGTTTCGCGTCTACACGCACACCGACGTCAAAGGAGTGGAGCTTGGCGGGGCGCTCAAGAACGTGCTGGCGATTGGCGCGGGACTGTCGGACGGCCTCGGCTTTGGCGACAACACGAAAGCCGCGCTGATGACGCGCGGCCTGCTGGAGATGACGGAGCTGGGAGTCGCGGCAGGCGGCGAAGCGCTGACATTTCTTGGCCTCAGCGGCGTCGGCGATTTAATTGCGACCGCGTCTTCTAAGCTCTCCCGCAACTACCGCGTCGGCCTCGGCCTTGCCGCCGGCAAGTCGCTTGGGGACGTGCTGACCGAACTGCATCAAGCCGCCGAAGGCATTCCGACCGCCCGCGCAGCGCAGGTCTTAAGCCGCCGCTACGATGTCCAAACTCCGGTGCTGGCCGCCATCAACGCCGTCCTCCACGACGGCCTTTCCCCGTCCATCGCCGTGGAAGAGCTGATGACCCGCGCCGCCCGCGAAGAGTTTACGTCGTAACGGGTTGTTGTTCCACAAAACCTATGGTCTACCGAGTCGCCACACCTGCCGATGCTCCACAAATTGCTTTTCTGAACCAGCGGCTCATTCAAGATGAGCATCATGGCAACCCAATGAGTTTCACAGAGCTGGAGCAGCGCATGGCAAAATGGCTTGAGGGAGAATATCAAGCCATTGTGTTTGAGGACAGCGGCATTCTCTGTGGCTACGCCCTCTTCAAGAGCGAGCCGGATCATATTTATTTGCGGCACTTTTATATAGACCGAGACCACCGCCGTCAGGGAGTAGGACGCGCTGCGATTGACTGGCTCTGCCGCCACTGGCACGATAGCCAAAGTGTCCGGCTTAATGTCCTGCTTTGGAACGAAGCCGGGATTGCCTTTTGGAGAGCGATGGGTTTTAGTGAATGCCGCCGTGCCGCCACTTATTACGAGGACAGCTTGACTTTAGAAAAAGACTGCTGAGGCTCATGCGGCCGCCGGGTCAGGCCAAACGTAAATTGGATTGGTGGCTTCTCGCTTGTACTGGCGAATATGTTCCTGGCCCCAGCCGCACATGGCTTCTAGGACAGGCTTTAGCTTCTCGCCGTGCGGGGTCAGTGCGTAATCCACACGCGGGGGAACTTCGCCGTAGGAAGTGCGGCTGATGATGCCGTCGGCTTCCAGTTCCCGAAGCTGGGCGATCAGCATCTTTTCCGTAATCTCCGGCAGCAGCCGCTTCAGCTCCCCGTAGCGCCGTGTCCGGTCCCCCAGCTTCCACAAGGTCAGTATCTTCCACTTGCCGCCGACTGCCGCGATAGTCGCCTCCACAGGGCAATCGTAAAAAGTTTTTTTCACCGTAAACCCCTACGCACTTTTTTGTCGGTACTTGCATTTTCGGATGCAACTTATTATACTTCCAAAACAACGCGGTTTTGGAAGGAAAGTACGGCAAATGGGATTGGCGATTTTGGAGACGGCGGCGATTGTCGCGGCAGGCATGATGACGGGGAACGAGCTGTGCGTCAGCATCTTTCACGCCGCCCTGCGCCGAATGGAGGAGCGAACGCAGTTTGAGTTAGGGACAGCGTCGGCGGTGGTCTTTGGAAAGTTCATGCCGCTCTGGTACGCGGCGACGCTGCTGCTGTCGTGTGCAGTCGCGTACAGCCTGCGCGGGGCAGGCCGCGCATCATTGCTGGCTGACGTGTCGGCGGCGCTTTTTCTGGTGTCTATTGTCTACATGGTGACCCTGCTGGTGCCGATCAACGCCCGCATTGCTTCCTGGCAGTGGGACACGCGGCCGAGCGACTGGGCGCAGGCGCGGCAGACCTGGGACACGCGGCATCTTCTGCGCGTGTCCCTGCTGGTGCTTGCGGTGGTTTGCCTTGTGGTGGCCTGCCTTACGCAGACGGGGCGATGACGCTGCGCCGTCGTGAGGCGATAATGCTGCCGGCTCCCAAAATCAGCAGGAGGCCGAGGCTGACGGTAGTGGAGGCTTCAGGGACGGCGGCGGGGGCGGTGATGTCTAAAAATCCTGCCGTAATCATGCGGGTGGAATTTGAACCGCCAGTGTATTCAAAGCTGCTGACGAACCCGACCGGCGCAAGCGCTAAAGGAACCTCGCTAGGGCTGGAGGCTTCGGCGGTGGTAGCCAGCCCTAAAGTGCGAGACGCACTAAAATGATCAAACTCGAAATATCCATTGCCACCCGCAACGCCGCCAACACCGGCATTAGTTGTACTCGTGGTGGATGGGGCATAGACGCCGCCCGGCAGTGAGTCAGTTGTGCCGGAAGTAGTCGTGATGCTGAAGGTGCCGAAGGACTGCGTGGCGGGGTTGAAGATGAAGTAGCCGGTCGCCGCAGCGCCGTCGGAGAAGGTCACGCCGCTGAGCGTGTAGGTGAGGTTTTGAGCCATCGCGGGGCGAGCGGCGGCGGCGGAAAGGACACAGAGGCCCACAAGTGTCAGTCCGGGGCCTATCACATGCGGTATTCGCAGGAGAGATAATTGCAGAGGTAGTAGCGGCATGGGGGGGTGTCCTTTTCTGTGTGGCAGGCGCGGTGACGAAAACCGTACTTTTCCCTGCTGCACAAAGTATGCCAAGTCACACAAAAACGCAGGACAAGGAAAAATCAGGCCCACCAGAGTATCCACGGGCGGGCCTGTTGTGCTTCGGATTGTGGCGGCTGCTTACAAGGCGCTCACGGCGCAGTCGTCCAAGACGAACGAAGTCGGCAGGGACGAGTTCTCGGTGCCGGTGAAGTAGAGCTGGATCGTCTGGCCCTTGTAGGGAAGCAGATTGAACGTCTTCAGGCTGTAGCCGCGGGCGGCGTTCAGGTTGGAGTACGTTGCCAGAGTCGCCAGCACCGTGCCGGACGAATTGCGGATCTGCACTTTCAGGATGTCGTGCGCCACTGTGCCGCGTTCCGCCGAGTCAATGTGCAGGTAAAAGCCCAGCGTCGCCGTGGTCACATTTGCCGGTAGGGTCACGGTTTGGGCCAGCGTGTCGGTGTGGGTGATGCCGTAGCCGTCAAGCCAGGCGTACCAAGCGCCGCCATGGGCCGGCTCTTTCGGAGAGTTATTGATCACGCCGGGGGTCGCGACCCAGGGCGCAGGGCGGGCTGAACCATTCTCGAAGCCGGAATTGCCGAGAAATTGCGGCACCAGCAGAGTGGCACTGGCTTCGTTCGATTTTTGGCTGGTTCCGATAGTGTTCACGGCAGCAACCTGGTAGAAGTAGGGGTGACCGCTGGTCGTGCCAGTGTCGGTAAAGCTGGGGGAAGTCAGCCCGCTTTGCAGCAAGGTTTCCATGCCGGCGGCTGTACCCCGATAAACAGTGTAGCTCGCCGCGCCCTCGCTGCCGGTCCAAGACAGTGCAATTTGAGTGGAGGTCGGCGTCGCCGTCAAACCTGACGGGGTAGTTGGGGCAACCAGAACGGCGCTTGCGCCGCTGAGGTCATTCAGCAAGTTTGCTCCGTTGAAGGTGCCCCAGCCGGTTGCGTCATCGTAGCCGGTGACCGCCGGGTAAAACAGGTTTGTGCTGCCGTCGGCAATGTCGTGGAAGTCATTGGCGTAAGCGCTGGAAGCCGCCAGCCGGTAGATGGCCGGATTGGCGAAGCCCAGCGGGCCGGAGCCTAATTCGGCCCGCTTCTGGTTGACCAGTGCAGTGAACGCAGCCCACAGTGGTGCGGCGCAGCTTGTGCCGCCAAAGATAGTAAAACCACCCCCGTAGTAGATCGAGTAGCCGGTGTTCGGATCGGCATCCAGAGAAACGTCCGGGACATTACGGAAGGTCGTAGAGCCTTTGGAAGCAGTGGAACCAACGACGCCTGCCTGATAGGACGGGATCCCCCAGACGGCGCTGATGCCGCCCCCGCTCCCGTTCCAGGTCGTCTCCGAATTGTAAGAGCCGCCCGCGCCGCTTGTCGTCAGCGACGTACCGCCAACACCCACCATATACGGGTCGGAAGCCGGGTCGTCAACGCTCAGGGTAGTAGGATGCTGAGGATCATCATAGGCTCCGCTGTCAGCGGAAGCGGCGAAGATGGACTGGCCCTGCGCGGCCATCTGCCGAAATGCCGCGCTCTCCGCCTGCAGCGAAGCACTGCCTGGATAGATTTCTGATATGCCCCAGGACGTGCTGATTTCCCTGGCAATGTTGTCTGTCGCAATTTGGCTGTAGGTGTCCACAATGCCCGGCCCGCCATTCGGTGCTTCGTACACGACGATTTTAGACGCATTTGGAGCCAGTGCCATTTGAAGCTCGATGTCAAGTGTCACTTCCCCAGCACCGCCGCCGGGAGTGGGGACACCGCCGTCAACCGAGATGTTTTCTAGAGGGACATTCGGCAGGCCATAGTAATTCTCGTAGGTGGTGACGTCGCTGGTCGTGTAGCCGTCCAGCTCGTACAAGCCCAATACTTCTCCACTGCCGGTCTGAGGAACACGGCTTAGATTGTACGCCGCTTTGATGTCTGTGGGCGTCAGGCCGCCATAGGGACCGGAGCCGGTTTCAAGTGGTGCGGCGTAGGGGTCCAAAGCCGAAGACAGGTCCGGTATCTTTTTCTGGATCATATGGGGATGCGGAAGCGAGGCGTTATCCAGTCCGACCACGCCCGTGACCAATCCTTCTAAAGAAGCCGGCACCTGCGGATCCGCGTCCGGGGCAAAGAAGATGCGCCCATCCATCTGCGACTGGTACACCGACAGGTGCAGACCAAACGCCCGCTCCACCACCGACGCCGAACCCGACACATCGAGTAGCGTCCGGTTCGGGTGCGTGTTCGTCACCGTCAAGCCCACCGACCGGGCATACGCCATCACGCGGGCGTACTCGGCGGGCGTCGGGCTGAACCGGGCGGCGAACCCCTCGGGGGAAAGGAACTGGCCGAAGCGCGGGTCTTTGGGGTCTGAGAGGCCGCGCAAGAGGTCGTCAAGCTCGGCTTGATGGTGGAGCGGCAGGGTCAGCGCCAAAGACACGGGCTGCCGGGCGTCCAGGGCGGAGACTTTCTGAGCGGACGCTAGGGCGGCGGCGGGGATGTGGCCGGGCAGGGCCAAGAAGCCGGGCGCGGGGGCGGCGCGAGACGCCGTGGGAAGAGCAAGAGCGATCAGGCTTAGAAACGCCAGGCCAAGACGAGCGGCGCTTACCGCAGAGGCAGCACAAAAACGAGGAGTCATGAGATAATTCCTTTCAGCTTATAGAATGCGCCTCCGGCAAGGCATACAAAGGAGGCACAGAAGACCAGCCGCCTCAGCGCTGCCGGCCCAGACGATTTTACCGGCATGGTAATATTCATATCATATCACCTATTGGCGCGTTACGCAAGACATACGCTGCAATGACCGGCAATTAGTAGGAATATCTTCGAGGTCCACTAGCAAGCAGAAGAGTTTGATGGCACGGAAAAAGGCCATGCCTAAAGAAAGGCATGGCCGCAGTGTGATCGCAAGATTGACGCTGACTTATTGGAATCGGAAGGCGTCGACGAGCATGTAGGTGCCGCTGGTCTTGACCAGCTTCAGCGTGTGCGCCCCCGCCGAAAGCCCGCTCACGCTGTACACCGCCTGCTGCACCGAACGCGGCGCGGTCACGCACGAG
>JAABUO010001015.1_pt1 | contig 40392 bp, 43 predicted proteins | sample 5559291 | NCBI WGS metagenome assembly JAABUO01 (sample SAMN10711878, study PRJNA513372) | rock metagenome | isolation source: Antarctica rocks | place: Antarctica: Victoria Land, Finger Mt sud
GCATGATGAAGTACCGCTGGCTGGCTCCTGAAGCGTATGCTGACTTCCAAACGCTCTGCCAGAGCGTCACGGACATACTGGCTCAGGTGGGGACAAAATACCAACTTTCTTTTGCCTGACTACTTAGCACGGACGGGTGTGCCTGTCGGCTTGATCCCAAGCGCCCACGGCGGCACCAGCATGGAGCAGTGGAACCCCGCGCTCAAAGGCAAAGGCGGCGCGTCCTTGTACGGGGCAACTTTAGCGCGCGTGCGGGCGAACGGCGGCGCTGTCGCAGGCATCTTATGGTATCAGGGCGAAAGCGACTGCGACACGGAAGCCCTTGCGCTGTATCCGCAGCGTATGACAGATCTGGTGCAGGCATTTCGGGCTGACCTGGGCCAGCCCAATCTGCCCTTTCTCTTTGTGCAGATTGGGGGCTTTGTGGCCGATCCTGACCAGGCAATGACGGACGGCTGGAACGGCATCCGCGAAGCGCAGCGCGTGTGGGCTAAAACGCAGCCTTCTGTGCTTATGGTCAGCGCAATTGACCTGGGGCTGGATGACGGTATCCATATCAGCACGCCTGACCTCAAGCGTCTGGGCCGACGGCTGGCCGACGCCGCGGGTGGCGTTTTGGCCCCCGCCCTGCGCACCGCAGCGCTGGAAAACAATGGCCTGCGCGTGCGTGTTTCTTTCGACCATGTACGCGGCGGCCTGGTGTCGTCAGGGCAGTCTACTGGGTTCAGCCTGCGTGATGAAACGGGGCGGGAATTGGCCCGTATCTACAAAGTCACTTTGGACAATGACAGCGCCGTGCTGCACTTGACCGAAACCCTCCCTCGTGATACACGCTTGTGGTACGGCTGGGGATTAAACCCTTACTGCAACATCACCGACCGGGAAGACGCCGCCGTACCCGCATTTGGCCCCATCCCTCTTTCGTAAGCCCGCGACGGCATTGATAAGGTTAAGAAATGTCAGCAATTCTTTTGGACGGCACGGCCACAGCCAAGACTATCCGTTTAGCCTTGGCTGCGCAGACACGACGTCTCACTCAACAAACCGGGGTCGTGCCTGTCCTTGCCGCAATTCTGGCGGGCGACGACCCTGCTTCGGCGACGTATGTGCAGATGAAGGAGCGGGCCTGCGCGCGGGCGGGCATGGGGTCTCGCACGTTCCCCTTTTCCAGCCAAACGCCTCAATCCGAGGTGGAAGACTGCCTCGCGCGGCTCAATGCCGACCCCACTGTGCATGGCATCTTGATCCAGCATCCCCTGCCCGCGCACATGGACGAGCCTGCTCTCTTGTCTCAGCTGGCCGTGGAAAAAGATGTGGACGGTATCACACCCCTATCGCTGGGCAGGCTGGTGGCGGGCATGGACGGCTTTCAGTCCTGCACCCCGGCGGGCATGATTGAATTGATGAAGCGTTACGATCTGCCGATCCGGGGAAAGCATGCCGTGGTGATCGGGCGCAGCGTGATTTTGGGCAAGCCCATGGCATTGTTGCTCTTGCAGGAAAACGCCACTGTGACTGTCTGCCACTCGCGCACCCAAGACCTGGCCGAGATTGTCCGGCAGGCCGATATTCTGTGCGCCTGTGTGGGCAAACAGGGTATGGTGACCGGGGATATGCTGAAATCCGGCGTGGTCGTGCTGGATGCCGGTTATCAAAACAACCGGGGCGACGTGGACTTTGACGGCGCGCTGCCCGTCGCATCGGCCATCACGCCCGTGCCGGGCGGGGTCGGCCCGATGACTATCGCCATGCTGATGCAGAACACTGTGACCGCAGCCGCGCGTGCGGCGGGCTTCGCCCTAGAAGGGGCCGCGCCGGGACAATGACGTTTGATTTGACCGATGATTTGACCGACTACCTGCGCGTCCGACGCGCGCGCATCGACGATGCCCTGGATGCATTTGTGCCGCCCGCCGCAGGGCACCCGCCGCGCCTGCATGAAGCCATGCGTTATTCGTTGTTTTGCGGCGGCAAACGCCTGCGCCCTATTCTCGCTCTTGCCGCCGCGGAAGCCTTGGGCCAGGCCGTCCACACTGTCCTGCCGCTGGCCTGCGGGGTGGAATGCATCCACACGTTTTCGCTGATCCACGACGACCTGCCCGCTTTAGACAACGATGACTTGCGCCGGGGCCACCCGACCAGCCATGTGGTCTTTGGCGAAGCCCTTGCTATCCTGGCGGGAGATGCCCTGCTCGCTCTGGCATTTGAACTGGTGGTGGAATGCCGCTTGTTTTGGCCCGAAGCCCGAGTGCTGGATGCCCTCGCCATGGTGGCACGGGCATCGGGAACGCCGGGCATGGTCGGCGGCCAGGTTTCGGATATGGAGGGCGAAGGCAGGCACGACATGACCGAAGCCGATATTGCGTCCATCCATTCGCGCAAAACAGGGGCTTTGCTGGTGGCATCCCTCCTGGGCAGCGCCCGACTGTGCGGGGCTAGCGTCGCTCAGGAACGCGCCCTGCGCACGTATGGCGACTGCCTGGGCCTGGCGTTCCAAATCACGGACGATATTCTGGACCTGGAAGGCGAAGCGCACTTGATCGGCAAGCCGGTCGGCAGCGACCTGGCGCAGGACAAGGCCACCTACCCTAAAATCCTGGGCCTGGCTGCGTCCCGCCGCCTAGCCGCGCAAGCGGCTGACGATGCCGTGCTGGCCCTGTCTTTGTTCGACCATCATGCCGACCCCCTGCGCGCCCTCGCCCGCTATGTCACCGAGCGCCGTCACTAGCCCGGCACGGGCACGACAGGCTACAACGCAAACGACGGGTGTTGCTTATCGTTGCCCTGTCTCGCTCCCGCCACCTGCTGCGGCTTGTACCAGCGCGTGTGTCCGTCCACAAAAGCGTAATTGCTGCCTCCCTGATGCCGAAGCGCGCCCGGCGACCCGACAATGTGCTTGGAAAACCTGCTGCCGTCATCCGGTGCGTCCAGGTTAAGAAAGGTGCTTGCGGCTCCCATCTGCGGGTCAAAGCGAAAGGCGACTTCGCACACGGACACCGTCGTGACCGGGTACCGAACAGCAACCTCCGCCACGGCAGGATTGTACCGAATGTCAGCATTGTAGAGACCGGCATTGATCGCGTAGCCTTTGGCAACGATTGACGGAATGCCCGGCACGTCATTGTCAAAGCTTTGCGGCACGGGGCAGGATGGGCAGCGAAACACGCCCTTGTTGCCAACGTCGGCGAGGATTGCTGTGTCCCAACTGCTGTTGCCGCCGGCGACGGGCGGAAAAACACCGTCATGCTCCTGCGTATATAAAGTCAGCCCCGCACTGAACTGCCGCATGTTGGACAGACAGGTCGTGCTTTGCCCGCGTGCGCGCGCTTGAACAAAGTACCGGCAGCACGATTGCCAGGATGAGGGCCACAATCGCCACGACGACAAGCAGCTCAGTCAGCGTGAAACCGAACTGACAAAGCCGCAGGCGGCGCTCATTGTTTAAGTTCATTCAGCCTCCGGGACGCCGTCAAAAAAGTCAACAATCCCGGTTTCCAGCGAATACTGCGCCCCGACGACCAAGAGGCCGTCGTTCTGGCTGAGCTGCTCCAAAACTTCCGACCCGTAGCGCAAATGGCTGACAGATGCGCGGACATTGGCCCGCACAGCCTGCTGCACCAGGGCTTCAGGATCGTGGGTAAGCTCCGTTGCCAGCAGTCCTTCTACCGATGGCCGCACACGGTCGACAATCGAGCGCAGGTTGCGCGACTGGCGTTCCGTGGGCCGCTGCAATTCTTCCAGGGTCGCCAGCACAGCTCCACAGCGCGTGTGTCCCAGCACCACAATCAGACGCGTACCGTACCGTTCGGCGGCGAACTCCACGCTGCCGACCTGCGACGATGCGACAATGTTCCCGGCAACCCGGATCACAAACAGGTCGCCCAGGCCCTGGTCGAAGACTATTTCCACGGGCACCCGTGAGTCGGAGCAGCCCAATATCACCGCGAACGGCTCCTGCCCGTCCGCCAGCTCGGTCATGCGCGTTTGGCTCGCCAGGGTGTCGCCGCTGCGTACACCCGACACAAAGCGGCGGTTCCCTTTTCTCAGCCGTTCCAGGGCTTCTTGCGCGGAGATCATCAAACAATTATTCCTTTCTGCCGGGGAACTTCTTAATCAGACACTTGCGGCATAGTACGGATGAGCGCACGCAGCACCGCATTGACGGCAGACGGTGTGGTGAATACCGCCGCAACGTCTGCTTCTAATTCTATCATGCGCGTCTGTGCCAGTCGGGCGGCGAAACGGTTTGGGCGAGCCTTGCTGTAGTCAATTTCATACTCAGGCAGCATGTCGTCTGCCATGAGTTCTTCCACCACATCATCAGGCAAAGGCTTGTCTTGGGACGGTTCAGAAGGCGGCGTTATCTTCATGTTTTTTGCGCTCCTGGCGCGTTGCTTCCCGCGCACTGATGAGACGTACCTCCTCTGCGTGCTCTGTAAAACAGACGAACAACAATCTATTGCGGTTTGAATAGCCGATAATAATTTCGCGTGGCTCTTGGGCAGAATGCAGGGTGTCATCTACTGTGACAGCGAGTGGGTCACGGAAGACGCTTTGTGCTTCCTCAAATGCTACCCCATGTTTCTGAAGGTTGGCTGTCGCTTTAAGAGCATCCCACACAAAACTCATGCTGCTATTATAGCCGGTATGCGCGTCTGACTCGCCAATGTGTCGCCGCTGCGTACACCCGACACAAAGCGGCGGTTCCCTTTTCTCAGCCGTTCCAGGGCTTCTTGCGCGGAGATCATCAAACAATTATTCCTTTCTGCCGGGGAACTTCTTAATCAGACACTTGCGGCATAGTACGGATGAGCGCACGCAGCAATGCGTTAAGGGTGTCTATTCGACAGCATTATTCGGCTTGCGAGCGTCCAAGTAAAGCAAGTCTTGGCCTTGCTGGTCTTGGGGACACTCAACCCTAGATGCAATGATTTGGAAGCCGGCGGCTTTGACCTCGGCCTTGATGTCGTCAGCCAGGCCATAGTAGCGCGTTGCAATGTCGCCATACACCTGACATCGGGACAAAGGGTCGTAGTTCTGGCGGCAGGCATCTGTCACCGGGTCATCACACATCGTTCTGACATGGAAGATGCCGCCGGGTTTGAGGACACGGGACACGCTGCTCAGGAAGGCCCTGCGGTCTTGGCCAATGATGCAATGGAGGCAGTAGCCGTCAACAACAAGGTCAAACGTGTCAGCGGAATAGCCTGCCAGGTTTGTCACGTCACCGACTTGGAACTCCGCATCTAGGTCACATTCTCGCGCCTTCTCGCGCGCCCATTCAATCGCCGTGGGCGCGATGTCTACCCCTTGAACCAGATACCCCTGTTCTGCAAGCCACAGCGAAAGATCACCTGCGCCGCAGCCGACTTCCAGCAGCCTGCCGCTTTGGGGAATGTGGGAGGCTTGAAGCGCAATGGCTAAAGAAGCCAGGTTTTCTTGAACCACCTTGGCGGTTGACCAGCCGAGTTGACCGTTCGCTTTATGGCGCTGATACAGCCCGTCGTGACCTGCATAATGTGTTCTCATTGGGTTATTCCTTGTGCCTGCCGTCAGTATGTCACACAATGTGTTTATGGCATATTAAGCCTCAAAGCGGAACACGCTGTCACCGATTTGCAGCAGGTCGCCCGGCGCGAGGACGGCGCGGGCAACGCGCGTGTCGTTGACAAGTATGGTGCTTGCGCTGTCTCCGGCTTCCACGTGAACCTGCCCGCTTTTATCAATTAAGAGGCGCGCCTGGTGGCGCAAGACGGCGCGATCCATGAGGGCAATGTCGCTTTCGGCATCGTGCCCGATAGTGACAACGGGTGTGGTCAGGGCAAAGGCGGTGCCTGCCGCCAATCCTTCTATTCCAATCAAATGGGGCATGGTCAGTTGTCCTTTGGGGCCGGAGCATGACACCGAGCAAGAGCGCGCGGCAGCATGTCGATGATGTCGGTGGCGAGCAGGCCCGCTTTGCCGCCCTGCTTGTCCTTGACCAAATCTCCCGCCAGGCCGTGCAGGTACGCGCCCGCCGATGCCGCTTCATGTGCACCGAGGCCGCACGCCAGCAATGCGGTGATGATGCCGGTCAGGGTGTCGCCCATGCCGCCGCTTGCCATGCCCGCATTGCCCGTGGCGTTGATGTTCAATGCGCCATCGGGGGAGGCAACCCATGTCCGTGCGCCTTTGAGCAGCACGGTGCATCCGAAGAGGGCGGCGGCGCGCTCGACAGCTTGACGACGGTCAGCCTGCACAGCCTGAGTGTCCATGCCCAGCAGACGGCCCATTTCACCCGGATGCGGGGTCAGGATGGTGGGCGCCGCGCGCCCTTTGACCAGCGATGCCCCCTGATCGTCTTGCATGCTGAGGATATTCAGGGCATCGGCATCGACAACCAGGGGCACCCGGCAGCGGGACACGAAGCCGTGCACAAAGGCCCGCGTTTGGTCGTCGTGCGTGCCTCCCAGTCCCGGCCCGATGGCCGCCGCCCCGCCTCGTTCGGTCAGGGCAAGGGCGGGTTCCAGGGCTTGGGCAGCAAACGCGCCGTGTTCGGTTTGCGGCAGACCCCGTGTCATCACGACAGGGTTGATGCGGCTCATCACAATACTTTGAGCATCCTGCGGCACGGCAAGTGTTGTCAGGCCCGCGCCGGTGCGGGCGGCGGCTTCGGCGCACAGCACGGCGGCTCCCACCATGCCCTGCGACCCGGCAAACAGGAGGGCCGTGCCGAACGTGCCTTTGTTGCTGCTATTTCCTTCGGTTCGCGGCGGCAGCCACCGGGCGATGTCGGCTGCCTGTGTCAGCGAAACTTGAATATTGTCGGCCTGCATCACAGGGCGGGGCATGCCGATGTCGGCGACAACAAGCTCCCCCACATAATCCTGGCCGGGAAAGTCCCACAGCCCGATCTTCGCGAGGGCCAGCGTGACCGTGACAGTTGCCCGAACGCACGCCCCGTCCACCCGGCCCGTGTCTGCGTCCAGCCCACTCGGCACATCCACCGACACCGTCGGCTTATGGGCGTCGTTGATCGCGGCGATGACAAGGGCGAGTTCCCCCTCCACGCCGCCTTTGATGCCTGTGCCGAGCAGGGCGTCCACGATCATATCTGCGCGGGAAAACGCATCCCCCGGTTTTGCTGCATCCTGGATGGGAACGCCGAACTTGCGCGCCATGTCGTAGTTCGCCAGGGCATCCCCGGTCAGCGCGGCAGGGGCGGCGGCCAGCCACACGCGCACGTCTGCCCCGAAGCGGGTGTGCAAGTGACGCGCGACAGCCAGGCCGTCGCCGCCATTGTTGCCTTTGCCGCACACGACAGCGATTGTTTTGCCGCCAAGCGGCCCCAAGCGAGCGGCAATCTCGTCTACGATGCGCAGGGCCGCGTTTTCCATCAGCACGATGCTCGGCATGCCGTAGTCGCGAAAGGTGGCCTGGTCCATCGCGCGCATCTGCGCGGCTGTTGCAAGTTTCATAGCATTTCCATTAGTTGTATTTATCTTGGGGGGCGGGGACAGGGCCGGGTTCAACGGATTTTCCATGACAGGCCCGCGCGGACATAATATAAGACGCCGACCGACCCTTTTTTACGTCCAAAGGACGTGGCCTCGCTCTGCCGGGGGTTTTATACCCTCGGCTAAAATGTCTTTACTCTGCAAACACGCCCATCATGCGCGCTTGTTCGTCCGCGGTGAGCGGCGGCACCTGAACTGCGCCGACGTTTTCGTCCACCTGCGCCACTGTCTTCATGCCGACAACCGTACTTGTGACCCGCGTTTCGTCGAGCACAAAGCGCAGCGCGGCCTGCGCGGGTGTGCGCGCGTTGTCCCCGGTCAGAAAGTCCAGCTTGGCGCGAGTTTCCGTCATCGCCCGCACGTATTCGGGCGGCAGAGTACGGCGGATGTCGCCGTCGCCAAAGGCTGTCTGCGCCTGGGGACGGCCTGCCAGAAACCCGTTTGCCAGCGGCTCACGGGCGAGAATGCCGACATGATGCTTGCGGGCCATGTCCAGCAGCTCCACAATTGCCCCTTGAAAAAAGAGGCTGAGGGCGACTTCAATCACAGCGACAGGCTTGCCGCGCTTCAGCAGCCACACGCCGTCTTCGGGCGATTGGACACTGACCCCGTAGTGCGCGATTTTACCCGCGCGCTGGAGCGCATCCAATGTTTCCCAGGCCCGCCACCGATCCAAAGTTTCCACTTCGGGGTTCATCAGCAGGTACACGTCCAGCGTTTCGCGGCGCAGGCGCACGATGCTTTGCTGCACGGCGCGGGCGATACTGTAAGGCGTCCAGTCGGGTTCCAAGGTGCCGTCGTTGCGGTAAAAGTTGATGCCGCCCTTGGTCACGACAATGGGTTTCGGCCCGGCCCATTGGGATAACACTTCGCCCAGCAAAGCCTCGCTGTGCCCATGCCCATAAATATCCGCGGTGTCAAAGAGGGTGATGCCCTGCTCCAGCGCGCGTGTCAGGGCGGCGCGGGAAACGGCGTCATCGGTCGGGCCGTAGCTGTTGCCGAAGGCCGACCCGCCGATGGCCCAGCCGCCAAAGCCCAGCTCCGATACGCGCAAAGTGGTCTTTCCCAGACGCCGGTGTTTCATCGGGCAAAACGCCGCCCGATGCTGACTGCCAGCGCGTCTTCCCCCACAGCGACCAGGGCATCCGGGATGTGCAAAGCCTCGCCCAGCGCTTTGCGCGCATGGTAGCCGCCATACGCGCCTGCCAGGGCCGCGCCCGCCCCCAGCGCCAGCCCCAGCCACGGCGACCGGCCTGCCCTGCGGCACAGCACATAGCCCACGCCCGCGCCCGACAATGTCCGCCCTGCTAGGCCGAGCGGCTGGAAACGAGAAGGCGTACGGGGCATCTTGTCCCCGACAAACTCGCCCACGGCCAGCAATCCAAAAACGGCCTGGGCGTTTTTGGAGGCTTCCCGTGCGACAAGGGCCGGGCCGAGCAGGGTGCGCATGCCGCAAACCGCGCCGAGCGCGAAAATACGTGTGTAGATATTGGTCATGGCTTGGTTGTTTCTTTTTGGTGCGCCGCTTTCGCTCCTGCGAACGGGAAGGGGCGTATGCGCGTTTCGTTGGCTTTTGGGACGCTGACCAACGACGGAGCAATTTGTTCCGTCGTCGGTACAAGCGCGCAATGCGAGTAGTACAAGCTCACAATGCGAGTGCAAAGCTTCGGGTACAAGCTCGCAATGCGAGTGCTGCGCGCTGGGCACGCGAGGGCAAGCCCTGAGCAACGCGCTGAGGACGCTGGGGGGCCTGCGCAGCGCAAACAGGGAATTTCCGGGAAACGTCCGCGAAACATCTTGGCCGAGCACGAGCATGCGGGGAGCGTTCCCAAAGGCACAGGAAAAACCGATATTATGCGCGTTATACCCCAACTTGCCTGTTTGCCCCGCGTCCGGAAGCGAAAAGGCAGGCCGAGTCCTGCACCGCGCAGGCATGCGCCATGAAAACCTGCCAGGGTTGACAGGTTTTTGTGCTTGACAAGGCTTGTCAACCTGGTATTTTTGCGGAGGGTAAAGTTACCCGCTGCCTCCGATAATCAACCTGTTGACGCAGGACAAAGCGCGTCAGGCAGGTTGTTTTTATGTTTGAACCTTTGACGGAACTTCCTCTTTCGATGGCTGAGGTGCTGGCGTCACTGTCTTACGCGCTGGATTTGACCAGCGGACAGTCCACGGGGCATGCGCAGCGCGCGTGCCTGATCGCCATGCGGATCGCCAAAGAATTCGGGCTGCCGCCTGCCCAAGTCACCAGTTTGTATCAAGCCATGCTGATTAAAGATTCGGGGTGTTCGTCCAATGCCGCCCGCATGTTTGAGATCTTTGGCAGTGACGACATCGATGCCAAGCGCGCCATTCGTATTATCGACTGGAGCAATATCACCGAAGCTTTGAAGTTTGCGGAAACGTATACCCTGCCGGAAGGCTCGCTGCTGGCCCGCGCCCGCCGCATTCAAAGCGTGTCGCTGGGGCTGGGGCAGCACACCAGAGACTTGTTTGAAGCTCGGTGCAGCCGGGGCGCGGATATTGCCCGCTCCCTGGGCTTGGGCGAGGATGCCGCGCAGTGCATTCTTTATCTGGACGAGCATTGGAATGGGGGCGGCATGCCCTACGGCCTCAAGGGTGATAAAATCCCGATGATGGCGCGCATTGCTTGTATCGCGCAAACGCTGGAAGTGTTCAACACCACATTTGGACGCGGCATGGCTTACGAAGTAATACGCGGTCGATCCGGGCAGTGGTTTGACCCGGAACTGGTGCAGGTCGCGCACTCCTTCCGCCAGGATGATAATTTCTGGTACACGATCACGGAGCAGACGCGCTCTTCGCTGCTGCACATGAATGTGCAGGCGGCTGCCGATACCATCAGCCCCAGCGGCATTGATAATGTCTGCACAGCCTTTGCCCAGATCATAGATGCTAAATCGCGCTTTACAGGCGAGCATTCGACCCGCGTCTGCGAATGCGCGGTCGGTATCGCGCGTGCGCAAGGGCTGGACGACGAGCGCATCACCTTGATCCGGCGGGCCGCGCTTTTGCATGATATTGGGAAACTGGCCGTGCCCAACACGATCCTGGACAAGCCCGGCACATTGGGCCCCGACGAGTGGAAAGTTGTCCAGCGCCATCCTCTCCATACGCACAAGATTTTAGGGCAGATTACCGGCTTTGGGCGTCTGGCTGAAGTCGCCAGCGCCCACCATGAGCGCCTGGACGGGTCGGGATACTGCAACGGCCTGCGCGCGACCGAAATCGACCAAGACATGCGCATTATCGCCGTAGCCGATGTGTGGGATGCCCTGTCATCCAAACGCCCCTATCGGCCTGCCCTGCCTATCGAGCATGTGTTTTCCATTCTGGACGCCCATGCGACCATTGCTCTGGATGCCGGATGCATTGCCACGCTCAAGGAAGTCGTCGCGGGCGGCGCGTTCCAGCCTGCGGCTTTGCCTGACGAAGACGACGATCTGCTTCAGCCGCTGCCGCTGGCCGCCTGATGGTTTCCTTCTCCCACCGGCACGTTATGCATTCCCTGTAATTTTATCATAAGCCTACGCCCCCGCCGTGCCGATACTTAAAGCAAGAGAGTTTGCTGTTATGAAAGAACTTCTTGCCGGTTTGCCGCCTTTGCATGGCGACACGGACACGCCACTGTCGCTGGCCGAGATATTGGGAGCCTTGTCGTATGCCCTGGATTTGACCAGCGGGCAGGCGATGGGGCACGCCCAGCGCACCTGCCTGATCGGCATGCGTTTGGGGCAGGAAATCGGTTTATCCTCCGCCCAGTTGTCCAGCTTGTATTATGCGCTTCTGATGAAAGATTCGGGGTGTTCGTCCAATGCCGCCCGCATGTTCGAGATCTTCGGCAGCGACGACATCGACGCCAAGCGCGCGGGCAAGATCGTCGATTGGAGCAACCTTGTCGAGGCGCTTAAATATGCCGCCCACCACACGCTGCCGGAAAGCCCTCTGCTCCTTCGCGCGCGGCGCATGCTGTCCATTGCATCAAACCCCGGTGCGGTCAATCAGAGCTTCATGCACGCGCGCTGTAATCGAGGGGCGCAGATCGCGCTCGCCATCGGGCTGGGCGAGGTTGCCGCCGACTGCATCCGCCATTTGGATGAGCATTGGAACGGGCAGGGGCAGCCGTATCAAATCAAGGGGGACAAAATTCCCATTTTGTCCCGCATCGCCTGCATCTCCCAGACCATGGAAGTGTTCAACACGACATTCGGCCTGGGCGCGGCGTATGAAGTGATTCGCACTCGCAAGGGGCGCTGGTTTGACCCGGACTTGGTGCAGGCCGCCCACGCCTTTCGTCAGGATGATACGTTCTGGCAGGACGTGCAGCACCACACACACGCCGGGCTGCGGCGGCTGGATGTGCAGACAGGCACACGCGCAGCCACCGAAGCCGGTATCGACAGCGTGTGCGATGCGTTCGCGCAGATCGTGGATGCCAAATCCCATTTCACCGGCGAGCATTCGTCGCGCGTGTCCGGGTTCGCGGTGGAAATTGCCCAGATGCTGGGCTTTGACGCCGGGCGCACTCGGCAAATGCGCCGCGCGGGCCTGCTGCATGATGTGGGGAAACTCGCCGTGTCCAACGCCATCTTGGACAAGCCCGGCCCCCTCAATGACGATGAATGGATGGTTGTTCGCCGCCATCCCTACTATTCTCAGCAGATATTAGGGCAGATACGCGGCTTTGAGCGTTTGACGCAGATTGCCGCCGCCCACCATGAGCGTCTGGACGGCAACGGCTACTTTCGCGGCTTGCAAGCCGAAGACCTTGACCTGGACATGCGCGTGCTGGCCTGCGCCGATGTGTTTGACGCCCTGTCCGCCGCCCGCCCGTATCGCGATGCCATGCCCATGTCCAGAGTGTTTGCCATTTTAGACAAAGACGCCGATACGGCATTGGACGCCGACTGTATCGCTGCCTTGAAGTCCCGCTACGGCGATTTGGAGCTGATGCCTCAGTCCAACATGCCCCAGTTCGGCTCTGAGCGTCTTGCCCCTGCCCCGCTGCCGCCTGCGGAAGACGACCTGCTGTGCCCCTTGCTTGCGGCGTAAGAGTTCCTTTCCCGACTCGCCAAAACTCGCTTTCCCGCGCCGCTTGGGGTACAGTGTTCCCACTATGACCAACCCTTCCTCCACGCCCAATGCCTCACCCCTCGCGCAAACCCGCCCGCCGCTTGGGGAAAAATCCGTTTCTATTATCTTTAATCCCGTGTCCGGTACGACCGACCCCGAACAGCGCAAAACGACAATCAGCGAAGCCCTCGCCTCCCATGGCTACACATGCCAGTATTTGACCACCTCCAAAGAAGAAGGGGCCAATGCCCTCGCGCAAAAGGCGCTCGCTGATGGCGTGGACTTGATCGCCGTGTCCGGCGGCGACGGCACCGTGATGGAAGTGCTGTCGGCTTTGGTCGGCAAAAACATTCCGGTCGCCGTGCTGCCCGCCGGTACCGGCAACTTGTTGTCCATCAATCTGGGCATCCCGACCACTGTCCCCGATGCCGTGGAAATTGCCCTTTCAGGCCGTCCGTACACGCTGGACCTGGTGAAGATGGACGAAGACCGCTACTTCGCCATCATGGGCGGCATGGGTTTGGATGCCCAGATGATCGCCGATGCCGACCGGGACGCCAAGCGCAAGTTCGGCCCGCTGGCCTACGTCTGGGCTGTCGTCAAGAACCTGCGCCGGCATCGCGTCCGCTACGAGATCACCCTCGATGACGGCGCGCCGATGCAGCGCCGCGCCAAAACCGTGATGGTCGCCAACATGGGCAAAATCACCGGCGGCATCGATGCCATGCCCACCGCCTCGCCCAATGACGGCATGCTGGATATTGGCATCCTCAAAGCCCACACGGTCGGCCATGGCCTGCGACTGATCGGCAACGCCCTGCTGGGGCGCGCGCAGGATGACCCCATGCTGGAAGTTTATCAAGCCCGCAAAATCCGCATTGCCCCTCAGCGTCCCCAGCTTTGCGAACTCGACGGCGAAAGCATCGGACGTATCCGCGACTGGCGCGTGGAAGTGGTGCCGCAGGCTGTCCAAATCCTGCTGCCCGTGGATGCTCCGGCCACGCGCGGCGCGGACACCCCGCCCGAAGTGGCGGCCCGCCAAAGCGCCCGGCGTCGTTTGGCCAGGCCCCTGGTCTTGATTGTGGCGCTGATTGCGGGTATCTGCGCCTGGCGTCGGCGCAAGTAGTCCGTTTTCTGGCGACGCGCCGGGTGGCTTCAGCGGGCTTTCTTCGGCATTTGCCTTTCGTTTCCAGCCCTGAGCAACGACGGAACAAATTGTTCCGTCGTCGGTATGGGTTTGAAACGCCGTGGAAAAGCCGAGGGAATATGGAAAAAAGCCCTCCCCCCTCTCGTCCGCCTGCGGCCCGCCGGGTCTCCCAGTGCGGGAGAAGGTGGCATTCCGATGCCGGATGAGGGCCCTCTGAGGCATTCACGAAGCGTCAGGGCGAGAGGTGTTTCGGTTACGCCGCGCGGCCAAACGCATCTTCCCTCCCGGCAATCGCAGACACGCAAAGGATACCAAGTCAATGCAGATGCATCACACGTGGCAGGGAGCGGGCAAGCCGTTACTGCTTGTTCATGGCCTGGGCAGCAATGGACAATCGTGGAACAGGGTTCGGCCCGCGCTGAACCTTGCGCGCGAAACCATCGCGGTTGACCTGCCCGGCTTCGGGAAAACGCCGCCACTGCCCGGCGAAGTATCCATTCGCACTCTGGCCGATGCCGTTTCAGACTTTATCCACACCCAAAACTTAACCGGGGTGGACGTGGTCGGCAGCTCGATGGGCGCGCGTCTCGTGCTGGAACTGGCGCGCAGGAGCGGCGTAGTCGGCAAAACAGTCGCCCTGGACCCAGGCGGCTTTTGGCTGGGCTGGCAGCGCGCGTACTTCGCCGTCACTGTCGGCGCAAGCATCAAGCTGGTGCGTCTGCTCCAGCCGGTCATGCCTCAAATCACCCGCAGCGCTTGGGGGCGCACGTTGTTGTTCCCGCAGTTCAGCGCGCACCCATGGACATTGTCCCCCGAAGTCACGCTGGAAGAAATGCGCTCCTACAACGCTTCGCCGTCCACCGATGAGCTTTTGTACAACCTGGCTTACGGGGAAGCGCAGCAAGGCGCGCCGCGCGGCACATTAAAAGGCCAATTGACAATCGGCTGGGGCGACCGCGACCGTGTCTGTTTTCCAGGGCAGGCCGCCCGCGCCCTTGCGCTGTTTCCAGACGCGTACCTGCACTGGTTTGAGAACTGCGGCCACTTTCCGCAGTGGGATGCGCCCGATGAAACCGTTCGCGTGATCCTAACGGGAACGGCGTAAAAATAAACAAACAAAAACAGCCCCCCGCTTGTTGATAAAAGCGGGGGGCTGTTTTGTCCTGGATTTCCCTTGGCGGGCTTGGCCTGAGCCGCCCATTCGCCGGGAAAACGCTGCAAACTGTGAACGGCGAACAAACACAAAAAATCCCCGGCTGTTGCGCCAAAGCAAAGCCGGGGAACGGAAAGTCTAGCGCACAGTGGACGCCCACGCCAGAATAGCGCGCGAGGCGGCTTCCGGCTTTTCGATTACGGCGGCATGGGCCGCGCCAGGGATCACGACAAGGCGGGAGCCGGGCGTATCTTGGTGCATTTTCTGGTCCATCTCCACAGGGTAAATCGGGTCATCCTGGCCGACCAGAAAAAGAACCGGGACACCGATCTTGGTGCCGCGCGAGTCGGGACGGTTTGCCAGGGTGCTGCCGCCGGCGACCGCCGCCTTGACCGATCCGCGTTTCACAATGCTCCCTACGAACGCCACCACATTGGGCTGGGCCATGCGCGAGGGGGTTGTCAGCATTTGCGGCATCAGCACGGGGATCATAGAGGCGACGCCTTTGTCTTGGGCCTGCTTGCCGAAGCCGGGCCACTGGGCTTTTTCCACGTCGTTTGCAGGCGATGTTGTCGAGTCGATCAGCATCAAGCCGCGAAAGCGAGTGGGCGCTTCCCGGTACATTTCCAGCACGACCGGCCCGCCCATGCTCATGCCGCCGATAATGGCCTTTTTGATGTTCAGGTGGTCCATGACGGCCAGCATGTCTTTGGCATAAAGCTCAACGCTGCCTTTCGTGTCGGGCGTGGTGCTGGAGCCGAAGCCGCGCAGGTCAGGCGTCACGACCGTGTAACGCCTGGACAAAGCGGCCCGGTTGCGGGCAAACAGCTCGCCCGACAGCGGGTAGCCGTGCACCAGCATCATGGCCGGCCCGTGCCCCTGCACGCGGTAGGCGATGGTCGCACTGCCCGACTTCACCGAGCCGGACGTGGCCTGAGCCTGCACATGTCCGGCAGGGATAAGGGCGAGGGCCGCCAGCGAGGCGACGGCGAGAGGACGAATGGTTTTTTTCAACAATGGAACTCCTTTGTACGCTGCTTGCAGATTGCCTGCAAGCGCTATAGGACGGTTCTACCCGTTTGCAGTGCCTGGTAATCCTGCGGGGACGCGGGGTTTGGGGCAGAGCGGTATTGGACGTTATGGGATCGCCACGGCATCCTCGCCCTGCATCACTTTAGGCACCGGGGCATCGTCGGCCTGGACGCCCTGCACGCGCAGAAACGTGGCAGGAGTGGGTGTGCTCAGCTTGGGAAACACGCGGAACAAGATGGCCTGAATGCTCCCCGCGACGGGCACAGACAGCAGCATGCCCCAGATGCCGAACAATTCAGCGCCGATCACCAGGGCAAACACGGCAATCACGGGATGCAGACCCACCCCGCCGCCGACCACTTTGGGGGTCACCACGCCGTCAAAAATCTGGTTGACGATGAGGCTTGCACCTACGGCGACCAGGCCGAAGACCAGGCCGTGGCCGGACGGCGCGGCGGCGGCAAACGACACCAAAAATATCACTACAGCCGTGGATAAAGAACCCACATACGGCACGGCATACAAAATGCCCGCCGCCACGCCTACCAGGAGGGCATAGCGCGCCAGCGCATGATGCGCAATGCTCAACCCGTACAGCAGCAGCACCGTGGCGACGGCATACAACGCACAGACTTTCAGCAGGCCTGCGAGATAGTCTGAAAACACGCCCCCCACGTCTTTGCCGACCTTGGAAGTCATATCCCGATGCTTGTCGGGCATGAAGTAAAACAAGCGCGCCCGCATTCTGTCAATGTCCATCAGCAGGTAAAACGTCAAGATCAGGGCGAGTACAAGCTGCACCAGCAATGTCACCGAGCCGAGCAGAAACCCGGTCACACGCCCCCCCCCCGTGGACAGCAGGCCGGACGCCTGCCCCGAAAGCTGGTCGCCCAATGCCTGCGCATTCTTGGGCAAGGTAAGGGGGCCGATCTTATGATGGTGGGCAAGGAAGTTGTTGGTGTAGGTCTGGATGCCCGCAATATACTGCGGCCCATTGCTCGCAAGGTCGGAAGCTTGCTGGGCCAGCATCGGCACCAGCAGCACGCCCGCACCCACCAGCACCAGCAGCAGGCCGCCGAAGACAATGCCTACCGCCGCAATGCGCTTCATGCCCCGGCGCTCCAGCTTATCGACAAGAGGGTCCAGCAGCAGGGCCAGCACCAGCCCCAGCACAAACGGCAGGGAAACAGCAAGTGTCGCCTCCAAAAAACGCCGCGCGGCCAGGCCCAGCAGAAGCAGCAGCACGACGCCCAGGGCAAAATAAAAGCCGGCGCGCACGGCGGCGCGCGGCGGCAGGGACGAAGAAGCCAGGTTGGGAGATAACATAAGCGCCTTGTACCCAAAAACGCCCCTACCAAGACGCATGGAGCTTTAGCCGGGCTCGCCCGTGTTTTCCGACGCCGCCAGATAATCTTTGAAACGATCCCGGACAAGCTTGGCTTCTTCGTGGACGTTCTTTACCGCCAGCTGCGTTTCCCCCACCAAGAGGCTGCACCCAATCACCAATCCGCCGACCCCCACACTGCCTGTCGCCAGGGCCAGCAGCAAAGCCCCTCGGTACAAAAACGAATGCTCGGAAGGGGCCACGCTTGCCCCAATCAGGGACACCAAGGCGGCGGCGGCAAAACTGCCCAAAGCAAGGTAAAAAGCGCGCAGGGCATGCAGCAGCATCAGCGAGCGACGCTCAGTACGGTTCAATTGGTGGACGCGCAGGAGGGTCATGGGATCGCCGCTGACGGCGTTCTTTTCCAGCTGTGCCGACAGGGCGCGAGCGCGGTCAATGGCGCGGGCAAACCGATTGCTCGTGCCCAGGGCCAGCACGGACGATGCATTGGTCAGCACGGCAGGCCCGGCAATCAGCGTCAGCACGGCAAAGGGGTTGGTGGAGATTGGGGTCATAGATGCTATCGTTCGCCCAATGTTTCCCACACTTCCACTTTGCTTTGCACGCGGTGGATGACGCTGTCCGTGAACTCCGTTGTGGTCGAGCCGCCGCCCAGGTCGCTGGTGCGGACGCCGTCGTGGATGGCTTCAAACGCTGCCTCGTAGATGGCGCGCGAAGCCCGTGACGCTTCCGGCGTGTGCAGGAAAGACAGCAGCGACGCACCCGCCAGGATCATGGCGAGGGGGTTCGCGATGTTTTTACCCTGCAACGAGGGGGCCGTGCCGTGCGGCGCTTCGGTCATCACCACTTTGGGATTGAAGTCGGCGTCAAAGGACAAAAGAATGCTTTCCGACCCGGCAATGGAGCCGTAGAACGCCAGCACCAAGTCGCTGAGGCAGTCCCCGTCACGGTTGAGGGCGGGGATGACGAGGGGTTCGGCAGCGCGCGCCAGCAGCAGGGCGTAGGTGGCATCGATCAATTGCGGCTCGTAACGCACGTCGGGGTTTCTCTGGCTTGCCGCGTCCATTTCCTCTTTGAACATGCCCTCGTAGATAGGGGACACGGTGTATTTAGGCCCGCCGAACACTTTGGCCCCCATTTTGCGGGCCTGCTGGAACGCATACTCGGACACCATGCGGCACGTCGCCCGGTCGATAGTTTCCGTGCGGTGGGCCACTTCGCCGTAGCCTTCGCCTTCGCGCCATTCTTTCGCCCCGTAAGCATCCCCGACCGCCATGCGCACGACCGACATGGGCGCGGACACGCCGCCGACCGGCAGGACGCCCGGCAAGCGCCGCCCGGTGCGGACAATCACCGTGCCGTCGATTTCGCGCCGCAGGATGGCGTTGGGCGAGCCGACATCGCCTTTGGTTTCGGGCGTGACGGTGGCGGCTTTCAGGCCCAGACCGGTCTGCTTCATCGCCTGGGCAGCATCATGCACGGACTGATTGTTGGTGGCTCTTCTGTGCTCCAGCGACAGGTCGAAATGCTGAAAGTCCAAGTCTACCCGCGTGACACTGGGCTGGAGGACGCGCAGCCCTTCCAGCAAAAGTTCCTGCCCGGTTTGGTCTCCGTCCATGACGACGATTGTGTGTTTTGCCATTGGTTTTTGTTTCTTGAGTGATTAAGGGAGGCGTGAAGATGAGGGTTTCCTGCCGCCATTATAGCACATGCGCGGAAGAAGCCCCCACTCTGTTACCCCGCGCCTGTCCTTCTCCGGCAAGGCGGTGGGAGGGTGAAGGCCGCGGCGACGATTGAAAGCCTTTTTACCACTCGCGGCCTGCTCAGTTCCTCGTCTTTCCAAGCCCGCACCCGGCGCAGACCCAAGGCTTTGCACTCGCATTGCGCGCTTGTACCACTCGCATTGCGCGCTTGTACCACTCGCATTACGCGCTTGTACCGACGACGGAACAAATCGTTCCGTCGTTGCAAAGCTTGAGGTACGCCCATAAAACGACCGCGCAGACCCGGCACAATGCCGAAGCGCACCCACCCAATGTCACCTATTCTGCATCAGGCGACGGGCGTTGACGACAGAGCGCGGCACTCCCGTCAGCGGGTCTTCCTGGGCTTCATATTCAATGTTTACCCAGCCGTCAAAGCCGCCCGCTCGCAGGCGGGCGAGGCAGGCGGGCAGGTCCACATCGCCTTCGCCCAGGGCGGTGCCGGCGTACTTGGAGCCGTTCACGGCGACATACGCATCAAGATGATAATTCGGGGGAACGGCGACAAAGTCCTTGAGATGGGCCATGGCGGTGCGAGGGGCGAGGCGTCCGCAGGCGTTTTCAGGCACGTCTTGAACCAGCAGAAAGTTGCCTGTGTCGGGGTTTGCGCGTAAAGCGGGGCTGCTGACGGCGTCCAAAATCAGGGACACCTGCCCGCTCAGGCCCGCCAGACGGCCATGGTTTTCCAGGGCCAGGGTCACATTGGCATTGAGCGCATAGTCGGCGGCTTCGGACAAGCCCTGCGTGATCCAGCGGAACGCATCGTTGGGATCGACACCCTCGGGGGCGTTTCCCGCGAACACGCGGACAATGCTCGCCCCCAGGGATACGGCGCAGTCCACGCCCGCCGTGATCGCCGCAAGCTCGTCCGCACGGGCGGCGGGGTCGGGCAGGGCAAAATTGTTGGACACGCTGTACACGCACACGGGCAGCCCGGTTTCGCGCAGAGCGTCCATGACCAGGGGCATTTCGGCGTCTTGGTCACGCCAAAAGAAGTCCAGCAGTTCGACGCCGTCTGCGCCCCACTGCGCCGCCAAACGAATAAAAGCGGGAATGTCCAATGTTTCCTGCCGCCACAAAGCGGCGCAGCTCCACATGCTCAACCCAAGGTTCATACGCGTTCCTTTCGTGCATACCCAATGCTGCCCGCCAGAAGCAGAGCAGTCGTCAGCAGCGACACATACAAGCCCAGCCGCACCGAAACCGGCTGGAATGCGAACATCACCCGGCGCGCGCCGGGCGGCACCATCACGGCCCGAAACACGCCGTTCGCGCGCAGCACGCGCGCGGGACGATCATCAATAGTTGCAATCCAGCCGGGAAACTGCGTGTCGGCCAGCAGCAGCAATCTGTCGGCTTGAAAAGGCGCGGCAGGCAGTGACACAGCCACGCAGTCCGGGTCATCGCGCGTTAAAACGGCGGGCAATGGCGAGGCGGGAGCGGCAGACGATGCGGGGGCATTGCCTTCCACCGTGGGCTGGATCGCGAAGAAAGCCGAAGGGGCAACAGGAGCGTTGACGCGTACCCTCTGCCATGACGAATAAACGCGGGCGCGCGGCTGCCAAAGCGTATTGGTGCAGACAAAGCCATGATGCACGCCGTCGCCGTCGGCCCAGGTCAGGGAAGGCGCTAACCCCGCGATAGGAACAAGCGGCTCAGGCCGGTAGGCGATCACCGTGCGCACGCTCATCCACCCTAGGATCAGGGCAGTTTGCGCATCTGACGCCGGGGAGCGCCCCTGTTCGTCGCTCGGCGTGCGCAGGCTATGGACAGCCATGCCGGTCAGCATCGCGCTGCGCGCCAGCATCAGGGGTTCATAGCCGCCCGCGTCGGCCATGTCCGTGAGGTTGGGCAGGTTCGGCATGCATGTCTGGGCCAGGCGCGGCACATAGCCGGGCATCTGGGCCTGGTAATCCGTCCACTGCTGAAACTCGCGGGACGCAGTTTCATCGTCCAAGGTCAGCACGCGCCCGTTGCGGGACGCCAAAACCGGGTCGGCGCGCACGGCCCGCAGCACGGCGGACTGCCGCGCGGGGTCTTCCAAAACCCGAACAAGCTGGGTGGGATACAGGCCCCGGTCATAGGGCATCATGTCTAAAACCAGGACAAGCAGGCAGGCCGCCCCGACCAGGTGCGCACTGCGAGGCCCTGGCATGCGGCGCGATTGCAGCAAGCCCTGCAAGCCCAGCGCCCCCAAAACCGGCAGGGCAACGGCTGTGCCCAGCAGCAGGCGGGCGGGGTCATGGAACAGCTTCATGCCCGGCACGACCGCATACACAAGCCGAAACAAGCCGCCGTCCGTCCCGGTCGCCAGCCACAAGCTGCCAAAAAAGACGACCAGCCAAAACAGCGTTTCGCGACGCGCGCCGGGCACGCGCAGGCTATATGCGACGGCAACAAAAGCCAGAACAACAGTCAACGTACCCGCATAGCAGGCGGTCTCCCAGACCGGCCCCGCCCCGCTCCAATCGCCGTGCAGGGGATTGCCATAACGCCAGGGCAGGGCAAAGTTTGTCAGCTCCACGCCCGGCAGATGCAGGCGGTTGACATGCAGCAGGGACAATGTCTGCCGCGCGGCCAGGCGGCGGGCTTCCACGACGGGCAGCCACTGCCCGCACGACAGCCCCAGGGCGATAATCAGCGAGACGATCCCCCACCCCGCGCTGTGCAGCCAGTTGTGTTTCGCCTGTCCCCACAAACGAAACACCGCCAAAATCAGGGCGAAATAAAGAGTGTATAATGTCACCTGCGCATGGGCCGCCAGGATTTGCAGCCCCAGTGCGAGGCCCAGCAGCAAAGCGGCCCGTCCGTTTTGCTTTTGCGCCAAACGCTCGGTTGTCAGCAGCACCAGGGGTGTCCAGGCCAGGGCTTGCAGCATGTTCGGGTACTGCGCTTTGGTGACAAAATACCCATTCAGCATAAACGCCGTCGCGCCCACAAGCGACGGCCACCCGCCCAAACGCAGCGTTCCCCGGCGCAGAAACAGGAAAAAGAACACGCCGCCCAGGGCGACATGGAGCACGCACGAGACAGTCAAAAACCGCGATGCGGGCAGCCGGAACAGCAAAAGCGTTGAGGGATAAAGCGGCCACATCTGCGGGTTGCCGAAGAACGGCGTGCCGCAAAAGATCAAGGGGTTCCACAGCGGCAGGATGCCGCGCACAAGCTGCGCGCGCTCAAAGTGCAACAGAGGCTGAAAATACACGCCCAGGTCGCCCCAATACAGCGCGCGCCCGGCGAACAGCCAGGGCCAAAACACGACGATAACGGCCAGCAGCAGCAGGGTGCAGGCGGCGACGTTTTTGTGTTTCGCCGTGGGCAGGACAGGCGACAGCATCAGGATTGGGTTCCGCGCGCCATCTGCGTGTCCAGGAAACGCGCGGCCATCAGCAGGCCACTGATGGATTTGGCATCGCAAATCTCGCCTGCTGCTATTTTATCGATAGCTTCCGACAGCGGCAAAGTGACAATGTCCAGAAACTCATCGTCGTCCGGGTGGCCCTGCATAGGGCTGAGTTCTTGGGCCAGGTACAGATGGATCAGCTCGGTGGAATAACCCGGCGCCATGTACATCTCGCACAGCTTGGTCAGGCGCGCGGCAGAGAAATTGACTTCTTCCCCCAGCTCGCGGCGGGCGCACAGGTCGGGGTCTTCATCGTGTTCGCGGGTGCCGGCGGGGATTTCCAGCAGGGCGGCCTGCGCGGGTGTCCGCCACTGGCGCACCAGAACCACATGGCCTTTGTCGGTGATTGGGACGAGGGCGACCGCGCCCCGGTGCTCGACTATCTCGCGTTCGCCGGTTTTATCGCCGGGCAGCACCACGGTGTCCACGCGCAGATTGATGATTTTGCCCTCATAAATGCGCCGGGCGCTGGTGACATGTTCTTCCGTGGGTGCGTTGCTCACAGTTTGGTTTTCCTTGGTTGGTTCGGTAGTTATTCAGTGACAAGCCCGGCGGCAGCGGCGGCATGGAAGAATAACGGGTCTTGCTCGGGGGTGCGTCCCATGGTGGAAACTTTGATCTGGCGCGCCGTCAGCAAGTCCAGGGCGGCCTGGGTGCCGCCGATTTCGCGGATGTCATGGCCGGGGGGCAGTTTGCGGATGTCCGCGCCCAGGGGCACAGGCACAATGCAGCGGGCGTAGGCCATGTCCAAACTCGTGCATGTGTGGTGGCTGACACCCTGGTGGCGCGCACGCGGGTCGGCCTCAGACATGCGCACAACGGCAATGGGCTTGCCGCCCAACGCGCGGACAATATCCAGGTTTTGCGCTTGCTCCATGCCGCTGAACCCGTACCGAGTGCCTGTGCCCGCGTTGCCCGGCCCCTGGCAGACAATAGCGGCATCGCACCGGGCAATGTGCTTTGCGGCCAGGAGTGCCGAGTGCAGGGTGACTGTTTCATAGTCGCCGCCGGATGCCTGGCCGCAGGTAAAAACAGCGTGCAAAAGATTGGCTTCTTTGAGTTGCCCCACCAACCGGCTGAAGCCTGCGATCAGCGCCGCGCCGTCGGTCATCACATACGCGACGCTTTTTTTGCCGCTTAAAGACAATGCAGCGGCGGCGGGGGCGATTTGCCCCACCAATACGGGAAAGTTTTCGAGGGTACGCTCCCACACGCTCGCGTGTTCTTTTTGTTCTTCCAATGTCAGCACCGCGTGCTGGCAGGGCAGGTAGCGCGCTTTGATAATGTGTCCGTCATTTCTTTGATAAGCCGCCCCGAGACTTTCCCCGTCTTGCTCCCCATTTTTTGCCCCTGTTGTTGTTAAGTTCGCCCGCACGAAATCATACCCGCCCGTGCCGAGGGCCAATGTCTGCGCGGTCGTGTTTAATAATACCTGGTCGCCGGGCCGGACTGCGCCGGTCAGGGTGGGGTAGCACAAAGCTTGACGCGTCTGCCCGCCGACCACCCGGACTTCCCATTCCTGCGCCCCGGCACGCTCCCGCACCAAACAAAGCGCTTCCCCGATAGCCTGTGTCAACACGAGTTAGTTTTCCTGCTGCTCGGCAGCCGTCTGGACAATGCTCATCACGAGCTGCGCGCTTTTGACCATGTCGCTGATTGTGCAGTATTCATCATGGCGGTGGATATTGACCATGCCGCACCCCAGCACCGTTGTCGGCACCCCAAAGGCGTTGAAGATGTTGGCATCCGCGCCGCCGCCCGTGACACGCAGGATCGGTTCCAGGCCGATCCGCTCTGCCGCCGCCATGCCGATGCGCAGGACAGCATCGTCCATGCCCAGCTCGTAGGCTTGATAAGGCGTGTGCTGCTTGATGTCAATCGTGGCCCCGGCGGCGTCCGCTTCTTCTCGCAAGACACTTAACATGTGTTCGCGCTGCTTGTCCAGCTTGGCGGGTTTGCGTGACCGCGCTTCGCATTTGAGGTAGCACTCGCCGGGAATGATATTGGTGGCCGTGCCGCTTTGCATGATGCCGACATTGGCCGTGGTTTCAAAATCGATGCGGCCCAGTTTCATGCGGGCAATCGCGCGGGCGGCCACCAGCAGGGCCGAAATGCCGTCTTCGGGCTGCGCGCCCGCGTGGGCCGCGCGTCCGTGGATCTGCACGTCGTAGATGTCCTGCGTGGGGGCGGAGTACACCAGCGACCCGACCGGCGGCCCGGCATCCAGCACGTAGCCGTACTGCGCGTGAATATCGGCAGGGTTCATGTGGGATGCCCCGACCAGGCCGATTTCTTCGCAGATAGTCAGAAGCAATTGAATGTCGCCGTGCGGGATATTCTGCTCGGTCATCACCTGCATGGCTTCTAAAATGGGGGCCAGGCCGCATTTGTCGTCCGCGCCGACAATAGTCTTGCCGTCGGATTTAATCACGTCGCCGTCGATGATGGGTTCCAGGCCGGGCGTCGGCTCCACGGTGTCGAAGTGGGCGGAAAAGAAGATGCCGGGGGCGCGGGGCACGGTGCCCTTCTTGAACGCAATCAAGTTGCCGACGTTTCCGCTGACCTTGTCGCCCGCGTCGTCAAAGCGGCATTCAAAGCCAATAGCTTCTAAGATTTGCTGTCCAATGAGGCTGGCGGCGCGCTCCTGCCGGGGCGGCGTGTTCTGCCGCGCGAGACTGAGAAATGTTTCCACCAGCCGTTCCGTGTTGACGGCAGCGGGTTCGGCGGCAGTGATAGGGTCTGGCATGGGGCGAGTTCTCTTTCTGCGAGGGGGTTTCGACGCGCGCAGGGGGGTTTCCTGCCCGGTGTTTGGCGCATGGAATTGGCGCGGGACGGGCGCGGCGTGCCGGTGCCGCTTGGGCGTTTCCCCAGTGGCTTCAGCGCGCTGCAACGACGGCAGAAAGCGTTCCGTCGTTGGTACGAGCTGACAACGGGCGGGGAACGAGTGAACAAGGAGGGGGGTATCCCAATACGCGGAAGGGATTTGCGCCTGCCATGCCGAAAAGTCCGCAACCTATGACAAGTCTGTTCCCCTCTCCCCTGCCCACGCACGGCACGTTTTCCGGGCATGAAACGTTTGTGTTTCGCTATGGCTGGCTCAAAAGGGGCTGGATGGCTGGACGCAGCGGCCCGATATTTTCTCCACAGAAGAAGCAATGGCCCTGCTTGGCGTGGGCAAAAACATGGTGCGCTCCATCCGGCACTGGTGCCTAGCGGCCTGTTTGCTGGGCGAAGACGAGGGGCGTTCTCGCCAGCCATTTTTGGGCGATATTTAGTAGACGTGGTTAGACATATTCTGAAACTCTCGTACCGGACATGAACTCATATTCTAACAGAGCTTAGGTTGAAAATCTTCAAGAACTGAGGGGGTACAACAAGTGGCAAAAACACGGCATGAAGTCCGGGATGGCATTCACGGCTTTATTGAGTTCAACAATTTGGAAAAGAGTCTTATCGACTCAATGCCCTTCCAGCGCCTTCGCAATATACATCAACTGGCAATGACTTATCAGGTCTACCCAGGAGCCACACACAAACGCTTTGAGCATTCTCTTGGTGTAATGGAGATAGCCACCCGCATCTTTGACCGCATTTTCGACAGACGGCTGAACGATAAGGTGCAGGATCGGATCGCTCAGCAACTGGAAACGGAAGAGAGAGGATACTGGCGCTCTGTACTGCGAATCGCTGCTTTGATGCATGATGTCGGACATCTTCCCTTTTCTCATGCTGCCGAAGCTCAATTGCTGCCTGCTGGTTGGGATCACGAACGTCTCACAGCCGAGATTATCCGCCATTCAGAGATCGCGCACCTGTTGGTATCTGCCCGGCCCCCGATTGACCCGGATGATGTCGTAGACATAGCTTACAGTGTTAAAGACCGGCTTAAACACGAGCCTGGGTTTGTTTTGACGCCGTGGAAAACCTTACTTAACGAGATTATTACCGGCAATACATTTGGAGCAGATCGCATTGATTACCTACTCCGTGACTCGTGGCACGCAGGTGTGGCGTATGGGCGCTTTGACCCAGATCGACTAATTGACGGGCTGCGACTCGTCATTGATCCCGAGTCTGAAAACATCACGCTGGGCCTTGATAATGGTGGAATTCATGCGGCAGAAGCCTTGCTTTTAGCCCGTTACTTCATGTATACTCAAGTCTACTTCCACGACGTCAGGCGGGTTTATGATCAACACCTGCAAGACTTTCTAGCAGCATGGCTACCGGGTGGTGTATTTCCTACAAATTGGCAGGAGTTGACAAAATATACTGATAACGAGGTGTTGACCGCAATGAGTCAGGCCGCTACCGACTCAACTAATCTCCTCCATGAGCTATCTATCCGTGTGATAAAGCGCCAGCATTTCCGAACCGTGAACGAGTTGGTATCATCGCATAAAAAGAAGAAACCAACAATCTTCAGCGACATTCTGGCTTTCACACATGAATGTTGCGGAAGGGAAAATGTGCGGTCTAGCACCTATGGCCCCAAGTCTGAAGTGAATAACTTTCTCGTTCTCAATGATGATGGCACAGTCAGTAGTTCGCTTCAGGTATCGGGTGTTATTGAACGCCTTCCTTCTATTGAGATTGGCTTAATCTTTGTACATCCCGATTTCAGTATAGAAACTAAGAGAAAGATTGACACACGGCTACAGGAACTTTTACAGGAGGAATAAGGATGGAGTTTAGAAAACATGCGCTCATCTTAGAAGTTATCAAGGGCTTGAGAGACAATGGAAGTTGGACAGGAAAGACACATGTCCAAAAAACAATGTTTTTGGTCAATGAGGCAACATCGGTTGAAGTTCCTTTTGAGTTTGTCTTGTACAAACATGGCCCTTATTCATTTGACATCGAAACTGAGTTGGAGCAAATGAAAAGCTACAATGCTTTAGCCGTGCAGCCGATTAGTAACTACGGAGTGGAGTTAAAACCTAGCGAAAATGCAGAACTAATTAAATCACTTAGTCCAATTTCTCAGCCTGAAAAAGAGAGCATAGGTGAAATCTGCCATTTTGTTGGAGCAAAAGGGGTAGTTGACTTGGAACGCTTGGCAACAACGGTCTGGATTCGCAATCGCGAACACATTACAGATCACAACCAGGTTGCTCAGCGTGTAAACGCACTAAAACCTCACATCTCTATCCAAGAGGCCGAAGCAGCCGACCGGACTATTACAACCTCTCTAAATCTAAGCCCAAAGTAGTCTTTTCCTGCTCTTCTATGGCATGTTTTAGGGATAGTTCACGTCGCTTAGATGGACACAACCGCACTCGCCAAGTACCTTCACGTTTTCGGCAACCTGCATCGCAATCAAAATCTTGCGCCGCACAAGCCTATTTTGCTGCTGTCCATCTTAGACGAAATTGGGCGAGGCCATGTGACGGGCAACGAGATACCGCTCACGGTGGAACTGGTCGCCGCGTTCCGCGAATACTGGCAAGTTTTGCCCCTGCCGCCAGGCAACTGGCTTGAGCGCATTTGGATGCCGTATCGCTACCTGTTACAGGACGGCTTTTGGGAATTGGTTAAAGACGGGCATTCTCTGACAGGCAAAGAGGCGGGTGAGCCGCATTCTGTCACCGATGCCCGTACCCGTATTAACTATGCTCGCTTTACGCCTGACTTGTGGCTCCTGCTGCAAGATAACACTGCCCGTCAAGCGCTTCATGCCCACCTACTACAAAAGTATTTCAGCATCACGCCTGAACAAGTCCAGCCCTCTGTTCCCGCAGACCCGCTCGCCGCGCAATTGGATAAACTCATTGCCAACGCTCAAAGCCAGCCCAAGCCGAAACAGCTGAAACTTGGAAAAGAAAGCGATGTGGAGTATCTGCGCAATCACTTGTTCCCCAAGATTGTGTATGCCGTGTATGACAACTCCTGCGCTGTGTGCAGCCTGAACGTGCGCATCGGCGACAGCCGCGTTCTGATTGCGGCTCACATTCGGCCCTTCGCGCAGTTCCACGACAACCACCCCAGCAACGGAATATCTTTGTGCCTCAATCATCATTGGGCCTTTGACAGAGGCGGCTTCTCCATCGCCGACGATTACACTCTTCTCGTTTCCCCGCAACTGACAGGCACGACAGGGTTTATCACACCCGGCGCACCCATCCGTCTGCCTACTTCCGACAAGTGCCACCCCGACCCTGCCTCGCTGGCATGGCATCGCGCCAACCTGTTTCTCAAATAGACCTCGCGGAACTACGGCTGCGGGATGGATGCGGACACGCTGCGGCTTGCCATGCAGTTCGGCAACGGCACGCGCCTGGAGTCGGGCAAGCAGGACGGCATCGGGCGCTTCGGCATGGGCCTGCCCGCGTCCAGCATCTCGCAGTGTACGCGCGTGGATGTGTGGACATGGCAGAACGGCGCGGACAACGCTTTGCACACTTACCTAGACCTGGACGAGATTAAAGCGCGGCGGCAAAGCAGCGTCCCCCGGCCTACGGCGCAGGCGGTTCCGGCCCTGTGGCGCGCGGCAGGCGGCCAGTGGGGGCCGTCGGGAACGCTGGTAGTGTGGTCAAATCTAGACCGCTGCATTTGGCGCACGGCACGAGCCATTATTGACAACTCCGAGTTTGTAGCGGGACGCATGTACCGCAAGTGGCTTAGGGACGAACGGGTGCAGATTTGCTTTACCGCGTTTAATCTCGATCAATCGGGAATGCTTGAGGGCATGGACGCGCTGCCCAACGACCCCGGCTACCTGATGGCGCGCACGTCCTGCCCCGCGCCCTATAACAAAACGCCCCTCTTTGACCCGCTTAAAGATGATGAAGGGCAGGCAAGCGACACGTTAGTCTTTCAAGTGGAGTTTCGGGACGAAACCCACCCGGTGCACGTCCGGTTCTCGCTTGCTCGGCCCGAAGCCCGCAATGCGCCCAATGCCGGAGCCACCCCGTATGGCAAACACGCGCGGGGCAATGTCGGCATTTCCGTGGTGCGGGCCGGGCGGGAATTGGAACTGGATCAGGGGATTGTGTCGCAGTACGACCCCCGCGAGCGCTGGTGGGGTGTCGAGATTGAGTTTTCGCCCGCGCTGGATGACTTGTTCGGCGTCACCAACAACAAGCAAAGCGCCCGCAACTTCGCCGACTTTATCAAACTGGACTTTGCAGACCTGCTCAAGGGCACGACATTCAACGCCTTGCAGGAAGAGTACGCCGACGACCCACGCGGGCCGCTGCTGACGATTGCCAACACCATCCGCAACCAGGTGTTTCGGATGCGCAGCCAGATCAAAGACCAGACAGCCGGAGCGCGCACAGTGGCGGCAGCCGCCAAAAGCGAAGCCTTCGCGCCCGAACAGGAAGCCACGGCACGCACCAAGCAGCGGCAGGAGGCGGGACATCAAGGCCTGAGCGACCGGGACGAAGCCCTGCCGCAGGACACGCGCCGCGACAACACGGAGCAAACCCTGCGCGACATCGGCCTTCCGATAGAAATGGCGCATTCGCTCGCCGCCAACATCGTTTCCGACAACCTCAAGTATCGGTTTGTGTCGGCGGATTTGGGCAGCGCGGCCTTTTTCCAGGTGAAAAACAAAGGCACCGGGTCTATTATATTGGCTCTCAACACGCAGCATCCCGTGTACGACAGCTTGATTGAAGTGCTGGAAGAAAGCACAGCCAATGTCAGCCCCGAAGACCTGCGCCTGCGCTTGGGCAACGCACGGGACGGCCTCAAAACCCTGCTGATTGCCTGGGCGCGCTATGAAGACGAGCTGCCCGAGGGCAAACCCCGCCAAGCCGCCCAAAACGCGCGCGACGACTGGGGCCGGGTTGCCCGCGACTTTCTAACCCAGGAAGATTAGCGCGGTGGGCGATAAACTTCAATGCTCTTAGGTACTATCAAGTGAAGGTGCATGGCAGCTCGGCCATGCCTCGCAAAAAATCGCAGGTAAGACGTGAGCAAGAAACTGCCATCATTGATGGTAAGAGATAACGGCAAGATTGTTATCAGCAGATTGTCCTCAGGAGGAACACGCAGGTGGCACAAAAAACAACGCAGGCGAAGTCAAGCAAGTCCGGCAAAGCGTTTCCTCTCACAACGGAGGATACAAGAATGGCCGAAAGAGCAGTGCAAGTTCCGCAGGACGAGGCGCAGACCCCAAGGCAGGAGTACCCGGAAGTCAGAGCCGCCATAGAACGGGGCCTTGCCGATGTTGCGGCGGGGAGAGTTCACAGAATGTCTTTCGCTGAGTACGCAGACCTGCCAACCGAAGACGAGTAAAATGCCTCATGCGCTACGCTCTAGACTTGTCTGATGCCGCAAGAGAAACGATACAAACCCTTGCGGCACACAATGACAAAAGACTTGACAAGGTTCGCAGAACTCTCGCGCTGATGGAAACGAACCTGAGACATCCAGGCTTGCACACCCACAAGTACAGCGGCTATGTCGGCAAGAACGGGGAAGAAGTCTTTGAGGCATATGTTGAGAACCACACCCCCGGCGCTTATCGCATCTACTGACATTATGGGCCTGAACGCGGGGTAATTACCGTCGTCGCCATTGCGCCGCATCCCTGAACAGCGTGAAAACTCCCAGGCGTTCTTTGCAATTTTCGGGTACAATACACATAGACAAATGATACACTTCAGTCTGCGTGCAACTGCTAATAACACGGTTGTTCGCGAGGAACCTTGACAACAGAATACAGGCCTTTGTTTTGCCAAAGTGGAACCCGGCAGGCTGTTTCCTTGTTCTAAGAGTACAAGAGTGTGCTAAACTAAACAGGGCGAACGCGCCGGACATTTCCGCAAACGTAAGGAACAAAAGCATGGCAACGGAAACCGCGCAGGATGCGCACAACGTAATAATCATCGGCTCCGGCCCGGCGGGATTGACGGCGGCGATTTATGCGGCACGGGCCAACCTGCGCCCCCTGGTCATTGAAGGCGGCGCGCCCAACCTGCCCGGCGGCCAATTGATGATTACATCGGACGTGGAAAACTTTCCCGGCTTTGCCGAGGGCATCATGGGGCCGGAACTGATGATGCGCATGCGCGAACAGGCCGCCCGTGTCGGGGCCGAGTTCCTGACGGAGAATGTCACCGAAGTGGACTTCTCGCAGCGTCCGTTCCATGTCAAGACAGACGGCGACGGCGAATACTGGGGCAAGACCGCGATTGTCACGACCGGCGCATCGGCCAAGTGGCTGGGCCTGCCGTCTGAGACCGCGCTGTACGGCAAGGGAGTCAGCGCGTGCGCGACGTGCGATGGCTTCTTTTTCCGGGGCAAAGAAGTGGTTGTGGTCGGCGGCGGCGACACGGCCCTAGAGGAAGCCAATTACCTCGCGCGCATGGCCTCCAAAGTAACCATTGTGCACCGGCGGGACACGCTGCGGGCCTCGCATATCATGCAGAAGCGGGCGCAAGAGAACGACAAAGTGCATTTTGTCTGGAACAGCGCCATCAAAGCGATCCATGATCCGGATGCGGGCAAGGTAACCGGCGTCACGCTGCACAACCTCAAAAGCGGCGAAGAAAGCTTTTACCCCACGGACGGCGTGTTTATCGCCATCGGGCACACGCCCAACACAGGCATTTTCCAGGGCAAGCTGGCGATGGACGACCAGGGTTATATCGTCACCGAGCCGGGACGCCCGCTGACCAACATCCCCGGCGTCTTTGCGGCAGGGGATGTGCAGGACACGGTCTACAAGCAGGCCGTCACTGCCGCCGGGTCGGGCTGCGAGGCGGCCATGGATGCCGAGCGGTTTTTAGAAGAAGAAGGCCAGTGACGCGCCTCCAATCCATCTTAGAAAAGCCGGGAGCAAGCGCCCCCGGCTTTTTTGCCGCCCCCAAGCAGGATTGCCGCTCCTAGGCGGAGAACCTGCCTTGTATGGAGCCTATTGACACCCTGGTGATGGATGCGAACGCTTCGCACGTTCCCATTCCCGGCCGCTACAGCCACCTGCGCGAGATCGGGCGGGGCGGCATGTCTGTGGTATACCAGGCAAAAGATACGCAGACCGACCGCGTTGTCGCCGTGAAGATTTTGACGCTTCCCCCGGCCCTATCCCAGCAGCAGCAGGACGCGCTGATCGGGCGGTTTGCGCGCGAAGCCCAGGCGGTGTCTCAATTATCCCACCCCAATATCGTGGCGATCAGCGAAGTCGGCACGTGGCAGGGGACGCATTTTCTAGCAATGGAGCACCTGGAAGGCGAAACGCTGCGGGCGCGCATGGATCGCGGCCCGCTGCCGCCTGCCCAGGCGCAGGGCGTTGTTGTCCAGATTGCGCTGGCTTTGGATGCTATTCATGCCGCAGGAATTGTGCATCGTGATGTCAAGCCCGCCAACATCATGCTGCTGCCCGGCGGGGCGGCCAAGCTGCTGGACTTCGGCATCGCGCGGCATTCCGACGATGCGACTATCACCAGTACAGGCACGATTGTCGGCTCGCCCGCCTATATGGCCCCCGAACAAGTGATGGGAGAACGGGGAACAGCCGCATCCGATGTATGGGCATTAGGGGTGCTGCTGTACGAGATGCTGGCAGGGCGACCGCCGTTCCGTGGCGACACCATTCCGTCTGTGCTGTATCAGGTCACCCATACGCCCCCGCCGCTTGTTCCCGGCCTGCCCGCCCCGCTCGGCAAGGTTCTGCGGCGCGCTCTCGCCAAAGACCCGTTGCGACGCTATCCCAATGCGGGTTCTTTGGCTCTCGCCCTCCGTGAAGCCCGCCTGCAAGTGGGCGCGGCGCAGCGTCCCACCTTGCGCGCTCCGCGCGTGTCCCGGCGCGCATGGCCCGTTCTGGCCCTGCCGGTGCTGCTTCTCGTCGGGGCCGGTTTGGGCAGGCTGGCCCGTGTTTATTCGCCTGCCCCGCCCGCGCCCCGCCCGCCCACCCGCGCGACGCTGCCATCTATTCCCGTGGATGCGCCCGCCGCGCGCGCCGTTCCAATATTTGCTGCGCGGCATCCTCGCCGGGCAAAGCCGCGTGTGAAGCCCGCTTTGACAATGGCCCAACTCCACGCCCGCCATGTTTTGGCCGCCAAGCGAAAGCGCGCGCAAGCCGCAGCCAAGCATCACGCGGCCCTAGTGCGCGCCAAGCGCAAGGCTTCGCTCGTTCTGCTCCATCGCGCCCCCGTGCGGCGTCGCCCGGCTGTTCGTCGTCCTGCCTACCGGCGGCGCTTTGTGGTGCGACGGCAGGGCCGCCCGGCGTATGACAATGCCGCCACCCAGCGATTGGAGCATTTCATCTGGGCGGGCGGACGTTAGCGCGCGTCACACCGCAGGGCAGCGCGTTGCCGCGCCGGGAGCAAGGGCTTTCGGCGCGTTTTTGTTTGCCCCGTGCTGCTGCTGATTTTGCCCCGCGCGCAGGAAAAGCAAGGCCGTGCGACGAAACAAACCTCGTTGTGAGGAGGACATTGCCATGGCCGATTTAGAAACTTACAAAGCGGCGCAGTCGCCGCTGCCCGATCAAATCACGCGCTGGCACCTGCATGGGGCCGGGCTGGACACGCTCCGTTTCGCCACATTGCCCCTGCCCGCGTATGGCCCGGATGAGCTGCTGGTGCGCCATGACGCCTGCGGCATTTGCTTTTCGGACATCAAGATTATCAATTTAGGCCCCGACCATCCCCGCCTGCAAGGGCGCGATATGCACCATGAGCCGGTCGTGATGGGCCACGAAGTCGCCCTGACTGTGGTGGGTGTCGGCGCTGATGTGCAGGACAAGTTTCACATCGGCCAGCGGTTTATCATTCAGGCCGATGTGTATTATCAGGGCGCGAATGTCGCGTACGGCTACCAGCTGCCCGGCGGCATGGCGCAATACGGGGTCATCACCCGCGAGGTTTTGGAAGGCGATGAGGGCTGTTACCTGCTCCCTATTGCCGAAGAAACCGGGTATGCCGAAGCGGCATTGGTGGAGCCGTGGGCCTGCGTGGTCGCCGCTTACGAATATCCCAACTACCGGGACGGCATTTTGGACAACGGCAAGACACTGATTGTCAACGTTAACACATCGCTGTACGGCGACGAAGTGCGCGGCTTGTACCCGCCCGGTCATCAGCCCGCCGATGTCGTGACCATCGACAACATCCCCGACACCGACTTTGACACTCTGCGGGCGCAGGAAACAGGCGGCAGGGGCTTTGACGACATTGTGGTCTACGGCACGCCCTCAGCCGACGATTTGGGACGCATCCTGACCTGCCTTGCAAACAAGGGCGTCTTGAATTTAATCCAGGACAGGCCGCTGACGGGCACGGTGCCCACCGATGTCGGGCGCATTCATTACGAGCAGCACCTCTTAATCGGCACGGACGATCCCGCCAAAGCCGAGGAGGCATACACGTCCAATACGCGCCCTGAACTTCTGCCGGGGGGCGCGGCGTGGTTTGTCGGCGCGGGCGGGCCGATGGGCCAGATGCATGTGCAGCGCGCCATCATGCTGGACACCCCCCCAAAAACTATCGTTGTCACGGACGTGAGCGACGACCGGCTAGGACGCATCCAGACCCGCTTCGGCAAGATCATGGACGCCAAAGGTATCACGCTGCACCTGGTCAATCCCAAAGAGGGGGGCGATCCGTCCCGGTTTGGCCCCTACGACGACATCGTGAGCATGGTGCCTGTCGCCAGTGTCATTGAGGAAAGCATCCCCTTGCTGGCCCCCGGCGGCGTGTATAACATCTTTGCGGGCCTGGGCAAAGGGACAATGGCGCAATTGGAGATTGGCACGATTTTAGCCAAAAACCAGCGCATTGTCGGCACATCAGGGTCGAGTATCGCCGACCTGCGCCACACCCTGCAACTGGTGGAAACGGATGCCCTCAGCACCAATGCGAGCCTGGCGGCGATTGGCGGCCTGGGCGCGTTCCGGGACGGCCTGGCGGCTGTCAAAGAAGGACGCTTTCCGGGCAAAACCGTGATTTTCCCCCTGATTGCCGATCTGCCCCTGATGTCTATTGACGACATTAAAACTCATCTGCCCGAAGTTTACGCCAAAATGCAGGACGGCCTGTTTTGGACTGTCGCCGCCGAACAAGAACTCTTGCGGGAAAAACTCTCCTGAGCAAGCCGTAACTTGGGGAATTGCCCCGGCTTTCTTTGGGAGCTTATACGGCCTGCCAACGACGGAACAAATCGTTCCGTCGTTGCAAAGCTTGAGGCACGCCCTGGAAACAAGAAAGCAATGCCCAAACGCCGCCCTTGCAGCCAGAACACAAAGGAACATCGACACCATGCGACTTGAAGGAAAATCCGCTATCGTGACGGGTGCGGCGCAGGGGCTGGGCGAAGCCCTCGCCAGGCGTCTTGCGAGGGAAGGCTGCGACGTGCTGCTGGCGGATGTCAACGAAGAAAAAGTGCGCACTGCCGCCGATGCCATCGCCCGCGACACGGGCCGCCGTACGGGTTCGGTGCAGGCCAATGTCGCAAGCGTTGATGATAACCGGGCCACCGTGGACGCCGCCGTGGAAGCCTTTGGGAAGCTGGACATCTTTGTCGCCAATGCGGGCATTGTCCGCGCCCACGACGTGACCGAGTTTCCCCTGGACGAATGGCGATTGGTGATGGACATCAACCTGACAGGCTATTTTTTGGGAGCGCAGGCGGCGGCGCGGGCCATGATCCCGCAGGCGTCCGGGTCGATTATCCAGATCAATTCCAAGTCCGGCAAAAAGGGCAGCTTTCGCAACAGCGCGTATGCGGCGTCCAAGTTCGGCGGCATCGGCCTGACCCAATCCATCGCGCTGGACCTGGCCCCGCACCATGTTCGCGTCAATGCCATCTGCCCCGGCAACTTACTTGACGGCACATTGTGGCAGGAGTCGCTGTTCGATCAGTACGCCAAAACGCAGGGCTTGACGCCGGGTGAGGTGCGGGCCAAATACGAAAGCCAGGTGCCGCTGGGGCGCGGCTGCACGTACGACGATGTGGCGAACGTGATGACGTTTCTGGCCTCCGACGACAGCGCGTACATGACCGGCCAGGCCATCAACGTCACCGGCGGCCAGGAGATGCGCTAATGCAGAGCGAGACGGCAGGAGTTACCGGGACAAAACGTCAGAGGAACCCAACAGCTAAGTGATTGTTAAAAGGTCTTGCCGCGCTTTGTGGCATCGCTATCCTATTGTATATCATCGTACTGCTGGTATTTGTTGTGGTTGATTACCTGCTGTAAATGTCGCCCCAGCGCGCAAGTTCGGCTTTGGCAGCATCCGTTGAAACATAGCCGACAAACAAGAAAGACACGGCAAATGACCTTGACCATTGACCTAACGCCCGCAGAGGAAGCGCAATTGCGGCAGATGGCGGCGGCGCGTGGAGAAGACCAAACCCGCTTTGTTGCCAATGCTTTGCGCGTGGGGGTGGCAGCATTGGTGGCGGAAACAGCGGGAAACGAGGCGGCGCTTGACCCGGACGCAGTGGCGGGCATCCAGGAAGGGCTGGCGCAGATGGATGCCGGGCAGGGACGACCTTTCGCGGAGTTCGTGGCCGAAGTGCGGGCGGCGCGCCGGTCTTCATGAGCGCGGAAGAGGCGGCCTTGACAACATATGCTTTGCGCATCATGCCGCGTGCGGAGCAGGACATTTTTGCATCGGCGCAGGACATGGCGGGATCAACAAGCGAAGCCGCCGCTTAGGAATGGCAGGAAGAATTGTTTGCAGCCATTTCTTCTCTGGCGACTTTGCCGCGCCGGTGCGTATTGGCCCGTGAAGAACGCTTCTTTTTGCGGGAAGTGCGTCAACTTGTCTTTCGCGGGACGGCGGGCAGCGCTGCTTATCGCGTATTGTTTCGAGTCGCGGACGGCGGGCAGGATGCGCCTACCGTATTCGTTCTGCATGTGCGGCACAGCGCGCGGGTTCCCCTCACGCGGGCCGAGGCGCGCGACGTGGAGCAGGGGGAAGAATGAGAACAGCGCACTGCCTTCAGCAAGCAAAACTTTGGAGAAATAGATTATCATGATTATCACACTCAACCCTGCAACGATTGGCGGCGCGCCGCCGCTGGCGCAATACATCGGCCTGGCGCGCAAGTTCGGCTTCGACGGCGTGGATTTCAATCTGGGCGAAGCCGTGACGCTGGGCAAAGAGCGGGGCCTGGACGCCGTCAAAGCCTTGTTTGACAAAGCGGGTGTGCAGCCTGCCGTGTTCGGTTTGCCGATTGACTGGCGCGCTGGCAATGACACGTTTGCGCAGGGATTGACCGAGATGGCGGAACTTGCTCAGGCAGCGCAAACATTGGGCGCGACCCGGACATGCACCTGGCTGCCGCCCGCGATTGACGACGACCCGCTGCGCTTTCGCAACCAGACACGGGATCGGTTCCGTCAGATCGCCGTTGTCCTCGGCGACCATGGCATTCGGCTGGGGCTGGAATGGGTCGGGCCGTATACCTTGCGTCACGGTGCAAAAGCGATGGGACGGAATGAGTTCATCTGGAACATGCCGGGCGTATTGGAATTGATCGCCGACATCGACGCTCCGCATGACAACGTGGGCCTGCTGGCCGACTCGTTCCACTGGTTCATGACCGGCGCGACCACATCGGACATAGAGGCGCTGACACCCAATCAAATTGTTTATGTGCATATCAACGACGCCCCGGACAAACCGCGCGACCAGCAAATGGACGGCGAGCGTTTGCAGCCGGGCGACGGGGTGATCGACCTGCACGGTTTTTTGGGAGCGATGGAAACTATCGGATACCAGGGGCCGGTTGCCAGCGAAGTGCTCGGCAGCGCCCTGGGCGCTTTGGGGCCAGATGAAGCCACCCGCCGGTGCATGGAAGCCATACAATCGGTGATGACGACCAGTTGACCGGGGATGATCTTATGGACGACAGGCAGTATTTTCAGTCCATCTTTGACATAGTCCGCGCCATTCCGCCGGGACAGGTGATGTCGTATGGGCAGGTCGGCGACTGCGCGGGCGCATCGGCCCGTGTGGTCGGCTGGGCCATGGCGAATGTGCCGGACGGCGAAGTGCCCTGGCAGCGGGTCGTGGGCGCGGACGGCTACCTGCGCATTGGCCGCCGGTCTGTGGCTCTCATGGAAGCGCAAAAGAAGCTGCTGGAGCGTGAAGGCGTTGCGTTCAAGGAAAACGGCTGCGTGGATATGGCGTGTCATCAGGTCGGGGCAGAGCAAAAAGGGGAAACGCCCCGCCTGACATTTGAATGACGCGCCGAATTGCCGCGCATGACGTTTGAGTGAGACAGGCCCTGTGGGACAACACACTATGGAAATTCCCAGCACCGACCATGACGCTCTTTTCGCGATCGCCCGCGCTATCCATGGCTCTCAGGGCTTTGATGAATGGAATGGGCGCTTCCATGACCCCCTGCTGCGCGAGATTTACCGCCTCGTGGTCACGCAGTTGGATGACGAGACATGCCGCGCCCATGCCCTGCCGACCTGGGCCGCCATTGCCGAAGCCGAGCAGCAGTCCGCCCGCGCAGGACACCCCGCGTCCGCGCTTTCCACCGCCAGCCACCCCGAACCCTGGACCAAGACAACGGGGGAAACGCTCTAGCCCATTATGAACGAAGAAGAAAAGACCATTGTTCGCCTGCGCGCGATTGATACTGAGCGCCTCGACGATGCCGAAGACAACCCGGAAGCCATAGAATTCAATGTCCTGTTTTCAAGCGCGCCATCGGAGCCTTGGAAGCAGGAATTTGAGCAGGCCTACCGCCAGACCCCCTACACGCTCAAGCCGCCCATAGAAGTGGTCGAGGATCGTCTGAAGATTACATTCCTGCCGCGCTACGCGAGCGAGCTGGAAGGCTATTTCCAGTTTCTAGCGTTGATTGTTGCGCGCGCCAACGATGAGCTGAGGCGGACGGCGGATATTCAAGCCTCCCACACGCAGGAGCAGCGTCGCGCCGAGTTCCGCCGTGCTTTGCAGCGTGTGAAGCTGCCCGGCTAGAAACGCGCGGGGTTACACCTCGCCCGCAAATACTTCCGCGGCAGGCCCGGTCATATACACGTGGTTGTCGGCGTCAGACCAGTCAATGTCCAGGTCACCGCCCGGCAGATGCACCCGCACTTGACGCTGGGTTTTGCCGTTCAGCACACACGCCACGACCGATGCGCTTGCGCCTGTTCCGCAGGCCAGCGTCTCGGCAGCCCCGCGCTCCCACACCCGAAAATTGATTTCCCGGTCGCTGAGTATTTGGATAAACTCCGTGTTGATGCGGTGGGGAAAGGCCGGATGCTTTTCTACCAACGGCCCAATAATCTCAATCGGATACGATTTTACATCGTCTACAAACATCACGGCATGCGGGTTGCCCACGCTGACCGTCGTGACAGAAACCGTGGCGACCCCCAGATCCAGCGGCACATTGATCGCGGGCGCGTCGCCTTCGCCCAGAGTTGTCGGCACGTCGGCGGGCACCAACACAGGCTCGCCCATGTCCACGCGCACGGTGTCCGCCTTGCCGTCGATGCCGGGCGTGACCGTGACATGCAGCAGGCCCGCGCCGGTCTCGACGGGGATTGTCGCCTGACCCTGCGTCAAGCCCCGGTCGTACACGAACTTTGCAAAGCAGCGGATGCCGTTGCCGCACATCTCGGCTTCCGAGCCGTCGGGGTTGAACATGCGCATGCGAAACGGCACGCTCGCCCCCGGCAGCACCAATATCACGCCGTCGCCGCCCACTCCAAACTTGCGGTCGTTGAGGAATGGGGCACGTCGCTGCGCTTCTTCCGCCAGGGCGTCCCCTTCTTTTCCCAGGCAATTGACAACGACAAAATCGTTGCCGATGCCGTGCATCTTCGTGAATTGCATTGGTGTTGTCCTTGAAAAATGCGAAGCCCTACGAAATCGGCTCGACATCTGCCGCTTCAGGCGTTTCGCTTGCAGGCATGGGGGCCGGGTCTTCTACATTCACTGTCGGGTCGGGGTGCGCGGCGTCGACGGGCACGGTGGGCGCGGCGGTCGGGCTGGGCGAAGCAATGTGCGGCGGCGGGTTGGCGTCGCGAATGGCATCC